>Ga0114899_1000397_pt1 | contig 31719 bp, 46 predicted proteins | sample MalvireepMed_215_FD_83497 | JGI IMG/M metagenome (GOLD analysis project Ga0114899, IMG submission 83497) | Marine viral communities from the Global Malaspina Expedition - Malaspina viral metaG DeepMed_215 | ecosystem: Environmental > Aquatic > Marine > Oceanic | place: Mediterranean Sea...
CACAAAACCCACGTTTATCAATAAAAATGCTCTGCAAGCAGAGCATTTTTTGATCTTACTTTCTCCTTATTTCTTCGTAAATCTCAAAATCCTGGCCGTTCCTTGCTGTGAAATAACTGTTCACTTGGTGAGGGAAGTTGTCTGGATACTGTACAACAAAACTAGTTCCAAACAGTGTACTTTCAATTCTTATATTACCAACCCGTTGCATAATCAAGTTACCACCTTGTCGGACTTGAGTTAAAACCTCATAGCTTGATATATCAACATTTCCATTCTTATTCAAAAGATGGTTCAAATGATAGCCAACGAAGGGTGAGTAATAGTGAGTAGTGTTACCCGGAAGCGTTGTTCCTAAACCCGAAGCGCCTATTCCATTTATAAAATCAGCTATGCTGTCAATGTTGACATTGATCGCATTGATAAATTCACTTCTATTAGACGCATAAGAAGTAATAGGCTCTGCCGTGTTTGCCATGTACTTAACATTTAATGAGCAAGTACCTTCGCATGTTCCTGCTGCGTAAGTGTTTGTTACAGAGAATCGAGCTGAAATTTTTGCCATCAGGCCAGACACTCCTGAGCTAAGGCTCACAAAACCCACGTATTTCAAGCATGTATAATGCTCGCCCCCTTGATCCATCAATGACTGAGCTATGAAAAAAAAGCAGAAGGCAGGCGGGTAGGGTATGCCCGTGTTTCGACCGATGACCAAAATCTAGACTTGCAGCTCGATGCGCTACGCAGGTTCGGTTGCACCAAGATTTATGAAGAACGCTTGAGCGGCGGCATACGATCCCGGCCCCGGTTAAACTCAGCGCTGCGCTATGTCCGATGCGGTGACACGCTAGTAGTCTGGAGGCTCGACCGTCTGGGGCGTTCGCTGCAACACCTGGTAGATACGCTCAATAAGCTCTCTAGGCGTGGCGTAAAACTCGAAAGCATTACCGAGTCGATAGATACCAGCAGCACGACAGGAACGATGCTAGCCGGCCTTTTTGCCGTCATGGCTGAATACGAGCGAAACCTGATCAGAGAGCGGACGATGGCAGGGCTAGCAGCGGCCCGCGCAAGGGGCAGAATTGGGGGCAGGCGGCCTAAATTCACCCCAGAGCAGCGCATTGCCATTGCTAAGCAGTTGCACAACGAGGGTAGACCTCCAGCAGAGTTAGCAGCAGAACATGGCTGTAGTAGGGGGCTAATTTACAAGATAAAGCACGAGTACCCAGAGGGTAGTATGGGTACTTGGGGCAAAAATTAATTCACTTCTACTGGAATTGCAGTATATTGCACACCCTATAGACACATGAGGAAAGACAATGGTTGTGAAGCCCCTAGTGCCGATGACGAAAGAAACGTTCAAAAAAACCATGGAGGAAAAAGGCTGGAACCCTGATCTACTGGCGTTAAGATGGAATTTAAAGCGTCGCCGTGTTTATCAAATCATCGACGACGAATCACGCCCACGCTATTACGATGATGCGCTACGCGGCCTGCCCATCATAGAAATTTAGTGCAATATATTGCTTGACCTTGATTGCAATATATTGCACAGTGAGGGAACCCAAGGGACAACAAGAGAACCCACAAATGAAACACAACACTCATATCAAAACACTAACACTGGTGGCCGTTTCAGCTCTGCCGCTCCTACTGACTGCCTGCGGCGGCGGGGGTGGTGGCTCTAGCGCCCCAAACCCAGGCGGCATTCACACCCCGGAACCAACGCCAACGCCAACACCCACCCCCACGCCGAACCCGACACCGGCACCGAACACAGGGCACCCCTCTACTGATATGTCTGACCTAGTGCCCGAAAACCCCGAAAACCCGGTGTTAGTCGGTGTGGCTGACTCAGGTTTTCGACTGACTCACGACTCGATCAAAGACCACATTCAGCGTGCCGAAAACCTGTTAAATCCAGGCCAGCCGGTCAATTTAGGTGATGGCCACGGCACGTCTGTAGCGTCGGTGATCGCGCAGTCAGGCGCACCCGCTGAAATGCTGCTAACCCAAGTCTCCAATGAAGAAGGGAAGGCCCGCACTGATATTCTCGATTACAGCGTGGGCTTTATGGCTGACCAGGGCGCACGGGTCGTCAACCACAGTTGGAGCGGTCGAGCAGAAGCACCGGCCCCCACGGCCATGGACTTGAAATACGGCACTAACTTACTCAGCACGGAATCGCTGGGCAAAATTGTCACCAGTAACGGCGGCTTGGGGACAGTGTACGTTGTGTCAGCCGGTAACGAGGGCATTGAGCTGAATGACACACTCCAAGAAGGTCGTCCCATCTACGAGCTAGATGGTGTATGGGAGCGGATGCTGGTAGTAGGTGGCACAACCACCGACGCGAACGGCAACCTGATCTTGAACGCCAACAGCAACCGCCCAGGCGAGCAAGCAGAGTGGCAAGAGCGTTTCATTACCGCGCCGTGGGCTGCGCGTGTCGCGCTCGACAGCTCGGATAGTGCCACGGGCACCGCAGCAGGCACATCGTTTGCAGCACCCCAAGTATCGGCGTATGCAGCCGCCATTATTGAGCGCTGGCCACACCTTGATGCGCAAGTGGTTGCACAGCATTTACTCGATACTGCTAACCAGAACTCGCCCCTTTATGATCGTAATGATTGCGGCGCGAGCGGCACCGCAAATTGCGGTCTGTACTATCTGGGCCAGGGTGAAGCCGACATTCGGGCAGCGCTTACGCCAAAAGGTACGCCCTCGCTGCCCGCTGGAGCTAACGTAGGCGGTGATAGCATCGCACTGAGCGAAACCGCAGCCCATCTATCAAGCGCCTATGGCGATAGCCTCGCACAAAGCGGTGCGCTGGCTAACGTAGCAGTGTTTGACGAACTGGGCCGTGACTACTCGGTAGACCTGAGCCAGCACAGCCAGCCGCGCCATGACCGTGGCCGCACTCTTCGCGACCAAATGGCCCGCATGTCCGTGGCATCGACGAGTCACCAAACTCATCACCAGGCAAGCTTTGTAGCAGGTTTCGCAGGAATGGAAGGAGCGTTTGATTTCAGCTCTACATTCGATGGCTTTGGTAACGTGCTGTCTAGCCGCTTCGACGCGACCATTGGAGATAACCGCTGGACAACGTTCAACTATGCAGGCGGTGAAGTGAACCCCATGAGCGCTTATAGCGAGTCGGGCATGATGCCGATGTTGTCTTACCAGGGCAGCTCTGCATTCGCTGACAACTTGGCAAGCGTGAACGGCGTAGGGCTGCAACACAGTTTGACCGATAACCTAGCACTGGTGGCGACTCACTGGTCGGGCAGCGCCGATGACAACGCTCGCAGCGACTATTCAGCGAATCGCACGGACGTAGGCATGACCTACATGCTGGGCGATAACGTTGGCATCACCGGCACCGTGGGCAGTATGAACGAAGATAGCGGTTTGCTGGGCGCGCAAGGTTTTGGGGCGCTATCGCTGGGCGAATCGAACCAGACGACGTTTGCGAACTTGAGCGTAGAAGCTGACTTCGGCAACTCGATCACCGGCTTTGCCCAATACGAAGCGGGACGCGGCAGCGCTAACGGCGGCGGCATGATCCAAAACGTGAACGGCATCCAGACCGCAGAGATGGGCCTCGGCGTACAGTGGACAGGCAAGCGTCACATTGCGGCCTTCGGCTACCGCCAGCCGACGCGTCTGGAAAGCGCAACGGCAACGCTGAACGTGCCCGTTGGTCGCTTGAACGATGGCACAGTGATTCGTGAGACACGCGAAGCGTCACTATCACCATCTGGTCGTCAGCAGGATTTCGAGCTGGGCTACACTTTCCTACCCAGCAACCGCACAGCCCTACAATTCAACTTGGTGCATACACTGGAGCCAGGCCACAACCAAGAGGCTGATTCCGATACCGCCGCACTGGTGAACTACAGCTACTCTTTCTAACCACCCCTAGAAAGCAAAAGCCCCCGCAATGCGGGGGCTTTTTTGTGGGTGACGCTCCAGCGTCTAGGTGCATTTCGGGCTGACTTGCAGCAATCCCTCGCTATTAGCTAAACGATACCAGGTGCCGTCTATGTTAGCTTCCAGGTAAACCACCCAATTACTGCCGCTATTGACTGCCCGTGCGCGGGAAGAGAGCAGGTTGCCCGCTCTGGTGCCGCTAGTAGTTTGAAGCCCGTTAGACGCGCTCAATGGCTGCTGTGCGACCGCCAGGTGAATTTGCGAGCTAGAACCGACAGGACAAACAGGCTTCGGTACTGTTGTGTTCGGGCGAATACTGCGCATATCAAACACCGCACGCGACACCGGCACCGATCCACCGCCTATGCGAATATCGTCTATCACCACGTCACCGGCGTTCACGGTGCCGTCACGTAGCGTCAAGTTGCCTTGGTCGGCTGAAAACACGTCGCCGGTGCTGGTCAGTTGATCCCCGCTGGTTTCGATATAGCCGGTCATATCTGTCAGCGACTCGATGTTGGCCACATCGTTGCCGTTCATATCCAGCGTCGTGTTCATTTGGTTCAGCTCCGGGCGACCAGGCACTGCCACGCGGTAGAGGTAGTCGTTGTCGAGGGTGCCAGACGTGAAAAACTGCAAGTTGGCCAACGCGCCTTGTGCGGGCTGAAAAGGCAGCGCTTGAATATCCATCGACCAAATCCCATAGGCGCCTTGGAGGCGATTATTGTTGGCTCCAGGATAGTCATTGGAGGGCATGAACCCCCCGGTCGAGCCGAAGCTGGCCGCGACTTGCGGGACCACCATATTGACCAGGCGTTTTTCGGTATCGTTCAGGTCTCGGAAAGCTGCGCCACCAGGCTGGCCACCTTGGCCCACCGTAAGCACTTTCAGGGCGTTATCGCCGCCGCTAGTCTCCAGAAACGCAAAGGCGCGGTACGTCTGGCCCCACGGGTTTACCGGCTGGAAGGTATCAGGCAACAGGCCGTCATCTACCAAGTCGTCTATATCGATTTCAAAAGGGGCGGTAGGCGATGCGCTCGCTTCTAAGGCTTGAGCATTATTCATCACATACCCCTTGATGGCTTCGGAGAGCTGCGCCATTTGCGAGGTGGCCACCGTCACTTGGCGCTCGGCTCTTATATCATCAAGGTAAGAGGGAATGAGCGCCAAAGCGGACAAAAGCAAGGTAACGCCGAGCAACACCGGCACCAGGTAAACAAAACCGCCTTGTCGGTGCTGAGCGATAGAGTCAGGGCGTTTTTTAGCGCTGCCAGACATAGACGGTACTCCCCGTAGGTATGAAGTTTGGTGTTTGGCTGGATGATAGAACGGCGCGTGTATCCCGCCCGCTGACGCATTGCCGAGTGCTGATGACACGGCAAAGGGACGCTGACGCGCTAAGCGCTGAGGAGGCCGCGTAAAGGGCACCACCTTCATCGCTCCACACATAGATATTGCCGTCCGCAGCATAGCGGGCATGGTGATCGAACGAAGGGAAAGCCATTTCAGTAGGCAACGTTAGGGCGCTGTTTTGAATCGTGCCGACAGGTAGCGAATCTTGGCCCTGCGTATAAGCACGCACCCAGCCTCGATACTGTGCCAGGTGTTGGGCATAGGCATTCATGGTGGCCATCGAGTGACGAGGGTTATTAGGCTGGGGATCGTGCAGGGAAATAACGAGCGCGAGCAACGTGCCGCTCAACACCAAGAGGTAGCCCATATCAGTACGACCTCAGCGACACTTGATTGGCGTTGCGACAGGCCGCTTGAATATCCGCTATGGAGTCGTCAGTAAACACCGTACTGCCGACCGCACGACGCTGCCAGGCTTGGCGGTTACTGCTGATCAACTGAGTGCAGAGCTGGCTATTATTAATGGCCCTCAAATTGCCGATGACGATATTGAACTGACGGCCCCCAGCGTTACTGATCGTCAAGCTGGTATTCAAAGGGCCACGGCGATTGGAAAACTCAGCAGGCAGCAACCCTAAATCAGCTACCCTAGCGGTTGAAATGCCGTCATAGCCTGTACGGCCTTGGTAGCCTCGTTGGATATTCTCACGCAATTTCACGACCCCAAATACGGCTTTATCAACGTCCTGTTTTTCGCTGAATGCTGAGTAACCGCTATAGCCCATCGCAGCGATAAACAAGGAGAGAGCAAATGCCAGAGACAGGCTGAATAGTGGCATAGTGGTATTCCCTCAATTAAAAATGGCCCGCCAAGCGGGCCATAAAGTCAGCGGCGATTAGCGGCGAGTGAACACTAAAGTGTTAGCTCCATCGACGCATTCCGCACGAGCTTCGGTCATCGTGCCATCAACCAACGTGCCGTTAATTTCAATCTGCTGCCACTGCTCGATCCCAGAAGTAGAAAGCGTCAAGCAAACATCTTGAGGAATTTCGTTCGTCGTGATTTCCATATAAGCATCGGCTGCGCCCCCGGTGATGCCACCGTTATTGGAGCCGAAGGTGTACTGCCCGCCAAACTCATTAACGACCGTACTTCCTTGCACCAGGGAGCGCGGAGCCACCCGAAGGTCAATCACGAGCTGCTGGCCGTTGGTATCCAGCGCACCGTAACCGCTTTCGCCTTCAAATCGGGAGGCGATATTAGCTCCCATCAAGGTAAGATTTTCCCTTGCCGCCGCCGCTGCATTGTTATCGCTGATATAGAAGTAAAGACCGACAGCCGATGCCGACACCAACAGCGCTAGCACGAAGTACAGCGCGGCTGATAGAAGGGCCATGCCCGCTTGCTTATGAGTCATTTGAGTTTTCATGGTTATCTCCTTTGTGTGGCTACATGCCAACGGATTGAGTGAACTGTTGTTGAACATCGAAGAATGCGAACATAAACGCCCCGAGCAAGATGGCGGATAAGATCAGCAGCAAAATTTCAAGTAGGAAGGCTGTGTTTTTAACGGTTTCTACGCGGTCTTCTATCCAGTCATTCGTTATCTCGCTCATTTGCTTGTTGAAGTCTTTATTGCCTGCCATAAGCACCAAATCCGCAATCAGCTCATGGTCAGGGAACCCATTGCCTGCATCTTCCATAGCGTTCGCTACTGAGTCGTGCCCCTTGGCATTGGACTTGATCACCGCACTGGTGCGGGCCGCAACGTATCGATTGCCCTGATTGACCGCTACTTGGTGTATCGTGGCCAGGCTTTGCCAAACCGGCTGCCCAGAGCTAGACATAGACGACAGCACCAACAACCAGGCTGATCCGGTGAAAGTCTTATAGAGACTGTAAGGGGGGAAATGATCAGCTACGGAGCGCCCAGCACCCGCCCAGCGCTTGAGTGAAAACACCACCAAGACGAGTAGAGCCAGGTAGAGGACACCTAGATAGACAAAGCCATTAGCTGCGGTGAAATTGCCTAAATAGCGCAAAATCACACCTACGCCCGTCCACTGTTCTCGTGGCATACCGCGCTCAAACTCGGGAACCAGCATGGCCCCCATGATGTACAAGCAGCCTAAAACCGCGAAGAGGATCAATACCGGAAAGATAGTGGCGCGCAACGACACAGCCACAATGGCTTTATTCCGTTTGATGCTGTTGGCAGCGTCAAATAAGCCCTTAGCCACATTCCCGTTGGCTGCGCCTGCTTGGATCAAAAGAAGCTCATTGAGCGGAATGAAGTAGGCAAGCCCTTGATCGAGGTCATCCCCTGAACTCAAGTGATACAGCACGGTACGCAGCACGATGGCTACCGTGTCATCCGGCTGGCGAAAGGCAATCCGTTTATAGAGATTGGCAAGCGCATCCTCATAACGCATACCACCGCTTGCGATGGGGCGCGCCAAACGTTCATACATGCGGGCACGGGTTTTGCCCGACAAAGAGAGCTTGGCCCAGCGGCGCTGAAAGAGCGGATCGAGGCGGGTAATGTCGGTAGTCACCTCGCTTGGTGACGCCGGTTTATGTTGACGACGACTTTGAAGAAGGTTCATAGCTTATGGCCCTCTTCATAACGTTTACGAGCAGCGTTCTCTTGAATTTCACTATCCAGGTGTCCTAAGTCGGCAGTCACCGCTAATGGGTCTACCAGGCCCGCCAGGAGCTTTTCTTTGGCATGATCAAAGATCGATTGGCCATTCAGCTCAGCGCGCCAATAATCCACCGCAGCGGCACGTCCATGCTCCCGAAACACCTCAAGTAGCATGGGCGTGGTAGGTACGACTTCGGCTAGGGCCGTGCGCCCAGCAACTCCATGGCGGCAGCCTTCGGCATCGCAGCCTTGTGAGTTAATCAGGCGAAGTCCAGAAAAGCAGTTCGTCTCCAACAGTGAAACGAGAGACTGCTGCACCGCGTCAGGGATCAGATTGCGATGCTCTTCTGCATCCAGGCCACAGGCAGGACAAACCAGCTTCGTAAGGCGCTGATAAACAAAACAGCTAAAAATTTCGGGCTTGAGCAGGTAGGCGTAAGGGTCACTAATCTCAGGCGAGCGAAGTTCATCGGCCAAGCGGTCAATAACGCCATACCATCGCGTGGTGTGGAGCGTCGTAGCCACAGGGTGGCCGGTACGCACAAAGCGCGTCGCTAGCTTGAACGTTTCTTTATCACGCAGCTCACCGATTAAGGCGCGATCAGGGTCAGCGCGAAGGTTAAAGCGAACGTGAGCGTTGAAAGCGTCATCAGCATTGGCAAACCCCTCATGGTTGACGCTTTGCTGCTTCACATTACTTATTCGGTACTCTACCGGGTCTTCAATCGACACCAGGTTTTCACCAGGCCGCTCATGGGCGATGGCTTCAAAGACGTGCTTGAGCGTTGTACTTTTGCCGTGGCCGGTTGTACCGACGATGACCGTCATCCCCTGGGTGCGGGAGACCGCTTCACTCAGCCCTTCGATCTGCTGGGCCGAAAAACCCAGCGCCGTCAGTCGCTCAGCTAACGTGCCGCTTATGCCATCGTCGTTATCACGAAGCAGACGAAAGTTCATCCAACGACCATCAACAATGGGGGCCGCAGAGATACGCAGACCGGCGACGCCAGGGGGCGTGAAACGAGCCGCTAAACGGGCGTACTGCATTTCATTGCCTTGGTTGCCCGTGGCCCCCTGATCAACCATAGAGTTCATCACCGCATTCATCATCGAACGTGTGATAGTCACGTCGAGAGGCGTCTGATTCTCCAGCTCGCCATGAATGCGAAACTGCACGTTCCCGGCGTCCGGGGTGGTGAACACATGCACGTCACTGGTGGGCAACGCGGCGGCTTTCGCCAGCAACGCAACAACGCGGGCCTGCATTTCAGAATCGCCAGTAGCATTACGCGCTCCTTGGGCCGCACCGCTGCGCTCTTTAAAGGCTTCGACGCTTTCCACATGCACGTCAAAGGCAAAGCCAAAGGAGTGTGCTTTACGCTTCCAATGCACCCATTCAGGGCGTGATTTGGTCAAATCAGATATAAAGCAAGTATTCACGCCGCTATTGAAGATCACCGAGCCTACTAGAGAAGGCGGCAGCGGCACGCTTTCGAGAAGGTCAGCAGGTGCGGCCTCTACATTTGCCGCTAAAACGCTCATTACTGCCCCCCCGCCGTTGCATCATAACCACCGCCGCCAAAGCTACTGGCAGCGCGACTAAAAGGCTCAACGGTACGCACGGGCGGCGCGGTGCCCGCTTGCTGGGGTACAGCGGTCGGCAGTGTGACGGTATTGCCACCCCGGCGCACTTTGACAATGCGATGCCCAATCTCTGTCACACGGCCCGCATCCGTTTCGCTACCCACGCGCACGCTAATACGCTGACCTTGCGAGCTGATCAGCACAGCACGCATATCGCCACTGAAACCGCCAGTGCTGTAGACGCTCCAAGGAGGCAGGGCGGCTTGTTGCGGGGCTGGGGCAACGCTATCACTTGGGCGAGGGCTTTGGCTGAAATCGCGCTCGACCGGGGGCTGCCCGTGAAGGTCGCGCTGTAACGCTTCAAGCATGGCATCGCCTGCACGATCACGCTGATTCTCAGATAACGCACGGTTAAGCTCGCCGCGTGTTTTAGCGATGGCAAGCTGTTCTTGCAGGTGGGCCAACTCGCGTTTGGTCGCGTCGATATTCTCGATGGTGGACTCAGTATTGAGCATCATCACCGAAGGCATGCCCGCCTCGCCATCGCTGCTAGGCAGAGGGTCATTTGCCAATAGGGGGGCACTAAAAAGCGATGCCGCCACCCCAATCCATACGTGTTTATTCATAAACGTGCCTACTTGTTAGGACTCCAGCGGAGTGGTGTATAAATCCATGACCAGTTCCCAGCCTGAGCCGGTAAAACGGAGCTGAGATAACGTCAGCGAAGGTATCTGAGCCAGCGCAGAGAAAAATTCCACCCCAGGCAAGGTCTGGGCGGTAATGGTGACTTGGTTTTCTGCATAACCAAGGGCTTGGCTTACCTCACCATCGCCGCTTTGAGTCGGCACCAGTCGAGTCGCTTCTTCCCCCCAGCGGATATTCACCGCAGCGTCATGGAGCCGCGCAATATCCATCACAAAAGCACTAGCTTCATTGGCGTCAACGAGAGGCATTAGTCCTTGGGCACCTAGCGGATCAAGGGCCGTGGTTTGTTCTGCGCGGTTAGGCTGACGAGGATCAAACGCGGCCCCTTCGGGCGGTTCAGAAAAGCGTCCATACGACAGACGCGACCAGGTACTAGCGACGCGCTGGCTATCACACTGCCAATCACTAAGCTGCCAACCACCCTGCAAATCGTTTGTACCGGCAAACAGGGTCACGCAGCGCTCAAGCGAGGTTTTGAAGGAAGGTGAGTCAGCCCAAGGGTAAGCAACCGGGGGGAGTTCAACCGGCTGGCGATGCGCGTTCATAATCGCTTGGCGTTCAGCTTCCGTCAGTTCAGGCACGGTCTCTGCCTGATTCCACCAAGCAAACGCTCCAATACCCAGTGCCAATGCAGCTAGGCCCAGCGATGCCCCCAGCAACACGCGCCGCTGCTTAGCCCCCACGATGCGCCGCAGTTTTGGCACACGCGAGTAGCTGTCTTGGAGTTCAGAAGGCAGGTTGCCAATCGCAAAACGATGAACGGTAATACCAGGCACATCGTTTTCAGTCTCGACAATGCGCTTATCGGCATCATGGGTCGGGCAAACCACGTCGCTGCCAGGCATCACACGGCCATCGACCACTTCCAGCAACCAGGTCACGTTCTCTGGTAGCTGGCAAGCCACGATAAAATCCCGTGCAGGTGCAAACGCATCGATGAACAGGAGTGCCGCTGGATAGAGGTCAGACGCCTTTTCATGGACGCTACCGCAACCCACAAGCTGATAAACGGATTTTTTAGATGACACCACATAATGCGTGGGCGCATCACCGTTGACGGCTGTATGCAGGTCAGCGGCTTGCTCTAACGCATGACGACGAACATGCCGGTTACTGTCAGCAGACTTGAACCCTTCCCAGGCCAACCCTGCCACCCATCGTTTAGGGCGGCGCTTTGATGTGCTGTGAGGGAAATCAAGGATCGTCAGCATGATTAAGCCTTGGAAGCAGTGATCGTGACGAAAATAAGCTGCTTACGCTGGTCACGGTTGCGATTAAAGCCGCCGATGCCACCGGAACGGTCTACGCCATCGAAATCACGCTGGAAGCCTGCCACAACAAGCGTGCTGTTGAGTGGCATCATGCTGCGCTGAATGAACGCACGGTCATCGACGCTGGGCACCTGAATGGTGGACTCGCCAGACGACACAGATTCCAGGGATACCAACGTGGAAAGCGAGAAGCCGTACTGCAACATCAAGGAGTTATTCGCACGGATGAACGGCACAATCTTCATCGAAAAGCCCGTTGTGACGGTGCCAGGCGTTAGCTCGGAGCTGACCCCCGCATTCACCACCTGGTTAGAGCTGGATTCAGCCAGGTAGCCTTGGCGGTTGACAGACTGAACAGGAAACTCTTGGCCGTTCAAAATCATGCCGGTAGCCGATGTGACCAGGCTAGTCTCGCCCCACTGGTTGAGTGCCCGGACAAGGGCATCGGAACCTGCAAAACGTGAGTCTGCACTTTCCAACACGGAAACGTTAAACCCACCCCCTTGGACGCTATCCAGCGGCGGGCCGGAGATAGACAGGCCATAAGAGTCGGTCAGGGATTCATAGATAGCGTTCAGGTTAAAACCAGCAGAGCGCGTATCAGACACATCGAAGCTATACACTTCGATGTTCAAAGCGACTTGACGCAGCAACACATCATTAAAACGGTCAACGTAATCTTCTACACGCTGCTGTACCGAAGGCGGGCCATTGACGACGATAGATAACGCACCACGGTTAATGGAGTAGCTACTGGTATCAGGCACGATGTTAGCCACAGCACGCTCAACCGGTTCCCAAGGGTCATCACCCGCTGACACATTGGTAGACATGCCGCCACCGGCGTTGGTGTAGCTGCTCTCTTCGACGTTACCGCCGCCATTGGCCTCACTGGTACTCGCCATGGACAGCTCAGAAGAAAGCACGCCGGGGAACATAGCCAGCTCATACACACGAGTCTGAGTGTGAGCCAGCGTGATCACGCCATCGTTGTACGCCCAATCCACGTCATAACGGTTGCCAATAGCATCGAGTAACGGGCCTAGCGGGCCTTCATAATCAAAACTGGCACGGGTCGGCACGTCAGGCATGGAGCCATCGACGACACGAACATCAACGCCAGTTTGCATGTGAAGCTGAGCGGCGACCTCTTTTAACGTGGCGGGCGACGCAGTGAAAAAAGACTGCTGACCAGACAACGACAAGGGCAACGTCTGAGCTGGGTCAACGGGCTGCACTTCGGCACCGCCCAAGTAAGGCCCGGAAAGGTCGCGCATTACCCAAGAGCCGTCGAGCTGCGACGCTTGCTCTTCACGCATTTGGGCCAGTGCGGCAGATACGTCCTCACGGTCACGGTAATCCGCTCCCGGTTGCCATTTATCCACGTTGGACGCGCAGCCCGTTAGGGCAACCGCTGAGATAGCCACGGTCAGCAGCGTTTTACGAAAGCTCATTAGTCTTTACTCCGAATGATGAGTTGATTGTTAGCGCGAGCGCGTTCAATCCGAATGGGGGCACCGGCTGCCGCCAGCGACGAAACAGCTTGGATCAACACTTCATCCAGAGGCCCAACAAATTCATAGCGATCAACGGAAATAATGGGGTTCTGGTCTGCAAGCCAGTGAACTTCCCAGGTAGGGTCTTGCTCGCCCCAGCTCAATGCTTGAGCGCGGAAGGGGCCACGAACCACTGTCCAGGTAGGTTGAACAAGGGCCACCGGCATGGAGGTAGTAGCCGCAGGCTCAGAGAGCGAGGCCAACAACAAAGAGGCTGACGCATCGACCTGCTGAGGGTGCTGGTGTGGAGTACGCGCAGGCAAGGGTTGCTGATAACTTTCTGGCTCAACCGCCACAGCAGGCGCTACGTCACCTGCTGACAACCACCCTTCCCGCCAGCCAGACGAATCGCCGGTATCGAGTGGTGTTACAGTTTCGTGGGGTTCTGCCGATATGTTAGCGGTTGCCGTTCTTGATGATGATTCAACAGACTGCACCGGCTGGGAGCTAGGAGCAGGCGTCACGACCACTGCCGACACGGGCGCAACTGTTGCATCCAAAGCGTCATACATGGCAAGGCGCGGGCCATACTCGATAGCGGGCACGCTCGTTTGACGTAGAGGCTCGACTGCCGCCAGGGCCGCATCAACATCTACATAAGGCAGGACAGGCAGCCCAAAACTAAATTGATCGTGCGACAGTGAAAGAGCCAAAGGCTTGGTGTCGTATCGATCCACGATGTAACTGTCTTGTAACTCGGTAGGAACGCGGTCATTGATGGGCACTAACTTGCTCATATCAGGCATCGGTGGCCGGGTTGGGCCAGAGCTGCAACCGCTAACAGATACCACCGCAATAGCCCCTATGAGCAAACGCTTAAAAGGCCAACGTGGCCTATCCCCTGCTTTCGTCATTTTTTTGCTCACTTATTAGATACTGCCGTGTATATTTTCATATCGAAATTGCAATTTCAATACTAATTAACACGAAAATTTTTTAGGCTGACCAGGGCTTAACGCCCTGATCCCTTGAAGGCACCGGCAGCTTTCTTAGCAGCACCCACGGCATCATTGGCCGCTCGTCCACCAGCAGCTCCAGCACTCGCAGACCCGCCACTAGATGCACCGGAGCTTGCCCCAGCACCACTGCTACCCACAAAGGCACCGGCACCATTTTGGGCACCCCGGAGGCTGTTGACGGAGGACATAATAGCGACACTGGCACCGGAGCCAATCGATTGGGAAACGCTACGCACTTCAAACAGCACGAAAAGAGCCACGATAGTCATATACATCACTGACACCGCTTTGGCGTAGAGATTAGAGTCCACTGATAGGCTAGAAAGAACATGCGTAAACATGGTCATCAAAAGGCCAAAGATACTGGCGAGCAGTACGACAACCGTGCCGTTGGTTACTAAAGCGGCAATCCACTTATCCGTTATTTGCTTGGCGGAGGGTAGCGGCAGCAGCAGAATGAACAGCGGGCCAAAGGCGACCATGATACCCAGCATGAACTTGCTCACCAGGATAAACGCGAAGCTAATGCCGCACATGAGCAGCGTGGCCACAATAATAAACAGGCCCACTATCGCAGCAACGATATTGGTAACGGGGTTCCAACCCATCGAATCCCATACCTTTTTCGTCGCCTCAATCCCCTGATCCATCGCCATATCAACCTGATTGGCCACGCCAGAACTGGGCACGCCGGTTGCCCCCATGATGGCATTGGCAAACAGGTCGGGGAAGGAGAGCAAGAACTGAGAAATCGACGCTTGGTACACACCCCCAGCCCCTGCCACCGCCACAATAACCGCCATGAAAAAATAGCTCTTCAACAAATCAAGGAAGGGTGGGCCGTCTGACGCCATACTCAGCACCCCGCGAATCATCAGCGAGATAGTCAGCAAGATGCCGATAATCGGAGTAATGAAGGTAATCACAGCGCTAGACGTGGTAGCGACGTACTCAGTAATTACCGTATCGAACTGGTTAGCAATCATCCCAGCGAGGTTAAACATAATCAGTCACCGTACATGCTAGGGAAAGCAGAAAGGGAATTGTCATCGTTGGAGTCGCCGTACAGGCGGCGGCTTTGCACCTCTTGCTCCTGCATTTGTAACCGGCGCTGGTTAGCGCGGCTCAGCATATCCGCCAGCATGTACTTGTTGCGCTCAACTTCGATGGTGGCTTGGGTCACTTGAAGGCGGGTATTTAAGTCCATCACTTCTTTAGCCGTGGAGCTGTTATTGAGCGCACGTACCGCTGTTTTTAAATCCTCGATACGCTGCAACTGCGCATCGTACCCCTCGCTTGCCATCGCTTCATCCACGGCATACTGCTGATCCTGCTGCTGCCGCACATACTCACCGGCCTCAGTCACGTCGCGGGAGGAAATCGCCTGCTGGTCGCGGGTGAAGATATGACCCGGCTGGCCGCTAAGCTGCTCGCCCTGCATAAGCTGAAAATAGACCTCTTCCCATTCATCGGGGAGGGTTTGGGCCAACTGATCTAACTCATGCGGTAGCAAATCGGCAAGGCCCGTGATCCCGCTCACGTTCGTCAACTGTTGGCGAGCAGTCGCTACCTGCTGTTCGAGCTGTTCCACCTGCCGTAGTGCATGCTCGATCTGCTGAATGCGCTGGGATTGACCAATCGCGTCGATGGTGGCTATTTGCCCGAACGCGACAACAGGGAAACAGGCCAAGATTAGGGCTGCTGTTAATTTTTTCATAATTCCCGTCTCTCCATAAATTCATCCAACCAAGCGTCAGGGTGCTGGCCTCGACGCTCAATAATGGCATCCAAACGCTCGCTTGCATCAGGAGTACCAGATAGCACAGTAAGCAAGTCGTCTGCGTGATCCCCAAGGTCAAAGCGGGCAATCGCGCAACGATCATCTTGCTTGACGATGAACTCCCGAGATTGGGAACGAAGGTCTTTCATCGTGTCGAACTCTGACCGTGACAACCGGAGCTTTTTATAGCTATCCCACTCTCCTTTCGGATTGGGCAGCATGATCAGCGTGGCGAGCTGCTGACGAATCGTTGCCGTGATGCGGCTATTCAGTGCCGCTTCTGGTTCCTGAGTTGAGAAAACGTACAAGCTGTCGAATTTACGGCGCGTTAGCAGACCATCTTTAATTTGACGCTCGATATCCGGGTCGTCTAGGTACTTCCAAAACTCCTCAAACACTTCGATATGGCGATGCTCACCATCTACTAGCTGGTTGTTCCGGTACATGAGATACATCAACAACGGCGAGCGAGCGCGGTGCTGCTCAGTGTCGGCACCGTCCGACAGGAAAGCCGTCAGGTCATAGCCATAGGTAGACGACACAGACAAATCAAGGTCATCGCGGGGATTATCAAAAAGCCATCCGTATTGATTACCACGACACCAAGGAAGCAGACGGCTGGCTACCGTAGAACGAAGGCTGGAATTGGTATCATAAGGCGCAGGCAAGTGCTGCATTACCGCCGTCAGCGTGCGTCCTTCTTTCGGAAAATCAGACGCCATAACAGACTCTACCGCTTGGCTAATATCGCTTTCATCCTTATGGTTCACCTTCTCGCCTGATAGCTCCACTAGCTTGGTCAAAAGACGCTTACAAAACGCAATATTGGAAGGTGTCGGCTCCATTTGCATGGGCTGCCACCCCGTGGGTTCACCATCTAAAATCCGTTTGTAAACGCCACCTAGCGCAAGGACTAACGGCTTTAAAGAAGTATCTTTATCATAAACGACAAGGCGGTTTCCAAACTTCTCACCTTGAGCCAGCAAGAAGGCAAGCAGAGTCGTCTTACCCTCACCGGATTGGCCCAGGATCATAGAATGACCAAGTAGGCGCTTATCGGTATCGTCTTGGCCTAACTTACTAGGGTGCCAGTTAAAAAAGAAAGGCGAGCCACTTTTAGAAGCAAACAGCGTGACCGCTGGCCCCCAAGGGTTCTGATCAGGTTTACCCGGATAGAAGTTATGAAAGGACTGAAACGAAAATAAGTTCCATGAATTGATGGGAACAGGGCGCGGCCTATACTCCCAATTACACGGTAGCATCGCAAAAAAGGCCGCTTCGCTGCTCAGGTTGCAGACACCAGGCTTAATCCCCCAGCGCGAAAAGGAGTTTTTAGCATGTTCTAAATGCTTACGGACAATCTTAGGCGATTCACCGTACACCAGTACGGTGGCATGATGATGCCCAAAAATAAAGCGGCGAGAAACCGCGTCATCTTTTGCACGGTTAAGCTGCAATTGCTGAGACGTAGCCCCATCTTTCACTTCGAGCATCGTGCTTTGTCGGCGAGTCAAAAAACTTTTCGCGGCGTCGGCTGACATACACTTAAACGACTGCGTAAAGATGTATTCATAGTCAGCCTCTTTAAGCATATTAAGCTGACCAGGCTCGGTATGCTCTTCATAGTCCACAATCTCGATACTGGCTGCAAAACGCTTCTTATCTGCTAAACGAAATTCAAGCATTTCACCATACAGGCCCGACATAGGGCGCGTCTCAGCCAGGTACTCGTTGATGAAATCACTGCAATACGGAACCGGCATCCATGCACCGTTGATCAGGTAGGAAAGCCACTCCAGCGCGGAAGAGTAGATAAAACGGGCGCTGGGGTCGTCATCCCCCACGACACGGCCCTTTGCATCGCGCCTATAAAACCCGAGAAGCTGGGAGCCGTAGTCTTTGAGGCTGGCACCAATTTGACCATTGATAGATTGCAGCTCGGTAATCGCCTCTTCTTCCCTTGCGCGTATGTCATCCAGAGACGATTTTTCGAGTTTAGCGATGGCTTTCTGTGCCGTATCAGACAAGGGGTTATAAATGACCGTCAGATAAAGGTCTGTCACCATGGCAGGCTTGTTTTCAAATCGCCGCTTATAGCGACGATCAAGATAAGCCGTGTACTTTGATGGGTAATCATAATCAGGATAAAGATCAACAGAGTAATGGTGTTCATGTAACCACAACCCAATTTTATCGCTGCCTACCTCACGCAATAAATTATTCAGCTCTGCATGCCATAAAAACGCATCTTCTTGAGACGCGCAATCATGGTTCTTACCGTCGATTTTCCAAATCGACAAATACTCGCCATCACGGGTTTTGATGATGTTTTCGGTGGCGTGGGTTTTGTAAGGGATTTTATCGGCTAGTGTGTTTTCGTGCTGAAAGTCGAGAACAGGGAGCTTCAAATTCATGGCAAATCTTTCCTACGATAACGGATGGGCGAATAGCTAGAGGCTTTCCAAAGTTGGAAAAATTGCTTTTTGCGTGTGTTCTGGAACTTTGTCTTGAACCACAGCCCTAGTATGCGAAACGCCCTGTCATCGTAAAGCGTCACTGACCAACAAATAGCAAACGCCAACAGAATGAAGGGGAGCGCGTAGAACTTGATAAACAAAAACAGCATCCCGCCGCCCACACCTAAATAAATCACGATAGAACGGGGGATGCCGAATACAGTCGGCAAACGGCACGCCCCTTTAAAGAGTGGGAAAGGTTGGTGATCGTTTGCCTCGCTCATTACATGAAAATCCCGACAACGTAAAACGCAACGCCAGAGCCGAACGCACCTGCAATCGACTTCGGCACCCAGGAGCCTTGAATCCAGCCATTACCCCACGCAAGGGATAGCGCTGCCATGATGCAACCTGCGATGATAGGTAAAATGGTTTGCAGCCAGGTTTGAAGGTCGCCCAGGGCACCGGTGCCATCGTTCACTTGCGCAAAAGCACTGGACGCATATAACGTTAGCACGCTCAGCAACGCGGCATTTTTAGTCATCTTGATCAACTTCTTTTTCATCTTCGTTAGCTCCACGGCTATGGTGGGGAAAAATCAAGTGGCACTCTTCAAGCTGGTAGTGATCCATTAGGAAATTCACCAGCAGGCGCGGATCGGCCCAAGTACGCACCTTTCCTTTACTTCTGACACGTAATGCACAATGAAAGGGATGAGGCTTTATCGCTTCATCCACTATTTCAAAAATCGGTAGCCATTCCCTCTCCCCCTCTCTTCGTATGGTGACTTTTTGTATCTTCCCTTGTCGGTGATACTCGTCAATTTTCAACTGCATAAGCAGAAACAACTCAGCCATGGCCCCGCCTCGGCATACAAAAGCGCGATTATATCAGTCGCGTTCCGAGGTTACTTCCACCGCCTCATAGAACGTTGTCACCGACTCAGTAGTATCGTCAGTTGCAGCAGCAACTTGATTTTTTTGCTCTTTTGGGGCGAACGCGCCGCCACGGGCGCTATCAAACACGTCTCCCCCAGCCGTGGGTAACTGTTCAGCCTGGTTATCTTGGACAGGCTGCAATCGAATAGGAGGAGCTTGCTGGGTGTTGCTCGGTAATAACTCAGGCACCGCGTAGGCCACATCAACCTGCCCCGTGACTTTGCCAACGTAACCGTTGTCAAAGCCTCGCGTCAGTGAGTTGGTGTTGTAGCAGGAAAGCGCAGCCAGTAGAGCGGTCTGGTCTGAATCACGCAGGTTGGAGCTGATACCATAAGCGGCGCTTGCTCGCTCAAAGCAGCCGCTCAGGATGACGGCAGCAGCACGTAAATTTTCACACGGATCAAAAAGGTCAGCGATACTTAGACCAAGGCCAGGGAGATTGCCAGAATGAATTTGGCCATAACCGGAGTCGAAGGAGCGACCTTCGGCCAGCAGCTCCTCTGCCAATGCAACTGCCGTTGCTTTGTCGGAGGGCTGAACAGATAGGCGTGGGCCATCGTTGATCCCAATAGCAAACGGGTTATTCGCTGATTCGTGACGAACGATATAAGCCATCGTTGTTGGATGAACGGAGGGCGCGCATTGCTGGCTGAGCGCCATTACATCAGCACTGAGACTGGCGTGAGCAGAAGCCGCATTAAGTAGCCAGGAAGTTGCGGCCAGCGCAGCAGGGGCCACCCCCTTGATTCGTTGCATTGTCGCCCTTCTCCTGCTGGCAAATTAATAGCGTTATTGCAATTTCAATCATAATTACGAATACTACAAGCGACGATAAGCATGTCAAGGAAAAAAAAGGATAGTGGCAGCCGTGAACCAGAGCGGGGCCGCTCCACAGATGATAATTTGGACGAGTTATTCAACATGAATATTTCGGATGCCCGCGTGCAAAGCCAAAACCCACCAATGGGGACGCCGCGATACCGTGACCCGGATAACCCTTTTAACACCTGGTCAGGAAAAGGACGCCGCCCAGAGTGGTTTCGAGAGCAACTGGAGAAGGGCATCGCCCCCGAGGAAATGGAGATCAAAGACAATGGCTACCCATGACAAAGTGATCGACTTAGCAAGTGTCAGGGCACAGAGGACACAAGAAAAAGCAGCTAACGAACGAGCGCTCACGGTCGCTAGCTGGAAATTCAAGGCGCTGTGCTTCAAAGACAAATGCGCCACTTATCTGAAACAGAAGTTCACTATCTGGCGAATCGCGACCAAGCGGGCAGCCTATCGAACACTGCGCTTAACACTTCTCGCCGTTCTCAATATCAGCCTGATTTACGCAGCCTTTTTTGCTTTCGTTCAGCTTTATAAGGGGTTCCCCAATCTACCGCTCTTCGCCGGTTTGATAGCAGCGTGCTTTGCCATCCAGCTAGCAAAGAAAGGGGTACGGCGGGGCCACGATTATTTACTGGCTAACTGGTGACAACATGCGATTAAAAGCTATCGCACTCGCGATACCACTTGCGGCAGGTGTACTGCTATCCCCGCCCTCCTACGCTGCCTCAGAAGCCGAGTGCGCCATCTGGCTATGCGCACCAAGTGGGTTCCCAGGCGCAGCAGGTTGCGCTTTTGCACTCGCGGCGATGATTGACCGCATCAAGAGTTTCGAGCCTCCCCTTCCCCCCTTCGGGAGCTGTAGCCAAGACGGAAGCAATGATGGAAACACCTATCGCCACGGCGTCGCTGCGTTCATACCAGCTCACCGTACATGCAGACGCTACACAGATTATTACAACCGCACGGTATGCGACGACTGGAAAACCATGCCTGATCAGCATGTGCATGGAGCATCTTGTCGCCGGGATGAAGAACGGGCGATGTGGGAACCAAGGGGCTGTACACGCACAGACCACTATGTTCAAACCTTCCAACACGGTCGCCCGATGGGTGACGTTTTCTACTTCAACCTGTGGCGCTAACACAAAGCCTCACTCTACCGGCTGGCAATGTTGTCAGCCTTTTTTTTTGGGCCAAGCCATGATCTTACTCACCGAACTCTACCCGATCTTAATTTTTACGCTGCTAGCACTAGGTGTCATCGCCCTTACACGCCGCCTCAAGAACAACCACCGCTACCGCGTCAAATCAGCCAGGCGGGTTATGCAGAAACTCTACGAGATACCCACCTTTGAGCAACGGCTAGCCTATCTGCGCAAAATTGACGCTTTTGTATTTGAAGAGCTGATATTGGAGGCGCTGGAACGCCGGGGGCACAAAATCAAACGAAACGAGCGATACACAGGGGATGGAGGCATCGATGGCCAGTGTTGGATTCAGGGTCAGCACACGCTCATACAGGCCAAGCGTTACAAGTCGCACATTCGGCTAAGTGACGTGAAGAATTTTCAGCGGCTCATTGAGCAGAAAAATTGCTGTGGGCTTTTCGTCCACACGGGCAAAACCGGCCAGGGCGTTAAAGAGATTAACGACCCAAAGCTGCTAGTGATTAGTGGGAAAAATCTGATTGACCTAGTGACACCAAAGCAAAGCAATAATGGTGCCAAAAAAGGCCGTTTGTTAAAAAAACTGACTGTATCATAAACGATGGTTTTCATTACACATCAACACGCAGGCTTCACGGCTGATGGATTGGGCGCTTCAGGTGTAAAAATACTTGTATCATTTTAAATGTAACGATAACCTACCAAAAACAGCTAATGGACAACAGGCAGTTAGCCGAGGGGAGCTTAATGGGAACTGTTAGCAATACGGGCGAAATCAACGCAGAAATTGAATCCATTTTGTCAAGCCCAACCACAAGCGGTTGGCTTCGAGATAATTTATCAAAAGCGCTTGAACGTGACTGTGTGGATGCTGCAAATGATGCTGAACTACTAAGCAATTTATTAAGTCGCCGCTGCGCTGCCCTTCTGGAGCAAGCAGCGCTATGAAAGACAAAGCCGACAAAAGAACACTTGACGTTATCGAGAACGGGCTGAAGCTCGGTTATGCCCGCGTTTCCACTGATGACCAAGAATTGCTATTACAAACAGATGCACTCAATGCCGCAGGCTGTGTAGAAATATACAGTGACAAGATGACCGGTCGTAAGAAGGAAGAGCGGGAAGGTCTAATGAATGTCTTAAAAGCATTACGGCCAGGCGACACGCTAGTTATATGGAGGCTAGATAGGCTTGGTCGCTCACTGCAACATCTTGTCGAAATTATCAATGATTTAAACCATCGTAATATTCGGTTAGAAATAATCAAAGAAGGGATCGACACCCGCACCGCCAATGGCCGAATGATTGCCGGTATCTTTGGTGCATTGGCTGAATACCAAGCCAACTTGATTAGAGAAAATACGATTGCTGGACTTAGAGCAGCTAAACGACAAGGCCGCGTCGGAGGGAAAAAACCTAAGCTCAACGATACACAAAAAAAACAAGCGGCAATGCTACTAATGGAAGGTGCCAATGTAAGCGAAGTGGCAGAAACCTTTAAAGTCTCACGCCCGACGCTTTACAGGCATCTTGATATTGCTCAAATCAAAGAAGATAGGCTGAAAAAGCTGGCAAAGGAACTCAGCAATGGATAATAAATCAGCGTCCGAATTAACCGAAGTCGAGCAAACCAACGAAGTCGATACTCACCGCGACAAGATTACTCGCCGCATCGATAAACTGACAGAGGCATATCTTGCAATGGAGTCAGAGGATGCCAAATCAGCCGGTGCGCTGGGGTATATGGCACGGTCAGTAGTGCAAGCAACTCTACCCCATTCCGACCCCAAGGTTTCTTATTTCGAGCGCACCAACGGGATCGTGACGCTTTCAGTAATGGGTAGGCCGCAAGTGGGGCTACCCTTCGGTTCAATGCCTAGAATATTGCTAGCATGGATATGTACAGAGGCGGTTAGAACGAAACAGCCGGTTTTATATTTAGGTCGATCACAAAATGATTTTTTATCAAAACTACAGCTCCCAACAACAGGGGCATATATTAAGTCAGTTAAGAATCAAGCGCATCGGCTTTTTAGCTCTTTAATAACAGTGTCCGCCGAAAATGATGCGCAAGTCGCTATCGAAAATATACTAATCGCAAAAAAAGCGGCTATTTTCTGGAGTCCCAAGCACCCCAACCAGCCCTCTTTATGGGAAAGTCAGTTGACTCTAACGCAAGATTTTTTTGAGGAAGTAACTAACGCCCCTGTGCCCATTGATATGAGAGCCTATCAAGCACTTAGACAAAGCCCCCTAGCGCTCGATATTTATGCCTGGCTTACTTATCGAATGTTTCTACTACACGCTTCGGGCAGGCAAAAGGTTGTCATACCATGGGGAGCGTTGATGCTGCAAATGGGATCAGCCTACGCCAACCATCAAGGAGCGGATGAAAAGAAACGAAAGCAGGGTATAGCCAACTTTAGACGGCAATTCTTATTCAAGCTGCGTGACGTTCTAGGGCTATATCCAGAAGCGAGAAACGCTATCACCGAAGTCGATAACGGGCTAATGGTTAGGCGTGCTGCCCTTCACATTAAGCCATCGCCACCTAAGAAGTAGCACCCTTCCCAAAACCCCGCCTTGAGCGGGGTTTTTTTGTGGACAACTTCTTACTTCACAAACTTATCCACGTACAATCGTAAATAGGAAAAAAATCTATAGTTTTCAGCGGCTTGAAAAAGAATTCAAACTTATCCACGTACAATCGTAAATCTATCCACGTACAATCGTAAATCTATCCACGTACAATCGTAAATCTATCCACGTACAATCGTAAATAAAATGGGCACGTACAATCGTAAATACCTCATAATATTCAATGGCTTACAGGCGACATTACTCACCCCCCAAGTAGTTATTTCCAGGTAGTTGTCTCCAAGTAGGTTTTTCAAATAGAAAAAAAACAGGGTTGCAAGTATTGGCAGCGCTTATGAGTGGATAATGCGCTCACGCGCACCGCGCCCTACCGGTGGACAACAAAAACACGTTGACCACCGGCAGAACGCTTTACCCACGCATAAGAACGCCGCTAGGAGGGGGAAGGTCTTTTTTATTTTTCATAAAGGCAAAAACGAAAAAACCCCAGAGCTTAGCCCTGGGGTTAATTCGTACCCTGTTCAGTCGGCAAACTTACTAGGGGTCAATGGTAAGAAGTTAAAGCAGGAGTCGCTAAAAACCAGCCCTAACTACCAATATTGTACGACTACAGTTGACGATGGGCAAGCCCCTAGCAAATGATAAACCTATTGCAAATCCTCCAGCAGGTTGGCTAATGGAACACTCCCATGCCTTTCCACCAGAAGCAGCTATAAGGATCATCTGGCCAAAGGTTGACCCTCTCACCAAAGAATCAAAATCCCGGCCATACGCTGAATTTTATGCGCATGAGCTAGGGGTAGATACTATCGAGGGGGAGAACGTCGCTTACGCGGCCCCTGTGCGCCTTCCAGACGATATAGAGCCAGGTGCCGTGCTTGATCTCTACGTGGCTTTCAACGGCTCTGTATGTGCCACCATCAGCGACAAAGGGATCACCAACCTATTTGACCCACTTCAAGTCATTGTTACTGACATGATGACCGTTCAACGTTGGCAGCCCAAATGAACGTTTTTAAAACGTAACTCTTGGGTGCCCGTCAACTGAGGCACGAAGGCGTCAGATATGCTGCATTGGCCAGGCATAACCCCCCTGTTCAGCAGTAAGGCGGTCGGGGCTGGGCCAGGATCGTGCGGGCGACCGGCCACGGGGGCACCGGGGCCGGGGCGTCGTCGCGGTGTGTCATGCACTCGCTACCGCTCGCCAGCATTCGACCCACAACGGCGCGGCGGAGTTTGGTGGCGGGATAATTGGGAAGTGGGACAAGATCGAGGTAGGAAGGATCGTAGAAATGAAGATAGCACGGCGGCAACCGTGCCATGGTGAGCATCAAAAGGTTAGAGCTATCTTTTCCATCAAAGTCGGTGTCGTGTCGTTAAAGACATATCGTTCTCGTCGCTTTTGCTAACTTTCAACCCTTTTGTTTCTATTTCATGCTCTATAATTTTGGATTCAGCGTTAAGCTTTCGTGCCCGTGCTATTGATTCCTTTCCGATATATCTTCTGACGTTAATCTCATTACGTGACCAGTCTCGGTAAGATATCACCCATGTGTACAGCAACCACACTACAAAGCCAAATAGTCCAAAGGCAATAATGCCGACTATAATTTCTAAGTAAAACAGCGTGGAAAGCAGCCCATTTAGTGCAGGGCTATTAAATTGGTTCATAACATTACCTTGATCAGCTTGATTGTCGGGCCATGCCAAAATCTGCGGCTAGTTCTGGCTCCCGTTCTAGTAACTGGCCTAGGGTGAACGCGGTATTAGCTCGCCCTTCACTGATAAGCACGCCTATCGACTTTCCCAGTAGTATTTCAGCCGTTTCAGCCGTAATGAACTTCTCGCCATCAATTTCACCAGCAGCATTCAGCTTATCGGCCATCAGCATGGCGGGATCATCTTTGCCCAGCGGAGATGCCGGTATTGCCTCCCATTGGCGATGCCATTCATCGGGCTTATCCCATCCAGCACCGCCCAAATTCACAAAGCCGTTGTTTTCTTCGTCGCAAAACGTAATGGCGATAGCATAAGTTGGCTGTTCTGTATTCATCGGTCGTTTTCCTTGATCATCTTAATTGTCGTGCAAGCAATACATTAAAGAGGGATGCATTCAATCACATGCCTAGAAGCCACATGCTCTTGGCAATATATGAAAATCCCCCGACCGCCTTGCAATACTGAAACTTCTTTTGTTTGCCCAGCAAGAAATCCGTTAGCAACGCAGACCAAGGAAATTTCAAATGATGCATTCTCCACATTGGAACTTTCAGGGGTGGTTCCATCTGCTAACGAGCCAACCGGAATAGGCCAGTCTTTGCCATTCCAAAAATCAAATTTGCTGTTGCTTCCCTGCACGGTTTTCTTGTTGGCTACGAGTTCCAATTCGACCTTTCCGCAAAATTTATAATCAGTCAATGGCATTGGTTTTCCTATGTTGTTTTCTTTCTGACTCGACCCGCTTCTACATACCTGACGCGGCTCAAATGATCTCGGTTCTTCCAGTGACGTTCCCCGAAGACCAACACCTTCAATCTGCCATCTGACATCGTTTTGAGGACATGGCAAGGCATTGCGTAAGTCTTCGTCCAGCGGCAAACATGCTGGCAAATAAGCTCATGCGTTGCATTCGTTGCTGTCTGCATAGACATGAAGCCTCCCCCTTTTCCTCGACCTATTATGAGAACGCTAGGCTTTCATTTTCAGCAGCAACGAAGGCGCTATACGCATCTTCGGGTGAAGCTCCAAACCCAGATGCCCCATTTCTTTCGCTGACCACTTCCCATTTCATGTGCGAAGGATTTTTAGCGTGGTGTTTCATCTTTGCGTCAGTCTTCATGGTGTTTTCCTCGATCAATTGGCAGGGATGGCCGGAGCCTTCACTTCGGCAAAGTGCGTCACCACATCATCGTCAGCAATACGCCCGAAGTTGGCAGAGTCGATGGCATCAAAGTAAGGATGACCGTCAGCATCCTCCTCGACCATTGCTAGCACTGTAGAACGCACGACCTCCCCCGTGTGCCGACCTGTAGTGCTGCCGTCATTACCAGCGTCAATGTCAACGTCCGGTGACTCGACTAGGAGCCAGAAAAGTCCGCACTCATAGTCCGAGTGGTTGAAGGCTTGCCACTCAACATTCAAAACACCTTGCTCGGCCATTGCTCTCACCCCTTTTCCTTGATCTGTGGCTTTCGGCAGCCGACCTAGCGGATCGGCTCTCGAAAGGCCCCGGTTGTGCCCGGGACAAGTTCCACCTTCTATGCCAATGCGAGGGCGTCGATTGGCATGGTTTTCAAAAGGCTTTGTCCGCCAAGGTTCTTCCCAAAATTACATCGAACATTGATTCCGGCGGGAGTATCCCAATAGCGAACAACCTTTGCTTTAGTGCCCGGCAGGCTGTCGGCATAGAAGTACCGTACCTGCACTTCAAGACCACGTACCAGTTCATCCGGCATCAATGAGGTTCGATCAAGTGCGGGGTAAATGCTCTGGCTATTCACTGGGCTTTTCCTATTGATCAGTTGTTGGGTGCGGGTACCCAGCATTTCGCACCGTTGTAGTCATCGCCGCCTTCCGCAACGAACACATATCCCTCGGCATCGACCGCATAGGCTCCAGGTTGCTCATGGCAAGCATCACGCAAGCGATCTTTCCATCCGTACCCTTGCCCTTGCCACACAAGCACCACCCCGCCATCTTGCTCTGGGTACTTATATCGCCACTCTTTAGCAGCAGCACGTATAGTTGTGATTGAATCGGCCACGGGTGTTTTCCTATTAGTCGCAGGTAACGTCAGGCAGGTCGTCGTAGTTCTCGACTTCCTGATCTTCGGCTAAGAGCCATACGGGTGACTCATCGCTATCAATCTGGCCGTCACCGTGCTGGTGGCCTGGAATGCGATAAACCACTTGCCCTTCGCGCTTATCCCATGCAAACAATTTATTCATTGGGTGTTTTCCTCGATTAGTTACTATGGGCTTAGTATGAAATATATTTCCCTAACTGTCAAGAAATATATTTCACTCATTTACAGCCATCGGCAGCCCCCTAGCTGCATCATCGTAATACCGTGGGCGGTCAACGTCCGCGATAATCTGCATGACGCGCCGCCTGGTCATTCCCCAGCGTTCACTAAGCATTTGCGGCGTCCACCCCCTACTTTGCAACTCTGAACGAAACGCCTCTGGCGTCATTGGCACCAGTTGATTAACTGCCACATTTAATCCTCTTTGCTTGGAAATATGTTTCATACTAACGCCAGTTCAAATGCACGTCTAATGGTTTGTTGATCTACTGAAAGGTAGGGCTTTGTATGGTCAAGCTCTTGGTGGCCTAGCACGGCCTGCACTGTCTCAACATCGCCAGTGGCTGCCAGCACCCTCGCTGCTAGTGTTCTGCGTCCGCTGTGGCTTGATCCCAGCTTTATACCTGCCTGCCGGTAGAGTCTGGATACTGTTTGCTGTAGAGCGTCACAAGCGCGATATTCCTTCAATCCCGCATCTAACACTCGCCGCTTTACGGCTAACTCAAAAGAGCGTCCTTTGTGCGTCAACACCAGCTTTGAGTGAGGTAGAAAGCCCCCGTAAGTCTCATCTGACGATACACCCCAGCCACGGGCGCGCCGCTCTGCTAGCCAAGCATCTATCGCGTCGGTGCATTTTGAGTTTGTTAAATGGATATTTCGCGCCCTGCAACCTTTTGTGATGGATTACGCAGATAGACCTCTTCACGAATGGCACCGCTGGGATAAAGCACGTCATCTATGCGGAGTAGGGCTAATTCGGTGACTCTAACGCCGGTTGTATGCGTTATCCATAAAATCATCTGGTCGCGCAGGGGCATACGGCCAGTTACACCGGCTACACGAATTAGGTGGCGAAACTGGCCTTGCCGAAGTGATGTTGCTTGGCGTTTGGCGGTGGTCATAAAGCCTCTCTGTCAGGATTCGCGGGGAATAGTTATTCATCCTGAGAGAGTCGTTTAAAAGCCTCCCCGCTAGACTAACACTGGCAACCGCCTATGGTTCACGGAAATTGCCACTCAGCATAACCGGTGCAGGCTACCGCCTTCGCTGGACGAAGCACCAGGCATAACCCCGTGTTCAGCAGTAAGGCGGTCGGAGCTGGGCGGGGATCGTGCGGGCGACCGGCTACGGGGGCACCGGAGCCGGGGAGTCGTCGCGGTGTGTCATGCACTCGCTACCGCTCGCCAGCATTCGACCGGCAGCGTCGCGGCGGGACTTGGTGGCGGGATGATTGGCAGTCAAAAAAAGGGTTAAAAAGCATTGTTTTTTATGGGAGGTTTTGAGATAATGGCTGTGTTGGCCGAGGTGGTCAACGCTGGGGAGTCACGCGGCGGCAACCGCGCCCCAGATCATCAAATGGTGAGGAGTTATCCGCATGAACAAGCATGAAGAAAAACAGCAAGCCAAACGTGAACGTTATGAAGCGCGTGCTGTTCGCGCCGCCGCCGAAAGTAACGCCCTGTGTAACAGCGCGTCAGAAATGGCGTCGATCATTCCCCCAGGCCAGCCCATTCTAGTAGGCCATCACTCAGAGCGCCGCGACCGCAACTATCGCAGCAAGATTGGCCAGAAGATGCGCCAAAGCATTGAGGCCGAAAAGAAAGCGGAATACTACCGCGACAAGGCCGCTGCCGTGGGCACCGGGGGCATTTCAAGCGACGATCCCGACGCGATTGCCAAGCTGAGCAAAGAGCTGGCCGAGCTAACGGAAGCCCACGAAAAAATGAAACAGGCGAACAAGCTGGTACGCAAAAACGACACCGCTGGGCTAATCGCGCTAGGGTTTAGTGAGTCCAAAGCCGCCGAGCTGCTGAAAGGCGACTTTGCAGGCCGTAAGGGCTTCGCGCAGTGCACGCTCACGAACAGCAACGCCAGCATTCGCCGCGTTCGCCAGCGTATCGAATCACTGGAAAAGCTCAAGGCGAAAGAGTCCGTCGAGCTAGTGGGCAAGGGGTACACTTACCGCGAGGACACAGAGGAAAATCGGGTTATGTTTGGCTTTGAAGGCAAGCCACCCGAAGCGGTGCGCGCCGTGCTAAAACGCCATGCCTTTAAGTGGTCGCCCTCCCGTGATGCTTGGGTGCGTCAGCTCACGAATGCCGGTATCTACGCGGGTCGCAGAGTACGCCAAGAGCTAGATCAGCTCGACGCGCTATAACGGCCAACCAATCCACGGCGGGGGTACTCCCCCGCCTTTCCCAGAGGTGGAGTATGGAGCTTTCAAAGCAGGCAATCGCCGCCATCGACAAGGCGCACTCATTCGTATGTTATTGGGACGATACCGGCGAGGCCGGTGGCGTCTATTTTATCGTGGCGGTCAACCGCCCCTATGAAACCGCCCAGGAGTATGTCGCGTCGGTGAATGGTGGCGTGGTGCTGACTCAGGCAGACGGCAGCCGTTGGGAACAGCCTAGCGCCGCCCAGGCACAACAGCCGGTATTGGAGCGCCGCGAGGGTATGCAAGCCAGTGACTTTTTAGCGGGCAAAGTGACCAAGGGGCCGTATGCGAGTGACCAAGACGCCGCCCTGACTGATTGGCTGCTGGGCCTTTCGGGGCAGATCGTCGCGCTCCTCAGTGATGATGACCTGATGGCACTGGAGCACGGTTTTTCTATTCAGCGGAAGTTGGGGCTTAACGTGTCGTTCACGGAGACGACCGTAAACGAGGCAGAGTGGCCGCAACAGCTTCGCAACGCTATGCGAGGTGACAAGTCGGTGCCCTTGATGCGAGAGAATACCAGGGCCAGCATTACGTGGCGTTAAACGAGAAGCCCCCGCAGGGCGGGGGCTTTTTCATAGGTCGCGTTTCGTGGCTTTTCGCCAGATGATGAAGAGAACCGTGGCCGCGATGCCCAGCGCTGACAGCGCATAAGGCATCCAAAAAGGGAACATGCGGCGCATGGGGAACGACAGTACGTGATAATAAAACGCATACGGCATAAGCCCGCCGACCAAGAGCGCGCCGATGACCTCTTTTGCTCGCTGTTTTAGTGTCTCTTTCAACATTATCAACCCCTTACGATGTATTGGTTTATAAAAACCACTGCATCATAAATTCCGCCTTTTGGTTAAAAAGCATTGTATTTTGTGGGAGGTTTTGAGATAATAACTTTGCTGGTCAAAGGGGCCAGCGCTGGGAAGTTACGCGGCGGCAACCGCGCCCAGGTCATTAAAATGGTAAGGAGCTGATCATGCCTCAATTTCCTCGCTCTATTGCACCGCACCTCTATGAGCATGTGAAAACCCTACACGCACTTCGCCACGATGTTGGCCGGGACTCACCAAAGGGCCAGCGAGCGCGTATCACGTTTGCGACGATCACAATACGCTACGGACTCTTCAAGGCACTGGACGCTTACGAGCTTTGGGATGCTGGTTTTGAAGGGCTTGGCCCTCGCCAGTTCGATACCTGCTTTGAAATGGGTGACAGCGGCGAGGTAGGCGCTGGCATCGTCAAAGATGCACGCGCAAACGGCTACGTTGACACGGTTGTGAGCCATTTCAGTGAGAACGTGTGGGCGCGTTGGGCAGCGATCAATGACGCTCAGGGCTGTTTCGAGTTTTAACTGTTGTGAAGGGGCACCGGCTTTGTGTGCCCTTTTCTCTTGTGACATAGGCCGCTGGGAAGCGGCCTTTTTTGTACCTGCGCGTCTGGGTTGTTGTACTAGATGTGGTAGGTCTGGGAGCTGGCCAGGTCACTAGATGTTGATTTTTAAGCGCTGGCCATCCCTATGCTGGGCCGCCCCCTAACGGGGGACGCTATGTTGTGCTTCGCATCGAGCCACGCCGGGAAACTGCCCCCGGCGCGTCTCGCCCCTTCGGGCTGCCAGCGCTCGGCAAGGGCCAGGGCAACCCCACGGCCAGCTATCGCTCGCCTAACGGCCACCCCAGGGGCCAGCTATCGCTCGCCCCTCGCC
>Ga0114899_1000398_pt1 | contig 31710 bp, 32 predicted proteins | sample MalvireepMed_215_FD_83497 | JGI IMG/M metagenome (GOLD analysis project Ga0114899, IMG submission 83497) | Marine viral communities from the Global Malaspina Expedition - Malaspina viral metaG DeepMed_215 | ecosystem: Environmental > Aquatic > Marine > Oceanic | place: Mediterranean Sea...
CTGGGGGGTAAAGATCCCCCGCTAAAACCTTTCCACCACATCCCTCGGCGGCGGGGAAAGTGTGGGGTGGTGTTGCCCTTCCTTAATTTATATTTCGGTAAGTAAGAAAAGGGGGGGGGGGGGGGGGGGGCGGCCCTGGAGGACAGAGACCACCCCCCACCATTGGGGGCTCTATTCGGTCTTATCGACGATCACCATGGTCATCCACGCATTTTTGGGAGGGTCCACATGTCCATGGTGTGTCCGACGATCATTAGCCATCCGACCGCGCCGACGCATGTCAGTGCGAACCAGATGTTACCGAGGAAGTCTGCGAGGAAAGCCATGCCTTGTTCTCCTTAGTACCCGATGAGTGACCTGCCTAGTGGGCGGGTCCGAAGACGCTTTTGGTAGTGTACTGTCAGGGTTGGACGCTTGGACTCGGTGGAGTCGGCGTTGCTGTAGTACGACAGGAGGTTCCCAGGCGGCCCTGAGCCCTCGTAGGCGAATCGGTGGATCAGGCAGGGGGTGGCATGCCTGATAACGCCGGAACGCCTTAGGTGGCGTGTGACGCGGTGTGAGAGGACATCGTTGTCGCTGTAGGAAGTCTCCAGCGTGACCACGGTCCTGGGGTACTCGTTGTAGTCCCCGCCTCCGGAGGACCAGGCCTTGTCCGTGTCGTAGTTATCCCAGGAAGAGTCGCCCTCGGTGACTGGGTTCTTTGTGGCCAGGTAGTGGCTGATGTCGAGGGCCCCAGAGGAGGCCTCGTTGTCCATGTCGGTCCCTCCGGTCCCCACGAATACGGTGAGGTCGATGGTTGCCCGGCTGATACTGGCCCCCTTGGGGATGCTATCCTTCGTGATGGAGAGGCTTCGGTAGGTGCCGGCCCCAGCCACCTTGGTGTTGACCTTACCCCGAGTGTCGGCCCCGTTGTTGTCCGTCCCGGCCCTGGAGTCCATCCAGTTGGTGAGAAGGTAGATGGTCTTTCGTGGCATCAGGACTTCTTTCCGGCCTTGGCGGTTTGCATGGCGATCGCCACGGCCTGCCTCCGGGTTCGGCCCTCGCGGACAAGCTGCCGAATGTTGGCCGCGATGGCCTGGCGTGAGTTTCCTTTCTTCAGTGGCATTAGCGGGCTCTTCTCTTGAAGACCTCTCCGAATTTATTCAGAAGGGCTTCGTTGACGACGTTCTCGGTGACTAGCTTGGACCGGGGTCGTTTGCCGTAGATCCCGGTCGCCCTGCCGGACCTGAATCCCGGCCTCTTCTTTCTGCTGGCCATTAACGCTTCCTCCGCTTTGGGGTTGACTTCTTCTTCTTGGGACGCTTGGCGTTGCTCATGCCGGTCCCCTTCGAGGTGTAGCCGTACTTCTTGGGCATCTTGGGATCTCCTAGTCGTTGTGGGTGAACCACCGGGGTTCCTGCCCGGCTATCCCCATGGCCCCATAGTGTTCGCGTAGTTCGTCCTCGAGGAACCTCTGGTATCGCTCCTCCGCGTGCTTCTTCGGGTCCGTGGACATGTAGTCCTGCCACTGGTTGATGCAGAGGGAGAGGGCATCGATTTCGTCGTCATGACGCAGGCACCCTCGGTCCTTGGTCAGCCTGGTCATCTGCTTCTGGAGGTCCTGGTTGTGGGCCACGTCCGGGTGGAAGATGACCCGGTGCTGGTTCATCGGAGGCTCCATGGCCCCGATGATTCTCAGCTCCTTCTGGCCCGTCACTCGGACGTCCTCGACGGAGGCCGCCCACCCATCCGGGTACTCGCTGTCCTCGCCAGGCTCGGTGAAGAATCTCTGCAGGACTGGCTCGAAGAGCTGCGTGAACATGCCGGCCCCTAGGTTCTCCTCCACGATCACCTGACGGGCGTTGTGGAGCCTCGCTTGGTACGCGAGGCCCTCAAGTACCTGTTCGCTGAAACCTCCGTCAAAGCCGCCTACGGCCTTCACCCAGAGATACCCGTTGAGGTAGGACACGACCGCGTAGGCCGTCTTGTCCTCTCCACGACCACTGGGGTCGATGGACATCTTTGTTCCCGAGTAGGGCATCCACCGCTCGTCGTACATGATGGGGCTGAAGAACCCGTCCGTGCCGAACCCCAGACTCGGGATTTCCTCAAGCCGAGTCGGGCCACCGCGATCGTTGTGTGTTCCCCAGGCGATAGTGACCGGGGCCTTGTCCCGAGTCATGGGGAAGATGATGAGGTCCTTGAGCCTCAGGGGATAGCGGATGTCGTCCGCCATCTGGCTCTGCAGCATGTACTGCATGGCGAAGACGGATCGGCCCTCCGCCGCCTCCCGCTCGCTGAGCTCCTGGTGGGTGAACCGCTCCGGCCAGACCGGGTCTCCCTTCTCACATCCCTCCGACAGCATCACCTCGTACAGAGGCGCGATGCCCTCCACCTCCATGCCCTCGGGTGGAATCCTTGCGGGCCAAGCCCGGAAGGTGTAGCCACCCTCAGTGAGCCGATCCAGCAGGGTCTCCTCGTGGTGGGGAGTACCCAAGATCAGGATGTCGCCGCCTGGGATCAGGATGTTCTCGAACTCGGTCACCTGCTCACGCAGGCGTTGACGCATCTCCAGGGTGAGGGTGTTCTGGGCGGTCTCGACGTCATCGCTGACGATCACGGACGCCCGCGCCCCGGTGAGCTGGCCGCCGATGCCGTAGGCCGTGAAGGACGCCGTCCGGTCGTGCTTGCACGGCCCGATGTCGAACATCGTCGCAGCGTCCCGCTGTCCCGCCTTCTTGTCGGGAGAGAGGTGCTGCAGGAATCGAACCTGCTTGATCCACTGCCTGGCCATGTGGAGGGAGCTCTTGCTGTGGGCCTCACTCTTGGAGACCAGCATGATTCTCTCGCCACTGTCGATGAAGAGACGCCAGAGGCAGTAGGCGATCGTGATCCACGTCTTGGACGCGCCGCGGAACGCCTTGACGCCACGTCGACGAGGCCCCGTCTGGAGCCAGTCCGCCATGTCAACCTGGTGCCTAGCCGGGTCCGGCAGGCCCACCTCTAGCCAGAGCTCGGCGAGGAAGAATCTGAAGTCTTCCGCGAGCCGCCCGACGTACTGGGTGAGATCCTTATCGCTCATCAATCTGTCCTGATCAGTGTAAACCGAAAGTCTTGCCTATCCCTGCAGTAGAACTTCATCCACCATGCGCCTACCGGCTTTGGCGGACCCCAGCGTTCAACATGCCACCCGCTGTGGCCGTCACCGTACTCGTCCTTGTAGGTCCCCGCACGACAGTGGACCTGCTCGTCAACAAAGACCTTGCCCACCGTGTTGATTCTTTCTCTTGCGATGGGCACCAGCCACTGATCATGGGTATGCCCCGTAACTACGATGTCGGCGTCGGGGGTGTAGACGGCCATTCTGTTGGTCTGTATAACGCCGCGACTGACTGGTCCCCCGCCACCTGCGCCATGGAAGTACTTCAGGCGGAATGTCTTGATTGACCCGTGTCGCTTGATCGCGAAGATCACCCAGCCGCCGTACCCGCCGGCCTGGATGTTCGACCCCGTCATGGTGTTGAGGGCCTGGACCGTTCGCTCCGTGAGGTCGGTCTCGTGGTTCTTCAGGATCGATTGCTCGTGGTTCCCGCGTCCGACGACTATCCAGTTGTGCGCATATGGGGCGTAGAACTCGGCGGCGTACTCGACCAGGCTGTCAAGGTAGCGGCCCTGCTGCTGCTCTGGCCTGCACTGGCTCAGGTCTGACCTCTTGTCATATTTTCCTTGCATTCCGCAGTGGAGGTCACCGCAATCGATAATCCCGGCCCCCTTCTCAAGAGCCTGGTCGAGGTGTCGTCGCTCGAGGTCCTGGTCCGTGTGGGCGTTGTCGTGGTGCCTGTCGGAACTGAGCAGGAACCACTGCTCCCAGCCCACGGTCTTGGGCGCACTCATGTCAACCCTGACCACATTCCTATTGAGCTGCGTGGAAGTCCAGGTGGGCCTCTTGGCCCTAGTCTTCACACTGGCCACAGCGATTGATCGCGGTGCTACCAGCCGCCTCCATGATGGTGATCTCCGAGATACAGCACCGGGGGATCGTGATCATGTAGTCGTAGGTTGCTGACTCTGCGTCGGGCTTTCGTGCCCCGGCGATGGTGATGCTGCAAGAACTGTTGTCAATCATGAATCCCAGTTGACAGACCTTCTGAACCTCCGGGCGGTCATCAACTCGCAGGTCGCTATTCAGTTCGGGTTCGCACGCATCCACCCAGCGGACGCAGACAATCGGGGGCTCAACCGACTGCGGCGTCTGCTTCATCTGAGACCTCCGGCAGTTCTCGATGAATCTTCATTCCCCGGTTCTTCATTTCCTCGATGATTGAACCGATGGGATTGTTTGCAGTTGGCATTGCAGTGATTCCACAATCCCTGAGGCGTTGACGAACTATGTTCAGGTCCGCTGCCGAGGGAGGTATGCGGACGCGGTCCCCGTCTTCATCCACCGTCTCTCGACCGTTCTTGAGCATGTCGAGAAGGACCGAGTCAAACAGGTCACTGATGGTGTTGAGGTTGTCGCTCATTATGCTGCTCCGATCGTGTCAAGCACGCTCTGAAGGTCGTTTTGTCCTTGCGGGGCCGCCGACAGGGGGGCAATTTCCGGTTTACTCTGTTCTCTGACTTCCGCTGTGGCGGCTGCGAAGGCGGGGAACTCTTTGAGCATATGCGCATATGCCGCCGCTCGGTACGCGGAGATGACGCCGCCAATCATCTCTCGCTTTGCGGCTCGATTCGCGGGCGTGTCGGCTTCCAGCCTGGCCCAGTTCCTGCCCTGACTGCCCACCCCGTCGAATAGTCTTTCTAGGTAGGTTCGCAAGCCGATTTGCCCACCACCCGGCCCGCCGGACATGGTGACTCGGCCAATCTCTCGCATCCACCAGTCGTAGGGCTGCATGCCCTCGCTGTTCACCCAGTCCGGGTCTGGGATGGAGGTGCCCACAATGACTGGTGCGCCTTCCCCGACACGCTCGGAGTATGCCGCGACGTATCGCAGCATCTCCACGCCATCCTTCGTGTGGCTTGGCAGACGCATGGAGAAGTCGATGCCGGCGAGCACCTCGTAGACAGGGTCGTCGGTTGCGTAAGAGAGCCGGAAGGGGTTCATGGTGTTCATCCAGCCTATGCGACCCGGTTCACCCATGCCCTCGAGGGTCATGACCTCACCGAGGAGGCTGTACCGATCTGGTACACCCTCTTGGCCGAGGATCCAGGTGCGAGCGCGTACGGAATCAAGGAGTGTTCTGGTCTCCGTGAGTGTCGGGTTGCCTGCACGAGACCCAGCACGCTGGGCGGAGCTGAATGGCATGAAGGCCGTGGTCTGCTGAATCGCCCACCGCTGGCCGAAGTTCTCGGGGTCGCGGAGTGCCTTGAAGACTGCGTCCAGACCTTGGAGGTAGGACTTGTCTTCCATGTTTCCTATGAGTCCATACAGAACCGCCATGGTCAAGCCGACCTTGTCGCCATCGTCGCCCACGCCCTCGGAGGCGTTGAGGTACTCATAGGTGTCCGCCATGACGCCCAGTGCCATTGACCACGGGTCTCCCTTTGCGTAACTGACGTAGGTGTCTCCGATGCGGATGGAGTAGGGCCGCCATCCGGTTTGCATGAGAACTCGGCGTGCATTGGGGTCCTCGGGACCTCCGCCGGTGATGAGACCACCCTCTGCCCACTCATACGCCTGGTAGAAGAGGGCAACGCCCACTGCCTGGCGGCCTCGAGCCTCTGCGGCGGATCGTCCTCCGCGTGCGATGTCTGCCATGGTCTTGCGATGCAGGTTGCCAATGGCGGAGTCGGGGCTGAGAGTGAATCCGTGACCGCGTGCGAGGCTCCATGATCGGTTGGCCATCTCCATGCCTAGGCTGGTTGGGCTGTACCCAAAGAACCGCTCGAAGATCTTGGCCGGCGTTCGGAAGAAGGGGATGATGACCCTCATGACTGGGTAGTTGCTCAGTCCGGCTTGTAGCCATTTGCCCATGGAGCTTGATACATCGCCCTGGAATGTGGCCCGCGTGGAGTAGTCGATCGCGTGATCGACGAGTTCCTTGTGTCTCGTGGTCCAGCGTTCATTGATCCACTCCGTGATGGCCATGGCACGGTCGAGGTCGTCATCCATTGCCTTGATTGCGGGGTCAGCCAGGGCCTCCTGCATAAGGACCTCGCGGGTCCGCAGTCGCCCATCGACGATCATGGTGTCCATGGTTGCCGCGACCCGCTCATTTACTTGGCGATGCATCCCGGCTGCGGCTATTCCACGTCGGAAAGTGCTGGCCTCCCCCAATCCGGCCTCGGTGAGCATGCGGTTCATTTCGTCGCCATAGATCTTGGCCTCAAGTGCCGTGCGTCCATGGGCCTGCTTGAACAGTTCGTCCACCGTGGCGATTGCGTCGCCCGGTGCGCGGACGGCTCGACCCGTCCCGTTGATCATCCACCAGAGGAGGGAGCTATCGTTCTCGCCAGGCTGAAGAACACCACGTTCTCCCATCCAGTCTCGTACTGGTCCCCCTTGCATGGGCTGGCCTTCGCCATAGGCGATCGCTCGGCGACGACTTCTGGGGAGATCGATGAGGTCGCGATTCGTGACGAAGACGCCGCCTTCCTGCGTGAAGGCACGCAGGGAGTACTGCGCACCCATGGTGAGGTTTCGTAGCCACCTCTGGAAGTTCATGACTGCCTCTGCCATCTGTGGGGCACCACCGCCTCCAACGATTCGGGGCACCATGCCACCGATGAAGTGTTGGAGGCCCTCCACTGCCGTGACTAGCACGGGTGAGGCCACCGCGATGCCGGACCAGGTCGATGGTGCGGAGAGGAGACCATTGATGTAGATTTCCATGAACACGTTGCTCGCTCGGGAGCCGACGGTCCTGTTGGACTCAACGATTGCCCTGGCCCCAAGACGCATGTCTGATGGGTTGGTCATGTCGAGATTTCTTACGAGGTTGACCAGCTCCTGCCCGGTCTCGTTGTTGATGCCGGCGAGTTCGGCGAACTCCCCCGCCCTGGCCGGGTCTAGCAATTCCTCCACCGTGGGTAGTGAAGTACGACCCTGGAGTGCCTGACCAGCACGGCCCCAGTCTGCGCGAAGGTGGCCAACTTGCTCGATCGCAATCTGGTACTGGAGGAATTCCCTCTGGAGCATGGCGTAGTCCACCATGGACTTGGTTCGATCTGCTCGTCGCGACAGATCAACAACCCTGCGTCCCTGCCACTCAAGAATTTGCAAGCCAGCCTGGATGATGTCGTCCATCGCGTGGCCGCTGTTGCTTGTGTTGAAGTGCTGGTAGAGCCTGTCGTAGGTGTCGAACATCTGCCCGTCGTGTCGGCCCATTGCGTGGTTGAGGGCGCGTAGTGCCGCTCCACGGGGCGGGGCCATCCCCTCCACTCGGAGCTCGTGCATCATTTGCTCGGTGGCGGCAAGTAGTCTCTGAACGTCTTCCCGGTTCTGGAAGTCGAATCGATCAACTGCGGCGTGACCTCGGGGCTTCAGTTCACCCCTCGAGTTCCGATCCCTTGCGACACCAGCCACCATGTCTGCCATGATGGTGTCGGTCCAGTCCTCTCCCTTCTTCTTGAGTGCTCGGACACGTTCCTTTGTGGCACCCCATGTCGCGGGCTTGACCATCCATTCGCCCCCGCCAACACGGATGGGAAGATCGTCACGGGTGAAGAGGAGTTCAACCTGGCGAACCATGTCTGTCGTCATGGTGTCGGACAGGGGGGATCGTCGTACATCGGAGTAGACGTCGCGAAGGACCGCGCCGACCATCTCCAGTGCAGGGCGAAGTGGAGAGTCTGCCGGGATTTCGGCCAGGCGACCACCTCTGATGAACTCGACCACGGCCTCGGCCCAGAGCTCCTGCTGCTCCACGGTCCACTTGCCATCCAAGACACCGAAGGCCCGCTCGACCTCTTCGATCGCCTCGTCAGTGAGGCGACCCGGTCGCATGTGTCGCGGGATTTCCCGGTTCAGGATTTGGTTCTGGACGACGTGTCCAAGGACTTCGTGGACCAGGGTCTCAACATCGGCACCCTGGAATCCGCGAACGATGGCTTCTGCCGCATCGGGGGTGAGTTGCACAAGCCCACGCACCTCCATGGTGCCGCCATCGACGGCGATCTCTTGGGCCAGTCGCCTGGTCGGTGCCCAGCCCGGATCGGACTTGATGGGTCGGCCCGCAGAATCTATGAACTGGCCGGCGGCTCCTGCGCCTTCTCCGGCCCACCGCTCGTTGAGAGCTTGGACTTGCGGAGCGGTGTCATGGAGAAAGCGGACGACGTCTCCTCGTCCCATGTCATCAAGCGCACCCAAGATGCGTCCTCCAGTGGGGTCTCTTGCCCAGTCGTGTTCGACGTAACCGATGCGTCCTGTTCCTGCGCCGGTTCCGTAGAAGGCTGTTCCCCAGTTTCCTTCGCGGTCTGGTCTTGTCGTGATTCCTGCGGCATCAATCCACTCCTTTAGGTCGTGTAAGAACTTGCGTCCATCTGGGTGGTAATCCCCGAAGTTGAGAATACGAACTCCTTCGGAACTCGGGATTATCACAATGGCATCGGCAGCCTTAGCCCCGATCTCTCTATGGATGATACCATACAATCGGTCCTGTTGTTCCCGAGTCATCATTTCACTGAGATCTAGGATGATCCCGTTGGCGTACTTTTGTGCCGGAACCGGGAAAGCTCGGTGCCAGGCTACGCCCTCCTGCCTGGTGATGTACTGTCGGGCTAGTGCGTAGGCCCTCAGGGCGTCCTCAGCGGCTTCTGGGATGAGCGTTGGCATGTGTCTGGTCGGGAGGGGTTCTCCCGCCGCTAGGGCGGCTCTCGCTGCCTCTTCCTCTTCTAGGAAGAGTTTGACCGCCCCCCTGACTCCACCCTCTCTCTTGCCATAGGCAGCCTCCAGCGCGTCGGAGATCCGATTCTGGATTGGGACACTAACCTCGAGCTGGAGGCCGGGGTTTCGTATTCCCTGGTAGAGGCCCTCACCTTCCGCGGTTCCATGGATAAGGAAGCCGCCCTGCTCGCTGACCAGTGTGGCCAATCGGTCTATGCCGGTGGTCGGGTCTGCAATGATGCTCTCAAGCTGTCTGGTGTACTCACGCCGGGAGGCGAGGCCCATGTCCTCGAGGCCCGGTAGGGTGCCGGATGACGGATGGGGTATGGCTTCGGAGGTCACCATCCCTCGCCACCTCTCGGCGACGTCTCCAAAGTGCTCGTACCTCATGGGGGCCGGCACGGAGTCAGCGGCCACGCGACCCGCGTGGACATCGATCATGTGCGGCGCGACGGTGTTGTCCATGTACCTAGAGGATGTCCAGAGCATGGCTTGCAACTGGTGGGGGAGGATGTCGTCAACGCCGTACCTGTCCCTGTACGCCTCGGTGAGCCTTCCGAAGAACTCCTCCCCCCACTCGTACTGTCGTTTCGTTGGATTATCCCCGTGGTATCCCAGTCCACGCATTGCCCATCGATCGATGGTGACACCCTGAACCACATCTGGATCGATCATCTTCATGAGGTTCAGGTAGAAGTTGTTTCGCTTGATCCCCTTTGGCATGGTTCCATCCCTTAGGAATGCTTCTGCCTCGCGTGATTGACCACTGAAGCGGCCAAACTGGAATTTACCACCAAAGTTGGGGCGTTTGATTGGGTCGGGGCGGCCTGTGAAGAAGGGCTGGCCAGCCCTGTTCGCGTGCCACATTTGAACGGTGGCGTGCCAGTTCGACTCCAGTCCGGTGGCCTGGGAGGTGATGGCCAAGAGTGTGGCCAACCTCTTCGATTCAACCCGTTGGGCGGGCGGAAGCCCGGCCTCGCCAGTGAGTTGAAGGATCCATTCGCTGCTGTCTTCGTACCAGTAGCGAGCAACCCCGCCCTCATGGGCCATGGGAAGCAGCTCATCTATGAGTCTCTGCTCGTCCATTCTGGTTCGGATGGAGGAGGGTGAGAACTGGAAGGGTGTTCCACGTCTCCCCTGCACCATCAGTTGGGCTTCTTTAGCCCGGAGAAATTGGGCGCGGGCGATCACATTGTTTATCAGCTCCTTTTTCCCGAGCCACGGGCCACCTGGACCAGCCGCCGTGGCTGGCCGATCTTGCGTGAACCTGGCGCGTTGAGAGAGCCACTCCACGGCGTCCGCCTTGGTGCTGACCTTACCCCTTGCCCAGGCTCGGCCAAGTGCGTATGCGGCCTGTTCCTGAACACGGTTTGGCAGCGTGTTGACTACGCGCTGCATGAGAGTTCGCAGGCTCTGAGTGTCGATGGCTGCTTCGCCGCCCCGCACTGGAAAGAAGAGGGCCTCGCTCTCAGCCCCCACAAGATCGACCATGTCGAACACTGCCCTGGCGGTGGACTCGTCCACGTTGAACTCTTGCATGGCGGCGTGGATATGAAAGTCTCGTTGGGCTCCCTGGGCGCGGGGGATCGCGGTATCTACCATCCGAACCGCCTCCTCCATGGGTTTGCCTTCGTCAATCAGTCCTTGGAGCATTCGGCCACGGGCAATCCCGTTGGCAATGACCTTCTTCAGGTCACCTTGTACGAGTGGGCTTTCTAGGAATCTGGGGAGTACCGATTCCGGTATGGCACGAGCCAGCTCTATTTCTCCCGCGAGTCCCGTTCGCGTTACTTCACCGACAACCTCCCCCATCTCGGGGCCGATCCCACGGGCACCACGGATCCCGCCACCAATGATCCCGAAGATGCCTTCCAGGGCTACAGAGAGTTCGATGCCCTCGAGTGCATTCAGGGCGCGGGACTCGAAGTACGCGCCTGGGTAGAGCTCACCCGTGACTGGATCGCGGACGACTCGACTGCTGTCCATGAACTCGAGGTAGGCACCCATGCCTGGGACGGACTCTCGGAGTCCCGCCAGGGCTTCGGTGTCCTGCCAAACACCGAGCAACATCGTGTGGAGGTTTCCCTCGGCTGGGTCCCATGTGATCATGTCCGCGTAGACACCCGGTGCCACCCAGTTTCGGCTGAAGCCGGCGGCCCGCCTGGCGAGACCGGCTCGCCTTGCGGCGGGGCCAGCGGCGGCTCTCGCACCCACCATGCCACGGCCCATCCCGAACGTGGTGAGGAAGGTTGTGGTCTTCTTGAGGAAGTGGGTCCAGCCATTGGGCATTTCCACTGTCCCCATCAGATCGGCCCCGGCCTGCAGGTCCAAGCCAAGTGCGGATCCACTAGCCACGCTGCCCATTACGCCGATGTTGTACGGGGTCAGGACGACGCCTTCGTAAACACCCTGCAAGATGGCAGCGAGTTCCGTAACCCCCGGCGTGTACTCTGCGATTCGTCTGGTGTAGTGAACCCCTGGTGGCGCGTCCGGCTCTGCGGGATCTCCCGCGCCATCGTTGATGGGATCGCCGAAGAAGTTGCTGATGAGCCAACTGTTCACTTCGGTTTCTTCCGCCGTGGGTGGTTCGACGGGTGGTTCTGGTGGGGCCGATGGCTTGGGCTTCTCAACCCACTGTTCTCCAGTCCAGACCTTCGCGCCGGTGTCGGTCGGTTCGGCTGCGTCGGGGACGGTGAGTTGCATATCCCCGACCTCAGGCTGTGTCGGCGGTGGAGCCTCGGCCTCAGGCGGTCCCGCCTCCTCCATGATTCCCGCGAGCTCCTCGGTCCCCTCCGGCGCAGGATCCCCCTCGGGAATCACGGTCGCCTCGGTTGCCGGGGTTTCGATCGATTCGTCCGGTGGCAGAGCCTGGGGCTCTACTGGTGGAATCTGTTGGGAATCATCTGGAAGTGGCATGTGGATTCCTTATGGGGTTGCGGGTTGCGCCCAGTATGGGGCTTCCACATCAACCTGGTCTGGGTAGTTCTCGGGCCACGCCTGGTCTGTCAGGATTTCTGTCGCCTTCTCGTCGCCAATGACCTCGGCGACTAGGTTGCGGGCGGCGGTCCAGTACCTGCGGCGGATGTCTTCAACGGCTCGCTGGCTCTGTTCAAAGACGTAGTCTCGCTCGCCTTCAGAGATCGCATTTTGAATGACGTCTTGTCTGTACCAAGTCCGCCACTCTCTATCCATGTTGGAGAGCAGTCGGTCGAGTCCTATTTCGATTTGTGCAAACTCGGGGCGAGTGAATAGTGCCCCTCCAATACCGGGCCTTTCTCCGGCACTAATTACGGACATGACCTGGTCTGAGATGGCGTCTTGGGTTGCTAGATACTCCGGGTGTGTTCGCCACTCGTCGTACTTGGCTTCAGTCCCCAGTTCGCCCGCGATCTCAGAGATTCGGCTGGCCATGAGCCGTCCGCCAATGACGGCTTCAACCACGCCTTGGTAGATGGTCTTTCGGGCATCGTCGTTGGTGGCTGTTCTCATGGCGTAGAGAGAGTCCGCCCACTCCCTCTGGGCCTCCTCCGACTCAACCACGTCGAGTTGCCAGGTTCGCCACAGGTCTCGGGCCTTCTTGATGTACTGACCGGCTTCAGCCGCGGGGAACTGGCCCCTGAATTCCTGCACAAGGTCCGGTACGCCGTCCTTATCCAGATCCGTGTCGGGGTTGTTGCCGGCTTGATACCAGTCCGTGATTCTTCCCGTGACCTGGAACTCATTCTCAGTGCGAACCGCTGCCACCCGATCCGAGCCGGTGTCGTCCAAGTTGGAGATGACACCCATAACGATCAGTCGCATCTGGGATCCAGCAGGAGCAAGAACCCCTTGACTACCATTTGGTAGTGTCACGGTGGTTTCCATGAGACCGCGAAGGACATTGATGGCTTCGTAGAACTCGCCGTCGTCCGCGGCCTCTTGGGCGTAGGTCTGAAGGGATGTCTCGAAACGACGTCTTGCTGTTTCGCTGTCGTCTCCACCGGCCAGGCTCCAGGCTTCCAGAAGGTTCTGGGCGACATGGCTCCTGGGATCATCAACAAACCCGAACCATTCCGCAATTCTCCAGGCCGGTGGCATTGGCCCGCTTCCGGTGTGCAGCATGAAGTTGGTGAGACTTGTGATCCGACCAAACGACTCCTGCTCCGCGTGCGCCACCCGGGCATCGTGGAGACCGACTGTCAGTTTGGACAGTTCTTCGGGGTCTCCGTCTTCTGCCCACAGGACGAGCTGCTCCGCGGTTTCAAAATCCCCCGATATTGAGGCTTGCGCGATGGCGATCTTTGCCGCCGGCAGGATGACGCTGTTGGTAATCTCTAAGTTGCTTCCGCTGAAAGGCATGCCCTCTTGGCCGAGGTCATTTCTCGCAGAATCGTAGAGGTCGCTTGCCGAGTCAAAGTGTCCCGAAACCGCGCCCTGAATTAGCCCACCAGTGATGTTCTCGTCGAACTCCCGTTGCAGCTTTACGCGGTGTTCCACCCAGGCCGGGTAGACGTCTTGGACGAAGGCGTGCATGAACGCCTGCTGGCCGGCGGGGTCAATACCATCAGACAGGCCGTAGGCCGTTTGCCATGCCGCCTGGTAGAGCGGGTCGTTCTCAAGTCCGGGCTCTTCTGGTGTAGCCCAAGGGTTGACCTCTTCCCCGTCCGCGGTGACCACCAAGGTAGGCGGAAAGGCGAACTGGTTCGATCCGTCGTCGGCCACCCCCTGCTCGACTTGTGTGATGTACGCCGCGGCGGTCAGTTTTCCCTGTGCGGCTAGGCTGCCTCGCACTGAGGCATCTCTGCGTGCCGCCAGCAGTGATGTGGTCTGGCCGAATTGGGAAAAGCCCTTCATTAAAACAAGGGCCTGGTCAAGCTCGTTGGCCCCTGTACTGGTGGCCTGGTGCCAACCGAGATTTGGCAGAGCACTCGCTGACACCTGTTTCGAGATCTGGATGCCCAGTTGCGGGACTTGTGATGGTGGGATTCGTGGTTCAGGCATAGTGAATTCCTAGACGGTTGTCTTCAATCCCGTTCCAAGTCCAAGGTTCTTGAATAGGTCCGACCAAGTACCCCCTTCTCCGGCCATGCTCGAACCCATCATGGCTCCGCTGACACCGCCCATGACAGCAGACATCCCGACATTCTCTGACGAGGCCATGAGTTTGGCTTGTACCGATTCCAGTTGTGCGTCACTGCTGAGCGCGCCAGCCATGTAGTCGTCTCGGAATCCTTCCCACGCAGACTCGAGGTTCCGTCCGGCCACGTCCTTGGAGATCAACTCCTCTGTTCGGACCTGGTCTGCCAGTTGTGCGAAGGTGCGACCGCCACGGCCCTCGGCGGCAAGGGCGGTTATCCGGCCACGCAACTGTTTCGCCTTTCGCTCGAGCTTGTACTGCTCGAAGAATGTCTGGCTCGCGGCCTTCTGTGTCAACGAGTGTGTTCGTTCCAGAAGCATCTGCCTGGTCTGGGCATTGCGAGCCGCGTTGATTTCCATGGACCGCGAGATGGCCTTGTTCGTCTGCCTCGCTTTCATCGCACTCATGCCGGCCCCAGCAATCATCATGAACATCATTGGGTTGGCCATCAGGTGAGCTCCTGAAGAGTGTTGAAGACGCCATGGAATTCCACAGAGGAGATGGTTGTCTGGATCGGGCTGTCGGACTCGATCGTGATCGTGCAGTCATTGGCCGGAGCGTGTATCCACTGGGTGGTCTGGCCGAATGTGTCCGTCCACGCGGTCGAGGCCACGGGACTCGCTATGAGTGGCGTGTTGTCGTATCCGACCGGCTCGAAGATCTTGGTCCTCTCGATATCCGTACTGCCCGGTGAGGAGACCACCTTGATGCTATATGGCCCCGTCAGGACGTGGTCGGCGATGATCTTCTGAAGACCTACGCGACCGTCAGTGATTGGCTTGCCATCGTCGCTGAGGAAGAAGACCTGGCTGAGTTCCACGCTCATGGGAATCTGTCGCCCAACGCGGATGCTGTACCCATTGAAGTGGCCGGTGCCAAGGCTACCATTGCCGCCATGGTCCGTTGTGTCGATCGTGATTTTCGTGGCGTTCTCAGCGGCGTTGTCTGTGTTCACCACTGTCACAACCCCGAAGTCCGTGTGGGTGACGCCGGTACTGCTGGCCGTCAACCACTTACCTTGGTTGTTCCCAAAGTTGTCGCTGAGGACGATGATCAGATCGTCGCCATCGGCGGCCTCGGTCTTGACTTCGGCCTGGTCTACATCAGACCCGTCCCAGTAGGGTGCCGTGAGGGTCCAGGTGGTCAGGTTAGATGACCCAACTCCCACCAGCTCCGTATTGTGGTCAAGAATGATCTCGTAGGGATAGTCGTCATCCCTCACTGATCGCTCATCTGAAATGGACATCTCGTCGATGAACAGGTAGGAGGTTGAGGCTGTCGCACCCTGCCTGTCACTGCGTCGCAGTAGGTACGCCTTGTTGTCCACGATGGCACAGTCGAGGATGGAGTCCACGGACTCCCCGGTTCCAAAGGTCCAGTTGCACCAGGCTGACTGCTTCCGCTCCTGTCCCTGAACGTACTGTCGGTAGACGTAGAAGTTGCTTGACGCCGTAGCCGTCTTTGCCGCAATCGGCCTGGCGGGGCCGTATCCGGCGTCCTTATTGACTACATGGGAACCAGTGATGTGTGCGTTGTCGTAGAACTGGGGGCAGTAGGTGTTGTCAGTCCAAGTGGCTGTGTCATCCCAGTCGCCGCTCTGTGCGGAAGTGAACTGTTCTGCCGCCCTGGTGAAGTCATTCTCGGGAACGACCATGAGCATGTCCATCACGGTCGAGGCCGCCATCGACAACGCATTGGGTGGGATGTAGTCGAAGACGTGCTTGGTTATGTCTACGGCCTTGTTGCTCACCGCCCGATCGTCGTAGTAGTACTCCCAGACGAGGGTGTACTCGGAGTGCTGGCCGAGCATGTAGAGCTTGTCACCAATCGCCACGGGACGCACGGACTGGATCTCGTAGGCGGTCGATGGCACGATCGTGGTCGTGGACGGACTCAGGACGTCGCCGGCCTGGTCGAGCTCAAACTGCTTTCCTGTGGTGGTGAAGATGATGAGAGACTTGTGGTGTGGAATGACGAAGTCGATCACCGTGATCTCGTCGGAGGACAGGATGGTCTCGATCGGGTCCGAGTCCACGATGTTGTCCGCCGTCTCGATGAAGAAGTTGTAGATGTCACCGGCCTGGGAGAAGTTGATGTACTCATCCGCGGCCAGCACCAGACGATCCTTGTGAAAGGACACGTCTCGCAGTGTCAATCCATCCTTGGCGAAGGTCGGGGCCGGGTTGTTGTCCTCAGACCCGCGTTGCATTTCCAGCCCACCCACGCTGTTGTCTATGACTTTGATCATCTGGTCCACATCAAGGTCGGTGGAGAAGTTGATCACGATGTCCTTCTCTGGAAGTGGACCGCCAACGCAAGAGACCTTGCCGTATGGGATCGTTCTCAGGCCCTCGATCGCGGGGTGCTGTACTGTGAGACCCGCGTCGCCAAGGACTACTCCGTTTCCGCCCAGATACTCCTCAACCTCCAGGGCCGTGGCGTCCCAGTTCAACTCGTGTGTTCTTTGGGGGATTGGATTCCCGTCGTCGTCCTCGCCCTCGTCAATCTTGCAGACCCCATCGCCTTCGTACTTCAGGCGAAAGTTGCCGGACGACGGATCGGAGTCGGTCTTGAGGATTTGCTGGTAGTGGTTCCGCTCTTTCCACACGGGCTGGGAGCATGTGAACTCCAGGCTACCGGCGGTGGCATTGGTTCGTTGCAGGATGACCGGCATGGTGTCCTGGTCCAGAGCTCCGTTTGTCGCACCATCCACTGTCTGGGATGCTGTGACCACCTTTCGGTTGATGATGAAGGTGGTATCGGCGACCGTTGAGAAGCGAAGGTCGTCCGGGGTCGGGTCCTCCTCTGAAAGGTACGCGGCAGTTCCAGACTCGAAGACCACGTCGGCGACCTCACCATCATTGACGTTGACTACCTTGAATGGATCACCTCCCAGGCTGCCAATGATGATGAGGTACTCTTCCGTCGCGTCACGCTCGATCTTGTGGAATCGGTAGTCAACTGTTGGGGTAACTCCGGTTCGGAAGTGAGTCATGACAGTGGTGCCATGCCGCTTGGAGATCCCATCCACGATCGAGAAGTTCGCGTTCGTTGCTTCCTCGACCTGATTGGGAAACCTTAGGGTGGGAGCCTGACGGGATACGCCGTTAATCAGGGCAGGCACCCGATGAAAGAGTCGGGTCTCTGCCACGGATTATTCTCCTTCAGGCTTCTGGCCAGTGTTGCCCCACTGCTGTGGCAACATCGGCTGAACATTCGGGAGCTGTGTGTCAGCCTCCATTGGGTTGCGGTCGGCATACGCCTCGGCGATCGACTGTTCCTGCATCAGGAAGGCGTCCTGCTGGGCGGAACCCTGAATGCGACGCTGGAAGGTCTGTGATGCGTAGGAGGCAATGACCTCCTTTGTCGCTGCCGCGGCCATCTCGAAGTTGTCCTTATCGGTCCCAGAAAGCTGATGGATAAGATCAAGGTGAACGAATGCGTCGGATGCCAGAATCGTCTCGATGGTCGTCGATCCGGCATCGGCGTCCCAGAGCTCGTTGCCGAGGATGGCAAAGTTTCTCCTCGAGTCCCGGCCCGCTCCGCGAACCGCATAGATCCCGGCCATCGAGATTGTGCTGCCAGACGCCTTCCGGGCAGATTTCTGGGTGTTTTCGGGCCACCCCCTGGTAAGGACTGTCTTTGTCTCCCTGTAAAGATGGGTTTCGGCTCTTGCTGCTAGGCTGGTGGTGTCCGCCGGTGAGACTTCTGCTGGGAGCGTCGTCACCGGGAACTCACCCACGGTTTCCAAAATTCTGTTGACAGCCTCTAGGGCCGTCAGTCCTGCTGATGCTGCCATTAGTCGTACACGCTCCTGTTCTTCATGCGTGGTCGGCCACGCAACTGCATGGCTTCACTGGTCTCAAGTACGTTGGTATCGGATGCCTCGAACTCCTCTCGCCTGGCGGCGGCCTCTTGGGCCACCATCTCTGCTTGGAGTTGTCCGTCCCGGCCTTGGTTGCCGATGTAGGCGCGGTTAAAGTTGAACGCCGCGACCGCGATGATCCACTTCAGGAAGTTCTGTGGCACATCTGCCAGATCAACGCGATACCAGTATTCCACCAGCATGCTTGCAGGCATGGTGGTGGTGTTGTCATCCAAGTCGTAGAGCTTGCTGTCTCGGACGGTGATGTTCCGGTAGGAGTCGCCCCCATACGAATCGACGTGGTAGACGGTCGTGTGGGCGGTGTCGGTCCCGAGCAGGGTCAGGGGCATCTCGTTGCTTCCGTCGCGAGTAATCTTCTCATCGAACTTGCGATTGAAGTACCAGCCCTTGGCAAGGATTGACTCGATTGCGTCGTCCAGGGCGGCCTCTACAAGGGCCACCGTGGAGCCGCCGCCGGTATCGAGTTGCGCTCCGGGCAGTTTCCCGATTCGCCTCAGCACGTCGTTGACGGCTGCCAGCTTTACGGTCGCATTGTCAGCCATTACGCCAGCACCACTATCTGGACCGTGCCATCCGTGGATGCGTCATCCCAAGTGTCGAAGCTGAGTTGGAACGACCCGCTGGCCCTCGACGCTATCGATGTGTTGAAGCCGGCGGACTGTTCTTCGGAAGTAACAGTTCGCAAGACGACGTAGTCGGTGCTTGCTGGATCGAAAGGGTTGTCGAATGTGATCTTGAGGTTATTGCTGACTATGGAGGCGGTGCAGCCGAGGTCCACTGTGGTTACGGGGTCTGATATGTTCCCGCCCGTCGAGACATCCACATGACCTTCCCATGCGGCCTTGACCGTGATCCCCGCCGTGGTCAGTGTTCCGGTGATCGTGACATCTGCGGCGGTGACGAGGCCGGTGAAGCCGGATGTACCATCGACTAGGAGGTTTCCATTGAGGTCGGCCAGGCCGGTTACCTCGAGTTCTTGGTTGATCAGCACCTTCTCGGCAGAATCAATCACGATGGCCTTGGCACCACTGGCACCGTCGGTAATGCCGGTGGACGCGAAGTCGGTGATGGTGCCGCCAGTGATTGCATTGCCGCTGATTGAGTCTGCGGCGAACGTGGTTCCGCCGACGACCGTGAGATCACCCTTGACCTCCAGATCCGTGGCGGTTGAACCATCTCCGACTACGAGGGTCGTAGCCGTTGCTGAGCCCTTGATGTTGTCAGTTTGGAGTTCCGCCATTGGCGAGTTTCCTCCTATTGTCCCAAGTTCCAAAGATGAGTAGCACGCCGATGAGGGCGATGCCGACGAAGACGATGAGGCTGTAGCGGTCGAGCAGGACCGGGAAGGCGTAGAGTCCTGCGCCTGCCGCGATCATCACCACCGAGGTGGATCGCGGAAGGAAGGGTAGCCAGGCCGAGGCGACGATGAGTCCGATGCCTCCGAAGATCAGCATCAGTGCGGCCCAGCTCGTGGAGGAGCTGAGGTCAGCCAGGGCCTGGTCTACGCCTCCAGTGGACGCCTCGATTCCGTTGACCGTGACGGTGGCCGGCTCTGACTGTCCTGCCTGGCCAGTGACGGAGATGATTCTGCCGTCCGGGGCCGTCACAATGATCTGCGGTGGCGAGCTGCATCCGTGCAGAAACGCCACCGCGGAGAGAAGGAGAAGAGTGAGTCGTGTCATCGGCATGTTAACCCCCTGCGGCCCTCGCAGATGATCTGCGGGTGCCGGTTGCACTGCGTGGTCGTGGGCCTGGTCCTTAACCCCGGATGTCCCTTGATTGCCCGGTTAATCCGGCGGACATGGCCAGCCGTGACCCTGCCCGCGATGATCACATAGGGACCGATGATGCCCTCGAAGTGTGGGTGATCTACATGTGGCGCGCTGCTGGTTGATTCGCCGTGGGTGTCGGCGTCTACCCCAATGTCAAAGCCCATGTACGGCGCGTCCGCGGAGTCTGCCGTGTCGCCTCCGAAAGCCGGGTATGGCGTGGACCCATAGAAGAGGCCGTATGCGCCAAGGGTTCCAAAGGCGACCTCATGCACACTGGCTGAGGCGACGCTGTGAATCTCGTGGTTGTCCACGAGCATCGTATGGTGGCTGTTGCCGTCGAAGTCGTGCTGGGAGGATGAGCCACTGATGATGGAGGCGATCGTGTTGTACCGATTCTTGCGTGATATCCCTGTGGGCCAAGTCCTCACGGCTGTGTTGCCGGGGCTGGCCTGGGCCTCGTAGTCGTTTGATCCAATGCCCTCGTTCTGGCCGTGGAAGGTGTTCATGCCGCCCCTGGTGACAGGAAGAAGGGTGTCTCCGATTGATGAATCTGGAAGCGTCTGGGTCCCACCATCGTTGTCAAGCCACATGTGCCAGCCACCATCCTTGGTGTGGGTAAGGGCGAAGTACCCGTCGTAGGTGTCATAGGTCCTGCCACCGTTAAAGCAGTCGAAGATCGTGCATGGCAGTTGGTGTAGTCGCACATTGGCGATGAAACCCGTCCCGCCGTCTCGGCCCGAGAGCTCGTCATGAATCCCATTGGTCTCCATGACGTTGGGTATGAGTCCCCACCACCTTGTCGTGTCGTTCTTGTTTCCCACCTCTTGGTCTGGGAACACTACCGCGGAAGCGTATGGCTCACCCACGGTCCTGACCGTCTGTCGGGTCAGCGCAATGGCAACATCGTTGTTGTCGTTGCCGGATTCGAGCTTGAGGTCGTAGCACCGCCTAGCCGCAATGTAGTGCCTGGCGACTTGGTATCCAGTCAGTTCCGTGCCATAGAGTGCGGCACCCCAGAGGTTACACAGGTCGGCCTTCTCCGAGACCGTGTCTGATCCACCACTGGTGTCGAGCAATCCGCCGACGCCGAATCGGTAATCGTTTGGTGAGAAGGTGACTGAATGGGTTGTGGTGTTTACCAGTCTGCCGTTGACATAGAGTTTGATCCGAGATGCCGTAACCACGCTGACGCAGTGGTTCCACCTCCCCTCCCACGAACCATGCATGTCGTGCTTGCACCATGGGACGGTGAAGTTGTCGTCGAGCTCAACCTCGGTTGTCCCGTTGTCGATCCCACAGTGCCGAATCTTGGTCTGGTTGTCCCCGGTTGTTGTAAAGGTGGTGGTAGCGATGTAGTGGGCGTAATCGTTTCCGTCGTCCGTTGAACTCAGTCCGGCGATGAACTGCTGGCCGACAGAATCTGGATCAGCACCGAAGTACCCCCAGCACTCAATCGTGAACGGATACCCGGTCACATCGCCTGGGGCATTATCTCCTGCGTACTCCGGTCCCTTGACGTAACTGTCTCCGTCGAATTCCAAGGCGGTTGTGTTGCTCTGCTTGTAGATGCTGTCATCATCCCATCCGTTGGCCACGACGGGTCCGTTGATCGTACTGGGGCCTAAGGGACCATTCCAAAGTCCGTTCCAAGTGCCAAATTGATCTTTTAGACCCCCGCCTGCCACCGGGGCGGTGTTGTGGAGATCCCAAAAGAGCCTGCATTTGTCGTACCTGATCTCGGTCAGGTAGGGCTGCGTCAGATCGTTGGCGTAGTAGGTGTCACTGCCACTGGTGTATGTGCGCCGATAGGCTGCGAGTCCGTTGTACTTCCTGGCGAACGCCAGCATCGCGCCCTTCATCTTTAGTATTTCGCCGGTTTGTAACTGCCACGCCAACCACCAAAGCCCATTGAAGATACGCCGTACAGGTGGTGCGCGCCGGCGGCGTGGCTGGCTCCGCGAATCTTGAAGCCGCAACTTTGGCACCGCTCACGCTTGCCGCCGCCCTGTAGCTTGCCGCCGCCTCGTACTTTCATCATCAACACCCCTTGTGTTTTGTGGCCAACTGTGGCTACGCCATCATCGCCAGAAGGCAGATTGCTGTGGACGGCAGCCTGGTGATCACCCAGAGTCGGGGCCAGATCAACATCAGAACATCCCGTAGTAGAACTGCCCGTTGGCCGATTGGCCGCCGCCGGTGATATCGTCGAATGACACCTGCCAGCGGTCTGCCCCCTCGAGGTCGAAGGTGAGCGAGGCGATCACGTTCGCAATGCCGGTCGTCACCTTCACGGTCTCGTCGCCGTCCACGAAGTCGATCGTGTCAACAAAGAACTCCTCGTTCTCGATGTCACTGGCGTCAACGCCGACCGCGGTCCCGCATGTCAGGGTGCATTTGCAAACCAGGTTGGGGATCCAGATGTCTCCGAGGTTGCTCCACTGGTAGATGAAGGCTGTGGATGTCAGGTTGTCAGCGGACCCGGTGAAGAACAGCTTGGCCAGGTTGTACCTGGCGGAAAGAACGATCCCCGAGCCGGGGGCTGGTTCAGTAGTCGTTGGTGCAGCCGCGAGCGTGGAGGTGGTGGCTCCAGCCGTATACCCACGCCGCAACTGTCTGGTGTTTGTGGAAAGTTGGATCTGCATTGGTGTTGGTTTCCTCTACGGGCCGGTCAGTCCGACCACAGTACATGGAAGATTGCTGTGAGTAGCCCGCTGAAGAAGAGCGCGGCTGTGGCAGATGCGACGTACATCTTGGTCCGAAGCACCGCCATGTCGAGACGGATGTGCTTCACATCACGCTCGATAGCCGCGATGCGTTTCAGTTCCGTCACCACGAAACGTCGGTATTCCGGCCAGCCGTTGCCTGGGTCGTGCATGGAAACACCCCTAAGGTGATAGCGGGAGGCGGCGAACCGCCCCCCGCCATCTTACCTCAGGATTGTCTGGGGCTAATGCCCCTCAGGATCAGAAGATCCCGATGGTTCCGGCACTCCATGGCGCGAGCTTATCGATCCCGACCATGATCTGGGCCTTCATGAATTTGGTATTCCGACGCTCGTCATCCTGAATGACTGTCCGCAATCCCGATGCCTGGACCATGCCGATCCCGGCTGCGCCTTCCTGCGCGCCGCACAGTGCGACGGCAGCCAAGCGGTCTCCATCGGTAGACGAACCATCACAAGTGACGTTGTACTTGGTGAAGGTGTGTCCGGTGACGTTGCTTGAGGGGATGTGATTCGTGAGAATCACGTTGAACCCTTCCAACGTACCGATGACGCGATTGTTCAGGTCCCACGGCGCGGAGTTCGTGTCCTTGCTGAATGGGTTACCTGCGGGTCCTGGGAGAAGCACTGAACTGCTGCCAGCCGCTCCCCACACTGAACCCTCATGTCGGAGGACCATCCGAATGTACGGGCCGATAAAGAGGTTTCGACCGTCTTCCGGCACATTGTCCTCGTCCATGAGACGAGCCAGGTCGGCTGCGTTGTCGCGGAACCGACCTGAACCAGTGCTGTCGTTGCTGTAGTAGTCCGACAGCGCGGAGGCGGAGGATGAGTCGGTTGAGACTCGGTTTCCGCCGGCATGAATGTTGGCGACCGCGGCAGTACGAGCCGAGGTAATCGCCACCGCTGCACACTTCTTGTCCAAGTCAATCGCCAGGGAGCGACCGAGCTTGACAGCGTAGGGCTGAATGACGTCGAAGTGATTGAGATCGAGATCCGCGAACGGAACATCGACCTGTGCGACCAAGACGTCGTCCACCGTGATGGTGGCCTCTGACATCTTGATGTCCTGACCGAGCAACTCGTCGCCAGGGGTGTGATAACCCTTGGTGACGCCGCCCGTGCTTGTACTGAACAGGTCAATGTCGTCTCCGATGATGGGCCACTGTGCTGTGCGTCCACCGTCCAACTGCTTGACCGCCATGATGTTCCCGGTGTTATCCCAGAACTTGGTCTTGGCTCGGAAAGCCTCCAAGACTTGCCCGCTAAAGACGGTCAGCGCAAGCTGATAGTCGGTAGTGGCAGAGCCATCCCACCCATGTAGGGTGCGAACAGGTGTTGAAGCAGCCATTGTGACTACCTCCTCTACTTTTTTTCTAGAACGAGATGAGGCGACCCGTGAAGGTGTCCCGTCGCTCTGTGGGGCCAGCGGATGCCGGGTATCCCACGCCTGTTCTGGGGCTTACTTGGATCTGGGTTGGGCCTGCAACATGCAGGCCCGAATGCAGGGGACGGCCTCGCGGCCCCCCCCTACCAGTTAATCAGTGTCGTCTGCGGCTGAGTCAGCCATGGTGCGGATCGTGTGCGCCGACCCCGCCGGTCTCTTCTTTGTCTTCTTCTTCTTGGGAGCAATGACTGCCGGGGGTGCATCGTCGCCAGCGACTTCCTCAAGCTCCTTCACACGAGACTCGAGTTCTCCGCGAGACATGACTCGATCCGCATCACCGCAAGCCTCAAGGGCCAGGTCCACGGCCTCTTGTTCCACCACATGGGCCGCCCCGGCGACCCTGTCTCCGGTTACAGCGTCTGCTGCCGTCGCCTCGTACTTGGTGAGATCGGGCCGATACACGGTGCCTATCGAGATCCGAAGACGATTGAGTTTGTCCATCTGCTCTGGCGTAAATCTGATAGGCATGGCGTTTAGCCTCCCTGGTCGTCAATGCCCTGAATGATGTGGGGCTTGGTGTTTGCGAGTCTCCGCTTGGTCGCCTCGGACATGTGTCCCTCGGTCTTGGCCTGGCGAATGGCCGTGAGAAGCTCCGACACGGTGGCGTAGCCGGACGACGTGTTGGGCATTCTTTCCCCAGTCACAAGCGGCTTGGTGAATCCGGTGGCTGTCGCCTGCCGGTAGTCGTATAGGATTTCCTTAAGGGCACTCTTGTACTGCACCGAGTCATCGAGTCGTCTGTTGAGATCATCAACCGAACCCTCTGGGTAGTTCTGCCCCGCCCAGGCGAGCAGGTTTTGCAGCTCGATTTCTCCGCCAGCCATCTGGGCGGCCTCGTTCTTGATGGCGATGGTGGCGTCGTCGGATCGGAAGGCGATCGCCTGCTGGCCGGCGAGGAAGGAGTCCACCAGACTCTTGCCAATGCCGATCTTGGCGAGACTTCCGTACTGCTCGTCCGTGAGTTTGCTGTCCGCCTGCCAGTTCTGGATGATGGACTCGTTCTCGAGGCCAGCCCTCTGGAGGATTCCCTCGATGTCCAGTTGCGACATCTCTGATGCCTGGGATCCCAGTTTCTGCTCCAGCTCCTGATACCCACGCTCCAGGGCCTCAATGGACTCGTACTTGCCGGCAAAGGTCCGGCCCCCTTCTGGCAACTCCGAGTCCAGCGGAGTCTCCATGGTTCCATCTACTTCGGCGAGCTCGGTCGTCTCCGACTCGGTGTTCGTCGTTGCGTCTGGGGCAGTACCTGATTGCTGGATCGAAAGGGTTGGTGAATCTGCAGTTCCTTCGGCGTCACTCACTGGTAGCTCCTTCTGTCAGGCGTTTCTCAGCAACCGCACCAACCGTGCGAACCGCTTCGCCCTGAACGGCGGCGGACTGTTGATCAGCCATTGCCGCCTCTTGTTCGGTACGCAGTTGCTCGGCACTCTTGACCAGACCCGGCTCGTAGATTCCGGCCTGCCTCATCATGGTGTCCATGAGAACTCCCATGTCCAGGCGTGCCAACATCTCTGGTCCGAACTGTCGAAGTACCTGAAGTACACCCATAAGCCTAGTCGCATCTGCCTCGCGTGACAATGCGGCCAGGCCGGTGACCGCCTCTACCTCAACGGAGTCCGAGGGCAGGGCGGGCAGCAACTTGTCCCGAGTCATCTGATACATGAGTCGCTCGATCAGGGGGACCTGCTGGTTATCCGCGATCGGGGCGTAGATTCCACCCAGTGCGCCCTCGAGCTCCATGGCCACCCGCTGCACCTGGAATGCCGTGACTCGCTCGCCCGTTGGCATGCTCTCGCCCTCCATGAGCATGCCCACAGCGAGGTCATTCCGCTTCCCAATCATGGTGTTGTACACCACGTTGAAATCACTGAGCTTGTCAACCTTGAGGCAGGCCACGTCCTGAACTTGGCCGCCCTGCACGCGGCCTTGGATCACGGACCCGCTGGGCTTGGCGAGGTCGATGGGTCGAACCTGGCTGTTGTAGTCCGTAACGAAGAGTTGCTTGCTCGCCGTGGCGGCGAAGTCGAGCAGCCTCTCATTGAGTTCGTTGAGCGTGCGGCAGTCACCGAGGTTCAGTTCCACCCAGCCCCTGCCGTAGTTCTCGCCTGGCGCGAGCTCAAACGGGGTGGACAAGAAGGGGCTGATGCCCTCCTGAGATTCATTGATCACATGCCTGTTGATCTCTTGGCGAATCACCCAGACCTTGCTCACCGGGTGCCACATGACCTCGGTGTACATGTCCTTCATGCGATCGCCAACGGGCCGGGCCTCTTCGACTTGGATGTCGATGTCGGCCATCTCTGCCTGCTTCGGGTCCAATCCAACCGGGTCCACTGATTCCTTGACGATGTGGTAGATCACATTGCCGGCGGGGTCGCGACGGCTGACGTACTGGTCACGGCGGAAGACCTTCATCTGGTAGTCATCCGTGAACTGTTCCAGGGTGTCACCCGTTACCAGCAGTTGGCTCAACGCCATTCGCTTGCGATCGCGGAATCCCGACCGCTGGTGGTTGTTGTTTCCACCCATGTTGGCCTTCTCCAACTTGGACATCATGATCAACTCATGAAGGGCTAGGTGGGCGCGGAACTCGTTAATCGCTGCCGGGTTGATGTTCGCGTCGTAGAGGAACTTCGACGCCGGCTTGAGCTTGAACCACGGGGCGGCGGGGGTGAACAGGGATAGAAGTAGTCGGCCCTCGAGGTTGGTCACGCCCCTGGCAATCAGGGAGGTGTAGACCTCAGGCAACTTCCCATCCCGGCTGAAGTCATCAGGGGGGAGGACCCACGGCTTGCTCAGGGAGGCGCAGAACCTTGCTCGTTCCAGGCCCTCGAGCCTATCTCCGTCGTCCTTCATCCACTGCCGCTCAATCGTATGGGTTAATTCCATGCGTCAATCAGGTCGCTGCGCCTGTTCCCTCGCCCTGCTTGAGAATCTTGAGGCTTCCTCGCCCCTTGCGGCCAGACCCCCACTTGGCGATGTCGGCGGGAGTAGCACCTTGGGTAAAGCCAGGCTTCAAGTCGGGAGTTGGTGGCGGTGTCGGTATTTCTGGCGGTGGTGGTGGGGTGGGAGCTCCGCCCATGTCAATCCTCCTTGAGTAGGCGTAAGAGGTACTCGACAACGGATCGACGACCGCAGTCGTACAGAAGTTGTCGCGGTTGGATGATGTCCGAGGGGTCTCGGATAGTAACTACAGGGATAAGAGTGTCCAACTCCTCGATGAGTTGCTCCACCGTGTGAGGCAAGGCGTGCGGCAGGGAAGTCTTGAGTTCATCAGATAGCGTGGTAGGCATAGCCTCTCCTTATTAGCCACCGTTTGACGCCAACGGGAGATGTGACACGTCTTGGAACTTCGACCCCGGCCTGCAGAAGGACGTCTTTGGTCACGGTCACGCAGTCCTCGGATCGGTTGTAGAGGCCAAAGGTGATGTGCTTGAGTGTGGCCCTCAGGGCAGAGGGGGGGTACTTCCTATTCTCGTACCGATCATAGTCCGGCACGGTGATATCCCCGTCCACGCACCTGTTAGGCACATGGATGTATCCGTCCAGGCTGGGGTAAATCTTGATGAACTTCAGCAGGGACCAGAAGCGGGTTCCCATGATGCTGACATCTGCGACCACCCCGCTGCCTGCTGGTGCAACATGGATCAGCGGAGAAAGGGTCATGATTCGGCAGTAGTAGTAGAGCAGAAAGGCATAGATGTACATCGGCTTGCGGAGCCACCCACTGCGAATGGCAAACCAAAGCCCTACCCCTCGGCTGAAGAAGACGAGCACATGCCCCTCCGGTACATCAGGGATGTTTCGGCCCCGACGCTTACTTATCACTCTCTGGACATGTGCGATAGCAACGGATCCTTACGAGAAGAAGTAAGTTGACGACAATACGCTGCTGATGTCCAACTTTCCCGGCTCTGGCGGCGGTGGCAATGCGGCCTGGGGGTATCGTAAGGTCCATTCTTCGTGCAGTTTCAGGACCAGCGGGTACTCATGGAGCTTCACGAATGCCTCACGCAGGGTCCTGTCCATGGTCTGGAGGTTCTCCGCGTGGGCCAAGTACCCGTCATGGATGTAGGCCGAGGGTATGTCGTGGGTGTGGTGGCACTCGTCCGCGGTCATGAACATGTGGGTGCCGTCCAGGCTGTGGACCCAGTTGGGCACAATGCCTGATCGCTGCTTGCCAGGCGAGAGGGGGACCCGGTCATCCCTGTACCCAATGATGATGTCCTGCAAGATGGTCCGAACCCTCACTGTGCCGTACTTGCGGTAGGGCTGCACCACCGGGAACCCCAGTGGGGTGGTCCAGCCAAGCGTACCCCTTGGGTACTTCTTGCAGATGACCCTCACCGATGCCATGAGCCACCCCATGATGCGGTTCGCCCTCGGGAATATGCCGGCAATGCACTCGAGGTTCAGGCCCGAGATGTAGTGGCTGGCCTTGGCCAGGTACTCGCGGTCCAGGGTGGTCTTTCTGAGGATGTCGCGTACCTGCTGGGTGGCTCCCACTCTCGTCAGGCCGTACACCGAGGTCATGGCATTCCTCTTCGATGTGGCTCTGGAGATGTGTGGGAGGACCTGGCATGCCAGTTTGTCCCCACCGGCTGCATCCTTCTGCACTCGCTGCCCCACCTCTACGAGCAGGTCCGTGTACGGATCACTGGGCCGGTTGCTGTCTACAAGGTTGACCAGTCCCGCCGCGTCCTCGTCCCTCCCGGCGGCGGTCAGGTGCTGGTATCCATTGAGGGTTCCGTCCACTTGGCAAGGCAGGTGGGCGGCGAGTTCAGGATCGACTAGTGCCATAGCGGCGGCGAGGAACTGGAAGGGATCCTCTGCCTTGTGCCACTCGTCCTCGTTGAGGGGGTCCTTGGCACACTGGGTGATCCACTCAAGATTGTCCTTGGCCCAAGTCGCCCGCTCATGCAGGGGCAGCTTGTCCTCCCCCCAGCAGTTGGCCGTCTGGATGTAGATGCGGTCCCGACCTTGATCCGTGGTGGGTACGGCCCTGGCAAACATCAACGCTCCTCGGGACAGGTCGTCACTCTGATGATTCAGGTGGACCGGGATGGGGTATGCCCTAGATCGAAAATCTAGTTGATGGGGATAGGCCAGGTTTAGTTCTTCAAGGAAGTCCCTTGCGACTTGCAACTTCTGTGCGAACTCGACCCGCTGGCTCCTCAGGCCAGCGTTCTTCGAGTGGATCTCATGCGCCTCACTCTTCCACGCCTTGAGTTCCTTCTCACTCGGGGATGCTCCTGGGCTTGGCGGCAACTCGATGTTGTCAGCCGGTGGGATACCCACGATCCCGCCGCCCTCGTCCCAGAGTTGTTGGGCCACCGCGAGGATGCGTGGGTGGATTCGCCAGGTCGTTGCGTTGACCGCGTTGAGACACCTGTGAATGTCGGTCAGGTCCGCTTCCTCAAGCGCACTGTTCTGTGACGGCGTTGGCTTGGACAGGAACGGGGTCCTGATACGAACATACCCGCCAGGGTCCTCCTCCCCCCATGGGTATGGGGTAACGATCATGGGCAAGTAGCGGGGTCGGAGGTACTTTCGGAACTCGTGTCCACGTTCCAGTTCCTCCCAAGCCTCAAGGGTGAGACTCACGGTCCCCTTCTTCTGGTTGTCGTGCCATGTAAGTTCGTGAACGAAGGCCGCCTTGGGGTCCTTGTACCCCGTGGCCGAGGCCACCTCAATCAGCAGGTGAAGGAGTATGGCACCAAGGTGGACGCAAACCTTGCGGTTCCAGAGGTTCTCGTCGAGGTTCTGCTTCGCCCACCAGTTCACTCTGCGACTGGTGAGTCGCTTGAACCTGCGATCCAGGTCCTTGATCGTGGCCCGCTTGTTCTTCTTAAGCAGGTCCATGTGGAGTTCCGCGATCACGCTGGCACCAATCGCGTAGGTCAGTCTCGAGACCAGTTCGCCACGGCGATATTTCAGGCATCGACTGACCGCCTCGTGCATGGTGATCACCGCCGCCCGCGGAGCGTCGATCGAGAGGATCACGGGGCCGTAGATGCTCCTGCCCTTGGCGGGCGTACCCCTTCGGACCTCGGCCTGCTCTGCCTGTATGGCCAGGACCAGTGGGTTGAACCAGGCCACGAGGAATCGTTCGGCTGGCTTCAGGCTGGAACCCTCACCCCGCTCGATCGCTTCATCGGCGAGCCGGTAGTACCGCTCCACGCCCCGCTGAATCGCCTTCTCTTCCAGTTCTATCTGGCGTCCGAGGATCGATCCTTCGAGGATCCCAAGGCCACTACGAGAGACTGTTCTGTCCATGAACCACCTCGGTCGTGACGAACTTGTCGCCTATCCTCTTCACGACACACAGGTCGAGCCATCCGTAACTCGCCCAGAGCTTCAGGTTCCTTCTCTTCTGCGCAGTGATGTACCCGGATATCTCCACATAGAACGCCTGGCCTTCAGCCTGAATCACGAGGAAGTCGGGCCGGTACTTGTTCTCGGGAATCCCCAATGCCACCTGCGGCTGCTCGACGAAGTCCTGAATCAGGTCCGCCTGTCGCATGTGGAACAGTTCCCTGGCGTACAGCATCTCCGTCTTGGAATGGTAGGTCCGCCCATTGAATCGACGCTCGCCCGGGTCCGAGACGCCGTACTTGTTCTTCCTAGTTCGCTTTGCTTTTGGCATCCACCCACTCCGTGGCTTGGTTGATTACGAGATCGATGACTGAGCCGGTCGCCCCAGAGGCGATCCATTCCCTTGCATCCTTTGCTTTGGGTGGCTCAATAACACGAACAGAAGGACACACCTTAGCGAGCTCGCTCGCCAAGTCGTCCGCGCCGCGGCGACCCGGCGTGTCACGATCGCTGACGACTACTGCGGCGAAACCCGCCACCAGTTTCGCGATGTGCTGACATCCACCACTGCAAGATGGGCGGCCAATGGTCCAGTAGCCCAACTCCGAGAGAGCCATGGCATCGCTGGCCCCTTCGCAGATGAGGACTGGACACTCGTCGTACTTCTCCCAGAAGTCGTCGTAGCAGAAGACGCCAGCAAGGGAACCCCGGATGGCGTAGTGCTTACCGTTCAGGTCACGCAGTCGAACACCGATGATGCGGCAATCACCGTTCCTCATTGGGATGGTGTAGGCATCCTTGGCCTCACACCAACCGATGTGGAATCGTTCAAGCGTGCCAGGCTTCAGGACCAGGTCCTCGGACAAGCTGGACCTGCGGTCGGAGTCCATCTCCGCGACGAACTTGTCCACCACCCGCTGCCAGTTGATTCGATTGGGTCGGCGGCGAGGCTTAGGCTTGCGGGTGAACTGATGCGAGATCGGTTCCTCCCCCTCGGGCCTGTAGGTTATTCCGCCATTGGAATCTTGGGCAACAATTTTCCAACCCAAAACATTTGAGCCTTCTCGCATGCACCGAACAGCCCCGTCCGCGGTGTAGCCACACCAGTCCGGCTTGCCACAGATAGGACACGGGTGTCGGCGTGTACAGCGGAGCCAGGTCACGGATGCCTATCGACCTGTTCACCCTGCAACCACAGGATGTACTGAACGAGTCCCCGGATCGTGGTCCGCACCCAGCCCGCTGAGTACTTGCCAATGTTGATCTTCGTGAGGATCCCATCCAGATCCTTCTTGTCGTACTTCTTAGGTGTCTTCATGGAGGAGCTCACTCATCAGGTACACGAACGCCTTCGCCGCCGTGGCTGGGACTACTCCGTTCCCCAAGAGCCTAAGTCGGTCCACCCTATCTCTAGCCCCATCAGTCCCTCGACCCAGTCCGGGTTCAACAGTCCGAGGGGGTTCCCAGTCGTGCTGCTGCTCGCCTGGTCTTGCCGGCCAGCCCAGTCCTTCTCCGCCCTGCCCCCCATGCCCGTCCTCACCTCGCGTACCAAGCACCGACCCATCGTGGATCTGGGTGTTGTCTTGTCCGAGTCTCCTGCTGTCGGTGTCGCCCAGGCGGTGTCGCAGGTCTTCGTCGGTGCATTCGTC
>Ga0114899_1000402_pt1 | contig 31563 bp, 30 predicted proteins | sample MalvireepMed_215_FD_83497 | JGI IMG/M metagenome (GOLD analysis project Ga0114899, IMG submission 83497) | Marine viral communities from the Global Malaspina Expedition - Malaspina viral metaG DeepMed_215 | ecosystem: Environmental > Aquatic > Marine > Oceanic | place: Mediterranean Sea...
GATCACAGCGATTGAGTTGTGGGCGCTCCCACAAGCTTGTTGTTCCGAGGCAGCCGGCCCTCACTCAGCGACGTCCGCGCCTCGCGTTCTGCTGCATTTACTACAGGATGAGCCCCACTCACCAGCATCTGCGTCGCGCAGGGTCAAGTTTTAGCAGTTCCAGCTGTCATTCAAGCGCCTGAGAGAGCCGGTTCACTCCCAAAGCGTAAGCCACCAAGGGTTGCGAGCGGGCTCATCCTGGAAGGGTCAACACCATCCGATAGCCTTTGGGGCCCGGTCCGTTTTCTAACGTCGCGCCGATCTGGCTGGCTGACGCTTTCATGATGCGCTTACCGAGCCCGCTGGCGGATGTCTTGGCGGCGGTCGATTCCGGGTTTGCGTCGCCATTGTCCTCGCAGGTGATTTCGAGCGTGCCGTCCGCCAGGGACTTGCCGGAAATGGCGACATGGCCGGACTGGCTGTCGACAAAGGCGTGCTTGATGGAATTGGCCACGAACTCGCTGACGATAACAGCGATGGAACTGGCCACCGAGGTCGAGATGGCAACCGGCGATGCCTCGCAGGAAATGCTGACATTGTCTGGCGCGGAATCCTGCAGCAGGCTGGCAATTTCCTTGAGGAAGTCATCCATCATGACGGCATCATCCAGCGGCGAGTCATGCAGCATCTGGTGGAGCGCAGCGGTGGCTTCGATGCGGCGGCCGATGGCGTCAAAGGCGTCAGCCATATCCTCGCCCCGTTCCGCGCGGCCCTTGTAGACCCGCACGAGCGAGGCGACGGATTGGAGGGAGTTCTTGACGCGGTGGTCGATCTCGTTGCGCAGGACTTTCTGCTCCCTCAGCGCGAGGCGCAGATCCAGTTCGCGCATCACCTGGCGGGCAAGCGTGTGAAGGGCAGCCTTCTGGAAATCATTCAGCGCATTGGGCTTGTTGTCCAGCACGCAGAGCGTTCCGATTGGCATGCCGTTCTTCGCCTTGAGCAGCGCGCCGGCATAGAAGCGCAAGCCATCTGCGGGCATGCAGAGTTCATTGTCGGCCGTGCGGGGATCCTTGTGGGTGTCGTTGATCTCGACAAAATCGGAGCTGAGCACGACGTGCGAGCAGATCGAGGTGACCAGCGGGGTTTCGCGCGCGCCAATGCCGACTTCGGCCTTGAACCATTGGCGGTCTTCATCGATCAGATTGACCACCGAGATCGGCACATTGCAGATCTTCGAGGCCAGTTCCACGATCTCATCGAAATCCGTCTCGCGCGGCGTATCGAGGATTTCATACTTGCGAAGGGTTTCCAGCCGGAGCGCTTGTTGAGGGTGCGGGGCGGCTTTCATGCAGCAGATATTCCAGTTCGTGTTGCGGGACTGGCACCTACTATAGCCGAAACTTCAAAAAAAACAGCCTTAAGTGCGCCCCGCCGCACCGGGCGGATCGGGGGCCATGCGCCAACAGAGGCGACGCCCGTGAAGGCGCTTGGAGGTCAGGATGGAAATGTCGGGAGGAAAAGGCCGGGTCAGGTGTCCGGCAAAGGCAATATGGCGCCGTACGTGTCCATAACTGGTCCATAAACGGCCCAAGAGTGGACGCATCCATCGCGCCATTGTCCGGGCCCTTTCGCGCGGCACGCGGCGGGGCTGGCATCCAGCAATTTCCCGCTCAGCGCAGCATGCAGGGCGCGCGAAGGCTCCGCCCCCGGCAATGGCGCGCGTTTGCGACCTGACAAATCGTCCGACAGGGCCAGGATGGTCACCCTGCCCCGCGCGTCCACGCCCCACAGCATTTGCGAGCCCGGCCCGCCCGCGCGCCGGAACCATGCCTTCAGGCGCTGGATACGCCAGAAGATCAATGGCCAGACCGGGTAGAGATACCAGGGCAGGTTCTGAATGGGGGAGAACAGCGAGCAGTCCATCACCGCCTATTCTACCTCCGTCCACAGAGGGGGAGGAAAAGTTTATTTTCGGGGCAATGCCTGCGGCAGGATGGGCTGATTTGAGGGGGGACAGGATTGCGCTCCGTCAGCTACCAATCTTGTCATCCCGCAAAATCTGCAGGATTCATCCGGGATCCGGATGCGGGCTTGACCGCAACCAGTCATCCTTCGACTTCGCTCAGGATGAGTCCATCAGGCATCGCCCGCCCTATAGCGCTCATGCTGAGCGAAGTCGAAGCATCAGCGCGGGCGGGTCGGCGCGGCTCAGCCGGAGGCGCGAAACCCCGCCGCGTGGACACGCCTTACATTCGCTGCAATGCGCGCCTATCTGACTCCCATGCCGCTGCGCCATTCCGGGTGCACCTGCCCGGCAAGTCCCTCTGCAATGACTGTTTCTGCCCGGATCGCCGGCGCCCGGTTTCCTGCGCCGCACCAAATGGCGCAAGCCAAAGGAGACCCTCATGGCCAAAGGTCAGAAGAAGTCGAACAAGGAAATCCGCAAGCCCAAAGCGGAAAAGCCCAAGACCAATGCGTCGAACCCGTCGCTGAAAGCCGACTCCATGCTGGGCGTCGAGAAGAAGAAGCGCTGACGCCTTCGCCGCAGATCTGAATGCGCGACGGCCGGGCGTATCCTCACGCCTGGCCGCGTGCGCTCAAACGGCTCAGCTAGCGCGACCATCCACGCGCCAGTCCGGGAAGCGGCGAGCCCTTCCGGTGAACATCAGGCAGACTTCATTGCCCGCCGGGTCGCGCAGCCGTGCCTCGCGCCAGCCCCAGGATTCGTCAGTCGGTGGACTGTCAAAGACAAGCCCCTGCGCTTTCAACGCTTCGACATGCGCATCCAGCGCGTCGGCGGAGGGATGGTCGAAATAGATCACCGTGCCGGAGCCCGCAGACGCGCCGACCGGCGGGCTGACCGTATGGAGCGACAGGGTCGCGCCGCTGCCATCTGGGCTCTCGAATCGGGCATAGCGCGGCGGAGCCTCCACAATCTGCACCATGCCCAGCGCCTCATAAAAAGCAACGCTGGCGGAGTAATCGAGGCAGGGTATGGTAATCTGGTTGAGGATCATGGACGGGCCTTTCATGCGCATGCTGAGAGTAAGGCCGTGTTGTAATTGCTCAACCTAGGTTGAGGTCAACTGGCTGATCTTTTGTCGGTTACACCTGAACGTACCCTTCCTTGCCGAGCGCTCATGCTGAGCGAAGTCGAGGCACGAGCGCGGGATTGCGAAAACTGGGTCCCGCATGTTTGCTGCGCAAATTCCGGGATGACTAGTAACGAGCAGTGCGAGGCCAATGCATTACTAGACGAACCTCGCCTACACTTCGCTTCCAAGCTGTCTAAAAAGCCGCTTGCAATCGCCGATGGTCTCAACGGTTGTAAAAGCCGGCGGTCTTACTTCAAACTCGTCGCAAAGCTTATCCGCCAATGCCTTAGACGCTTCAATCAACGATTCAATTTCATTGAGCGTGATACCTGCTTCCTTAAATGCATCGTCAAAATCCAATCGTGAATCACGATGAGCAAAAGCCTTATTGCGCAGGGTGCTAACCTTACTTGAAACTACGTGAGTGCCCTCAAGCACTTGCGTGAGTTCCGCGTGTTTAACATGATGAATCCGGGACTTCACACGTTCTAACACAGACTGGAAACACACTCTTTTATTCGTTTTCTCGAACAACGCGCCCAGTTCAACAATGAGCACATACCTCAAAATGTGCCCTTGGAATCGAAAGAACCAAAAGTATTCATTCATCTGATCGATTATCTGCGGACGATAATCGCTACCTTCAATAAATTTGTACAAGTCGAAATACGCGCGCGATCGTTCGATCAGGCGCGCTAGGATATCTACTTGTCTTTCTAACTGGATCAACCGACCTCACAACGGAATATTATCGTGCTTCTTCCAGGGGTTTTCCAGCTGCTTGTTGGCCAGGGCCCGGAGGGATTTGGCGACTCGGCGGCGGGTTGAGTGCGGCATGATGATATCGTCGATATAGCCCTTGCGCGCGGCGACGTAGGGATTTGCGAAATTGTCCTCATACATCTTGGTGTGCGCAGCGATCTTTTCCTCGTCGCCAAGATCCTTGCGGAAGATGATCTCGACCGCGCCCTTGGCGCCCATCACGGCGATCTCGGCCGTCGGCCAGGCATAGTTCACATCGCCGCGCAGATGCTTGGAGCTCATCACGTCATACGCGCCGCCATAGGCCTTGCGGGTGATGACGGTGACCTTGGGCACAGTCGCCTCGGCATAGGCGAACAGAAGTTTCGCGCCATGCTTGATGAGGCCGCCATATTCCTGCTTGGTGCCCGGCATGAAGCCCGGCACGTCCACGAAGGTGACAACCGGAATGTTGAAACAGTCGCAGAAGCGGACAAAGCGCGACGCCTTGCGGGAGGCGTCAATGTCCAGAACGCCAGCCAGCGTCATCGGCTGGTTGGCGACAAAGCCGACCGTGGAGCCCTCAATGCGGCCGAAGCCACAGAGAATGTTGGCGCCGAATTTCGGGCTGATCTCGAAGAAGTCGCCTTCATCGGCCACTTTCTCGATCAGCTCGCGCATGTCGTAGGGCGAGTTCGGGTTGGGCGGGATCAGCGTGTCGAGGCTGTCTTCCACGCGCTCGGCGGAATCATAGACGGTGCGGACCGGCGGGTCTTCGCGGTTCGATCCGGGCAGGAAGTCGATCAGGCGGCGCATCTGGACCAGCGCCTCGATGTCATTCTCGAACGCGCCATCGACCACGCCGGACTTGGCCGCATGAACGGATGCCCCGCCGAGGGATTCGTGGGTGACTTCCTCGTTCGTCACGGTCTTCACCACGTCCGGGCCGGTGACGTACATGTAAGACGTGTCCTTCACCATGAAGATGAAGTCGGTCAACGCAGGCGAATAGACGTCGCCGCCGGCGCAGGGGCCCATGATGACGGAGATTTGGGGGATCACGCCGGACGAGAGGACGTTTTCCATGAAGATGTCGGCATAGCCGGCGAGGCTGTCGACGCCTTCCTGGATGCGCGCGCCGCCCGCATCGAAGATGCCGACCACTGGCGCGCCATTCATCACGGCGGCCTTCTGGACCTTCACGATCTTGGCGGCATGGGTTTTCGACAGGGAGCCGCCGAAGACGGTGAAGTCTTTCGAGAAGACATAGACGAGGCGGCCATTGATGGTGCCCTGGCCGGTGACAACGCCGTCGCCGGGGATCTTCTGCTCATCCATGCCGAAATCGGAGCACTGGTGCTCAACGAACATGTCGTATTCTTCGAAGCTGCCTTCATCCAGCAGCACTTCGATACGCTCCCGCGCGCTGAGCTTGCCTTTGGCGTGCTGGCGTTCGATTCTTGCAGCGCCACCGCCCTGACGGGCCTCTTCGCGTTTGGCTTCCAGCGCTTCGATCACGTCCTTCATGGGGCTCTCCCGGCCTTCTGTTTCTGTTTACTCCCCCGTGATTATACGGCAGCGCAACAAAGGCAAGTGCGGCGTTAGGCCCTTGAAAACGCAAACGCCCCGGATGTCTGGTCCGGGGCTCCGCGGCAGGGCGATCATTCTGGTCGGCCCGCCGCCAGGGGTGCCGTTGCGTCAGTAGCCGTAGCGGCTGTGGCCGTTCTGGCCGCGATTGCGCGCCTGACCCGTTTGCGGAATACCGTCGAGCCGGGCGACCTGTCCCCGCCGAACGAGACAGGTGACGTCGCGTTCCCGCTCGCGGCGGCGGTTCTCGAATTCCACATCATCAAAGCGGATGCGGAAGCCGTTCGGGCCGATCTGCTGGATTCGGCGGTCATCATCGAAATCGACATCGTGGAAGCCGGCCCGCCATGCCGTGCGACTGATCGCGGCGCGGCAGGCCTGAACGGCGTTGCGACGCAGCTGGCGTTCCTGCCGGAGCGACTGGCCCCATTGATTGGCGCGATACCGGCCATGACGGCCCGTCGGGGCATTGTGGCCGATTTGGATCGACAGGCCTGTCGCACCAAGCCGGGTCTCAAGTTGGGCGATGCTGCCCCGGGCCGGGTCGGCCATTGCGGGGGCGGCGATGAGGGCGGACGCAGCAAGGGCAACGGCAGCCACTCGGACATTCATGATTTTCTTCATCATGTGCCGAGCAGACCACGCGCCACAGGAACACGGCCTGAGCGCGGCGTTCATCGCAGGTTTCGCTGCGGTTCATCTTCGTTCAACTGCGGGTGCGCGCTGTTGCACAGGGCGATCAGCCGAGGCCGACGAGCCAGGTTTCCAGCGCCTTGGCCTCGATGCGGCGCAGCGCCGTGGCGGCCTTGGCTTCATCGTCTTCGCCCCAGTGCTGGGCCTGCCAGGCCTCGTCAATGCGGGCGACCTCGAACGCGTCGGTCGCCGTCAGTTCGCCCTCGACCACGGCCATGGCGAGCACGGCAGACCCGTAAAGGCCGCATCCGAACAGGAGGCCTGTCAGGGCAAAGTCATCAAGACCGAGCGCATAGGTCCGCGCCGCTTCCAGCGAAGCATCCGGCTGGGGCGAGGCAATGATGCCTTCGACCGGCACGAGGATCACATCCAGCGCCTGTCCGGCCCAGGCGCGCAGCGGGGCCCAATGGGCCTCTTCCAGCTCAGCCAGTTCCTCGGGCTCCTCGGCGATGTGACAGACAAGATCGGTCTCGCAATAGCGGGCCAGTTCATCCGCCATCTCGTAACGGGTCTCCGGCACACGATCGATCGCAACATTGGCAAGCCGCGTGAGGTGCATCGACATCAGGTCGATCTCTGCGTCCTGCGCATTCCATTCAGCGGCAACCGCCTTGGCCAGCTTTTCCGTCGGCAGCTTCAGGGCGACGCGCGCAGGCGTCTTGATGGAGCGGCCATCCAGTTCCACGGTCCAGCCGCCGGGGATCTGCTCCGGCTTGGCACTCTCGTAGAAGCGTTTCGGCTTCGGGGTCTCTTGGGTCTCGGTCTCGTCAGTCATGGCCGGGCATGTACGCCCATGAGGGCGGGTTTCCAAGAGGGGAAGTGCTACAGGGCCGGCTCAAACGCCAGCAGGCTTTTGCGGAGCGTGTCGAACTCATGGTGGATTTCGTGGGCGCCGACTTCTTCGAGTTCGTGGGCGGCGCCGAAGCCCCAGCTGACGCCGTGCGTGTAGACGCCTGCCGCACGGCCCATGGAAATGTCGTGGATGGCATCGCCGATCATGAGGCTTTCATGCGGCGCGCAGCCGAGGGCCCCCATTGCCTGTTCCACCATGTGCGGATGCGGCTTGCCGGGGCCGTCATCGGCGCACCAGACCGTATCAAAGAAATGCTGGATATCGTGTGCCCCGAAAAGGCTTTCGATGCCCTTGTGAGTCTTGCCGGTCGCCATCGCGATGAGCCAGCCTTCCTCGCGCAGCATTTCGAGCGTTTCCAGCGCGCCATCATAAAGCGGCTGGGTGAAATCTGGCCGGGCCCGAGCGCGAACCCAGGACTCGCGATAATCATTCACCAGCCGGTCGATCTCGGCGGCATTGGCGTCTGGCGCAAGCTGGCCGCAGGCTTCATGCAGGCTGAGCCCGACAATTCGGCGCGTCGCATCATATTCCGGCGGCGTCAGGGCCGACAGGGTGAAGGCCTCAACCATGATTTCATGAATTGAGGTTCGGCTGTCGACGAGTGTTCCGTCCACGTCCCATATGGCAAGCTTCAAACCCGACATCAGATGAACGGTGCCAATGGGTCTTTGCCAGCTTCCTGTTCGAGGAAGCCGAGGGATTCAAAAGTCTGCTTCATGTGCGGCGGCAGCGGCGCGACGATCTTGATCGGCTTGCCAGTCTGGCGCGGTATGATGAGGCTGCGCGCGTGAAGGTGCATGCCGGGCGCAAGGCCCTGCGGCACTTCGCGGCGGGACTGGTATTTGAAGTCCCCGAGAATGGACGTATTCATTTCCAGCATATGAAAGCGCAGCTGGTGCATGCGGCCTGTTTCCGGCTTCAGCGCCACCCACGCTGCTTTCTGCCCTGCCGTGGAGATCACCGCATAGTCCGTGATCGAATGACGTGCGCCCTCGACGCCCTGCGCCGAACGGAACATGCGTTCGCGGTCCGCGTCGCGGCGGCCACGGGCCTTGGGATGGATGACGCGGTAGCCGTCTTCTTCGTTCTCGTCCTCAATGCCCTTCACCATCCAGCAACGTATCTGGCCAAAGGGCGGGTTGGGAACACCAACGGTAATGGCCCAATAAACCTTGCTCATGTCGCGGCTACGGAACTTCTCCGACAGCTGCGCGGCGGCCTTCGGATATTTGGCCAGCAGCAGCACACCGCTCGTATCCTTGTCGAGCCGGTGGACAAGGACCGGGCGATGCTCGCCATCGCCCAGCGCGGCCAGCATGCCATCAATATGGCGGCCCTGCCCTGATCCGCCCTGCACGGCGATGCCGGCAGGCTTGTTGATGGCGATCATCTCGTCATCTTCGTAGAGGATCAGGTCGCGGATGAATTGGCGGTCCTCCTCGGAAACGCGCTCGGCCTTTTTCTGCGCCGGACGGGTCGCGTCCGCGTCCATGATCGGCAGGCGCACCTGCTGGCCGGTCTCAAGGCGCGTATTGGCCTTGGCGCGCGAGCCATCGACGCGGATCTGCCCCGTGCGGAGCATCTTCTCGATCTGGCCCTGCGTGACCGGCACGCGGCGCTTGACCCAGCGATCAAGCCGGGTGCCGGATTCCTTGTCGGAAACCGTTTCAGTAACAATCTGGCCGCTCATGCGAATACCTTTCGGGCAATCAAAAGTCCTATGAACAGCGCGATCACGCCCAGTATCAATGAGAGCCCCGCATAGGTGCCTGCTTTCAGGGTTTCGCCCTTGCGCAGGAATTCCGCCACTTCCAGCGAGAATGCCGAGAAGGTGGTAAAGCCGCCGAGCAATCCTGTCGCCAGGAACAGCCGGGTCGTCTGGTGCAGCCCTTCGGCCTTCAGCGCCAGCCAACCGACCAGGAGGCCCATCAGCAGGCTGCCCAGCAGATTCACGGCGAATGTGCCATGCGGCCAGCCAGACGGCAGGTGGCGCACGGCCATAAGGCCGACCCCATGCCGGAGCGACGCGCCAATGGCGCCGCCTGCTGCAACTGCGAGAAATCCGTTCATGGCGGCCTTCTATCTTCAACCGGCCCGCTTAGCCAGTGCCGCATGACTCCGGCGCGGAAACGATTGCAGCTTGACTAATCGGCCCGGACCCGCCGAATGTTAGCGCTAAAATAAAGAACATCGTAGGGAGCCAATCATGAAAAACCGTATCGCCGCGAGCCTTGCCGGCCTTTTGTTCTGCCTGGGATCAGCCGCCGCCCAGGCCACACTTGATGTGGATCTCGACGCCCCGACCCACACAATCGCGCCGGAAATTTACGGCCAGTTCCTCGAACATGTCGGCACACAGCCCTATGGCGGGATCTGGGTGGGCCCCGACAGTGACATCCCCAACACCGATGGCATTCGCGATGATGTCTTCGATGCGCTGAAGGCGCTGAACGTGCCGGTCGTGCGCTGGCCCGGCGGCTGCTTCGCTGATCTCTATCATTGGCGCGACGGCATCGGCCCGCGGGCTGACCGCCCGGCACGGGTCAACATGGTCTGGGGCGGTACAGCGGAAAGCAATGAATTCGGCACGCATGAATTCTTTGAATTTGCCGAACGGCTGGGCGCGAAGACCTATCTCAATCTGAACCTCGGCACCGGCACGGCCAAGGAAGGCGCCGACTGGCTGGAATATCTCACGGCCGAAAGCGGAGACCGCGCCGAGGAACGCCGCGCAAACGGCCGCGATGCGCCATGGAAAGTCGACTATCTGTCCATCGGAAACGAGACCTGGGGCTGCGGCGGGGCCATCACGGCGGGCGCTTATGCCGATCTCTACGCGCAATTTGCGAGCTTTGCGAAAACGGCCGGCGACCAGCCGGTGCGCATCATCTCCGGCGCGCATGACGCAAACCCGGAATATGCCGACACAATCCTGGAACATCCCTATATCGCCGATCTGGCCGAAGGCATCTCCCTGCATGTCTACACCCTGCCCACCGGCGACTGGGGCAAGAAGGGCGCCGCGACCGGCTTCCCGGAGGCGGAATGGGCTTCGACGATGAAGCGCACCCTGCGCATGGCGGACGTGATCGAGGACCAGAAGGCCATTCTCAAGAAACACGATCTGCCCGCTGACGCATTCGGCCTGTACGTGGATGAGTGGGGCATGTGGGTGGACCAGGATGAGGCGACCGATCCGCCCGCGCTTTACCAGCAGGGCAGCATTCGTGACGCCATCGTGGCCGGCCTGAACCTCAACCTGTTCCATGCGCATGCCGACGTCGTGAAGATGACAAACATCGCCCAGATGGTGAATGTCCTGCAGGCAATGATCCTGACTGACGGGCCGGACATGGTGCTGACGCCCACCTATCATGTGTTTGACATGTACCAGCCCTTCATGAGCGCCGAAGCGCTGGAAATGAATCTTCAGTCACCGGACTATGTGTTTGGGGATGTTACGGTGCCGGCCATCAGCGCCAGCGCCGCGCGGACGGAGGATAGCCGCATCGTGCTGGCCCTGGTGAATGCGTCTGCCCATGACGACCATCTGGTCGATGCGAGCGCTTTCGGCGCCAGCAAGGCCACCGGCCGTATCCTGCAGGGAGAGGAGATGGATTCCCACAACACGTTCGACGGGCCGGACCGGGTGCAGCCGGCCCCCTATATTGTGGACGGTACTGCGGATGATCTTGTCCTCTCCATTCCGGCGCGCTCTGTCGTGGTGGTGACGCTCGACTAGGAACCAACGCATGGGCGCTTCGCCCTCTTGCGCGGCCGCCATTTCAGGATCAGATAGGTGTACGGTCGCGGGTGTAGCTCAATGGTAGAGCAGCAGCTTCCCAAGCTGACGACGAGGGTTCGATTCCCTTCACCCGCTCCAATGAAAAAAGCCGGCCCCTGAAGGGACCGGCTTTCTTCGTATCTGGAGAGGGTGCGCAGCTTAGAACAGTGAGACCGCGGGGCCTTTGAGCGTGTAGCGGTCCTTGCCGAGCGCCATGTCGATGGTCAGATAGCCTGACTGGCCCTTCAACTCGCTGGCCGGGACGCTATCGCCGATGCCCTTGGCGAGCACATTGCCGGACGTGGAGACAACCGACCAGCCAAGTGGCTCAGCGCGGGATTCCGCGAAGACGGCCTTGAGGTCAGTCTTGCCGTTCACCTGGGTCGGCATCGGAGCCTGCAGCGTCCCTTCAACACGGGAGAACAGCTGGACCAAATAGATCCGGCCATTGGCGCGCACAGCCGCCACACCGGTATGGTCGAACTCGCCGCGCTTGAGATTGGCCTTGTTGGCGGGGTCTGCCATCAGGGCACGATAGGCTTCTTCAGGCGTAGCCGAGTCATCCACAATGGCCATATTGGCGCCGAATGCCCCCACGAGGTGGGTGCGGTCCAGCAGGCGGACCCGGTCGAGATGACTGCGTCCTTCCATGTCCTCGTGGGCCACATAGCCCCGAACCGCCATGTCATAGGCATGGATACGTGCAGCTTCGTTCAGCGTCGCAAGGTTCGTCAGGCTCGCCTTGCCCGCATCGCTGCGGTCAGCGGCCGCGAACTGACCAAGCTGGCCTTGCATGAACGTATCCGGCGTGACGCCATTGAGGCCCTCAAAACAGGCTTCGGTTTCAGTCTGGAATGCAGCAGGCTGCAGGCCGAGACCATCCGACAGGTCACAAGCCTGTTGGGCATTCGCAGTCAGTCCCAGCGCCGCAAGCGCCAGAGCGGAGATTGACATATATCTGTATTGTTTCTGTAACATAAGTGTCACAATACCGTGTGTGACAGATTTGCGTCAAGTAATGACACTTTTACGTATCTTATCTGTATGCTACTCGGAGGCGTCTTGCCGGAAGGCCCTGCAATCACTCAGCATCCGGCTGGCACGCCCGCAAACCCGCCACAGGAATCACGGTCTCCCAACCTCCATCATTCAGTAGCTTGATGCGGCCAGTTGAGATTTTTTGCCCGCCCTCCACCATCTCGCCGGGCGTGATTCGCAGGGACATCGTCTCGCCTTCGATGGTCGTGTAATCCATTTCGGTCATGAATTGTCCGAACAAGGTCCCGCCCTGGCGGACCAGAGCCATGGTCTGCTGGGTTTCAGACAGCATGGTTTCGGCCGTCTGACTACCTGCCTTGGAGAAGTAGATGAAGCGTCGCGGCGCGCCCTGGGTCCACAGGAACAGCGCGCACTCGCCATCCGCAAGATCCTGCGCTGGTAAATTGCCTGCCTCGGGAACCTCCGGCGCCGGCGGAACGGGCCGCTTCTTGTCGCCGCTCGCACATGCCGCCAGCAGCAGCGCCCCCGCGACAATCGCAATTACCTGCCTCATGGCCTTGTCTCCATTCTGTTCATGGACCGCGTGTAGACCAGCGCACCATTCCGGTCTGTAAATCCCGCAGCCAGCAAGGCAGCGCGCAATTCATCATCAAAATTGGTCAGTTCCAATTCAAACCCATCCTGTGCAACAGCCTTGAGGACAATGCGTGTGCCGTCCCCCGCATCCCCAGACAATTGCGCAGTCAACCGGGTATCCGTGCACGTCAGCGGACCGCTGAGGACGGGCCAGTCCCGGCCAAACGATGCCGCGGCAAGGCGGGCCACATCGCTCGTCACATTCCCCGCCGCCGCCTCGCACCGGTCGCCAGACAATTTCACAGAGCCGTTCGAGAGTCGGAGGCTGCTGCCGAGCTGCGCAATAACAGGATCGGCGCCAACCTGCTCCGTTAGCGGAATATTCAAGGACACTTCTTCCGCCACAACAGACGATCCGGATGCCTTGATCCTGCCCCGCCCCTGGCCAAACGGCCCGCTCCACGACACATCATGCGACGGGCCGCCTGTCACGAAACGCAAAACATCGGAATCGAGATTGACCGCACCGAGCGGCGTGCCGCGCCATGACAGGCCGGTGACCTGACCATGCCAAACCGACCCACGCGCCTGCTGCCAGCTGACGCCGCGATCCGCGATACCTGACTGGCGCAAGGCAAAGGACAGGGGCGCGAAAGCGATCAGACCGCCAATCAGCGTGATGACGAAGAGCGCGACAAAGAGAAATCCTGTCCGCATCATGACCCGCCTCCCGCAAACTCAAAACTTGCCCGCACATAGCCAGCCTCCTCGGCGAACATGGTCACGCGTTCAGGCACGGCGCCATAGCGCATGTCCGCATCGGCCAGCCAGGCATAGACCAGAGTCGGCACCGTCCGCTCAAACTGCAGGATCAGTCGGCCGTCATCTGCGGTCTGCAACCGCGACACGGACAGGCCTCTCGCATTGGCAAGCTGCAACAGATCCGAACGTAAGTTCTGACTGGAGGCGCGGGCGGCAGTGGCACCGGCCACGCGCGTCGTTTGTGAGGTGAGCTCCGCCGAGACCACGTCGAGCTGCCGACTGGCGGCTTCCAGAGCCAATTTCGAGTCCGCCTTTGCAGCCATCAGGGGCCGCACGATCGCGAATTGCAGGAGCGCGACAATCACGAGCAGGAGTGCCACGCCGATCAATCCCCGCTCTCGTCCGGTGCGGCTGTTCCAGTATCCCATCATGACCGGCCTCCAATCGACAGATCGCCCACAACCCGTCCATCCTCAAGGCGCGTATCCCCCAAGCTGACCTGCAGGCCGGTGGCCTCAATCGCCGTCTTCAGATCCAGGTCAGCTCCAAAGGCCGGATATGTCAGCGTGGCGCGGAGCTCACCGATGGCGCGGTCATAGCGCAAGCTGACCAAACTCGCTCCGCTGACACTCTCCACCGCTCCGTATAGCGCCGCACTGGTCTGCTGGAAGCTGGGCGCGGCGACGCTGGTCGCTGACCCGGTGCGCGAGCGCAAGGCGGCGGCAGGATTGGACGGCACCTGCTGGCCCGGGAAAGCGGCGGCATATTGCGCGCGGGATTCCGCATCCAGCGCCGTCGTCAGATTCTTCATCGTATGCACCGACAGCGCCGTCTGCGCGCCCCATGCCACAAACAGGGTGGCTGCAAGCGCCGCGGGCAAGCGAAACTGTTTCAGGGAGATGCCGGTTTCAGAGGCGCGGGCATATGTGCCCTGCCGGAGATCGGTCAGGCGCGGCGCCGCCTCGGCCCAGAGCGCCAGTTCGGTCAGGGACTCTGCGCGGCGGGGAGCGGCGTTTGCCTCCGTGCCCTTGAGGAGCGCCGACATGACATCACTCGGCCAGTCATTGTCGAACGCAACGGGACTTCCCTCGACGGTCAGCAATTGATAGCGACCGAAATCGACCTGTTCGGTTGGCGGCAACAGGGACAGATCCGGCACAATCCGGGCCGATCCGAGGCCGGCCGCCTCAAGCTGGTCCAGCCAATGCTGCATGACTGTGTGCGACACGGCATAGACTATCCGGAACCCCGCATCGTCCTGATCCGCAGATACGGCGACGTGAACGGACTCGACCGGCACGGCGAGATCATCCTCGATCGCAAACGTCGCAAGGCGCGTCAGTTCTACCGGCCGCCGGGCCGCCGCACGCACCCGGTGCGCTGTCACTTCGGTTCCGGGAACGAAGACGACAACATCCGCACCAGATGGAATGCCTGCGCCCTCCGGTACGGGCTCCAGACCGGACGGACCGCTCCGCACGAACCGCCAGTTTTCGCCGTCCCTCGGGATTTCCGTGTAAAGTCTCGGGCGCATCAGCCAGATCTCCTGTTTGAGCCCTGTAGGACATAAATGCCATCGGTGCCACGCCCATAGGTCGCATCGATGCGAATCGTGCCCGTGTCGGAGGCAATCGAAATGGCAGCCCCAATCCGATCGGAGCGTATCGACAGCGCGCTATCCCGGCGCAATTCCGGCGCGATACTGGCCACATCCCGCGACAGGAGGAATTCACCAACATTCAGCCATCCCCCTTCCGGGCGCGACAGGATCAGTTGTTCGGCTTCGCTTGTGGACAACTCGTCGGAGAAGCGCGCTGCCAGCAGTGGCGCCTGAGCCGCTGTCAGCGTGTTGATGTTCAGCGGTGCATCATCCGACCTTGAACGGACGCAGACCAGGTTCGAAATCTCGTTCATTACATCCGGAGTGAAGCCGTCGATCGCGCGCAGGTCGCTGATAGAGACGAGCCGCTGTCCCGGCGTCCGATGAGGGATTGCCCGGCCTCCATACGCGCCATCTTCGGCGCCGGAGGCGCGGGGACTGGTATCCGCGTCCATCCAGTCGGACAGCGAATCCACCAGATGCTGCGCCTCGCTGTTGAACAGGCCTGCGCCCTCAAGCATGCGGTGGAGTTGGTCGGGGGACACGCTCCCGGCGGAGGCTTCACCGTCCCCCAGCGAAAGCGCATTCAGATTCAGGCAATTCGTGGCCTCGTAAAACCGGACGGAAATTGTCCCACGCGAATACGCAAATACAATCGGCTCACGGAACAACAGGGAGTCTGGCGTCAAGGCTCCGTCTGTCTTTGCCAGGGCCTCGTTCACAAATGCCTCACCCACAGACAAGGCCCCGCGTGTTGCCCAGAAGCTGTCGGCCCGGCTGGCCGAGACTCGCGAAACGCTGACAGACCGCGCCAGCGCATCGGTCGCCGCGAGCGCCGCTGTCGACATCAGGACGATGATGAGCAAGACGCTGAGCAGGGTCGCGCCGCGCTCATGATCGGAACGGTGCGAGCGTTTCATCCTGCGCCCCCAACAAGGAAAAGCTGGCGCAACTCATCGCCTTCTCCGAACACGAAAGTCAGCTCGACCAGATCCGGTAGCGTGTCTGATTGGCCCGGCCAGTCCAGTTGCCAACTGGTGCCGGTCAGAAAGCGCAGACCGACGCTGTCGAGGTCTTCGGCAATCACGCGATCTGCATAGGGCGTGTTGTAGACCGGATCAGGGCGCAGCCAGGCGCGGCGAACAAGGCTTCCGTCGGTCAGGAAGTATTCCACCCGTTGCAGGTCGCCCCGTGGCTCGACCTTACCGGGATTGATCCAGCCAGCCCGGGTGAAGGCCAGCAAGGGCTCCAGTGTGGAGAATCCGCCGCTGAAGGCCTTGGGAGCATCGAGCCCATTGGGCGGTTGGGTCAGGCGCAGGGTCGCAGTGGCGAGGTCATCCCGCAGCAGGCTATGGGCCGTATCCTGATCGCGAACCATCTCTGTGCGGGCCTCCACCATCTGGCCGGACCGCAAGGTCTGGATCAACAGGGTCGATCCCGCCACCATGAGCAGCGAGGTCACGGCGAGCGCCACCAACATTTCGATCAAGGTGAACCCGGCCGACTTGCTCATGATGTCGGCACCCGCATCAGGGTCTGACGGTTCACGAGTTGCTGGCCCGTTTCGGCATCGCCTATTGTCACGGACACGGAAAACAGGCCTTCCCGTCCGGTGGCGCTGATCGTGCGCATCCAGGTCAGCCTGCGCCCGCGCTGCGTGCTTTCCCCGGTGTTCACACCCGGCGGAATGGCTCCGGGGCGTACGAGCGCCTCGGCCATCAGATTGTCCGCTTCGACAGTGGCAAGGAACCGCTGGTCCACATGGCGCGCGCCAACAAGGGTTTCGTTCCCGAGATGCGCCAGCGACATGGCAGCAATACTGAACACGCCGAGCGCAACCAGCACTTCGACCAGCGTGAAGCCTTGCTGTGAACGCGGAGACGTCATGTCAGCGCTCCACCTCGACCATGCCGGACGACGACACGGTCAGGACACGCCGGTCCGTGCCCTCGATCAGGGTCAGCGGCTGCGCTGACACGATGCCGGTCGCGTCGGCCACGATGTGCGGCCAATCCTTCGGATCACTCTCCTGAAGCCCCCGGCGCGATGTTGAGACAGAGATCGCCAGAGGGGATGGCAATGTGTGCGCCGATCGCGGCAGCGCGACCCAGCGACTGTCACGCCAGGCTTCGGCCGCATATTCATCTTCCCCCAGGCGGATGGCGCGCACCTCGCCCGAGGCGATGGCCTCGTCTGCCAGACGGTCAATGGCCAGCTCCAGCCGCGCCACTTCCCGGTCAAGACGGGACGGCTGGCGGGGCAGCGTCATGACGATTGCGGCGCTGGCCAGCGCCAGAATGAAGAGCGCAACCAGAACCTCAACCAAAGACATGCCGGATTGAGAGGACAGGATTGGCGTCATCAGCTTGCGGGATCCCAGTTCCCGATATCGTCGTCCGTTCCGGCTTGTCCATCCGGACCAGTGGAGAAGACGTCATAGGCGCTGCCCGACCGTGTGCCAGGGAAAGCGTACTCGTATTCATTGCCCCAGGGATCAGTCCGCATGCGTTTGATATAGCCTCCGGGGCGGTACTGCGCGGCCTGTGCACCGGTGGGCGCCGTGCTCAGCGCCGCCAGGCCCTGATCTGCGGAAGGGTATCCGTACATGTCGAGATTATACATATCGAGCGCGCTTTCGAGCGCCGCAATGTCGGAATGCGCCTTGCCGATGCGGGACTGGTCGGTCGCCGGGGCGACATTCACGACGATCAGCGTGGCGAGCAGGCCCATGATGAAAACCACCACCATGAGTTCCACGAGCGAGAAGCCCGCCGTCTTGCGGCGCTTTTCCTGAGGGGTGCGGGGCGTGACTAAGTGCATGACTGCCTCCTATCCGATAGCGAGAGTATTGAGTTGCAGGATCGGCAACATAACCGACAGAACGATCAGGCCAACCAGCCCGCCGAGCACAACAATGATCAGCGGCTCCAGCAGGGACAGGAGCGTGGACGATCCCGTTTCGAATTCATTGTCCAGATAGTCTGCCGCGCGGGTCATCATGCCGGGAATGTCGCGCCCGGCCTCTCCGCTGGAGACCATGTGCACCATCATGGGCGGGAAGACACCGGTGGCCTTCAGCGCGCCGGCAAAGGAGCCGCCTTCGCGCACACGTTCGCCAATCTGTTCTGCCGCCTCACTGAAGACGAGATTGCCCGAGGCACCCTTGGCCCCGCTCAAAGCCTCAAGAATGGTCGCGCCAGAGCCGGAGAGCGTCGCGAAGACACGCGCGAACCGGCCCGCGCAGACGGTCCGGTTTAGCGGGCCCACAATAGGCAGGTTCAGGCTGTAGCGATCAATTGCGCGGCGCACCGCGGGAACCCTGAAGGCGCGGACCACGGCGAAGACCAGGGTCGCGAGCGCCAGAGCGATCAGGATACCATGTGATTGCAGGGCTTCGGAGAGATTGACCACGATACGGGTGATCAGTGGCAGATCCGTGTCGAACAGGTCGAATTGCTCGACCAGGCGCGGCACGACAAACAACATCATGGCGATGATCATGCCGACAGCCATGATGCCCAAAACCGCCGGATAGATCAGCGCTGCCTGAACCTTTTGGCGCAATTGGTGACTACGCTCCAGATATGTCGCGAGGCGCTCCATGACGTCGCCAAGCCGTCCCGACAGTTCGCCGGCAGAGACGACCGAGCGCACGAGCGGTGGAAACGCCTTTGGCGCGACTGACATCGCGTCTGCGAGACGCGCGCCTTCGGTGACCTCGGTCTTGATGGCGTGCAGGACACGCTGGGCCTGCGGGGTTGTCGCATCCTCTGCGGCGGCGCCAAGCGCCTGTTCGACCGGAAGGCCCGATTGCAGGAGTACGGACAATTGCCGCACCAGAAGGACACGCTGCTTTTCGCCGATCCGGCCGCCGATGCGGCTTGCCTTGGCCGATTGCTCGCTGACGGGAATGACATCGAGCGCCATGAGATCCCGCAGGCGCAATTCGCGGCGCGCAGAACGCGGGCTTTCGGCGGAAATAATCCCTTTCTGGCGCCTGCCATGATCATCGACGGCGACATACTCAAATGCCGGCATCACCCACCTCCCTTGCGGCTGACGCGGAGCACTTCAGCGGGGCTGGTTTCCTGCGAGACGACATAGCGCCGCGCATTGTCGATCAGGCGGTCATGTCCGGAAAACGCGGCTTCGTCGATCCGGTGCTCGCTGGCCTCGGACCCGAGCAGGTCGCGGATATTGCTGTCCACGACCAGAAGCTCATAGATACCGATCCGGCCATCAAAGCCGGTATTGCCACACGAGAAGCAGCCATTCGGCTCGCCCACCATGACGGTGTCACCTGCGCCAAAGCCGAGAGCGTCGAGTTCCACCGCGGTGGCCGGACGCTCCGTCTTGCAATTCGGGCAGAGGCGGCGGACGAGGCGCTGTGCCATCACCGCGCGCAGCGTGGACGCGAGCAGGTAGGCTTCGACGCCCATGTCACGCAGGCGGGTGATTGCCCCGGCAGCGCTGTTCGTGTGGAGTGTGGACAGAGCGAGACGGCCCGTGGAGGCGAATTCAAACGCGACTTCCGCCGTTTCGGAATCCCGGATCTCGCCGACCATAACAACATTTGGATCCTGGCGAAGAATGGAGCGGAGCGTCGCCGCAAAGGTAAGGCCGACCTTGTGGTCCATCTGGGTCTGGCTGATGCCCGGCAGACCATACTCAACAGGGTCTTCCAGGGTCATGATGTTGTCGCGACCGTTGTTCAGGCGCGAGAGCGACGCATAGAGCGTCGTCGTCTTGCCGGAGCCGACCGGCCCGGTGACAAGGATCACGCCATTTGGCTGGGCCAGCGCATCGGAGAAACGCTCCAGCGTGTCAGCATCCATGCCAAGTTCCGGCAGGCCGACCAGCGCGTTCTTTGTGTCGAGCAGACGCAGCACAACCCGCTCCCCATACCGGGTGGGGAGTGTGGCCACACGCACATCAATAGACCGTCCGCCTACTGACAGAGAAATCCGGCCGTCCTGCGGGAGACGCTTTTCGGCTATGTCGAGCCGCGCCATGACCTTGATCCGAGACAAGATGGGCGCGGCCAGTTTGCGCGGCGGAGTCAGAACTTCGACGAGGTCGCCATCGATCCTGTAGCGGATCGAGAGATGGTTTTCGAACGGGTCGATATGGATGTCGGACGCGCGGCGCTTGATGGCTTCGTGGATCAGGCCGTTGATCAGGCGGATCACCGGCGCGTCATCCTGCCCGTCGAGCAAGTCTGCAGCTTTCGGGATATCGTCGATCAGGCTCTCCAGACCGCCCCGGCTCTCCACGGCGGCATCGACGTCATCATCCGCCATCGGTCCAGACGCAAAGGCCTCGGCCAGCAACCGGTCATAGGAGTCCTTGTCCAGAGATTCCAGAGCAAACACGCTGCCGAGCGCGCGTCGTGCCTCCACCAGCGCCAGCGGATCTGCGCCCTGACGGACAGCCACGGTCAGCTGCTCCCGTCCGGGCAGGACGACCAGTCCCTTCTCCTTGGCAAAGGCGTATGTGAATTGCGTCGGGGCGAAATCGGTCGGCGTCATTGCGGCGGCGGGCTTCCCAGCACTTCTGTGATGAAATTGTCGATAGAGGACGTGTCGCTCCCCTCTCCGTCCCAGAGTTCTTCGGCGCGGATATAGTTGTAGGAGCGTGATGTAACGGCTTTTGCTCCGGCACGGTCGCGAACAATCGTCGGGCGGATGAAGACCATCAGATTCGTCCGACCAAGCGACTTGCCTTCCGTCCGGAACAGGCGACCTGCAACAGGAATATCCCCAAGCAACGGCACCTTCTCATTGGAAAAGGCTTCGGTCTGCTCAATAAGGCCGCCAAGGACAATGATCTCACCATCGTCGGCGATCACGCTGGTATTGATCTCTCTCGTATTGAGCACGATATCTGTCACACCTGCCGTAATAGCGCCGGCCACATTGGATACGGTTTGCGTTATTTGCATACGGATCGTTCCATCATTCGACACTCGAGGCGTAACGGTCAGCCCAACCCCCACATCCTTGCGATCCACGGTCGTGAAAGCGTTTGTGTTATCGTCCCCCAGCACCTGACCGGTTGTGATTGGCACATTCTGCCCGACAAGCAGCGACGATGTTCCGTTGTCCAGAGTCATGTTGAATGGCTTAGAGAGAATGCGGGAATTTGTGTCCGCTTCCACAGCCGTCAGTACAGCGCCGAACAATGTATCACCATCCTGCCCGCCGACCCCAACCGTGATCCCGGTCAATCCCAGTAGCGAGTTGAGCGCCGCCGTTGTCAGCGAGTCGCTGACTGCGCTGTCCTCGTCCCCTGAAAATGGCGTGTCACTGCTGATCGCTCCCGCAAGCGTGAGCAGGTTTGGCGCCGATGCCGAGAAATTTGTCGTGGCGAACGGGACTGAACTGCTGCCGGTGCCTGACAACAGGAATTGAAGACCGAGTTGCCGCGCCGTGTCGTCAGCCATTTCGACAATGATGGCCTCCACCAGAACCTGGGCGCGGCGGCGGTCAAGATCGCCAATGACGCGCTCGAGGCTAAGCAGGGTTTCCGGCGCCGCGCTGATGACCAGCGAGTTGGTGGAATCATGGTGGGCGATTGTGGTCGCCTCACTCGCATCCGCGAGTCCGCGGCGCTTGTCGATGGCAAAGGCCACCTGCTGCAGGATCGGCACCACATCGGCCGCATCCGCATTATTCAGCGGGACGACCCGGATCGTGTCCTGAAGCCGGTCGCGGCCATCCAGGTCCGCCGTCACGAGCTTGGCGCGCTCAACGGCGGCCGGATCACCGCGCAGGATCAGCGCATTGCCCGCCTCGGACGCTATGGCCCTGAAATTGGATTTGTAGGCGTCCTCGCCGGCACTGGTGTTCAGAGAGGTCAGGATGTTCGCGACTTCCGTGGCGGAGGTGTTGGCCAGCTGGATGGTTTCCGTCACCGAAGGGTCGGCATCAATCTTGTCGACCATGCTGCGCAAGCGGGGAATGTTGGACGCATAATCCACAACGACCAAAGTGTTCGACTGGGCATTGGCAATCACCTGTCCCTGCTCGTCAATCACCGGCTTGAGCATCTTCGCTGCTTCGAGGGCGTTCAGATGCTGGAGGCTGAAGATTTCGGTCGTGAAGGCGTTCGATCCGTATGCCCCCATGCCCGCCTCACCCACAGCACTTTGTTCCGGGACAATGCGATATGTGGCCTTACCGGCCGGGATCGCCGTAAATCCGTGCACGCGCAAGGAGGACAGGAACACATCGAACACTTGCTGGCGCGTCAGCGGCGTGGTGGAGGAGACCGTGATCCGCTTGGTGCGCGCTTCCGGATGCACGACAAACGTGTAGCCCGTCACCGTCGACACGTCCGCGATAAGGGCGGACAGCTCGACATCCTCGAAATTCAGGATGTGCCGCGCCGTATCCGCCGGCGTCTCATTGGCCAGGGCAAAGGCCGACGGAGATGCTGCGAGAACTGCCGTTGCGGACAAGAGGGTTTTCAAATTCATGTCTATCGGGCCTCCTCGGGCGCGAGGGTATGGTCAATTGTCTTTCCGTCCCGGTCGATCTTCAGACGAACGGGATTAGGATCGGAGAATTTCCGGGCAAGCTCTGCCGGAGGAACGTCATTGATGTCTGCGCCATCCAGGCCCACGACCACATCGCCGGGCTGAAGACCCGCGCGGGTCATCACGTCAGCGTCACCCCGGGAGCCGATACGGTAGCCGACAAATTCCTGACCGTGATGGACCGGATCTATCGTGATGCTGGACATCAGGTCGGCGCGGGCGATCCGAGCGCTGGTGGAGCCCGTGGCAGAATTATTGCTCTCGGGGTCAGGCTGGCCCGGCGTGGTCAGGACCGATAGCAGGCCGGCGCCGCCTTCCATCGTCAGGGCCTCCGTCTGGCCGCCCTTCCGGAGCGTGACGCGGTCCCCATAAATCCGGTGAAGGGTGACCCCCTCAAGGATGGCTTCGCCGGGCGAATAGGCTGCAGTCCGGTTGTCTGGTGTGGTGATGAGGGCGATGCCGCCGGCCTCTTCCGACGATGCGCGGACACCCCGCAGCTTGAGGTTCAGACTTGTTTCCGGCGCGTCCGGGATATCCGCCACGAGGGCGGAGGCCGCGCCGAACGGATTTTCGTGGAGGAGCCGGGACGTATCCACGGATATGTTGGTTGCGATACCTTGCGGGGGCTGCACGACGGAGCGAACCGGGATGTCCGGAGAGACTGCCCCGCCCGGTTCTACCGCCAGCCAAATGAGCTTTGCCGTCGCCAAGCCAATGCCCACGACCAAGGCGACCTCAATCACGCGCAAGGCAGGCCCGACGCTACGCCGAGCGAAAATTGCAAGAGATTCAAGCCGTTCCGTCAATATCAAGCCCCTCGAAAGAGGGTTTCCCCTAAGCTAACAGGTCCGCGACGACAATGGCCGCGGACCTGTAATTGATGATATGCAATATCAGAGCCGAAGCTAGAACATACGTTTCAGGCCAATACTGAAAATGGTACCCTGCTCGTACGTATCGACATCCACGCGGTCACCCCCGCGCTCCTGAAAAGCTTCATAGTCTTCCTGAAGGATGTTTTCGATGTTGAGGGAGAATTCATACTGGCCGCTGCCAGACTGGAAGCGCTTGTTCCAGACAAAGTCCACCGTCATTGGCGGCTGCTCCAGAATTGCGGGCAGGTTGCCGTTCTCACCCGACCGGATACGCTCGCTGACATAATTGAACAGCAGGTTGTATTCGGACTGCGCCTCTTCATTGAGAAGGCCCAGCTGGACGTTGAAGAGGTGTTCGGACTGGCCCTGCATCCGGCGCCCGTCTTCGAGACGCCCGGCAGCCGTCGTGGTGCCGCGCACCGGGTTCAGATTCGTACCGATATTGAAGGCCACTTCACCATCTGCTCCGATCTCGGAATCTGACCAGGTGTAGTTGGTTTTCACCTGAACTTCGCGATCATCAAAGAAGCCCAAGCCGGTCCACTGGTCGAATGGCAGGAGCTGTTCGTATTCGACTTCAAATCCGTACAGCTTGGCAGAGGGTACGTTGATAAACGTCGTCTGAATTGTCTCTGTACCGGCCAGGATCTCCTCGATCGGGTTTTCCAGATCCTTGTAGAACAGGCCGAGCGTCACGAACTGGTCACGGGCGAAATAGTATTCGCCGCGCAGGTCATAGTTCTTGATCGACGCGTTCACGAGATACGGGTTACCGAAGAAGGTGGCGTCGGTTTCCGTATTGACGAACACAGCCGGGGCCAGTTCGCGGAACTGGGGACGCGTCAGCGTTTCGGAATATCCCCCACGAACCTGCAAATCCTCGATCGGGTTCCAGGTGATGGTCAGAGCCGGCAACCAGTCAGACTGGTCGATGACCCCTTCCACCGTGTTGCCGGTGAGATCGCCACTGATGTTCTGCGTATCAATGGCCTCGATCGCGTCTTCAAAACGCACGCCCAGCGCAGCCCGGATATAGGGCGTGATCTGAGCATCGATCCCGGCATAAGCGGCATCAATTTCCAGCGTTGCAACATAGAATTGCGGGAATTGCTCACCAGCTACTTCCGTAATCGAGCCAACACCCGACCGGAAGATATAGTCATAGATGTAATCGAGACGCTGAGTGCGGTCCGTGCCGCCGACACCGTTGATATCGTAGAGCAGCGAGGTGGCTGCGCGATCATTCTCAACATAGCTGTAGCCAAATTTCAGGTCAGCCTCACAAAGGAACGTACACTCCCCGTCCCGCGTCATCGGCAATGTGCCGTCGATCCCGAAATCCGTGGTATCATCCTCAACCTTGCTGAACTGCATACGGTTCGCAGCAGGGCTGGTAGAGAGGATCGGCACGCCGGCATCATTGATGTTGTAGATGTTCGACAATTGGTAGGGCGCATCCCGAAGCGCTTCGGAATATGAGGCGCGCCATTCCACCTTCATATCCATGACTTGAGGCAGGAAATGCTCGCCCTGGACCTGCGTGGACCAGAGCTGTTGCTCGACCCATTCCAAAGCATCGAGGCGCTGGTCGACGTCTTCATTGTTCTCGCCGGTAATGATCCGCGCTTCCTTTTCAGAGGAGCGGGTCACAAGCCCGGTGAACTTGATCTCATGGTCGGAGAATGCCTCGAAACCAATTGTCGCCAAGGCGTTCGTATCAATCGTATTCTGTGTGCTCAAACGATCCAGCTGGAAAGCTGACCGGAGACCGTCACCCTCAAGGTCGCCATACCCCCGCGTTCCCCGCTTCGTCTGCCAGGAATTGCCATATCCGACAGCGGCGATCACGCCCATCGAGATATCAGACGTGAGGTCGAAATTGTTGCCTGCCGACATATCGATGCTGAAGTTCGGAGCAACCTCCCCTTCCTGCATGACCAGGAGGGATGAATTGTCAGTCAACTGACGGCCGAACTCAGTTGTGAGACCATCTGCCAGGGAAGGCAGGTCGCGAGCACCATCATCGAAGCCCAAAATGTCGGTATCTGTCCCGTCATACATCAGGCCATTGCGAAGCGTCGTCGACGTATCGCGGGCAACTTTTGCGCCGACAGTAAAGAAGGCTTCATCCGGCACGGTCTTGGTGCGCAAATCGACAAGACCGCCCCCAAATTCGCCCGGAAGGTTTGGTGAATAGGTCTTCTGGACCAGAACGCTCTTCAGAGCGGATGTCGGAAACAGGTTCAGCGGCACGACCCGGCGCAATGGCGCAGGGCTTGGCAGCGGTGATCCGTTGAGAAGCGCGGTCGAGTAGCGCTCATTGAGACCACGGACGTAAATGAACTCGTCTTCAGCCGTGGCGATACCGGCAACACGCGCGAGGGCAGCGGCAGCATCGCCGTCTCCCTGCAGCGAGAAATCGCCTTCATCAATGAGAGCGGCGACTTCGGAAGTGGAGCGTTTTTCGTCCGGAATGAACAAGCCACGCACGACGACAGTTTCCTGACGGGCTTCCTCCTCCTGCTCGACAGCAGGAGCGGAGTCGGATGGCGAGGAGTCTTCTTGAGCGAATGCCGGTGACAGCCAGGCAAGGCAGGCTCCGGTCAACAGCAAGGAACGGGCAGACAGGAGGCGTTTCATTTGAGGTTTCCTGTAATGGGCTGACGGGACTCAGCCCCGCCGAAATGTCTCTGGTCTGAACGACGGAATGGGGCAGCAGAGTCTGCCGCCCCATCCAATCTGTTCAAGGCCGGCTTAGTTGGTCGATGTCAGGTTACCTTCCTGATCGATCGTCCAGCCGAGGAACCACTTGTCATCAGCATCTTCGACAGCGCCGATATATGTTGTGGCTTCGAGGTTGCCGATGCCGGTCACGTCATAGACGGGAACAGCGTTCTCATTGGCGCCCGGGACAAGACCAGGACGGCCCGACCGGAAGGCAAAGCCGGACATGGTCACCGTCTGACCGGTCACAACATTGTCAGCTGTGACGAAGGTCACGTCGTCCGTGTCACCGCTCTCGATGTCTTCACCATTGTCGGAGAGGAAGAGCGAGCGGATCAGCAGGTCGTCATTTGTAACGTTGGTCTGCGTCTGTGGATCATCGACATCCAGACCGGCATCTGGCCAGCCAAGGATGATGGCGTTCACAAGCGTACCCTGCGTACCGCGACGAAGCACGGCACCCGTGTCTGCAGCAGCGTCGCCACTGGCAATGATCGTGATGTTGGACAGATCCGGGCTGGAGACCGGCGTCTTGTCGTTCTCACCATTACGGTTGTCACCCTCGATGCCGCGCGGGTCACCCGAAAGGCCGCCCGTTGCACTTGTCGCACCGGCGTAGACGATGCCGTACTGCAGCGAACCGGTCCAACCATCTGTCCAATCGATGCTGTCGTCACCGCAACCCGTTGCGACCAGGTGTTTGGCGTTTACCGCACCACCGAACCATTCGAAGCAGTCGTCGAGGTTGTTGTAGACTTGGACATAATCAACTTCGGTGCCCGAACCGACACCCTGGAAGGCAATGCCGTTCAGTTCGTCCGTATTGGTCAGGCGTGTACCAGCATACTGAACGCGGGTGTAGAAGATCTGACCGGAGTCATCGTCGGCAGTTGCACCACCGAACAGGCCGGAGGAACCTTCGCCTGACTTTTCACAATCAACCGTGCCGCCCGTCGCAGTGGTCTCGTTACAGGCATTGATCGGAGCGCGACCGTTGATGACGATCCCACCCCAAACACCCTTGGTGTCCTGGTCGAGGGCCGCGATTGTGCCATCCACAACCGTCTTGGCGGTGAAGACGACCGGCTGAGCTTCGGTGCCGTTCGACAGGAGGCGAGACCCCCGAGCGATGACGAGGTAGTCGTCATTGCCTTCACCGACGACCGTCACACCCGCATCAATCGTAAGCGATGCGGCAGCAGAGCCTGCGAGCGGTGCAGCCGGATCGGGACCACGGTCAACCCCGACAAAGACCGGACCGACCAGTTCATAGATCAGCTCGTCTCCATTGGAGAGACGCAGGTCTGACGTGATGGAGCTGGAGCCATCAATCTGGCACAGCTTCTTGCCGTCCAGTTCGCCATTTTCAGTCGTGCCGGTTGGGCACTCGGCTTCTTCTTCGTCGAACAGCGTGCCAGCGAGGGCAAAGTTAGCCCAGCTGTTTGCACTGGTTTCGGTTGGTCCGAATGCACCGATATAGGTGGTGGTATCGAAGAAGGCGTCAGCTGCCAGAACCGTGGACACAGGAACGTTCAGCTCCTGCTGGCCAGGGAAGAAATTCTCCACCAGCGAGTTGTTGCCCGTCCGGATGTTCGCAGAAGCCGCGAAGGTCGGAACACCGTCGGAGTCCGTAGCGAAATTCTCAGCCGTGTCGAGGAGCAGGGATTCGATCACCAGATCGCCATCCGAGAAGCCGGTAAAGGTCTGAGGGTTATCGACGTCGATGCCGGTTGCGTAGCCGGTCACAATGCCGTTCACGATGTTGCCCTGTGTACCACGGCGCAGCAGGATGCCCTGCTGATTGCCATCTGTGCCGACGAGCGTGAAGTTGGAAACACTCGGGCTGGAGAATGGCGTCTTGTCATTCTCGCCGTCACGGTTGTCAGCTTCGATGCCGCGCGGATCGTCAGAGCTAGGAACTGTCGAGCGGACAGCTGCGAACTGCAGCTTGCCCTGCCAACCATCGGTCCAGTCCAGCGAGTCATCGCCAGCGCCGGTGATGACAACGTGCTTCGCGTTCACAGTACCGCCAAACCATTCGATACCGTCATCGAGATTGTTGTGGACCTGAACATAGTCAACGTCCGTGCCGGACCCAACGCCCTGGAAGGCGATGCCGTTCAACTCGTCCGTATTGGTCAGGCGGGCGCCTGCATACTCGACGATTACATAGTTCAGGTTACCGGAATCATCGTCAGCGGTTGCGCCGCCGAACAGACCGGATGACCCCTCGCCGCTTTTCTCACAGTCAGCGGTGCCGCCGGTTGCAGTGGTTTCGCCGCACGCATTGATCGGTGCGAAACCGTTGATGACCAGGCCGCCCCATTGAGCATTGGTGCCAGCTTCGATCAGGTTGGAGCCGGTCTCTTCATCATTCATGGCTGCGCGCGCCGTGAAGCGGATCGGAGCAGCCTCAGTGCCCGTTGCCGCAATCGTCGAACCGCGCGTCACAACGATATAGTCATCGGTGGCTGTCGCGGTGCCGCCTGCGGACGCGCCGAAGAAGCGAACGCCCTCATTGATCGTCAGCGTGACGGGCGTTCCAGCGTTATCCTTGTTGTCTTCACCGATGAAGACGGGGCCCTGAATGGCGATCGTGGTGTTGGCTGGAATTTCAAGGTCGGCCGTGATCGTCGTGCCGCCTGTGGCGTCGGATCCGAGCACACACACGTCGACGTCGGAGAAGCCATCGGCAGCCACAGCAGCAAATGTGGCTTCAGCCGTGCCCGTAGGACAGCCGGCTGTCGGGACCAGATCGATAGTCGCTGCGGCCGGCGGCGGTGGCGGAGGCGGTGGCGGCGGTGGGCTCACCGGCGTTTCGGATGCTCCTGGTGAGGAAATCGTCGTGTCCGAACACGCAGCGAGTGTCAGCACGGCAACACTCGCCATGGTCGCGAGCTTCAAGGTCTTCCCGAGTTTCATTCTTTACCCCTTTGTGGCCCCAATGAAGGATGCCGGTCTCAGCAATAATTCGTTGGATCGGGCCAATAGTGATTCCATGGCCACCTGCATCCGAAGCGGCTTATCGCAGTGACCCGCGACGGTTTCCGCACAGTTCCGCAAAGTTTTTATGACGGCTGCACTTACCTTCATGAACCCGCAGTCCACGGCCTGTGAGCGCGCCGCCAGAAACGTCAGGCACGCGAAAAAGGCTCGATAATCAACTGTGATCGCGGCACTCCTGAGAAGGAGACCGACGCGGCCGTGTTAACGCTGCATCGCCCGGAACATTAAGGGATCAGGCGTCAGGATCGCCGGCAAGGACGACCGATACGGGAATCTGGAACAGATCGCCTTCCCGCGAGAAAAACAGCGTTTTCCCATCCGCGGAAAGGCCGGGCCCATAGTCTATACCTGCAGAATTCAGAGGCTCTCCGGGATTTCTCGGCGCGTCCCAGGTGCCATCTTCCTGTCGGCTGGAAATCCAGATGTCGACAATGCCGATCTTGGGGGCGCGATGCGAGTAGAAGAACAGCGTCCGTCCATCTGCCGTAAGCGCCAGATGATCATTCGTGCGGAAATCATTGACCTCTTCCAGGTCACGCTGCTTGATCCAGTTGCCCTCATCATCCCGGCGGGCGTCGGCCAGATTATAGCTGCCGCTCTTGTTCGAAGTGTACACCATCAGACCGTCTGCCGAGACAACCGCCATGGTTTCATTCGCGCCCGTATTCACGTCGCCCGACAGGGGTTCAGGCTGCCCCCATTCCCCATCCACCAGTTCCACTTGCCAGATGTTCAAATCTTTCCGGCCAGGCCATTGAGGCATTTCGGCATCTGACGCGAACAGGAGCGTGCCGTCCACGGGGTTGAAGCTGGGACCGACCAGAATACTTTTTGACGGAAATTCAAGACGTACAGGTTCGCCCCAGGCCTTTCCGTCGCGGCGCACCTCGTACAGCCAGGTCTCGTCGCCATTCTCCTTGGCAAAGACGCGAACCTGTCCGTCCGGACTTTCGGTCATGGAGTAGGCGCGGGTGAATTGTGTGGCTGGCTCAGCGTCCGGAAAAACGGGCCGTGGCGCGTCGTCGGCACCATTGGAACATCCAGCCAGAACGAAAGCAGCAGCCGAAGCTGCGAGGGAGGTCATCAGTTTCATGGGATCTCAAGTCAGTAAATCTACAGGAACGTCAAGCGCATCAGCCAATCGCTTGGCTGTTTTGAGGCCATAGGACATGCCGCGCTCTATGGCCGAAATATGGTTCGGGCGAATGCCGCACACATCACTCAGATCCTTTTGGGTCATCAGGCGGTACTGGCGGACAACCCGTACCGGGTTCTCGCCTTCCCGAATTTTCTCGGTGATTTCGTCAGGAACATTGAGGGTGGCTTCGTTTTCAACCGAATGCAGCTGCTGCGTGAGGCCTGCGATTGATTCTTCGAGCTCCAAAACCTTCTTCTCGAGATCCAATACCTTGATTTCCAAGGAGTAAACCAATTCAAAATCACTGGTCACAGCATTGCCCCTTTGCAGCTGTCGCAGCGATATGCGGATTTCTGTACGGTTTAATGTCGGCAGTGATAAAGTTCTGTGACAGCGACAGCGGGGACGGCTGTCTGCCCACTTTCGCTTAACCGAATCACGCGCCTTCTGGGATCGGCCGAAGCAGGGAGCTTGAGATGTCGATCAAATGGATTCGCCGCCGGGCACATATGCGCCGTCTGCCCTCCGGACAGATGGTGGAGGTCGCGTCCTCCTGGATGCCGATCGAGCGAAGCGACAGCGGCGGGCCGGAAAAATCCTGCCATTCCGCCTGCCCCGTCTGCGATGCGCCGATCCTCAGCCAGCGCATGCCCAATGGCGGCTGGGTCCATTATGAGCGGCACAGGAATTTCAGCCGCATCAAACATCCCTGTTTCTATCGCGGTGACGATATGGCTCCAGCGCGCGACGTGGAAACAGGTGATCTCTTCGCCTGATCACGATCGAAGCAGTTTTGTTTCAACATTCGGCGGCCAGACGCACTGACATGCCCTGTCATTATCATCGAGAGGGATGATCTGCCGCTCGGCTGATGGTACGAACCTGTATTCAAATTGCAGTCCGCCCGGCGCAGACTGCCAGAACAGGGCTTTTCGCAATGACCGACTTCGAGGCGCTGAAATCCATGGAGCAACGCCTGCTTTGGCTGTCCTCCTGGATCGTGCACAATGCCAACCATCTCCGCGAAAAAGAGGAAGGCGACGTGAAAGTCGGCGGCCACCAGGCCTCTTGCGCCTCGATGGTGTCGATCATGGCGGCCCTCTATTTCCATACACTGCGTCCGGAAGACCGGGTTGCGGTGAAGCCGCATGCCTCGCCGGTCTTCCATGCCATGCAATACATGATGGGGAACCAGACGCGCGAAAAGCTCGAGAATTTTCGCGGCTATGGCGGCGCGCAATCCTATCCGAGCCGCACCAAGGATGTGGACGATGTCGACTTCTCCACAGGCTCTGTTGGCCTTGGCGTCGCGATCACGGCCTTCGCTTCGCTGATGCAGGATTATCTCGAAGCCAAACCGTGGGCGAGTGATCGTCAGCTTGGCCGCATGATCGCCCTCGTGGGGGATGCCGAGCTGGACGAAGGCAATGTCTATGAATGCCTTCAGGAAGGCTGGAAGCATGATTTGCGCAATACCTGGTGGATCATAGACTATAACCGACAGAGCCTTGACGGTGTCGTGCACGAGGGACTGTGGGAGAAAATCGATGCCATCTTCAAGGCCTTTGGATGGCGCACAGTCGTTCTGCGCCATGGCGTCTTGCAACGCGCGGC
>Ga0114899_1000407_pt1 | contig 31021 bp, 47 predicted proteins | sample MalvireepMed_215_FD_83497 | JGI IMG/M metagenome (GOLD analysis project Ga0114899, IMG submission 83497) | Marine viral communities from the Global Malaspina Expedition - Malaspina viral metaG DeepMed_215 | ecosystem: Environmental > Aquatic > Marine > Oceanic | place: Mediterranean Sea...
GCATAGTGGGGACCGTGTGGTCATCGTTAAGGTCAATCCCAAGGATGTTGTGTCGGTCCCAACTGACTGTGAGTGTCAGAAGGTTCGCACCTGTGAGTATCAGGTTATTGCCGACTATGAAGGACCGCTTGAGAGTCTTCTTCATAAGTCAGAAGATGGCGAGGCTTGGACCGAAGATGAGTTTGCTGAGTTTATGAGCAACCTCATGGGTGTATCCGATGTGGAAGAAAGTGACGAGCAGGATGATCTGGACGACAACATGGGGAGTATTTAGTGAATGAAAGAACCCTCAGATGTTTTGATGTGGGTTCTCTATTGGACTTTCGGGATTGGATTTCTTATAGGATTTCTTCGACGAAAGCCCACAACTACTTCTAGTGCATGGCAAATTCCATTCGCTCTAGAAACTAAAGAACCTGATACTATTGAGATTAGTGCTGATTCTTCACCTGAATCTGATTGGGATGAGATTTGTGATGCGGCTATCGACAAAGCCAAGCGGGGAGATACCAGTGCTAGAACTTGGGTTACTAAACACATATACAAGAAACATGAAGTTCCAAAACCACCAAAGGTGGATAAACCTCCAAGAGAGGTTAAGAAAGAAACCCCACCACTTACTTCTACAAGGGTGATTGAAGATGCTGTAATGTTCTTGTGTGGTTTAGGAGAAAAGAAAAGAAAGGTTGATCCTATAGTCAAAGATTTAGGCACTAAGAAAAAATATGAGAAAGTGGAAGACTTAGTAAAAGACTTCTACAAACGCTCATAAAACATTGAAAGGGCGGGAGAAAACTCCCGTCCTTTCTTTTTATGTGGAGGCGAATGTTATGAACAGACTTAAAGGCATGACGTGTTACTTGTGTGGCCCGATGGACAGGGTTCCAGATGGAGGTGTTGCTTGGAGAGAAGACATAACCCCACAGCTTAAAGAATTGGGGGTTGGTGTATTGGACCCATGCAAAAAGCCAAGTGAATACGCCACAGAAGATCAGAACACTAGAGACTTAATAGAAGAGCATAAAAAAAATCTTAAGTTCTTCGAGGTTTCTGAAATAATGAAACCTATATGTGCTGTTGACCTCAGAATGGTTGACATAGCACATTTTCTTATTATGTATCTCGACCTAGACGTTCATATGTGTGGATCATACCATGAGGCTTTTGTTGCCGTAGGTCAGAAGAAGCCCGTCTTGGTGATGTGCAAGCAGGGTGCGTCTCAACTTCCTAATTGGATGTTTGGAGTAATCCCTCACGAAATGGTATTCAACAACTGGTTCCAACTACTGGATTATCTACACCATGTCGATTGCGATGAAACGGTAGACCATATGAATCGCTGGAGATTTTTCGACTTTAACAAAGTGTACGGAGTATAATATACTATGGCTAAATACAAACGGCACGTTCCGGCCAAACAGGAATCCTATGACTACCCAACCAGATTTGGTAGCCACTCGTCCATGATCGACGAAGAAAAAACAGGCGAATTAAATGACGACCAAGTGGTTGTTCTTAAAGACGAACACGGGTATTATATAACAGACAGGAAAAGAATAGACTCAGGACTAGCAGACCCCAATAGATATAAAAGCGACAGATTAAAGTTCCACAAGAGATGAGGTTTGTCTTTTCCAAACTTTCCCGCTATTAATGTCGTAGTCTGGCGCTTTTGCAGACCGAGTGAAAAAAGGAGAACAACTATGTTACACGTTCAATTCAATAGACGCGACTTCATGAAGGTTGGAGCAGTCGGTGCTGGACTTTCCTCAGTGGGGTTGTCGGACGCGCACGCTGATACCATGCCAGCCAATGAAAAGTCGGTGGTGTGGCTATGGCTCGGTGGTGGAGCAACACACATCGAAACATTCGATCCGAAACCTATGGCTCCAGAAGGAGTACGGTCTACGACAGGCTCAATTATGACCAATGGTGATTTTCTCCTTGGTGGGAACTTCATTAAAATGGCAAGCAGGGGAGACAAGATCGCGGTAGTCAGGTCGTTTGCCCACAGAAACTCTAGTCACAGAACTGGTACTCACTGGGTGATGACAGGCCACAACTCTACCGACAATACGCCCCAATCAATGCAGCAAGAGCCATCCTATGGTTCTATCATGTCTTCCGTCTATGGAGCTAATCATCCAGTTAACGGAATGCCAACATACGTCAAAGTTAATGGGATAAGTTTTGACGGGGCCGCTTGGTTAGGCGGAAAGTATAAACCCTACGAATCTAGCGGCGAGGGAGTAGACAATCTTAAATCTAGGATTGAAAATAACAGATTTCTCGAACGCCGTGATTTGGTAAAGGGCTTTGATAAACTAAAGCTATCCAACGACCTTGAACTCTGGGGAGATCTTCGCAAGCAGTCCTATGGTCTTATTCTTGGCAATGCAAGTGAAGCCTTCGACCTTAAAAAGGAGCCAGAGGCTAGTCGCAACAAGTACGGCAAGGGGCTTGGAGAGCAAATGCTTCTCGCTCGTCGGTTAGTAGAAAACGGGACAAAGTTTGTCACCCTCCACTACGGCGGCTGGGACATGCACGGAAACATAGCGAAGTCCCTTAACGGAAAAATGCCCACGTTAGATCACGCCTTGTCTACATTTATTGATGACCTTCACGAAAAAGGTATGAGCAAGAATGTTCTGCTAGTGGTAACGGGAGAGTTCGGTCGGACCTATCGTGTTAACAAAAATGCTGGACGCGACCACTGGCCGCAACTCAGCCCTCTGATGTTCAGTGGTGGGGACTTTGACATGGGCAGGGTCATTGGAGAGTCCACAGCGAAGGCTGAGACGCCCAAGAGCGATCCTCTGGGACCAAAGGATGTCACGGCGACACTATTTGCCCACTTCGGAATCGACCCACAGACACAGAAGATTGACTTCGCCGGTCGTCCTCGTTATTTTGTAGAAAGCGATGCAAAGGTAATCCTATGATAACATTTACCGAGGCCGCGTTAGAAAAAGTTGAAGAGTTTGGTAAAGATCATCCAACCGCAGTTTTACGCATAGGCGTTGTGGGTGGTGGATGCAGCGGCTTTGAATATAAGATGGGTTTCATTGAAGAAGAAGAAGTTGATGATACTTTTTCTAAATACAAACAAAAAGATGTTTCGTTTGTTGTAGATAAAAAGGGTGAGCCATTTATTGACGGCTGCACGGTTGACTGGATTGAAAACTTAATGCAAAGAGGCTTTCAGTTTGATAATCCTAACGCAACAGGAAGCTGTGGGTGCAATAAGAGCTTTAGCGTATGAATGCTATCAAGTGGTATGTATCTAAGTTTCCAGAAGCCCTGTACCCTTGTAGCGAGGAGGTCCAACAGGACTATAGCACCAAGGTTATAACTGGCAGACAGAAGATGGCCGAGTCTACGGTTGTCATTTGTGGTATAGCTAGAGATATATCCAAAAATATCATAGCCACTATAGCCAGAGTTGAACGCCTTGGACAAATGTTTGAAGACTACAGGGTGGTTATATATGAAAACGATTCGACTGATGGAACCGATATAGTATTAAGAGAGTGGGAGAGTCAAAACTACAAGGTAAAAATTATAAGCGAGAAACTAGGAGACACCAAATACGAATCAAACACCGATATAGAGAGACTGACTGCTCTTGCTGATTATAGAAACAATTATCTCCATCATATTTTTAATGGCGAGACCATTGTTCCAGATTATATCGTAGTGGCCGACTTGGATTTGCCGGGCGGGTGGAGCTACGAAGGCATATGCAATAGCTTTGGCTATGACAATTGGAGCGTTATGGGTTCTAACGGATTGCTATACGGAATATTGGAAGGGTCAACAGATGGCGAGATGAGAAGAGTTTATTATGATTCCTTAGCTTTTAGAAGACAAGGACACCCAGAACCTCACGTTAGCTCTGACATAAACGCCATAGTCTACAACAGAGGTGAATCTCCCATTCAGGTAGATTCGTGTTTTGGAGGATTGGCTCTTTATAAGTCTGATGCTTTTCGGCATGGCGCTAGATATTCAGGCCCAGACTGTGACCATGTAGAACTACACAGATTGATGCTTGATACTGGGATAGATGGAATTTATCTTAATCCTAGTCAGATAGTTCTGTATTCTAATGTACACTATACCATAGTCTGATCCAATGTCTCTCCTCCCCATAAACATGATAATAGAGACAGCTTCCAGATGCAACCTCAAATGTGTGATGTGTCCACAGGCTTTGCCACGCGAGAATGAACATGCCGTAAAAAGGCCAAAGTTTTTGGAAGAGGACTTGATAGACAAAATTATTCCTATGATGAAGACTCTGCAAGCCGTCCAGCTTCATGGAATAGGAGAACCTCTGATAAGTTCCTCTTTCTGGAAACTTCTCCAACATATACCTACAGATTGTTGGGCCGATGTTAATACAAACCTAACAATCTTAACGGATCAAATGATTGACGATTTGCTGAATTCAAATTTGAAGGTGTTAAATGTTTCTCTTGACGCGGCTAACAAAGAGACCTACCAAAAAATAAGAATGTATGATTTTGATACTGTCTTAAACAATTTAGCCAACTTTGTGGATGAAAAAAAATCTAGGAAACAAAAATATCCATTGGTCTACACCAATATGACACTGATGAAAGAAAATATTCATCAGATAATAGACTTTATGGATTTGACTATCGGGAAGCTTGGATGCGATACAGTAAAAGTATGGCCCATGAACAATTGGGGAGAAGCCAACCAGCATTACAACAGAGATTATGAAGATTGGACTTTTAATTATGAAGAGCAGGGCTTGTGGTACTATGAGTTCACTTATAATCAAAAAATAAGAGAAGCCAAAGAATATGCCGACAAAAAAGGATGGGAGTTCTTTGGATACGAACTCTGATAACTGGCATCCAATGAAATCAGACAAGCCAGAGGACGAATTAGTCTACACCGATTGTAGATATCCTTGGCATACCGTTCAAATATTAGCTGATGGTCAAGTTAGACCATGTTGCTGGAGCGCGGGGTCTCTAGGCAATCTACACGATAGCGATCTGGAAGAAATATGGGACGGAGCAAGAATTAAGGATTTGAGAAAGTGCATTCTAAATGACAAGATACACGAAATATGTGATGGGTCACCCTGTATATATGTTCAAAACGAGATGAGAAGAAGAGATGAACTATCTTAATAACGAGCGGTGGGAACAAGTTGGTTTACGCACCAACGATATAGAGTTGAAAGAAGCTATGCTGACTGGACACGGCGAGGCAAAAGTTCTACCCCACACCGAGCTAGGGTTAATAGACGACAAAGGCAGGAAATACAAAATATTGGATTTTGGCTGCGGAATAGGAAGAAATTTTAAGTATCTAAAAGGGTTCAGTACGGAGCTTCATGGTTATGATTTGGACCCCATTGTGGATAGATGTGAAGAATTGTGCGAAGAGGACATTGATCTGTTAACGAGCGATTGGTCTGAAGTTCAGCAAAACAAATACGACATGATTGTAGCCTCATTTGTATTTCAGACCATGGACAGTGCTGAAATAATCAAACAGTTCCTTGAAGACATGTCTAAGATTACTTCTATTTTATATGTAACTACCAGATGTTACATTGACGGTCCCGATCATGAAAATGTTACCAAAATAATACTAGACGATCCTAACTTTGAAGTAGTGATAGAAGATTGCAATATAGATCAATTTGCAGCAGAAGAATATCCAAGCGAAGCGCACTCCCAGTTTATTTGCAGGTCTGCAAATGAAACAAGATCAATCAATGAAATGGTTGACCTTAATTTCAAAACTCATTTCGACCACAACGATCAGTTCTTCTATCGATCTTATGCTGACGCAATCAAAGACGTAAAAGATTGGTGCAACCATCTTCCAGAAGTAAGCGCTGTTTGCGGAATACCGCGAAGCGGGTCGTTTCTAGCGTCAGTCATTTCTCAATATCGCAACATACCACTTGTCACTATGGATGGACTCCTTAATGACAATTTCTGTTGGAGGCCAAGTGTGTCTAGAGCAATTTCTAAACCCCACGGCCCTATACTTGTCGTGGACGACACATCTTGGAGCGGTTCTTCCCTTGAGAGAACTAAAGCCTATCTAAAAAACAAAGGAGAATTTATTTACGGATGCTTGTATATAAACGAAGATAGAGAGGATGAAGTTGATCACTTCTATGGTATTTTCCCATCAGTTTTCCATACGTGCGAGTGGAGTCTTCTAAGAGACCATCAATCTAGGGCGTATCTTTGCGATTTGGACGGCGTTTTTTGTCCAGATCACGACAGAAGTACAAAAGATGGAAGTCTGGAATACATAGAGCATTTAAAAACAGTCAAACCAACGGTTTATATCCCCCAATACCCCTTGATGAAAATTGTAACTGCCAGACTAGAAAAATATAGAGATATCACCGAGGACTGGTTGGCGATACACAAGATTAGATATAAGCAGCTAGTTATGAGTCCATATGACTCTGAAGAAGAAAGATTTGCAAAAGATGGGTTCGGTAAGTGGAAGGCAGATATTTACGGACGTTGCCCAGAAGCAGCCCTTTTTATAGAGAGCGAACACGCCCAAGCTGTTGAGATACATAAAGCAACAGAGAGACCTGTATTTTGCATGGATACAATGACGATGTTTGGAGGTGGGGGAATAGATGTCCCTTATTGATAAATCAGACATAATTAATTGCAAGTCTTGGATGGATATAGCAGACTGCAATTATGAATACGATTATCCGGGGGTGGATGATATCCCTCCATCAGGCATAGTTTATTGTAACATTGAACATATCACCAAGTTTTTTGATAAATGTAAAAGAACTCACAATAAATACGTAGTAGTTAGCGGGTTCAGCGACTTTGGGCTAGCATATCAAAAAGAACATCCAGTGGCTATGGATATGTTAAAGTGGATACCGTTTATAGAGTCGGACATACCAACTATAGGATACAATGCTCTTAAAATTGGCCCAAGATGTGATGTTGAAAAATGTAACATAGAAGATAGATATTCTATCAAATGTCATTCCTTTACAATGGAGACTTTCAACAACATACCTGACAATATCATCAGGTGGTTTGTAGTCAATCCTCTCTTAATGAAAAACAATCTCCAAGGTATACCGATTGGGGTTGGCAAAGACGCCGCTGACGCTATATCAAATACCCCAGATCTCGTAAAAACGGATTGGCTCTATGTCAATTGGCAAAACTATACTACAGACAGAATGCACATCAAGAAATTTTTCATCAACAACGATTGGGACTGGGTGACTGCTCACGAAAATCCAGATGTCCCATACGAAGAATACCTGTCAGAATTGTCTCGACACAGATTTGTGGCCTGTCCTCCCGGTAACGGGGTTGACTGCTACAGGATTTTAGAGTCTATTTACTTGGGAGCCATACCGATTGTCGAAGACAGCCCCACGATGAGATATTTGGACGGTCTACCAATACTGAAAATTAGAAGCTGGGGAGTCATAAACTCCCTAGACTGGCTACAGCGGAAGTATGATGAAATTATGTCCCGTGTGCCACCTGTGTCCCCCACTCTTGACAAGGCAAAATTATCATATTGGACTAAAATAATAAAAAGGGCTTTCTATGAACACTTTTCCTAATATGGAAACTAGGATATTTCACGACTATTGCATTAGAGAGAACTTGAACATGACGCACAACTTGACCCAGCTAAAACAACACGCATCCATGATGTCGGTAGAATCCCGAAAGGTGCATCCATTTTTTGGATCATGTACAACAAATGTCGTCAATCACATTGATTGGGATTTTATAGAAAGCTTAATCAGGAATGGTACAAAATAGCATTAATATAATATCCCCAATCAATCAATTGGGATACGGAGTTGCTGGACTAAACATAGTCTCGGCTCTTAACACATCTCTTGAGGTATCTCTCTGGCCAATAGGACAACCCGATTGCGATAATTCCTATATACCCTTAATCCAAGAGTGTGTAGGAAGATCTGAATTGCCCGATTTTAACGCTCCCTGCTTACGAATATGGCATCAAAACGACATGAGCCAATTTGTGGGAAGGGGCGATAGGATCGGGTTTCCTATTTTTGAGCTTGACAGATTTACAACTCAGGAAGAACACCACCTTAGCTCCCTTGACAAAATAGTTGTTTGCTCTGAGTGGGCCAAAGAAATATGCATGAAACATGTCTCTGGTGATCCAAAGGTTTTTGTGGCTCCGCTGGGAGTAGACAGAACAATATTCAAGGAAAGCGTGTCTTCCAGACCAGAAACCATATTTTTCAACTGTGGCAAGTGGGAAGTCAGAAAAGGACACGACGTTTTAGTAGAAGCCTTTAACGCAGCTTTCACTCCTGATGATAACGTAGAGCTTTGGATGATGTGTCATAACCCGTTTTATACGGACGAAGAAAACCGACATTGGGAAAATCTATATAAAAGCTCTGTTCTGGGAGACAAGATTAGAATAATTCCTAGGCAAAGAACTCAGCAGGATGTGTATAATATAATGAGACAGATTGATTGCGGTGTCTTTCCCTCCAGAGCAGAGGGATGGAACCTAGAATTGCTAGAACTAATGTCCTGTGGCAAACATGTGATCGCCACCAATTATTCTGGACATACCGAATTTTGTACCAAAGAGAATTCTATGCTTATACATACAGACGAAAAAGAAGACGCAACTGACAATAAGTGGTTCTTTGGTCAGGGACAATGGGCTAAGGTTGGAGACAAACAGGTTAAGCAGATGTCCCTTTATATGAGCGCTATCCACAGGGCAAAACAAAGTGACAGGCTTTTTGTCAACGACGAATGCGTAAATACAGCCAAGAAATTTTCTTGGGGCAACACAGCAAAGGAGATTATTAATGCCATCTCCACGTGAAGGCGAAAGAGAAAAAGAGTATATTTCAAGGTGTATGTCCAGCGAAGAAGCCAAGAGGGATTTTCCAGATTCAAAACAAAGAGTCGCTTTCTGTAATAGTAAGTGGCAGAACAAATCTAAGGGTGCTTATGAATATGAAGATCCCAAGACTGGAGAACTCTTCTATTATTCTAGAAGGGGCACGTACAGAAAAAATGGAAGAGTGTTAATCTTTAAAAGAACGAAAGGTGAAACAATGTCAGACCATATTTTTAACAGAGCAGTTCGGTCCTATGCCGATGAACAAGCTGGATATCCCCCAAATTGCAACAAGGGGTATGTGGAAAAGGACGGCAAGTGTGTTCCCGTAGAAGAGAACAATGCGGAGTGGTCGAAAGACAAAAAGAAGAACGGCGACGACGAAGAAAAAAACGGGAACGACAAAAAGAAGAACGGAAATGACAAAAAGAAGAATGGAAACGATAAAGAGAAAAATGGCGACAAAAAGAAGAATCCGTTCGAGAAGAAGAAGTAGTCTATGATCTCTGCGATTATCTTTTCTAGAGATAGAGCTAATCAGCTTAGTTTGCTTTTAAGCAGCATAGATAAGAATGGCTCTGATCTATTCGACGTAACCGTGATTTATAATGCCTCTTCGGACGCATTTCAAGATGGATACAATATACTTGAAGATCAACATGAAGAGATAGTCTGGATCAAACAGCAGTCTCCTCCTTCAGATTTTAGGGAGATAACCCTACAAGCTATAAAAAACTCAGGAGAATACATTTGCTTTTTTGTTGATGACAATATTCTGTATAACAAAGTAGAGACAGTTTTTGAATCTATAGACGCTATGTTTAAGTATTTTGATGCTCAAGAAAAACAATTGCTGTGTTTGTCTCTAAGGCTAGGAAGTAACACGTCGATACAAAACGAATACAAAAACACAGAATGTCCATTCCCCCAAGAATTGATTGCGGTTGACAACCTGTACGCTTTGTGGGACTGGACGTTACTGCCCAAACACACTAATTTTGCCTATCCATTTTCCGTTGACGGTCATATATACAGAAGAGATCAGGTATTGAAAATGGTCACATACGACTTTGATACCCCCAACGGACTGGAGGGGTCTGGTGAATTTGATGTCTCCTTGCCCAGCCTCATGGCGTGTTTTGACGAAAGCGTTCTTGTCAACAGTCCTGCCAATATTGTTGGGTCGTCAGCAAACAAAGCTGGGGAAAAGTATGGGATGGAGTTAGAGGAATTAAACAGGTTATTTTTATCTGGACATGCCATAGATTTGGATTCTATGGATTTCTCCGAAGTGAGAGGATGCCATCAAGAGATTCAGTATCAATTTAGAGGAGAAATTAAATGTTAGACTTTATCAAGAAGCATTTTCTGTGTTTGGGCATTGGAGTTGCAGTAGGTTACTGCCTCCACTTCTGCCCCCTACTTTGCAACTGCGCTGGGCTTTGCCCGGTGGCTAGCGCAAAGGCTTGCGCCTGTGATAGTTGCTCGTGCGATAAATGCGCCTGTGACGATACTGGTTGCAAGTGTCCTAATTGACTAAAGAAGTGATTAACACCAGTTGGTGTATATTTCAAGTGAGAATTAAAAAGGAAGGATAGATATGAGTCAAACGATGAATGCTGCTAGGGAACATTTTCACGCTAAGGCAGCGGAAGCTAGAGTCAGATTGGATCTATATTCCAATAACCCTCTTGCGGTAGGGGATCACTCTAACGTGGTTGATGAAGTAATTAAGGCTACCGAAGATTATGAGCATGCAGTAAGCTGCATGGAAATCATTCAAGCGGTAGTCAAAGAGAATGCTTCCTAATGTCTCTAAAATATAGAGCAAAAGTACATCTGGGAATTTTTTCAGTAAAATTGCTGGACAGTGGCCCATCTTATGAGGTGGTTCTATCTAAAGATGGCAGCACCCCTAGAGCATTAATGTATGGGCCACATCAAACAGTTGACGTTTTAAAAAAAATATCCAATAAGCATCTTAAAGTCGATCCAGATTGGTTAGACACAAAACTCATTGGCGTTATAAACGCTAAAACCAACAAGGGGTATGAGCTTAATATCTTTTATGGGGTCATAATACCAAGTGATATAGATCTTAAATGCGGTAAATGGGTTCCTATTGATGAATACCTTAATCCTGACAAACAGTTTGCAACAAAAGATAACGCATATCACTATCTCATAAAAAACATGAGTCTCATAATACATTAAATGAAGTCAAATAGTCCACCGGGTCAAATAAACTATATCATAGACGATAACCACGTAGTGTGGATGGAGGCTTCGTGGCTTGACGATCAGGCGTCCATCGAAAAATTCGCTACTCTTTTATATGAGATACATTCAGGCGAGCTATTAGAAGACACTTTACGTTTTCTAAAAGAAGAGTGCAATAAGCAAGGCTCCCAAAAATTATATCAAAAGATACTGGTTACTATGAACAAAATGTTTCTTCCCGATGATGCGCTCGAAGAAGTCGCAGAGAACAGCGAAAAAGATACTCCTGTAGTCTCCCCAACCGAAGTAGCTTTAAATTACCTAAGCATGTTTTAACGCGAGGTTTTTAATGTCTCACAAAACTATAGCTTGGGAAAAATGGGAAGAACCCTCACAACCAAGCGTAGACACGTCGGCCTTGTTTGCTCCGCAAGCTCCGCAAGCTGAGAGCTTTGAGGACACAGGGGATGTAGCGGACGGCGATTTTGAAGAGGGGCTAAGCACCTTCTTTGAGAAGATGCCAAAATTAATCAATACTCCGATGGGTGTATATCAAGTCGATGACAATATGAGTCCTTTCAAACACTTTGATTGTTGGATAGGACACACAAATTTCGATATCACTGCGTTCGTAAAAGATCAGATAGAGCTTACGCCCGGCGTCGAAGCTTTAATCATCTTAACCCGATACAGATTTTTTATAGGTGTCGGAAAACTATTTAGTTTCAGAAATGTTCGGGTTAGCATAGAACACAGTATATGCAAGGGGCAATTCGAAAAAGAAGTTGAAAATGTTCCTGAGAACATAGCATTAGAAATAGAGGCCACAAAAGAATCGCTTGCAGGGTACTCACACTGGGCCATTTTTGTATTCCCAAATGGATATATGGATCACGCCGGAACGAACGACAAAAACGATGAGGAGTATAAAAAATCATTACTGCTTTATAAGAACGCCAAGCTAATATCGGGTGGTATTTTGATACAATCCGATAAAGCGTAGTGATTGAGACCCTTGGAACTGACAAGGAATAAGAACAGATGCCCATGAGGAAAATTTGTGATGATGAGTTCAATCAAGAGCTTTCAAACATCAATAACATCAAGATAATGAACAAAGTCTGCGGTTTCTACTCAAAAATTATACCCAGAGAAGATCTTCACAGGTGCAAATTGGTGGCTCTCTGGAAGGCTATGTCTAGGTTTGACAAGTCCTGCGGTCAAAAATTCACGTCATATCTGTATAATAGCATAAAATGGGAATGCCAGAAAGAGCTTTATTCAATAAATAAATCAAGAAGGGGCCTAGATTACAACGACGATCTTTTTTCGTGCTGCGATCAGAACGATGTCGATATATTCGACGCCATAGAAACCCTGCCTCTGAAGCTCCAAATAGCCGTAAAGCAAAGGTTTTTTTATGGCTTTACAATGGAAGAGATAGGAAGCAAAAACAACTATAGCAGAGAAACCGCAAGAAGATATGTTAAGAAGGGTGTTGAAAAACTGAGGGAGATTTGCAAATTAACATAGGGTAATTGGTGTATAATATACTAGGATTGGAATGAATATTACAGGAAAAACAGGATTGATAGCCAGACACAGAAAGGTGTTGAAAAATGGCTACACAAGCAGTAACAAGCGGTGCATCTAAGAACAATGGCGGTACTGTCCTCGGTATCACTAGCGCCACCACTACTACAGCAGGTTCTGCTGTAACAAGAACTCTTCAAAATAACGATTTGGCTTTATCGGAAACTCCTAACATTGGTTATGGCTCCAAGGTAGTAGCTCTAACTGGCAGTAAGTGGAAGCCCGGTATTCAGACCGCCAAAGGCTCTGGCGCTCTTGCTTACCAGCCCAAAGCCAACGATCCACAGTTCTTGCTTCGCGGATATGCCTCGAAGATTAACAATGTTGCTTCAACGCTGTTAACCTTCCCCGCAAGCGACAACAATGATCGCGCTCCTATTCATGGTCATACCGAAACCGAGCGTATTCACATCACCAGTATTGCTTATGCGACCGGTATTGCAACCGATGGCGGTAACGCTGGTGACAATGTTTCGTTCAACGCCGACCATGCTGCCACGCCGACTCGTGCAGTACCCGGCGAATTTGTCTATCTTGCCACTCCTGTATTCTTCACTTCAACCAGCAACCAGTTTGACTATCCGGCCAAGACTGGTGGCTAAAGCTAATTGACAATTTCATCACATGGAGAGGGGTCGTTAGTTCACGCTCTCGACCCCTCTTTTTATCTTGGAGTCATCATGGATTCAGAAATTTTTTCAGTTCCTGTATTGGCCGCAGTAGTGGCAATTGTTTTGGTTCTAGGAAAGGTGATTGAGGTTCTTATTCTAAAAGCAGTTCCTCAAAAGTCAGTTTTGATGGACGACGAAAGAGACTGGATAAAACATACCAACGAGATCATGTCAAAGTGTGACACTGATGGTACACCCTTGGTGTATGTACCTAGAAGTTGGGCAGAAATCCAAAAAGACATGCAACATGTAATGATAAAAATCGTTAATGATCAGAGAAGGATAGCTGACATATTAGATAGAATAGAAAAAAAACTAGAGAGCGAATAGATGAATTTGGTCCCTTACACCGATGCAGTGTCTCAAATCGAAGAGGCAGACGTTTTACTGTTTCGAGGTGAGGGACTAATTTCTTGGCTCATTAAAAGATATGGTAGCGGGGTTCATAGCCACGCTGCAATGGCACACTGGGACGATGACGATTTACAGTGTGTAGAATTTAGAGAATTCAAGGGCGGCAGAGCCGTTTCTATGAAATCTCAGGTGGAAACCCATCCAGACAATATTGATGTGTTTAGAGCGGCTGATTACATTGAATTTGATGGTACGGGCTACAAACTCACAAAAGATGTTCGTAACGAAATAACAGATGTTATGGGAAGTATTACTGGTTTACCATACGGGTGGACAAACTTTTGGAAATTAGGAAAACACTATCTGCCTTTTTGTAGACTGGCAGAGCAAAATATAAAAGATGACGATCCTACAAACGTCTTCGTGTGTAGTACCGCCGTTGTTTACGCTTACAGACAGGCTTATCTAGATCCTGTACCGTACCTAGCTGACAGCGCGGTAACACCGGCAGACCTTGCAAGATCGTGTCTTTTCGGATACAAGTTTACCATCAAGAAAGATTGGTAAATGCAGGATTTAGGAATTTCTCTAGCAGGATTTGCTTTTGTGCTACTAATTTTAGGTATACTAATGAAGGTTAAAAACCGTTGAGGAATCAACTATGAATAAATTTCTATGCGCGGCTACGCTTTTCTTAGCTTTAATTCTAAGCAGCCGACCGGCTTCAGCACAGGCTCTAACTATTGACCAAGCACTAGACGCGGTGTGTAGAGTTAATACTAACGGGGCCAGAGGCAGCGGAACTGTATTTCAAGAAGATGAAGAAAACTACTACGTACTGACCAACGGTCATGTAATTGGAAGAGCCAAGAGAGGCCACCTAGAGTTCTTTCAAGATGGCTACAAGTCTGCTATGATTCCTTTTAAAACTGAATACGTAGCTTACGAAGAAGGCACTGCTCTTGACCTAGCCATAGTCTCAGTAAAAAAGAAATATTTTGGCCGGTATCCCCCGAGAGTAATTCCCCTAGCCCCCAAGGGTACGAAAATTGGGGCGAACGATCTCGTTATGGCTGGCGGGTGTCCTTCTGCTCAATGGGCTTGCGCTTGGAAAGGCAGAGTCCTGAGAAATGCGGGGGCTGTTGTTAGCTTTAACGCCGCCCCTATTGGCGGTCAATCAGGTAGTGGAGTTCTCATTCTTATCAAAGACGATAAGGGAGAGATTCACACTAGGCTGGGTATCTTGCTAGCTTGGAGAGTTGGAGATGGTGCTTGGACAGATGATGGTCCAGATGATTATGGCGCTGGCCTATCCCTAAAGCAGATTTATGAGATCATTGAGGGTAATGGTAAGGGACACCCCATTGAAACTTCTTACAACTTGGTGTACGAAGAAAAAGAAGAGGTGAAAAATACTAAGTCCGCAGAGGAAAGATTGCAGCGGGTTTGTCCACACTGCCAACGCAAAATTAAGGACCACGTCGTTATTCCCCATAAGGGGGGTCTCAGAAAAACCGACAAGGGCGAGTTCATGTTTTGCCCCGAACTAAAGTTCCCTGATGGCGGTATTGCAGATACGGCAAAATATTATGGGGGCATAAGAGTTGGCGAGCTATACGAAGGAAACGGTCTGTTTCCTTGGTGTCCTTGGGATAGATGTCCCCCGCCCAATCAACCACCTGTACTACCTCCCTCTAACCCAAATCCGCCAGACGGCGGCGATTTTAATGGCTGGCCCGGTAGACCAGATCCCGGTGGTCCCGTTGATCCACCTATCGATTTTGAAAAAGAGCGCCAAGAGTATCTTGACAAGATTACGGAGCTTAAAGAAAAACTAACCAATCTTGAGTCTCTTTCCGAAAGCCTAAAAGCTGAGCTTGCAGGGGTAAGTGGCAATCTATCAAGTTCTAATAATGAAATTAATGGCCTAAAAGAATTATTAGGAACTGTCGAAGGGCAGAAAGACTCTCTTAAATCTAGAATAGATCAGCTACTAGGTGTTGTTAAAGATAAAGACGACAAAATTTCTGATCTTGCAGAAAATGGAGTTCACTATCTAGATGGGTCTACTGGTGGTAATGGCAACGCGGTTGAAAACGTTAGTTTTACCCTTGGTGGAGCCAGCTTGGGTATGTTAGCCCTTAAGTACGGAGTGCCATTCTTACTTAGGCGCAGAAGAAGAAAAAAGAAAAAAGAGGATGACGAAAACGATGATGATGGGTATGATATTGGTAGGGAGCCTCTCCCCGATGGAGGATGTGATGATTGCGTACACAAGCATGTGCATGAACACCAACATCATGGTTTGCCAGACTGTCCACCAAACACAAGGCCAAACCACCCAGACGAGTATGTAATGGATCGCAGAGATCTTCCTAGAGGCAGAAGCGTTGACGAGTTACCTAATGATTTTCTCCCTTATGGTTTTAAGGCCAATCCAGTATCGTCACCCGGACTAGCACCACAATTACCACATGTACCCTTTGGTTCACGGAAGTCTATTGGCCCAGAGCAGATTATGACTACTCTGGGAGAATTGGTTAATGAGTACGGAGACGACCACACTATGACCGCTTTTCAAATTGACACCTTATTACGTCAAAGACTTAAGAAAAAATACAATATCGAATAAAGGAGATATAATATGTCTGATACTTTAGCAACCCCTACCCACGACGCAATCATACCTTACATGTTTGAGGGAGTGAAGTGGGCGATCCCCAACGTAGGGGACAATAAAGAGACTCACAACCTAGCCCTAGGCAGATTGTTTGATAAGATTGGCGAGCATCTACAGGCGTTCTCAATCAGAACAGACTGTTTTGTTCCCGGCCCTCCAACTCTTGGAGCCGTGAAGCATCATCACAATATGTTCGTTCGTCTGAACGATCTTATTGATGTCAACACCAAGAGAGACAATGTGGAGCGTCTTGAAGCTCATCACATTACGCATGAGCGTAGAGCATTCAAGGTTTATCCCATTAGATACTTTGATGTCAAGAATGACTACTGTCGTCGATGGATCGAGCTTTGCTTGCAGGGCATGAGCAATATTGTTCAGCTTAGCGAGAACACTTGGTCGAATGACTGGAGTGAGTCTACAGCCGTAGAGATCAAGAAGCTATTCCGTGAAGCATATCGTCTGATGTGCGTAGAACTCTTTAGGGTTCCTTTTGCCGATGCGGAAAAGGTTTTTGACAATTTGGCTCCGTTCTTCTTGACAGCAGAACACTTCGGTGCTTATGATGTCTCACACATTCCTACCATCGAATGGATTAAACATCCTGCGCTTGGTAGCGAATTTACAGAAGATGAACTAAGACCCATCGCCACCAACAATGTTCCTGTTGCTCCCGGCGTTGTCGAGAACGATGGAAATTCACCCCAGCGCGAAATCGAAAGACGAATGCAGGGTGGTGGCGAAGTAGTTAACTAACTGCTATATATATACTAAGAATTTTAAGGAAGGATTCCGATGATGAAGGCTATGTGGATCGCTACGCTAGTTGTATCCATGTTTGTTACAACTGCAAACGCACAGGACAATGTACTCTATCAACATCTGCAAGACGTTTCCGTCACCGTAAAGGCGGCGGGTGGAGAAGGCTCCGGTGTTATTGTAACGAGGGAGGTCGAAACTTCTCCAAACGTCAAGAAGAAGGTTAATTTTGTTTGGACTGCGGCCCACGTTGTAGACAGCCTTAGATCGGTTAGAGTAGTCATCAAAAATGGAAAGCCTCAAACAATTGTCGAGTTTAAGGACGCTCAAATTGTTCAGGAGCTAGTTGAGAATGGCCGTCGAGTTGGCGAAATTAAAATGGAAGCCAAGGTCATTAAATACAGCGACTCCGAGAATGGCGAAGACTTGGCTCTTCTAATGGTTAGAAAGAAGGGTTTTGTTGACAAGTCAGCCACCTTCTATAAGGCCGCAGGTAAGCCAGTAGCCATTGGCACAGAGCTTTACCATGTTGGCTCATTATTAGGCCAAACTGGCTCGAATTCGATGACGCGAGGAATTTGTTCTCAAGTCGGAAGAGTTCTTGACTTAGGCAACGGAAGCGGTGTAGTCTTCGATCAAACCACAGTGACGGCTTTTCCGGGGTCCAGTGGTGGTGGAGTATTCTTAAGCGAGCGGTCTGGTGATAATGCTGGACAATACATGGGGATGCTTGTCCGTGGTGCTGGAGAAACCTTCAACTTGATCGTCCCCGTAAGACGAATGAGAACCTATGCGAAGAAAGAAAACGTTCTGTGGGCTATTGATACAGACGTTAAGGTTCCCTCTCTACAAGAAATGACATCTATGTCCACAGAAGGAACTGAAAGCTCGCCAACCAGAGGAACTAAGGCTACTAAGGACGCAGTTAAGTTTCCAGTGCTTCCTTTAATAAGAGAAGAGAATGAAAGCAATTAAATTTTTCGTGGCTGCTGTTGTTTTTACAATGGTAAATGTTGCGGCGGTCATATATCTCAATAATTATCTAGTAAAAGAAGACAAGAACCCGCTGGGCGAACCAACAGTTTGCGAACCCGCACCAATTAAAGAGACAGGCTTACATAGCCAAGAAGCTGTGGCGCTAGCCGCTATGCTAGACCAAGTTATCAAAGAGGCAAGAATGAGAGATACGGTTGTGGCCCAACAATTAATGAGAATACAACACAGGATGGAAATGCACAAGCAAAGAACGCCTCTGTGTCCCGATTGTGCTAATCCTAATCCCAACCCCACGTTTACTGCGAAATACCGCTACACCAAGGATGGCGCTCGATGAAATGGATTTCGTATTCACTTTTTTTACTGAGGAGAAGAGATGTCTGAGAAGATCGCACTACTATTTAAGTCACGACGATTTTGGGTCGCTGTTGGCGGCATCGTTGTAACTACCACCAACATCTTCGGCTTCGATCTGAACCCGGAGCAGGTTCAAAATATTGTCCTATTGGGTGGAGCTTGGATTGTTGGAGACAGCCTGAGAACTGCTTAGAGACTATCAATGAACATCGAGAAGACGGATAAAATTGTTGTCACTGGCGGAAAAGGATTTCTGGGAAGAGTAGTTTGTAAAAAGCTGAAGTCTTCTGGATATAACCATATAATAGAGCTTCCGGGTTCTCGCGCTCCAATGGCTCTCGACCTTACTAAAAGCTTAGATGTATCCTGTTTATTTCGTAATTATCAACCAAGTATAATTATACATCTAGCTGCTAGGGTCGGGGGTATCGGAGCCAACAAAGAGAACCCCGGAAGCTTTTTCTATGAAAACATGGCCATGGGCCTAAACCTTATTGAAGAAGCGCGAAAGAACAACTGCAAAAAGTTCTTATTGACCAGTACGGTATGCTCATATCCAAAATTTACGCCAGTGCCTTTCAAAGAAGAAGATCTCTGGAATGGATATCCAGAGGAAACCAATGCTCCATACGGTATTGCTAAGAAAGCCCTTATGGAGATGCTTCAAGCGTATAGACAACAATATGGATTTAATGGCGTTACTCTGATTCCCGTCAACATGTACGGACCCGGAGACAATTTTGACCCCGACAGTAGCCATGTTATTCCGGCACTGATATTAAAATTTAAACAGGCGAAGGCCAACAACGACAAAGAGGTAGTAGTCTGGGGCAGTGGCGGGGCCAGCAGAGAATTTTTATACGTAGACGACTGTGCTGACGCAATAGTCATGGCTCTAGAACAATACAACGAGTCTTCTCCGGTCAACATAGGAACCGGAAAGGAAATTACAATCAAAGAGCTAGCCGTTCTTATAGGTCAAATAGTTGGCTATCAAGGAGAGATCATATTTGACTCAGCTAAACCAGACGGACAGCCGAGGAGATGTTTAGACACAAGCATGGCGGAATCCTCTTTTGGATTCAAAGCGGCTGTAGGTCTAAAGGAAGGTCTAGAAAACACAATAGGCTGGTTCAATGAAAGTAGTTTGCTCAACAGTTATACGAGCCGCTGAACAAGGCTCTATCCACGGGGGTCTCTATGTTATTGATATTAACAATGACGAGATTCTCAAATATATTCCCTACGCGGGAGATTTTGACAACGAAAACGAAAGAGGTGGAGAAAGAGGTCTGAGAGGGATAGCCGTTCTAGAAGATAAGATAGTTGTAGCTGACTCAAGCGGCTTGCTAGAATTGGACAAGGACACCTACGAAGTAACTAATAAAAAACAGGACAGAGGCTTTTTCAAATCCATACACGAGATCTGTTACTTTGATGGGCATATTTGGGTCACATCTACCGGATATGACGCAATAGTTAAACTGGACTCAGACCTTAACGTGGTCGAATTTTGGGAGATTTTAGGAGAGAGCAAAGAAGACCACAAAGTATTTACGGGCAAAAGACAGATGGATCCTAAAGAAGCTGTGCCAGATGACAAATATCATATTAACTCAATTTCTGCCTTTTCTGGCAGACTGGTGTTCTCTGCCCTGATAACTGATTTATATGATTTTGACACCATGGAGGTGGCAGAACCTATGCCATCTATAGGTGGGGTCAAGAGTTTTCAGCACAACTTCTACGCATACGATGACTGCGCCATGATTAACATGACAAGTTTAAAGCATTTAGGAATTATTAAAGACGGACAGTCAAGCTTTTTTCCAATTCCAGCCACCAACTTAGCCAAGTTTTCAATGGATAAGATTGCAGAAAATAACTGGAATAGAGGCTTGACCAGAGGTGGAAATTATGCTATAATAGGTTCTTCCCCTGCTCGCCTGTTGGTGTTCGACATGATTAAGCGTGAGTTCGTCAAACAGTTGCAAATAGAGGAAGACATTAAACACTGTGTTCACGGTCTAGAAATGTTAGAGGTTTAATCATGGATAGAAGAGATTTTATTAAAACGGGCATAGCCATTGCCGCAATCGTTCCTTTTATGGGTGAAGATGCTCAAGCTGCCGACGTACAAGTTTTTGTCAGAAATATAGAACACACAATAGACACCAATAGACTTAACTTATCTTCTGGTTTGTATATCAATCAGTTCGTTCAGCCAAGACCAATGTGCTGGGTGTGGACCCCTTACGGTTGGACTATTCAAGCCCAGCCAGTTTATTATGGTCACAATCTGAATTTTTATGGTCATCTAAACGGATATCGTCAATTAACACAAAGACGAGAAAACATTAAGCAAATCAATATTCATGACGCTGATTATATCTATATTTTAGAAGACGGGTCTATTAAAATTTATGACAGAAAAGCGAAAAGCGTCGAATCTAATTCTGTAATTCCTAATTATGCTGCTGGTCTCGGGAGGATAGATGCTCACTACAGAAGAAGAACTAGGTGATTGGTACAATCCAGTCAACAGAATATTAAACCACTTCGAATACGAAGGGTCAAAAAAAGAACGCTTGTTGCGTGAGATCCTTCTAGTAAAGAAGCTGGAAGATAAATATGGCCTCATTAACATGAGGGATATAAAGAAGATACTAGAGATAGGATCCAAAAAAGGAGAGAGCCTATCAACCGCCTTCAAGGTGCTAGGCTTTCGAGGAGAATACAAGATCTGCAACGCCAACAGTGTTGGTAGGACTGCCGACGAAGAGTTTGATCTATGTGTGGTCAGACAACAAGGACACGCCAATTTAATAAAGGACGTTAGAGCTACATATTCTTTAAGAGCATTTTAGCATGGGTAAAACAATACGCAAACAGAGTAAAAAAGACAAACGTCAGCACAAGCTAAAAAGACAGGCGAGGCAAAAAAGACGTGTCGCACAACCGACCAAATTGGGATGAGTATTTCATGGGTATGGCGTACTGTGCGTCCATACGCAGTCATGATTCACAAACAAAGGTGGGCTGCGTTATAGTTGGTAGCCCTAACGTAATTGTCGGAGTCGGGTATAATGGATTTTGTACATCGGTCAAGGAAGACGACCTTCCTACTACTAGACCCGGTAAATATCCTTTTATTGTACACGCAGAAGCCAACGCTATAAGCAACTTAGTTGTCAAACATACTGATTCCTACAGAGCCTATATCACGCATCTGCCCTGTGCCACCTGCGCCAAATTATTATGGCAAAGTGGCGTTTGGGAGTGGTATGCGCCAAAAGGAGCCAAGGCTCACGGAGAAACAGAGGAAGACAGGATTGTCTACAACCACCTCATAGAAAACGGCCTTGAAATCACGTATCTTGATTTTGATTACAGGCAATTTTTTCAAGAGTGCTTTGGCCTTCTTTAGTGTATAATATGTTATGGCCGAGGAATAATCATGAAATCTATATGCGTAATAGCAAAGGGGCCATCAGCCGTTCATGCAGACAAATTTATAGACCAAAACGATGATGTCGCCGTCATAAACGATGCGTCAATTTTCACAAAAAGAGATAGAGTAGACTATTGTTTTATTACACACAACTATTATACAACGCTAAGAGGTACTGTTCACAAAATAAGAAATATAGTCACAGTTGCTAAAAACGCAAAAGAAAAAGCGCCAGTAGGCGGGTTCGATCTTTTAGATGAAGTTGCAGATGTGAATAAAATTGTTTATGAACACCTAGTAGAGGATCATCCTCTTCAGCCACATAGAGATGGTTTTATAAGACATATAGGCGCTGGAAAAATTTGTCATCATCACACCTCTGCTGCCGCCCTACACTGGCTAGCTAAACATGGAAAATATAACCTCATAAGGGTAATAGGTATAGATGGGGGAACTGAATATGCTCCCGGTAGTTATGTTAACCAGCCGACTTATGTCAAATTAGGCATTAAAGAGGGCACGCTCGACAAATGGAAAGAGATAGTTCTTGAACTGGTGAAAGTTCTGGAGGATATTTATGACTGCAAATTTGAATTTTATAATTCCAGCAAAAACTAGTAGCTCTAGAGTTAAAAATAAAAATTGGAGAGAGTTCGCTTTTGGTAAAAGTTTAGTTGATATCACCTTAGATAAAATTCTAGACTACGGAGCCGATAAAAAGAACATCTTTATATCGTGCGAGGATATTAGCAAAGAACAATACTGTAAAAACAGAGGCGTCAATTTTCTTTTGAGAGACAAGCGCCAGTGCGACAATGATTTTAGTGTACAGACTTTGTTGCGAAACATATGCGATCAAGTTAAAGATGATAAAGATATTGCTTACTCTCAGGTTTGCGATCCCTTTTTCGATGATTACAAAAACTGCTTAGATTTATGGGACGAGGTAAAACAAAAGGGTCACGATAGCTTAGTTGTGTGTCATGCTCACAAAATGTATTTGATGGATTCTGAGTCTAGGCCAATTGGTTGGTCTTTTGGATCTCATCACACAAAAAGTCAGGATTTACCAATTTTCAGAACGATGCCCTTTACTTTATCGGCTCTCACGAGAGATAGTGTAAAACAAAGCGGTTATCATGTTGGCTCAAATCCGTACTGGTACGAATCTAGCCGTAGAAATATTGACATCGACACAGAAGAAGATTTCAGGCTGGCTCAAATAATATATACAGAGTTAACCCCAGAAAGAAAACTATGAAAGAACCACCAAAGGGTATAACTACGAACGTTAAAGTGTCAAGAGTGATCGATGGAGACACCGTAGATGTAGAAATAACAAGAACGGTTCGCGTTAGATTACTTGACTGTTGGGCGCCAGAAACTCGCACGACAGACCCGGTAGAAAAGGCCAAGGGATATGAATCTAAAAAGTACCTTCACAATTTGTTAAAACAGGTTTTTTACAATGATCTTGCGGCCAGAAAACAAAAAAAGGTTACCCTCTTTATACCAGCCGACGAACAAGGAGAGCTTAAAGACAACTTTACTTTCAGCAGGGTTCTAGGCAGATTATTTGTCAATGGAGAAGACGTGTCTGAACGTATGGTTGAGGCTGGAAAGGCTACTAGAACAAAATGAATATTAGAGGCGCTAGGAGCGATAAACCGCTTACACTTAAGCTGGCCAACGGAAAAGAAAAGTCTTTTCGAGATGGCTCTGCAATGCATGCGTGGTATATGAAGAACAGAGATTCTCATCAACCCAGAAAAAAGAAAAGACCCAATAGCGGGTCTAACAAAAAACAGTAGGGATAATGTCTGTAAAAGAATTAGAAAACTACACATTTGTTTCTAAATACGCTAGATGGATACCGGAGAAAAAAAGAAGAGAGACTTGGAGAGAATCGGTTGATCGTGTCAAAAAAATGATGCTTGATCAATATCCAGATGTCAAAGAGGATATTGAGTGGGCTTATGACATGATGTATAAAAAGAGAGTTCTAGGCTCACAACGAGCTTTGCAGTTTGGCGGCTCTCCCATTCTAAAACATAATGCGCGCGTTTATAACTGCATCGCTTCGTTCATAGACCGTCCAAGATTCTTCCAAGAATGCATGTATCTTCTCTTGTGTGGCTGCGGCACTGGATTCTCTGTTCAGAAGCACCATGTAGAAAAGTTGCCCAAGCTAGTCCATAAGAAAGACGGCACTAAAAAATTCGTCATACCAGACACAATAGAAGGATGGTCTGACGCTGTTGGTGTTTTGGTCAGCAGCTATTTTGAAGATTGCGAACTGTTTTCTGAATATACAGGGAAGACCGTAAACTTTGACTTCTCAGAAATCAGACTAGCCGGATCATATTTAAGTTCAAGCTCCGGTAAGGCTCCCGGCCCAGAACCTCTGAAAAAAGCCTTGACAAACATCAAGAAAGTTTTAGATAGGGCTATAAAGAACGCAGAATTCTCAACGAGAAAGCTGAGACCTATAGATGTCTATGATGTTGTTATGCATGCTGCTGACGCTGTTATTAGTGGTGGTGTACGCAGAAGCGCTACGATTTGTCTTTTTTCGCCAGATGATGAAGAGATGGCACTGGCAAAGACTGGTAATTGGTTTCATGATAATCCTCAACGTGGTCGCTCTAATAATTCTGTTCTCCTTCTCCGTGATAAGACCAGTCCTACACAATTTACAACATTGATGGAGTCGGTCAAGGAGTTTGGGGAGCCGGGCTTTGTGTGGGCCGATTCCACAGAATTCGTAGTCAACCCCTGCGTTGAAATCGGACTTTATCCTGTTGATGACGAGACTGGTGAAACGGGATGGCAAGCGTGCAACTTGAGCACAATTAACTGCGCTAAGATTAAAACTAAAGATGAGTTCTTAGAATCTTGCAAAGCAGCATCCATTATAGGAACCCTACAGGCTGGCTTTACGTCTATGGCGTATCTGGGAGAGACTACGGAGAAGATTCTTCGTCGAGAAGCTCTGCTAGGAGTTTCCATGACCGGCATCATGGAGCGCCATGAGATTTGCCTTGACCCCGATGTGCAGAAAGAGGGAGCCAGAGAGGTCAAGAAAGCCAACAAGGTGCTTGCTAAGAAGATCGGTATCAATCAAGCCTCCAGAGCCACCTGCGTTAAGCCCGAAGGCACGGCGTCCTGCATTCTTGGAACTAGCTCTGGAATCCACCCCCATCACGCTAAAAGATATATCAGGAGAGTGCAAGCTAACAAGATGGAAGATATCTATCAGCATTTCAAAAAAACGAATCCACGAGCTTGTGAAGAGTCCGTTTGGTCTGCTAATGATAGCGATGACGTTGTTGCTTTTTGTATAGAAGTGCCTGATGGGGCCAAGCTTAAAAATAAAGTTGGCGCCTTAGACCTATTAAACTGTGTCAAATCCACCCAGCAAAATTGGGTGATGATAGGTAGAACCGACAGCCTTTGCGCACAGCCCTATTTACAACACAATGTATCCAACACCATCAATGTTAAGCCAGAAGAATGGAAAGATGTGCAAGCTTTTATTTACAAAAATAGAAGATACTTTTGTGGGGTATCACTGCTGCCCGTGAGTGGCGATAAGGATTACCCTCAAGCGCCTTTCACGACAGTGTATCTTCCCAGCGAAATGGTGTCCCATTATGGAGACGGCGCAATGTTTGTAAGCGGCCTTATCGAGGTGGCACTTAATTTGTGGGAAGACAATCTTTGGGCCGCTTGCGATTCCTTATTAGGTCTTGGACAAAAAGTAAAAGGCAATGGCAAAAAAACTTGGGCCGACAGATGCCAAAAGTTTGCTGATAAATATATGGATGGGGATATTAAAAAACTAACCTATTGCATGAAAGATGTATATAACTGGAAAGAATGGGTTGACGTTCAAAGATCTTACTCTTCTGTTGACTATACTGAGTGTATAGAGGAGCAGGACAACACTACCCCAGAGCAAGAATTAGCTTGCGCAGGAGGCGTTTGTGAAATTATTTAACTGGATAGGAGGAGATACAATGGGAGGCAACCCAGAAGTGGGATCAATACAAGTTAAAAAAGTAACCGATACCGCTAAACTTCCATCGAAGGCTCATGTTACGGATGCCGGATTTGATCTTTATGCTGAAAAGTATAGCTCAATTCCCTCTGGTGAAACCAAGTTGATTGGAACTGGAATCGCTATGGCTATCCCAAGGGGATATGCTGGGCTGATCTGGGACAGGTCTTCCATGGGTGTAAAAGGTTTGCACAGATTTGGCGGCGTAATAGATTCTGACTACAGGGGCGAAATCAAAGTGTGTATACACAACGCCTCTGAAGAAAGCTATACTATAAGTGAAGGAGACAAGATAGCTCAGCTTGTTATACAGGCGCTGCCATCTTTCTTCTTAAGAGAAGTGGATTCATTGGAGGAAACCGAGCGTGGTGGCAAAGGTTTTGGTAGTTCCGGTATATAGAAAGTATTTATGAAAAGAGGCCCACGTAAGAAGAATCTCAAGCCTAAAACCCCAAATCAGGCTGAGTACATCAGAACTATAGCGGAAAATGATGTAACTTTTTGTGTAGGACCAGCAGGGACAGGAAAAACCAGCGTTGCAGTAGGGCTGGCTTGCGAACATCTAAAAGAAGGAAAAGTTCAAAAAATAATCATTACCAGACCAGTCGTTGAGTCTGGCAGGACGGGATTAGGATTTTTGCCGGGTAGTTTTCAAGAGAAAATCCACCCATATCTCATACCCGTACTAGAGGAAATGAAATTATTCCTAACGGACGCGCTTGTTAAAAAGTATATGTCTGATGGAACGATAGAGGTTGTTCCTCTAGAATACATGAGAGGAAGGAACTTTCACAATTGTTTTATGATACTGGACGAAGCCCAAAACACAACGCATGAACAAATTAAGATGTTCATAACTCGTATTGGGCGAAAATCCAAAGCTGTAGTTAATGGAGATATAGATCAGAGTGATCTTCCACCTGCGGCAAGAGGAGCCTTAGAAAACTGTCTTGATAAGTTAGAAGACACCAATTTGGTGGGCATAGTAGAATTGACAGACGACGATATAGTTAGAAATAGGATTATATCCGCAATATTAGCAAAACTTTAAGCCCTCGTAGCTCAACAGGATAGAGCAACGGTCTTCTAAACCGTAGGTTACAGGTTCGAGTCCTGTCGAGGGTGCGTGCATCCACGTCATCTGGACGGTACAATATATAAAGGAGGGATACAATGGTTGATTCGCTTAAGACACTAATAGTAGACTGTGATGGTGTAATAGCAGACAAGAATCACGGTGGTGACTACAGTAAGGCTAAGCCTTTGCAACATGGCATAGATCAAGTCGGGAGGCTCTATGACATGGGATACACTATAACTTTGTATACTGCTAGATATGGAGATAGGGAAAAAGGAAATATCCACAGACAATACGAGCGTGGGTATAGGGAATGGACAGACTGGCTAGAGGCTCACGGTGTCAAGTATCATCACGCACATATGGGTAAGCTCGCTGGCGTGATATATATAGACGATAAAGCCGCTAGGGTTCGTGGAGATGACGAGTCTGGCTGGTCCGACGTTTGGGAGGAAGTATCTAATCTAGAAGGCAAAGACAGGTATGGCAATCCAATATAATCATGAAAACTTTCGTAAGGCTATTTAACAAATATGCCTATGCAGCAGCATATGCCCAACTGTGGCTTTTCATTGGGTGTGCTTCTGCCGTTGACATATACACATCCATAAAGACTCAAGAATATTTGTTAGAGCTTGAACTTAACCCAGTGGGTAGGTGGCTCATACGACAAGATGGTGGAGACATAGCCTTGTTTATGGGAATAAAAACCGCCGGAACGACACTTGCTCTCGGAATTCTTGTCATGCTATACCAGTGGAAAAAACACTGGGCTTGGGCCTCCATTATAGGAGTAGCCCTTATGCAGATATTTGTTTTGTGGAGTCTACAGCAGTGAGCATATTCGGAATTAAGTTTCTGTCCAGAAATATTTTTGGGTCTCTAGATAAAAGATACAGCCTCAAAACACGCGATGATAAGCCCTTTAAGCTGATGGGAGAGAACCAGCTACGTCAAATCACAGATGTCTCATTAGAATCTAATATGATTTCAGGAAATATTGTGGAACATTTGTGCGAACAACTTATAAATACTAGAAAAATCTGTGAACAATTAGCAGAAGAAAAAGACAATCCTAAAAACCTTACAAAAATAGCTAAAGACGTAGAACAGATAATATAATGCCAACTTACGAATACAAATGTGACGCTTGTGGGCATGATTTTGAAATAGTTCAATCTATGAAAGACAAAGCCAAAAGAAAGTGTCCAGAGTGCAAAAAGAATAAACTAAAGCGCGTTTTTGGAACTCCGTTTGTTTTTGTCAAAGGAGAACCACAAACAATTGGACATTGGGCTGAAAGAAATACCGAACAGATGAGTAACTATGAGCTTGGCGACAAACGTGGGAAGCAAGAAGAAGCCAATAAGAAGGCCACCGAAAAAAGTTCTAGCGGAGTTACCAGAAAAGAGATTAGAAAAATGACCCCGGAACAAAGAATGAAATATATAGAGAAGGGTACTAAATAATGGCTGGAGACCCCCCATACAAGGCTATTGTTCTTATGGATATTAGTATTCATGAGGTTTTAAAAACCGGCGAGTGTTCTGGGGAAAAAATGCCGCTACAGGAAATGCAAAGGTATGGATTTAATAACGATAAAATTCCCGTTGTTGTTAAGGGACAAAACAAATATGAATGTATCAAAAAACTAGTTAGCAAAATACAGGAATTTAACGACGGAGAATAACATGGTTGATTTTCATGAGATGGAAGAAAAAGAAGCAAAACCGCCAGTAAATGTCGATTCTGTACCGATAATCTGTACAAATTGTGACAGCAAGCTACTGACTGTTAAAAAAGTCAAAGAGGCTCCTACTACGATCAAAATTAGAGCCAAGTGTTGTTTTTGTAAAGATAAGACCTTCTATAAAGAAGTTTCTGGAGCTTTTTATCTTGCTGCCGAACCCAACGTGTTTCTAGAAGGGGTGAGCGAAGAAGGAGAAGCCCAACATTTTATCATAGAGACAAAGGAAAAAGACGATGTCGAGGCATGAAAATGAGAAGCTGGATTTTGAACTGCCAGACCCCTTGCAGATAACAGTTGTTGGATTCACAACAGGAGTCGAGACATGCGAGGAAGATAGTCAAAAATGTTATGCTAAAAGAGTGATGAAACAAAGGGGATCAGAAGTATCTACGACCTACCATTTAAAGTTTGGCAGGGGTAGAATTTTTGATCCTTGGGGTACACATTCTGGTAGAGAAAAATCTGCTGATCTGGAGTGGAAAAAGGTAGCATCCACAGTTTTTGATAAGTACTATAAATATCTAGCGACCAGAAACACTAGACATTTAACACTAGCAGAGAGGATGATAATCGATGACCACAAAGCATAAGGGGCCATTGTCTAAGGTTGAGAAGTTTTACATAGAAAACAACAAGAATAAAACAGTCTCTGAGTTGGCAAAAGATTTGGGTAGAAACCAAAAAACAATAACGAAACATATCGATTCAATCGAAGTTACTAAGGAACACATAGCTAAATCCAAAAGCGGAGACACGCCAACCGCCGGGGAACTCATGGCTAGAAACGAGAAATATGGAGTGTCTATAATGACGCAAGAAGCATCTATGGCTGGAGAAGGCCCGTCAGAACCCAAGAATACGTTTAACCCAGATATAATGTCAAAGATCAAGGATAACTAAAAATGGTCTTTGTGTGTTCAGAACCCGATCTATTCACGGCTCAAGCATTTGAACGAGGTACTGTCTGGGTAGCAGAGCTATCCAATGGGCAAACTATCTATCAAGACGACGAAAGAGATGGGGTAGAACCTGAAAGTGCTTGGGAGAGACTGGGAATATATTGTAAGGAAAACAGTTTCTATGTTGTGGATATGTATGTCCAAAATGGCACAAACGTAGTTCAAGTTGGAAAAGATTATGATGGATATTACTTCTGCAAGGGCGCTGGGGGGTTTCTTCACGGGGATGGTAGAACATATCATACATACATCGTGGGAACCCTAGAAAACGGTCTAATGCAGGTTGCCCACTACAATGTTCCAGAAATGACAGTGGGCTTCACAGAAACAAGAGACCCAGATTCTGCGGGTGTATGTTTGATAACTAAACCGGGTGTATTAAGTGACGAGAAAAAGAAGTGACAGAAGCAGGTACAAATCCCCGTCCACAGGAGAATATTGCACAGCGGCTCAATACATTGCTGAAATAGTTTGCCAAAGACAGGCAGAGAAAGATAATGTTGGAACCCCTGCCTACAAATTTTGGAACACAGAAAAATGGAAGAAGTCCTACACCCATCAAATCATTCTGGCTAATCGCCTTGTCAAAAAACATGACGAGAGAGCAATCATAAAGGCTCTGAATAGCGGTAGAGGGAAGTCTATATATTCTCTAAGATTTCCCGGCCTAGAAGACCTGATCGTAAAAGAAGAACAAATTCTACAACGATCAGACGCACAAGATCCCATTAGCGTAGAAGATATAGAAACAGATAGTAAGCCAAGAAAGCCCTTTGGAAGCAAGAGCGCTATCTCCAAACTGAGAGATTTAGACGATGAATGAATATTATGAAAAAGTAGAAAAAGATATCATTAAGAAGTATGGCGAGATTATGATTGATTCTAATCTCGTAATAGAAGAAGATGTACTGACGATTCCCGTCAGTCCCTCCATAGACATTGGTCTAAACGGTGGAATTCCAGAAGGCAGTTGGGTTATTTTATCTGGCGCCCCTAAATGTGGCAAAACCACCACCGCTCTACAGATAGCCGCCAACTGTCAAAAAGAAGAATACGGCGGCAGGATGGTATACTACCTCAACGCCGAGGGCAGGTTCAAGAAAATGAACCTAAGCGGCGTAGAGGGGTTAGATCCCGACAAATTAAAATTGATACAATCCACTCAAGGCAACATCTTAACAGCAGA
>Ga0114899_1000413_pt1 | contig 30722 bp, 41 predicted proteins | sample MalvireepMed_215_FD_83497 | JGI IMG/M metagenome (GOLD analysis project Ga0114899, IMG submission 83497) | Marine viral communities from the Global Malaspina Expedition - Malaspina viral metaG DeepMed_215 | ecosystem: Environmental > Aquatic > Marine > Oceanic | place: Mediterranean Sea...
GTATGGCTGTTGGAGATATAATAGGTGTAGTAACTGATTCTTCGGGAATACATTTTAGTACTATCACTGCTGTAGGTTCTGCTACAACATTAACTATTGCAGACGCAATAGATGACGATGCATCTGATAATGACAGAGTATATACGTATACAAACGCATTTACGCAAAAGATTTTAAATATTAATAATGCTTGGGTTCGTAGTACTGAGGATACTGATGTACCTATTACTATAATATCAAGACAAGAGTATGTTGACCTAAGTAAGAAAACCGAAAGTGGTAAAATAAACCAATTATATTTTGATCCTCAGGTAACTACAGCCAATATGAATGTTTGGCCTGTGCCTGATGATTCACATACAAACGATAGAATACATTTGTATGTTACAAGAGCGTATGAAGATTTTGATGGTGTAACTAACGAGAGTGAACCTGACTTTCCTCAAGAATGGTATTTACCATTGTGTTGGGGATTAGCAGTTATTATATCTCCTAAATATGGAGTAACTGCTACTAAATATCAGGAACTAATTGCAATATCTTCTTCATTAAAGCAACAATGTGATGATTGGTCAACGGAGAAAGAATCATTATTTTTACTTCCCGCTGATAGACAAGGAACATACCGTAGGTAAATTTTATGGATTCAGTACGAGTACCTTTATTTGCTTTGCCACAACAAAGGCAATTTAGTACAACAGAGGATCAGTGGTTTAAGAATTGTTACCCTGAAGTAATAGCTGGTCCTGCAGATACTCCATTTACTTCAGTAATAAAACGACCAGGATTTTCAGATTCTCTTACCACAGCTACTGCTGCTGGTAGAGCATTATATGGTTGGACTCAGAATGGTAGTATTTATGCTGCTGTTGGAAATAAAATATTCAAAGATGGGTCAGCATTAAGTGGCACATTGGATGATACTACTGGCAGAGTTGACGTAACTGAGGTTAGAGGGGGAACACCAAGACTTGTATTTAGAGTAGCTGATAAAATATGGACTGTTGCAGCAGATAATACAATGACAAAAATGACTGACGCTGATATACCAACTGGATTAGTATCGGGTATAGTAAATATAGATGGATTTATTTGTGTAATGAAGGGTTCCACTAATCAAATCTTTCATGCTGATGTAAATGACCCAACTAGTTGGAATGCAAACAGTGTTCTTACTTCTTCATTGGAACCTGATTTAGGGGTTGGAATAGCAAAGCATCTAAACTTTGTTGTAGCATTTAATGAATGGTCTACAGAATTTTTCTTTAATGCTGGTAATGCATCGGGATCAACTCTAAGCCCAGTAGAAGGTATAGCAATTCGCTACGGTTGTGCTAATGGAGATACTATTTTTTCAGGAGAGAATACAGTAATATGGTTAGCTCAGGGACGTAGTGGTGGTAAGTCTGTTATGATGCTTGAGGGAAATGATTTAAAAACTATTAGTACCAAGCCCGTAGAACGTTTGATTGATGAAGAAGCTAACGGTGGTGGAAATGGTATAGCAGATGCTTATGCGTATGGTATGAGAATCGCGGGACACCAATTTTATATATTAACTCTTAAAAATACAGCTAAAACTTTAGTATGTGATATAAGAGATGGTACCTGGCATGAATGGACATCTTTTGATGGAACTACCGAAACTTATTTTACAGGTATGGATTTTTGTGAAGACGCTGATAAGAAATTTTTATTAGATGAAGATAACGGTAAAATATATAATATGGATATTGATATTCACCAAGATTCAACAAATGATATTAAAGTAGAAATGCTGACTAGTAGAATAGATTTTCAATCAACTAAACCTAAATTTTTATATAGATTAGGTGTTATAGGAGATATACAATCTGCATCTTCTCCAATAACTATAGATTGGTCAGATGATGATTATAATAATTATGCAGCCTCTAGAACTGTAGATATGAATAATACTTTTCCAAGACTAGTTGCTTTGGGAAGATTTCACAGACGAGCATTTAGATTAGCACACACAGCCAATACACCACTTAGATTAGAAGGTTTAGAGATGGGAGTAGAGCAAGGTAGATATGCTGAGGGAGATAATTAATGGCTTTAGGACCTCCTCCTTTACATACACCAATTGAATCTCCTCAATGGAAGAGATATTTTGAAAGATTAAGTAACCAATTAGGAGGAGCACAAGAGGGTCAGTTAGGTTATTTTAATGGATTAAATTTTACGAATTCTAATATTACGTCCATAGCAACTCGTACTCATAATAGTTTACAGACACATCAAGGTGGAAGTAGTGGGGAGAGATACCATTTAACTGCTGCTCAACATACTGGGGTTACTGCTGGAGGAAATTTTACTAAATCAGTAACTGATTCCATAACTGCTGGTGCTACTCAAACTCAAGCTGGAGCAACAGCTTTAACTAAAGATATAAATAGAGTAACAACAGTTGGTACTGATAATGATGGGGTTAAATTACCAACAGCATCAGCTGGATTAGAAATTTTAATTATAAATGCTGACGCTGGTCAAGACATACAAATATGGCCTAACACTGATGATGCTATAAATGGTGGTTCAGCAAATGCAGTAGATGGTACACCACTTGGAGAAGGCGCAACAAGAAGATATATAGCGGCAGACGCAACTAATTGGTATACAATATAAAATGGAAATTACAATAAAACAACAGAGAAATGAACTATGATTATTAAATATTGGGTAGATTTTCACAAATTTGGGTGTGGTCCACAATACGGATTCTTCAGTGGAATTACTAAGTTCTTTAAAAAAGCAGCACCAATAATTTTGCCAATTGCTGGGTTTGCCCTTGCTGGGCCTTTGGGTATTTCGGCAGCAGCTGGTGCTGGTATAGGCGGAGCGATAGGTGGGGCAATTTCTGGCGGAGGTCTTAAGGGAGCACTTATTGGAGGATTGACTGGTTTTGCTGGTGGTAAACTTGCTGCTGGTGGACTTGGTGGATTTGGTGGTGCTGCAGGTGCTAGTGGTAGTGCGGTACAATTTGGTGGAAGAGCAGCAGGAATAATGGGAATGTCTGGTACTGGTGCTGGAACTACAACTATGTTGAGCGGTTTAGCAGCCCCAAGTGCTGGAATGCTTCAAGCAGCACAACGAGGTTTTGGAACTGCTGCTGGTAAAAATGTACCTCTCTTAGGACAATATCAAGCATCGGGGTCAGGTTTGAAGGCAACTACTGGTTCTTTGTCTGGTGGATTAAAATCAGTAGGACAAGGTGTTATAACGGGACACACTGGTGGTGTACCACAATACAAAAGTCCTACATCTGTTCAGCCAGGAGCTTTAAAACAGGGATTTACTTTTGATAGAGAAAAGATTGAAGAACTTGTTGGTGCTGGATTCTCCGCATATGAAGGTGATATAAGACAACAGCAAATAGAAGCTACACAAGAAAATTTATCTAAATATCAAGATGAATTTGCAGATTTTTATGCTGCAGAAGCTAAGAAGCAACAAGAAGCTTTGGCTAGGGGAGAATTACCTAAGACTTACGAAGCTGCCTTACAGAGAGAAAGCGACAGATTAACAAGGCTAATGATTGCTCAAGGACACAATCCAGCTGAATCGGGTTTTGGTGCTGAGACGGTGGTTAGAGGCTTAATGGATCTTGAAAGTAAATTTATTGGTGAAGAAAGAGATTACTGGAAATCTATTGGCGCAGGTGCTGAGGGAATGCAAGCAAGAATTCAAGAATTACAAGCACGGGAAGTACGAGAACCAGATGTTGGTCTGGCCTCACTGGGAGAACTTGGAACTAAGGTAGCTGGTACGCTGGCTGACTTGGTTTAAATAACGGAGATATAAAATGGCATTAGAAACAATAGGTCAACACATAGCAGGTATACGACACACTGAGGCCGCTACTAGAAATATAAATGCTGCTACTAGGACAGAAGAAGCTCTTCGTCCTGGACGAGTAGAAAGCCTAGATCTCAGTAATGAACAAGCAAATCTTATGTTATCTGAATTATATAAAGATGCTGATTTACGTGCGTGGGCAAGGGACAATGAAATGCATGAAGCTAGGGCATTGAATGAATATATAACTAACGATAGGGAAGGTTTTGTTGCTAATGTAGCTATAAGAGAAAGAGCAGCAGCACTTGGTAATAGTTTTGAACTAGCTACGAAGGAAGCTGATATGATATATCTCAGATTAGATCCTTTGCTAACAGAATTAACAAATGTTGTAAATAATCCTGACTTAACCCCTGATCAAGTAAATCAGGCTATGGGTAGAATAAATCAAGTCTATGATGGATATATACAAAGTTGGCAAATGGACGGTACTTTAGGAGAGGAAGATAGACAGGAAGATGGAATAATTAGACCTGATGGAGGTCTTCCTGGTGGCATGTCGCAAGGAGACCCACTAACAAAAGAAAGTATAGGGGCTCTTAAGTTTACTACAGATGTTATGGGTAGAATGTCTAAGATAGGCAGAGAAGAACAAGCTAAACTAGCAGCAAAAGCTCCTAGTCTTAAAGACGCAGTAGACATACAAGGAAAGTTAACAACTGTCGGGGGTCAAAAAACTGACCTTATGCTGGAACAAATTTGGGGAACTTTTCCTGAGACAGCAGAAGTTACTGATACTGGAAAAAGAACAGCAGACAAGTGGGAATCAGCAAATACTAATTTATCTCAACTTTTAGAAAGTGCAATGACAGACAGTGGTGATCCAATGGCTGATGCTCAGGTATTAAATGATTTTATGAGAAAATCACTTCAAACTGCTGAAGTTGGTTTTGACGCAAAGGGTTTAGGAAGTGGTGATGTTTATACTTATGCTCCTTCAGCTCAACTTGGAACTTTTAAAGGTCCAGGTGGAATTCAAATGAGTCGTGATATTTATATTGACATGTTAAAAGAGGCTATACACCTTAAGTCTGAAGAAGAGGCTCAAAATATTGCTAATCAAATGTTTAATAATATGGTTACTTCATTGCCCAGGTGATAAAAATTGATTAATCCATATTTAGATGTAGATACGAAAAGTACAAAATCACAACCCAATATTTCAGGAAATCCTTATCTACCTTCCACTAGTACTGCTCCTAGTGTAAATCCCTATTTGCCCCAAGCAAATCCTTACCTTCCTTCTCAAGGAGGGGACGTTGGAGGATACACTGGTCCTGAAGGTGGTCGTACACCTTTAAATATATTAGCAGCTATGCCAGGTACTGTTGAAGGTTTTGTAAAAGCAGGTCTTCAATTTGGAATAGCTACCCCTTATGCCACAGTTAAATCTGGTATTGTATCAGCCTTAAAAGGAGAGCTTGACGCATTTCCCGACGAATTTAATAAAGTACTAGAAAATGCAGCAAATGTAAGTTTTCTTGGTGTAAAGCCCTTTGCTGCTCAAACTGAGGCGGGTGAAAGATTTCAACATTTATTCCACGAAAGTATTATTGAACCCATAAGTGGACACTTTCAAAAAAAGGCTGACCAAGTATTTGAAGCTACCAATAGTGCAGCCTTAGCTACTTCAGTAAGAACCTTAGGAGAACTTATTTCTTTGTTAACTCCAATATATGGAATCAAAGGAGCAACAGCAGCAACTAAAGCTATGGTAGATAAAATACCTGCCAAACCTATAAATATCCCAGGTACCGATGTAGGTCTTCCTCTAGGAAGAAAATTTTATGAAGATCCAAAAAATATAATAGATTTTAAAACTTGGGATACAGAATACATAAGAAGTTTAGATAAAAAAGGAAGAGGACATGAATACAATTTAGAAGCTTCCCGAGAACTATATACTTATGCAATGCAAAATCACATAGCTAAAAAAGGTAAAAAGGGAGATGAAATTATAGAAGATAAAATAGAGATAACTGTGGAAGAAGCTGCACCAAAGGTGGATCCTTGGGAAAAAAGATTAGCTTCTCCTGGTGAATTTATATCTACTTTTGACAGATATTTAAACCCAAGAACTAATAAACCTTATACCGATAGAGCATTAGAAAAATATTATATAAAATATTTAAACGAGTTTGACAAACCCCCACAACCTGAAATAGGTAAATATGCTAAACCCCCAGTAAGTGTAAGTAAAAAAATTTATGCTAAGACAAAAGCAGATGCAGAAATAAAATTTGCAAACTTAGCAGAATTTACGGAAATACTTAAAGAAAGAAAAACATCTAATAAACAATTAGCTCCAGAGATTACTCAAGAAATGGCTATTAAAATACTTGAAGAAGCTAGGCCTGCTGTACGAGGAGAAAAGGATGGTACAAGTACAATCTTTTCTGCTCTTAAAGGAGAAAGTTTAGTAGATGCTAAAATGAAAGCTAGAGATAAGGGTTATTCAGATCCAACTGTAGGTGTTTCTTCTAAAGGAATCGTATCTAAAGGAAAGACATTCTTTTCCAAATTTGAAGTTTATCAATTAATGGAAAAAGGACAAACTGGAAAGTTAGTTCTTGAATCAGGGTTGGCTAAAAGACTTAAATATGAAGATAGCATATTTAAAAATCGTGATCTTATGCCAGAAGAAATTACAGGAGTAAAAATTACTCCCGAAGCTTTCAAAGCAATGAAAAAGACTGAGGCAGCTGAAAGGGACGCTACAAAAATAGCTAAAGAAATTGCTAAAGGTCCCAAGGAAGTAAAAACCTTATCTCCTAAAGAATCTGAAAGTCCTTTAGATATTTTTGATGTTACCAAAGAAATGTGGAAAGAAGAAGGTGGTTGGGAAGGAAAATTTACATCCTTAGGAGCAAAATATATACCTGATAATACAGGAGAATTAATGGAATATTTAGGAGATCCATCCAGAGGACAATTTAAACCTGGAGATCCTCTTCCTAAATATAGAGGATTGCTGACCAGACAACAAGGATTATTTTCAAAATTTATTCAAGGTACAACTTATAAATCTATAAGCTTATTAAATAAAGTTAGACAAATATCTCCTACATATGCAAAAGTAGTTGATGGTTTTGTAGCCCCAGCTTTACATCTTGCTATATATGATACTAAGGGAGTTGCTCGTAGACCAAGAACAGTAGATTCTGTTCATACTGAAAAAGCAAATAGAATTGGAACTTTCATGACAGCTACATTAGAAAATAATGGATTCAAAGGATTGAATGAAATATTTAAAGCTGTAAGACCTACGTACTTACCTGGTGTACAACAGTTTGTTAGGTACGGTGGTAAAATAATGTCTGCAAAAGATGGACTAAAAATAGCCAGAGCAATTAGAGGCCAAGGTCCCGTACCAAAAGGAAAATTAGGTGAGCTCGTAAAAGAAACTCAAGAACTTATTCGCAGAATGGATGATTATATTAAAGAAGTATTTCCTGATCATGAAACAATTGCAAACTATTTTCCTCAAGCATGGAACCAAAGATTTATAAGTAAAAATTTAGATCAATTTATAAAAGATCTTACAGAGTTTCTTGAAACTCCTAAAATAGCAAAAGAATTTGAAGGTAAACATGGTGCGTATGGTCCTGGTGGAGCTGCAGCTATGGCTGATCAAATGGCTATGAATATTATAGGTGAAGGACGAACTATGGCTAGCAACAGAGCTGAGGCTATGCTTGCTGATATAATGAATATGACTGGTAAAGAAAGTATGCCAGAAATAAAAGCTATAGCCAGAAAAGCTAGCGGAGTTGATCATCAAAGAATTTTAAGAGATTTACCCGTAGAAACATTTGAAAAATATATGAAAAATGATCCATATAAAGGATTACAATTCTATATTGAAGAAACATCCAATAGAGTAGAATGGGCAAGAATGTACGGTGAACATAATGAATTGTTGTATAAAGGTATAATTGATGGAGTCAGAGAATCAAGTGCAAAAGGATATGAAGTACCAGCCTATGTAGTAGAACGTACTTTAAGATTAGCAGAAGCTATGCAGGGTGCATATAAGATGGGTGGACATAAAGGATGGATAAAAACTCAAAGATGGACCACTAACTTTTTAAACGCAGCTCTTTTGCCATTGGCAACAGTAGCCTCTCTTCCAGAAGCTGCATTACCATTATATAATGGTGGAGCAAGAGCGTATGGTAAAGCAATTCCAAAAGTGATTGGAGCTGGTATTTTAATGGTTGGAAAGTCTATACATAAAGACTTTAAAATTGGTAAAATAGATAAAACCCGAGCTATGATTATTACTCAGCAGATACGAAAAGCTGGTGATGTATCAGCTATGGAAAGAATGAATGCACTATTCCAAGGAGATTCTAGTATGCTTGGTAATATAGTATTTCGTGCTAATCTTCTTTACTATTGGACTAATTGGATGAATCACTTAGCTGTAGGAACATACGATGCTATGGTAAAAGATTATTTTAAAGCTAGGGTAGCTGGTAAAAAAACTGGTCTCGTAAAAAGCGAAGAAGTTCGTATGGAAAGATTGATGGAATATTATGGATTGGATATAGCTGAAGGCATGGCTTGGGCTAGAGCCAAGGCACCACTTAAGGGACCATTCTTTGAAAAGTTAAAACGTGGTGCTCACATATTTGCTGAAGATTCGGTATTAACTCCTAATCCAGCAACACTTCCTCTATGGCACTCAAATCCTAATTTAGGATGGTTAAGACATCTCAAAACTTTTCCAACCTTAATTGGTAACAGAGTTATTGCTAAATGGGGAATAGAAACTTATAAAGGATTTCATGACCAAGGAATGCCAGTATCGGGAGGAAGAGCTGGTGTATATACAATAGGTACTGGAATGGGCCTTCTCCTCATTGCAGATTTATCTAATCAAATAATAGATGCTCTAAGATATGGAGATAAGGGTAATCCATTATATGAACAAAGATTTAAAAAACTTTCTGAGTCAGAGCGGAGAGTATTACGTGCTATAGAAAGAGCTGGATTATTTGGTATGGGTAATTTTGTGTTTGACTCTATGTTTCATTCTTATACGGGAATAGTTGGAATAGCTATGGGTCCAACAGTAGCTAAGGGGGAAGCTTTGTTTAAAGCTTTTTTTGCAGAAGGACTCGTTAAACAGAAGCCAAAAGCATTGGCTAGAGAACTTGTTAAACTAACCCCAGCGTTAAACGTAAATAAAGAAATACGAGATGAAGCTATTAAAACATTAGAAAACTTTTTAAAAGAAAACACTTTTATGGATGAAGGTTCAAAATGGAGAAAGGCTAGATGATTACTAAACACCCAGAAGCTGTGGTTAAAGCTATAGATTTTGTAACCTATGGTTGTTCGGGATGGGCTTGCATTGCTGCTTATATAAATCATTACTCAACTCTGTTTGCTATTGGCATAGCTTTTTGCTCACTACTTGTAAGTATTTATTTTAAACAAAAGAATTATAGATTAGAAAAAAAGAAACTAGAGGCTATGTATGGAACTGACGCTAAAGAGAGTAATTGAAAATGAAGATGCTACATTTGGTGTATTAATAAATGGTAATACTCCATTTGCTGTAACCCTAGAACCATCTTGGGAAGATAATAAAAAAGGCATAAGTTGTATTCCTTCAGGACCATACAATTGTAAAAGAGTTAAGTCTCCAAGGTTTGGAAATACATTTGAAATATTAGACGTAGCGGAAAGAACACATATATTGTTTCACAAAGGGAATAGTGAACATAACACACAGGGATGTGTACTTATTGCTGAAGAATTTGGTAAACTAAACGGAAGAGCTGCAGTACTTGCTAGCGGAAGGGGGTTTACCGAGTTTATGTATATCTTACAAGATGTAGATGAGTTTGATTTAATTATAGAAGATTATCGTTGTTGTAGTACTTAGTGGAGGATTAGAAATGTTACAAGCACTTATAGGACCAGTAGCCTCACTACTGGATAAATTTATACCCGATGCTGACACTAAGCAAAAGTTAGCACATGAAATAGCAACCTTAGCTGAGAGACAAGCTCACCAAATTGCTATAGCACAAATAGAAGTAAACAAAGAAGACGCCAAAGGTAATTGGTTTCAAGCGGGTTGGCGACCAGCGTGTGCGTGGGTATGCGTAGCTGGGTTTACAGTGAATTTCTTAATTTCACCATTAGCAGATCCATTTGGAATCATGGTTCCTCAGGCTGACATAAGTACGATGATGCCTGTATTACTAGGTATGCTTGGATTAGCTGGTGCTAGAAGTTTTGAACGGGTTAAAAAAGTTGGAAAATAAAAGGAGTAATAAAATGAAATTTGATGAAATAAAAGATTATGCACTAGATTTATGTGAATCACTTCCTAACATAATATGGTACGCTGGTTTCTTTATTCTTGGATTAGTTGTTGGCTCTTGGTAGCAATGGCGGAGTCCACTACACCAACCAATACTCTTACTGAAAGGCTGGTAGATAAATTAATTTATCAATCTGGATGGTATCAAGAATTTTTTGGAAAGGATAAACGCGAGGATATTGTACCTCCTCCTCCTAAGGAGGAAATCCCTAGTATTGTAACTCCCAAAGCGGTAGAAATACCACAAGGGTATACTGATACAGATACATTATTTGGAAGAGATGTTGAGCCATTTAATATGGAAGTGGTTTCTAGAATTGAAGGAGGGGATTTAGTTCTCAACAGTAAAGATCCTCATTTATATGTAAATCCAGTATCAAAAGCAGTAGGACCTTATCAAGTAAAACCAAAAGCGCACAGCGATGTAGGTAACTTAAGATGGTACGGTGCCACCAATCTTAGGGGTCCAAAAGATTATGATACAGGCGGTAAACAACGAGGACATTCTAACAGATATTTAACATCTTTATTAGGAAAATATGAAGACAGATATGCAGGAACAAATACAGGAAAGTATCGAGATAAACATGGCAAAACTGTATTTGGTAAAGATGCTCAAGGGCGTTGGGATAAAACTGGAACTCAGTATATGCCTAGATTTGATGTTAAAGGAGCACGAGCAACAGCGTTAGCAGCATATAATTTAGGGCCTACTAGTATGGATTATATGTTAGATAAAAAGAAAAAATTAACTGGTAAGTCTTTTAAATATAAATATAAAGGAAAAACAATATCAGTTACAGAGGAAAAGCTAGAAGAAGTAAGAGGATATTTAGGTAGGTATGTAGCTGAAGGAGAATTAACTAAACAAGAAATTTTAGATGCATTTCCAGAAATGAAAGGCAACATAGATAAATATATAACGGCTTGGCACGATGTAAACAAGAACAGGCAGAGACGTTAAAAAGATTTTCTAAGTATCTTAGCAGATTTTACAGTACCCTTAAGTATCTCTGAGTTACCCCCTTGACCATTGTCATTGGTTAATGTATTCATTACATGGTACCGTAACTTGTCTTCTTTTAATAACCACCCTACAGTCTTAGCCAGTATCGGTTCTTCTTCAAGATCCTTCATCTCAACCCAACCACCCTCACCTGCGTGGTCATACCATTCAATCAATACCAATGGATACTTTTTAAACTTTCTGTTTTTCATAAGTTGTTATATACTCCGTTCATCATAAGTATAAATAATAACACCTGCAATCCAATTAAATAATAAGCTTTCTTTAGAAAGCCCCACCAAGCCCATACTATATCACTAAATCCATTTATTAAGAATCCTTGTACATAGTATCCTTCTGAGATAAGATATACACCAACGACTGTAGTAATGGTTCCAATTATTTCATAGAATTTTTCCCACCTATGTGTGTTTTTAATTACATAACTATTCACTACTGTTCTCCAATTCATTTTCAATTAAAAGATTTATATACTCTTGCGCTTTATGTAAATCTTCTAATCCACCCTTGTATCTCCATCTCATAATATATTTTATTACGTTACCCTCAGCATAGGGTATTTCATTTTCCATCATAAATTGTACAGGTTCTATTTTCCACCTTGAGTAGTGCTTAGGGTCTTTTATGTTATCTGGATTCATGGGTATGTGTACCATTTTTTAGTGTATTTCTCTTTATACCAGAGCGCAAACTCTGGATCCTCTTTAAATTTTACCATAACTTGTTTTGTAGACAATTGGTCAGACCTTATGAGGTCAGCCAACTGTTGATACTTATCTTCTTTTATATCTCGCATGAGTTTCCAGTACAAGCTAGCTGTTGGGAACTACTTGTGTTGTCCTGTTCTTCAACCAAGAATGACCAATCTGCACTAGGAGTAACCTTTAACGCTTCTTCATACTCTTCTTTAGTACAGTCAGTATATGGTGCTTGTTTGTATGTTCCACCATCGTAAGGTAGAAAAGATATTCCACTTATAGCATCGAAGTGATCATATACCCAAGCTCCAACTTTCATCCACTCATGCTCTCTGACGTAAGCAGTAATAGATGGTTTATGTTCACACCAATTCTCTTGATATACTAGCCAATGTTCCAACTGTTCTATAGCTGTTTTCTGGTTTCTGGTAACAGCCCCCTTAGGACTCTTACATCCAAAAGAAAATATAGTTGTTGAATCTTCTTTGCCAAATGCTGGTTCATTAGGAAATCCACATTCTTTCATAAAAGCAGTTAACGGGTCTTTGTTATCTTGACGTACTGTTCGTATATAGTAATTATTATGACGAGGATGTATCCCACTAGCAGTATTAGTAAGCTGACTAACAGTGCCGCTAGGTTTGACGCAAGTGATTGCGCTGCTTGGATTAATCCCGAGCTTATGCGCCCAAGTTTCATTCGTATTGATTGCCACATCTTTCATCTCCCGTAGCCATTTCTTAGTTATGTCTCTGCAAGTACTGAGAGTTTGATGATCCATTATGCCAGTCAACGACACTCCAAGCAATGCCTCTTCCTCAGTATTCTTTTTCCAAGAAGACCTCAAATATCTGAAGTCAGTTAAAGTAGCCTGCATAGTACCTATTATGGTAGCAATCTCTACCTTTCTCTTCAGATCTTTTAATGTATCTTTAGGTCTTACTATTACCTCAGATAAGTTACAAAATTGATTAGGTCTAAGCACAATCTCAGAACATGGGTTAGTACCAAATTCCCAATCAATATCCCTACGTTCAGGAGAGAACTTCCTAGCTGCTGTTCTGTTAAAGATACCACGTTCTCCTGAGTGACTCAGATATAATGCTTGCCATTCAGACATAAATTGAGCCATATCGGGGGTCTCAGTGTAACAGGCAGAATTATTAGCTAACGCCCTTTGTCCGTTCAATTCCCACCAATTGCCAGACTTAGCTATTCTCATTCTGTCATCACTGAGATTAGATAAAGATATCAGCGCTGATCTCCTTACTCCCCCTACTACGACTATATCACCCACTTTACAACATATATCATGACACTCTATGCTTGTAAGTTTCCTGCCCTTGGCATTTGTAAAAGTATTTACAGTAAACTTAAATAAATCTTCCAATGGTTGTGGCCCTGAGGAACGCCCACCAAAGGTCTTTAATCTCGCTCCAGCGGGACGAATTTTTGAAACGTCCCACGAGGGTATCCTGCCAGAATAAAGCAGGGATATAAGCTCTCTGTAAGCGCTAGACCATCCCAATTTTGAGTCAGTTACGTGTATTACAGTATTAGTATTATGTATCTCCTCGGATACTTGAGGTAATTGATTTATAAATTGTCTCTCTACGCTGAATCCCACTCCAGTGCCACACATTAGAATATACATTATTTCGTCAAATGATCGTGGGTTATCTATGGGAAGATAACTACAATTAAATCCAGCTACATTATCTCTTTCTAAAGCCTTGCCAGCAGTCATTAAACATCTCATAGATGGCATGACTTCTAAATTTAGTATAGCTTTCTTTACTTCAGATAAATCAAATTCGTTATCAAATCTCTCAGTAAAAAAAGATATATATCTAACCACAGTTTCCTCCCAAGTCTCTCTTCTTTGTTTATCAGGAAGATGTCTTGCGTATCTACTCAAGTGTATAAACTGTTGATACTCAGTCGGTAATTGGTTCATGTTTTTTTAATTCCTCTCCTAAATATTTAAGAAATAATTCATCTCGTTCTTCTTCAGGGACGTTGTTTTTAAGCCAACCCCCAGCTTCTACTGGGCCAAACTCATGATTTATTTCTGCAAAGATTCTTGCTCTTCTCCTCGGTATAAACGTATGATCTACGTTGTCTGTCATAATATTATACTCCTTTGTTAAGTAAACACTGGTAAACTATTTCTCCAACCATCAAATAGTAATCAGGTATATTTAAAGCTGCATCCATTTGTTCTACCCAAACACTCACATATTCTGTAGGTGCTCCATCCTGATTTAATTTTATAACTAAATCTTCTATAATTTTAGTTTTTGACTCCCCTTCCTGATGTTTCTGCCAAGAGTGTCCAAAAATAGCTCCTTTTAGTGAGCACTGCACGTCTATATTATTAAATCCCATAGTCACACTAGGAGAATTAACAATTAAACTTGTTAACAACAAAAAGGTATTCATAAGTAATCCTCTTTAACTCTATCTATAGAGTGCTGAGTTATGTCAATAGTTCCATGACCTGTATGAGTTAACATAACTAATCCTGCCCACCAATCACAAGTAGCTTCATTTCCTTCCATGTATTCAGGCATATAATCTGCATACCATCCTACATTACAAGATTGTATTAATGGAGCTACAGTCTCATCACCATTAATTCTTTTCATAGTATGAACACCAAATCTATGTGTGTGTCCAAATACTATTGATGTATCGTGTGTTTCAGTAGCTCTCTTAGTAACATACTCCCCACTTATGGGTTGATTAACTCGTCTGTTCATCGGTGCGTGTGTAAACGCTGTGCCATCAATATACACGTAGTGTCTATATTCTATTATATCCCACTTATCTTTACCAGCTCCAACAAAATCTGTCTCGGGTATAAACCCACTTAGTTCAGGTTTGTCTAGAGTATACCTCCAAGTCCTAAGCTCGTGGTTTCCAAGCAACCAGTATCTTTTAGGATTATACTTCTTTGTTTTCCATCTAGCTTGCTTTTTCCACAAGCCACGTATAGGTTTCATTATCTTTTCGTAAGCTTCTATACCTGAATCTATATCATCTTTTAATCTTTTGCCCTCTTTTATCAAAGGCTTATTAGTATCAAAGAAATTTATAGAATCTAAGTTCATGAAATCTCCTATCTGAACTATATTGTCAGGCTTTCTTTCGACAATGAAGTTTCCGAGAGCCTCAAATCTGTCCTTATTATATTCAGGACCATCGTGAGCATCAGGAATCACCAGGGTCGTAGCATATTTCCTCATATTCATTTTCCTCGTAGTTTAAGTTAAGCTCCCCACGTAAGTAGAGGCTGTTGATTATGTCAAAAGCCATGAGCACAGATATAACTGCGTGTTCTCCGCATTCATGACAATGTGCCATCTCGTTATCTAATCCTTTTTCAGACTCACTTCCACATCTGAAACAGTAATAGATTTCTTCTTCTCTCTTATCCATTCCTTAGGTACTTCTGTAAAACTGTACTTGAAGTCGTGTCGTTTACACCACTCTGAGTATCTAGTCTTAGATGTTTTATGCAACTTGTTATCATATTTAAACACAAACCTAATATCCAAACTAGGCTGTTGCTCCTTTATTAATAAATGTTTTGCTCTGTCGTAAGAAGTAAATCTACCCTTGCCTTCAATTATAATTCCGTTAGGTAAAACCCAATCAGGTTTGTATGTATGAATTTTATAAAATGGTATTATAAGCTTCTCGTATCTAGCTCTACTTCCTCTTAGTTTTTTTGCAATCTCTTCTTCAAACTTCGACCTGTATCTAATAGCCATTTTTTAATGTCCTTCTTCTTAAGTGCTGCCTTTAATTGATCTGCTGATTTTAAATCTTCTATGTCTCCTATATTAGTCTTGCTAACTCCACGCATCAATCTCTCTATGCCTGCTCTAGTAAGAGTATCTGACATGTCTTCTTGCTTCTTTTTTATGTCGCCTTTATAAACTTTCATGACTTTGTATATAAGTATACAATATATGTAAAAAATGATATAAAGGCTATTACAGATACGTAAGAAGCTATTTCTCCAAGTATATTATTCTTGTTTAAGTTCATCTTTTCTTTCTCCTAATGTTATTAATCGTCTAGTCTCTTCTAAAATTTCTTCCCAAGTCATGCAGTACTCATTGCATTTTTCTACTCCTTTTTTATTCTGAGTGAAAAAATGTTCGTACTCTTGGGCTACTGCCTGTTCATAATCATCAATTGATTCACACCACTCAAGACATTTTTCCGCTCCTACTGGCCCAACCCCAGGGATACCTTCAATGTTATCAGTAGAATCTCCAGTAAGTATTTGCACGTACTTACTATGAATGCCTTGTTCTACAGATACTTCATACAGTTGGTCTTTAACCCAATTGTAATGCCACCCAGCAATCTGGTCTAAGTCTTTATCGGTAGTAACAATACAAGTATTTTTATCTTGTAAGTCAGCCAGAACATCATCAGCCTCAAGACCTTCTCGCTCTTCAGCATTCCACACATTCTTTAGATACTCCTTAATCTCGGCGTACCAGTGAGGTTTATGCAAAGGATCTCTATTACCTTTGTATATTTTTATCGTAGCAAGATTATCTCTAAATGTTTCCTTCGGACTAAGGAATACCTCTAGCTCAACATCACCAAACCTATTGGATAAAAACTTCTCCACCTCAGTTAAGACAGTCTTAACATTATTTAATGCATTCTCAACAGGTTCTATGACTGTATCCACAGTAACAGCGTAATCAGATACCCCTTTGGCATGTTCTTCACGCCAAGCAAGCATATCTTTTTTATACCTGAACTTAGGTATCTCTCCTAAGTACGATGGCAAAAATAGGTTATATATTTTACTTTGCGCAGCAAAGCCACACCTGTAAAGTATAATGTCTCCATCTACTAGTGCTTTCATAATAGTCCACCAATATTTGTTTCTTTTTTAGCCATATTAGTCAAATTCTTGTCTGAATTTTGATTTATACGCATTGGTCGTACCTTATACAGAGGACATTCATAACCTGTGCATTCTTCGACCTGTTTGCGCCATGTTCCTTTTGAATATGGGTCATAGATGCAATAACGACACATATTATTGATGGCTTCTCTTAGTTTCATCTTAGTTAATTAAAACCTTAGATTCTTCTTCTTTCTTTCTAGCTTTTTCAGCAAACTTATCTCTCCAATCATCTAAGGTAGCTTGCATCTCATGTAGTCCCTCATATCCCTGTACTAAAAAAGGTACTTCAGCCTCTACTACATCAGTCTCTTTATTGACTATTGCATAAACAGCATGACCGTTTCCCTTAGATGCAACAGAACCTTGTACCACAAGTTTGTAGTCAAGGGTTTCGTCTAAGTATCTACTATTCATAATTTGTGTCCTCTTCTAATAAATCAGCTTGAGCGTCAGAGGAAGGGTCATCATAAGACCCTTCTCTAGCTTCAGAAGCTTCTATATAAAATTTACGAGTAAATGCTTCAACAGATTTTTCAACTATTTCAGATTTCTTCTTGGTATTAGCACCTAAGCTAATTGCTCCAGAAGTAATTAATAAATCAACCATAGCAATTGCTCTTTGTAGACATGCTTCGTATCTAATTTCTTTAGAACGTAACTTGTCCTCTTCTTCTTTGTTAGACCAGTATGAGTCTCTGGTAACAGTTGCTCCAGCTGTAACTTTCACTTTAGGTGAAGCTGCTGGTTGTAAGTTACTTGTCTCTGATGCATCCACTACTTCTACTGATTTCAAATCTATATTCTTATAGATTCCTTTTTCAGTATATACAAATTTAATGGTATTACCTTCCTTAAAAGGTAATTTAGTTGCATCAAAGCCAGCACCATACCAAGCACCACTTATTGATACCGATACTCCTCTGCCAGTTCTTATAGTCTCTACGACTCCTTCTGCTGTATTCATATTAAGACCCCCAATGAGTTCCAGTTTTAATTTCAGCTTTTAATGGTATGTTGAAATCTATACCATATAGTTTCTTCATATACTTCACAGGAAAATCCTGTAATGACTCTGACATCACATCCATGAAAAAGTTCCGTTCATCTGGATGAATTTCACAAATAATTGAATCATGTATAGTATTTGTGATAAAAGACTCAGCATTTGCACTTTTAAAGCAATGCCAAGCGTACACTAGTGCTGTTGGTACAATCTCAGCTGTAGCTAAGTATTGCACTGGATAATTTCTAACTGATGTATTACCCTCAACATAACCAGTATGTGTAACCTTCAACGAGGGAAAGTAAAACTTCATCCCCGTAGGAAGTGTTAATTCTTTGTTTATAACTGCTTCATCTACCCATTTATCTTGCTCTCTAGTGATTCCCCTGTATTTTTCAGTAAACGCTCTATAATAACGTCTCTCAGATGGTGTTCCGCTTGTTCCACCATAGAGTGGCTTAAATGTATGCGCTTTTGCGTTTTGTCTAGCCTGTACTCTGTCCCGTTCTCTTGGATATATGATGTCAGCTGTAAATTTATGAACATCAAAATTTCCCTGTATGTCTCGAAGTCCTTGATTATCTCGTCCATACCAGACAGCGACTCTGAACTCCAGTTGTGCTTCATCAGCTTCACCCACCAGCCAGCTTGGTTTTCTTGCTCTAAATAATCGTTTAAATCCTCGATCCACATTCTGGAATTGACACTTGTATGTTTTTCCAGTACTGCTGTACCTGCCAGTAGTAGTAACTGCTTGGTTGATAGAGGCGTGTAGGATACCTTCCCCCTGCTCACAACATTCATTAAACTTCTCCAAAGATTTAGTAACTTGTGCATTTAGTTTCACCTGCCTTTGTTTTAGTTGTATAAACTTCTTTTGTTTACTAGTTTTTGGCTTCAGTAGAGATACAACTACCGATGAAGCACTTCTCTCTCCCTTAGGAGTAGTTATAATATTACCGTTATGGTCTTTTGGCATAGCAAATTTAAGCTCATCATAAATAAACTCAGACATCTGCTTATTACTTCTTGGGTTAAGACCACCAGTAAATTCGTCTAATTCTCTCTCAACTGAACGTAGCTCAGATACAGATAGCTTGTATACTTCCCTTACTTTGGAAGTATCTAAGCACATACCATTAAATTCAATATCTGCAAGAACTGGTATCTGCAGGCACTTTGTATAAAAAACACGCTCTAAGCCATTTTTAAATAATTCCCTACGCTGGTGCTCAAATAATTTATGCGTTTGCTCTACGTCGATTTTAGCGTACTTTTTGAGCCAATTTTCAGGCATTTCTGAAGGGCATATTCCAGCGCCCATCATAGCACTAATTATTGACTCTTTTCCTCCGAGGTTTCTTCGTTTGAGGCACTCTTCAAGAGATAGTCTCCCTCGTCTGTTGGATCGTAATACGTATTCTGCCAATTGTGTACAAAAGGGAAGTGTCTGTTCAAGTCTGACTCCGAGGCGCTTAAGCCATCCAAGCTCGAACTTTGCATTGTGTGCAACAATGAAATCAGCTCTTGCCACTTCTTCAAGAAAGTCTTCGATGTGGGCTGGTTTGGGATGTTGAACGAAAACTCCTCGCTCATCTCCTGATCGCTTCCACGCAATGAGTAAGACATTGTTATTTTCATTTAATGGGTCTCCTTTATCTAGGTTAGTAGTTTCAAAATCGAATACCAAATAATTATTAGATTTGAATATATCAGGATTTGGATTAGTTACAAACTCAGGTATATTATAAATCATTATATGCTCGTTATTTTATTAGTTTTCGTATCTATTAATACTGGAAAATATAAATGCTCTCCGCTTAATTTATTTTTAGGTAGAGAAATCATTCTCCACGACTTGCTGTCGTATTCTTCATTAGAACCAACACCAATAATTAAGTCCATTTGGGCAGGCATTCCAGTATTTGAGAAATCTATATCACCCATCTCTAATCGCAGTTTATTCGTACCCGAATCTCCCGCTTGGGTAACTCCAATAACTAAGATATCATTCTTCTTAGCTAGATTTCTTGCAGATGTAGCGGCTATCTCCATCTGTTCCACCCTACCTTCTTTACCTACCCAAATGTTACGGAGTTGGTTGATTACAACAACATCAACCCCGTGTTGATCAATTAGACTCTGTATATCCCTAAAAGTTCCTGGGGATAATGATTTAAGTATTAAATTATCGTATCCCCTTTGTCTCACTACGTTCTCGACCTCATCAGGATTCTCAATAACATCTACTATAGGCTTTTCCGCTAGTCTACAAATAAGCCTAGACATAGTTGATTTGGCTGGGTCTTCATTTTCAATAAATAATACTTTGTAGCCATCATGCAACAGACCTCCGACCATATTAATAATAAACAATGACTTTCCAACTTCTGGTCTACCAAATACAAGTACATTATTTCCTCGTATTGCTCCCCCAGTAGCTTCATGTAAAGCTTTAGGCCACATTCTAATTCTATTTTTATTTCTCAGTGACTCTACAACATTAGACACACTAGCACCAACCAACAGACTTTCATCTTCGTCATCATCATCAACGGAGTCTTCCACATTTTTATATTGCTCCATTAGTTCAAGTACACCTGTGCGTTTTTGCGTTAGCAATAATGATGATAGTTCTCTCGAAATAAAATCTTTTTTCAGAGCAATAATTTCTTCCAATAAATTTGGAGAGGAGGTGGTTTCATCCAAAGTTTTCAGAATATTTCTGTACAAATCTATTTGTTTAGGAAGCTCCCTCTCAATACGTTTCTCAATAAGTTCTAAATCTACGAAAGATATAGACGTATCTTTGTCATAAAAGTCGCATATAATTTCGTATATGAACTTAGCGGGTTCAGAGAAAGAATCCTTAACATCTAGTTTCGAGAGCTTGTTAAAAGATTCCCTGTCTTTAATAATTGAAGATAATATTTTAGATTCCATAATTTTATATTATATGATATATATTATATAATTAATATAATACAAATAAATTACAATGTAATATATTTATATTTATTAATATCTTATATTGATAATATAAGTAAGACTATAGGAAGGAAAATTAGTTCAAATTATTTTTGCGTAGCTAATAACTTTTTTAACTAATTCATCATCATTCATATCTTTTGGGTCTTTGTCTATAGGAATAACACGACAAGACTTAAAAAATAAAGAATAACGATGTTTTATTTTTAAGGCGTGGGATATTGCATCATTATCTAATACAATGATTACATCTTTTCCAGACAATAAACTCATTGCATTAGTGGGTATTGAATTAGATAATAATGCTATACTCTGCTCATACCTAGCCATTCTTATAGAACTTACTATATCTTCTACCAATATAAATATATTTTTTACGTCATATTCCCTCCTGTAAGGAAAACTTACGTTGTAATAATTATTACTTCTATTAATCCAATATGTCCTAGATTTTACTCCGTCATATTTTTTACCAGACAATTCTTTATAGTAACGAGAGACATACCCTTTTGTATTACCATTTTGTGATAATATTGGATATATTATTCTTTCTGTTTTGTCGCACCATTTTATTTTATTTAATATAATTTCTTCATTAGTTAGTTCAAATTTATTTTGTAAATATAAAATTTGACTTTCATTTAAGTTAATAATGTGCGACTCGTAAGGGTATTCCTCAGTCTTACGAACAATCGATGAATTAAAAGGTAAAAATTCTCGACTGTTCCATTCTCCTAAGTTACTGGGAATAAATCCCTTAGAATCGCACGCAACTCTAAAACACTTGTACAATAATCCATCTTCAGTTCTGGTTACAGCAAAATCTCCATTTTGTTTAAGACAAAAAGGACATTGAACAGACCTAGTAGTTTCTCCTACTTCTAATTCAGAATTAAGGTGTGAAAGTTGTGTTCTACAATTAGGCACTATAATCTGTGCCAGTTATACCATATGAAGGGTCATCATAACCATACCAAGTACCCTTATCTACACTCCTCAATTCTCTAGAAGATAACTCATCAGGTATAAAATACACCCAACAAGTGTGTGTCTTATCTGCCGAATCCAATATGGTAAATTGTTCCCTTTTATAAAAAGTTGGATATCCTTCTAAATAATCCACATTTTTGAAAGCCTCATCATCTACACTCCATATCTCTCCAATAATTTCCTGAGATGAACTTTTACCAGATGGTATAAGTGCTGGAAATGAACCCATACTTACCATTCTAAGTTGATATGCTTCATCTAATCTTCCTACACCACAAAATATACCATTTTTAATAATTGAAAAATTTGGTTGGTGTTGTTTCAATGTTCCATACACAAATATTTTATTCATAATAACCTCCGTACCTGTTGACTATATAAATCTAAAGTAGTTCCTTCTAACGCTGGTGCAGTATTAACCTCGTAAACAAATGCTTTTTGAGAGCTTGCCTGCCAACCAACATCTACAGCTCCAAAATCTAAATTCAATGCTTCAACTGCTAATAACGCCTGTTCCACAACATCTTGTGGTACAGCTATATTCTTACTACCAAATATCCACCCATTATTATAATTACGTATTTGAAAGTTGTTACCAACACTTCCATTACGCAGCATTTTTTTCTGCATGAAAGTGATAGTACCCATAAAAATATGTATCCTGTACTCATCAGATTTTTTTACGTACCTCGTATACAACGTACATTCAGGCAAATCATTCTCATTATCAATTAGGTAAATACCGCGTCCTCCGCAACCTCGTAATAATTTTCTAGCAACTGCTACCCTATCTTTTTTAATCCATCTTTCAGCTACATCTTTAAACGTAGTAAAACTAGGAATACGAACTTTGTTTAGCATACACTCTAGTGCTATGTGTTTATTCTGTGCCTTAGCTACAGACTTAGGATTATTTACAATGTAAATATTTTCATTCCACCAATTTGGAAATCTCGAGTTACCCCAGTTTATAACTAAATGATTATCGTAATGTGAATAATTACCATTCTCCCGCACACGCTTACATCTTAAATCAGATAAAGAATTAGATAATGCTTTGGCTGACTCAGATTGTAATTTGTAAGGATATATTATAGGTCTAAGCATTAGCTAATGACTCATTAGTAACATCTAATACTTCACATACTTGATAATGTGGATTAACCTTAACTTTGGTAAGATACTTAGTCCACATCTGTACGTGATATGGAGAGTTAGGATTCTTAACAGCTAATCCATCAGTATTCCAATCATCCCACTCAGCAAATTCTCGCGTAACAAATACTGCACGATTATTGCCACGCATCTTAACATAATCCATTAATATAACAATGCCAGCAGTCCAAGAACGCCTGTGTCCACCCTCATTTAGATAATCTCTGAGTATGGTAAACGCCTCCAATTTGAGTTCTTTACTAATATTTCTGTAAGACATAGACGAGTAGTATCCTTCTCCACCAGTCTCTCTCCAACCAGCAATATGTATGTCAGCTAATACTTGACCACCGCAGCAACTACCTGCTTTGCTGTAATCGTAGCCAACATAATATTTTTTAACATCGCCATTTTCATCTGCGAAAGTAAATTTTACTTTGTCGTGCATGATATTTCTCCTGTACTATTAACTTGGTTGAACTGCAATGTGTGAATCATACTCGCCCGTTTTGGTGCAGTCTTGACAAATCGGACGATTCGTATCAGTCCAAGAAATTGAATAATCATCTATTGAATTGATTGGACATGAACAAACCTCGCAACCATCTTCGGTAGCTTTTCTAAATACTTCGTAGTCAACGTACTTACCATTAACTAAATAACTCTGACCTGATACATCGCATGGGGCATCATCCCACACAACATCATCGTATTCATCATAGAGGTCGTCAAATACCTCTATTATGCTACTTGGGTCTAACATCAATGTGTGCTTATCAATATACCCCATATATTTTTTATTTTCTGACATAGATATCAACCTACCTGAACATATCTCACCAACTTCCATTGTTGCAAGATGTTTCTGATAATTATGAACCTTAACTTTATATTGAGGAAAATTATTCCTTCTGCCAATTAAGCACCCACGAGTATTATTTTTATATGGTTCAAAGGATTCATACGTAAATTCTATTTCATCATATTTACACATTCCAATACATTTGAATGGATTGTTATCATCTTCATCAGAAAATAAATCATCTACTCTGGTTACGTTATGTTGTTGTCTACGACCAACGTATGGAGTACACATTCCATAATCATCATCCCAATAATTATTGTAATAATGTGCATAAGTGGGTCTAACTTGCTGTCCATCATATATTTTCTTAGTCTCAAACTTTCTATCTTTATCGAATGTTAATAATGTACCAACATTTAATGAGAATATCTTAGATAATTCTACTTCATTTCTTTTAGCCACAAAGTATAGTGCTTCAGCCTCAGACGCAAATAATACTACATCATCATCTTTCACGATACCAAAATGTAGGGGGCGTTCTGTATTGCGGATAAAATGTAACTTACGCTTTGAAGTGTCATACCACACAATAGTAAACGCTCCCTCTACTTTTTGGATAAAATCTTCTATGGAATTTTTACTCAAGGCAATAGCCAATGACTCAGAATCCACATTACAATCTGTGCCTTTCTTATCAGCTAGCACACATATCTCGTGCTTGTTTCCAACATTTCCATTGTGTACTAATACTATATTTTTACAAATAAACGGGTGTGCATTGTCATCATTGATTTCCCCAGTAGTAGCGTATCTGGTATGCCCAATAACATATTTATAATTATTAAAATCTTTCATTATAGTTGTAAACTGCTCAGTATCTATAAATTGTCCTGCGGACACAGCTCGTTTAAGCACGCTTACAGTCTTATTATTATCTATTGGCACAGTAAACATACCTGTGGAATGTTTGCCACGCAAAGATGTGGCTACCAATAAGTCTCTGAATAACTTTTTCTCTGACAACCCAAATTGTAATTGTGATAAATTAATTATGCCTGTTATGCCACACATTTATAATCCCTCATCATAGTATTCATCATTCTCGTCATATTGACCTTCATCATAATCTTCTTCATTGTAATCTTCTTCATCATCATAATGTTCTTGTACATCTCCGATGTTATCGTTAAAGAAATTTCCCATAGTATATCTAAATCGAGGTGTATCAATATCTCTGTCTATTCTTTGCATATATTTATTTAATGGGTAAGGAATTATGTACTCATCTACCTGCTCGGCAATGTCTGTTTCTCTAGGTAGTAGTACAGTGTTATTCTTAAAATAATCTATGCTACTTTCTTTCATGTTGTTATAAAGTAAAATATCCTGTGCTAATCTTATACCCTCGATTATGTCTGACTCACATTCATTGTAGTCTAGTATTTGATGATAGTTCTTAAATACTTTCTCTAGGTAATTTGAAATACCAAATCTAGATATTTCTCTGTGCAAATTATTGGCAGAGTTACCAATACAATTTTTCTTCAGACACATAATTATATTAATCCACTCTTTGACACGCATTATATCGTATGTGCCACCATGTAATCTAAATTCTAGACTGCCATAAGTGGAGGTAGCTTTTAAATTTAATGCACTATATTTAGGAAAACCATTTACGTGCTTCTTAAAGTCCAAGTCTTTTTCTACTGACGTCAGTATGTTAGATAATGTACGTTTAAAATCATCAGACCTAGCGAAGGGCAAACAGTATAAATTTTCTTTTCTATGTACACCACAATAATTAAATAACACATTCTCAAATATAGCATAGTCAATAAGCAGTCTAGCGTATTCATTTTTATTTAAGTCAGTAACATCTAAATGTATATGTACGCTACATCTGTCTGATGGAATACTATTGGGTACAGTAATAGCCGCAAGATATTCATTTAATTCATTCAGGGCTACAGCTAAATCTTTGCCAAATATCTTCTTAGTAACAAATTCAACTCCATTATTACGTAAACTGCCGTCATTCTTTACATTCCAATACCCAGTACCAAAAAATATTCCTCTGGTTTCCGCGTCAAAACTAAAATATGGATTATCAGAGTCTCTATTTACTCCATTATGTACAAAATGACTAGCCTCTTTCATATTTTCTAACTCAACTTCTACACCAATAATACATCTTGGTAATACAAAATCACTAGACTCCTGATAAGAAAATACGTTTCTATTTTTTTCGAATATTGAACCTATGTTATCTGTGGGCATTTAACATTCCTCCAATCTGAATATTTTCTAATTGTATCAAATCTATTAAGTCATTGTTTCCATTAAATAAATCTACTGTTGGGTACATTGACTTGTCTCTCATTTTACCAACTAATATATCTTTATACCCAAGATAAATACCCTCGCTGTTCCACGTAGAACTTACATATAAATCTTTTGATATAGCACCTGCATATCTGTCTCCAGATGTAATCCTACTTATAGCACCACTAACTGTGAAATAACTTGGAAAAAATACTTCCCTTATAAACTTTGGTTTTCTTAAATCTTCGTAGTTAAATAAAGGAAGTTTAAATATTTCTTTTAAGTCATGATTCAATTGAGTTATGTTTACAACTCTCTCATTAAAAGATTGTCTGTATTGTTGTGTAGCAAATCTAGATAGTCTGACAACACCTTTCTTAGCATTTAATAATCCCAATCTAGGAAACTTAAAATCAATTTCAATATATTCTACTCTATGTCTAGTCGGCAACCACTCATTATCATCTCCAATAATTGAACCTGAAATATTGTTTCTATCTTCATCAATATCGTCAACATAAAATAAGTTAGGTTTTGTATCATTTAGGTAGAGTAATACAGTGCAAGTTCTATATCTCTGTCTAAAATCTCTCCTGTCTTCTGTAATAATCACTATGAAGTCCCCAAAGTTGGTACATGCATACCATAATTTTCACATAAATCCCAAGCATCATCAACAAGACCACAATTAATAATATCTTGAAAATTATCCTCTCCGACATCTGCTATTCTTCGCTCGTGTGTAGGTTGTTCATTATTTGGTAAATAATGTAATACGTCAAAAGTCATTGCTTTTATCTGTTCAAATACCCACGCTTTTATATTATCGTTACTCAACCATATATTACTAGGAGTTCTATATTCAATTCCATATTCTTTTTGCCTGAATGAACCTGCCTGACCATAAAATGATTTTCTTTGTGATGTTCCCTCTAATACTGTTAGCGGTAATCCAATATACCAATCACACCCTTTGACTAAACTACTGCGAGCCATTGGATGAAAATTAGGTTCGGTTAATCCAACATGGATATGACCACCTGCAGTTCTGATATTATCTTTGTGTAATAATTTAGTGTTCACAACATTTTGTTGTAAAGAATATATGTTGTAGTCAGGATCGCAACCAAATTGTTTAGCTTGTTCAGACTTTAAAAACTCAGGCTCAAACTTTTGGAAGTCCATTATTTTATAGTGTAGGCTATGCGATTTTATGATAGTTCTTAATGATTCCATTACATCATTAGTCCTTTTAACAAATTGTTTTGCTGTGAGTGCGGGTTCAATATTGAGTTCAGCCATAACATTATCCTCCTGAACTGCACCACCATTAACTTCTCTAGGACACGCCTTGCTACCACCAACCAAGCCAACGCTCGGATATGCGTTATTATCCTCATCATATAAGAATAACTCAGCATCATGACCAACAGTTAATATTTGTTTTGGCATAATTATTTACCTCTCCGTTTTTATCTCTTAATTTAAAATTTTCGCAATATAAAAAGCCTAATATGCCCCCAACCACCACCATTCCTTCTAAACAGTTCTCTATGTTTTAAAGGCAGTATACCAAGACCAGTTTTCGTTAGTGTACAAAACGCCCTAGCAATATATTCCCTTTCAGCTTGGCTCTTGGAGTACATACACCCATGACCTTTAATTCTAGAAGTTTCAATATCCCTATCTAAAACAAGCTCCAAACGTCTTCTTTTACCCATTCTCTTATTAACTAAATCAGAATCAGAGTATTTTCTTTTGAACCAACGCTTACTACGTCTTTTGTCTTTTTTAGGTCTACTTATTCTGTGAAAAGGCCTATATTCACTCATAATCATATCTCCCAATCGAATGTGAAGTCAGATTTTAATAATAATTTACCCTCGTGAAAAATAATTTGAACAGTAGAATCATCTATCTTCCGAATCTTAACAGTACAATGTGTAACTTTGGTGTCAGATAACTTAAACAATTTAAGAAAATCATTAAGGTTATAATAATCAGTGTCCATCTGAATATTAAGTTCCTTATTTAATTCCTTATCTTGCTTAAGTTCGACAATAACTGGACAGTCAGGAGTAAAATCCTCTCCCGCCTCAGCCTCATCTATTGTTTTAGCTAGGTCTTTGCGTTTACCGCCAAATAATTCTTTTAATGACATACTACACCTCCTTAATAGGATTAAACCAACTTGGTACTTCTGAATAATTCCACTTAGCAAATCTAGATTTTTCTACGTTGTAATATTCTCGATACGCAATAATTGTATTTTTATGTTTGTATTCATCAGGCATACATTGTGGTGGGCAAGTGAACTTTTCACTACCAATATTGTCAGGAACTTTAATTAATAAATCGTACATTTCGGTGCATTTATGTATCTTCTCGTACCTAGCAAAGTACTCAAGTAATAAGAAGAAAAATAATTCATGAAGCCACCGATAATTATCTTCGGACTTTCTAACCCATACTGCAGATGGGTGGTTGTGATGTGTCTTTTTATACAGATTAAATTCATCACAATAATCATCACCATCACATACTCGGTGTGCTGTACACAATAATTGTGCTGATTCTAATATCATTTTTACAACGTGTTTGTCGCAGTGCATTTTAGCACATTGGTCAGCGTTTTTATGTAAGTAAAATATATTCATACCGAATTAATTCTGCGGTAAATACTAGATATGGTATGTCCTAAGTGCGGCATACCTTTGAACCTATTTGGATTTAATTGTTCCCTGTATAACTTTGGCTCAGGCTTATGTATATCCAAATAATTACTGAATAGACACTCATTGTGATAAGATACATTAGACCTTACCTTAACTCGTTTCCTGTTCTTAGACATATTATCCTCCGTTTACTAAATAATTACTGAGTAATAATAACCTGCCCTGATTGACAGGCATTGAATGGGATTTACACGCTTCGAGAATACAACGGACTGATGTCCAATTTTTTATAGCGTTCCTATGAGAACGCTTATAATAAAAATATCCCGCAGTAATAATCATATCCTTCTCAGCGTCGGTTAATGGTGCTTTGTCGTTTGAATGTGATGTAATCATTAGCACATCTCCAAATTAATTATTGAGGTATGACATCAAGCAAACGTATGATCTGATTTTCAGATGTTACGTTAGCTAGTGCCTGTTCATATGTTCCATACTTACCAACAATTTCATACCCATCACCAGATGGTGCAAGTAAGTGAAACAAGTAACCAAGTTCACTAATTGTACGCATGATTCGCTCTCACCTCCTTATATTGGATTTAATTACATTGTAATAAAATTACATTGTAATTATTTTAATAATAGGCAAACCAAAAAAAATTTAGGGATTCCCCATTATTAAACACATTATCTCACATCTAAACATAAAAGTATATAGCATACAATAAAATAATCATCAATATAGAATAATAATTAATATCGCAATAATAAACTACTATCATCATTTATGTCTGTGGCATTTTCTTTGGGCGAAAAAAAATCCCTACCAGAGAGGAGGATTCTCTGATAGGGAAAATGTTACTACCTATAACTTTTATTTTTTAGCCTTAGTCTTTGCTTCGATTGCTACACTTAAATTTTCAGCAAGTGCCTGAATTGCACCAAAGGCTGGTTTTAACATCGCGGCTATTTCCTTAGCTGTAGCCTTTGACATTCCGCCTTTAACATCAGCTTTAGCATATAGACCTTTTAAAGCCCTATGTTCCTCAGCTAACCTAGCAATGTCCTGCTCAAGTACAGATTTTTTCATGTGCTTGGCACGCGTTACAAACTGAGCAAGCGTTTCGTGTTCTTTGGGTGATGTAACTTTTAAAGAACTGATTGCTTCACTCTTACGTGTAGCGTATGACGCTCTATACTTAGGATTACTCCCGCCTTTTTCGTTCTTTGGCGAAGTGCTAATGTCAGCTTTAACCTCTAAGTGATCTAACGCTGTACTTACCAGAGTTTTAACTAAGTGCTTATTATCTCCGCAAGCCTTTTTAGCTTCGCAAATCGTACCAAGTATGGCAAGAGATACAACACCAACATTGTCATGATGGGCTTTTCTGGCCTCATCATAATTTTTTTGGCTGCTCGCCGTACTGCTTAACACGTTACAAACTTTTTGAAAAGATTGCGTGTCAGTATGTGGTACGCCTTTGGAATCCAACAAGGTTGTTTTAAATCCATTTTTTTCAATGGAGTCAGCGAACATTGCTCCCTGTTGCATTGGTGAGACAACAACTTCTTCTACTTTTTGGTTTGATGATTTCATAGTTTTACCTTTTAAGTTAGTTAAAATTACAATGTAGTTTTTCGTAGGTCTATTATTTCCTACTGTTTATTGTGCGGTTGTGTTTGAAATCTCAAAGCCCTATACACTCGGCACTCCTTAGACTTGGTAGTTCTGTAATTTTACCCAATCCGATTTGGGTAGGACACGCTGTAATGCTGTCGCTGTCTAAGTATTAACCATTATACGCCCCTCACAATTTTATGCAAGTTGCCCCTGTTTTTTAAATGTTGCCGTTGAAAAATAAATTCCCGTGTTGTAATTAAATTACAATGTA
>Ga0114899_1000420_pt1 | contig 30409 bp, 38 predicted proteins | sample MalvireepMed_215_FD_83497 | JGI IMG/M metagenome (GOLD analysis project Ga0114899, IMG submission 83497) | Marine viral communities from the Global Malaspina Expedition - Malaspina viral metaG DeepMed_215 | ecosystem: Environmental > Aquatic > Marine > Oceanic | place: Mediterranean Sea...
CAGTTATTGATGATGGAATACAGGAATCACTACTTTTTCAATCAGGGAATGTTTCTATAGAAGGAGTTGGTACGCACACTGACCCTATCACCAGTCCAGGAGCCGATGCCTCATTACAATTGGCGGTTGGTGTAACAGCTGGATATAATCCAAGAATTACAGGCGGAAGAATTTATTTTAGAAAATACGAATCAAATGATGAATGGGTACTTCTTGTTGATATAGATTTTGAGAAAGGATGCAGGGCATCTCTTGATGATATTTACCCAACCACACCATGGACTACTCAAACGGCTGCAGAACAGGATGGAACTGGTGCTATATTTTCTTCTACACCTTATGTTCCAGTTAGTGCTAATAAGCCAGATACACCAATATTTTCTACTTTTCTTAATGTTGATTCTTATTATACATTAAATGAATGGTCTCCAAGCGAACCAAGAATATCTATAGGATGCGATGACCCGAATAATGATAGTAGCTCTAATGGAAATAACTATCCAACTAATTCTGAAGGGCAATCAGTAGGCGAAGGATATAAATGTTCTGCAATTATCAACAGAAGATGTTTCATAGCAAATACTCAACTTTATAAAAATGAATCATCTGGAATAGCAACAGGAAGTTTATTTAGAGAAAGAGATAGAATATACTATTCAGCAGTGAATAGATTTGATTGTTTTCCAAGAACTACTCATTTTATAGATGTAGTTAGAGGAGATGCAGAAGAATATACTGCACTTATGGGATATGCAGATAGGCTATTAGCATTTAAGACCAATACACTTTATATACTTAACATAGCTGCGCAAGATCCAAGAGAATGGTTTCTTGAATCACAACACAAAGGAATGGGCGTAAAAAAAACACCGCAAGTAAGTGAAACGCAAGACGGAATTATGTGGGCAAATGATAATGGAGCCTACATATATACTGGAGGAGATGTTAGAACTACTACAACCGAAGATATAACAATTGGATCTGATATAAATAATATAACAAAAAATAAAATATCATCTACAGATTGGATTTCTGAAACTGGACATATTGGCGTTGGTTATATTTCAAAAAGAAATCAATTATTGGCAATAGAAGATTTAGGTTCTGACGATGCAAAGCAATATATATACGATTTTAATAGTAAAACATGGACTGGATCTCATATATCTTCTTCCATTTTTCAACAAACACATGGAGTAAAAACTAATTTTATTTTAGATGGTTTAGGGGGAATTGCTTTTGGTTCGCAGGCAGATACAACAGATCTAGTAACCAATGGAACTTTTGCTCCAGTTCTCGACGGAGTAGACGGAAATGATAATGGTGATGGTACGGTTGATGGATACACTGTTACCAAATTAAGTGGAACTGGCGATGTAGAAGCATTTGTTGACTCTGGAATGCATATTACTCTTGATGCTGCAGGCGCAGGTGAAGGAAATAATAGTACTATTGCCAGAGTTGAATATGAATTTGCAAGTAATTTAGTGGCAAACACAGAATATGAATTTGTAGCAGGATATTTTGGTTGGTCTTATTCTACATGGATATTTTGGTATATAAAAGAAGATGGTGGGAACTATGAATCTATTGGTTCTGGCGGAAGTTTTGGTGATGGTCCTAATCATTTTTCTGGAACTTTTACTGCATCTACAAGCGCTTCACATACATTGAAAGCTGAATTATATTGTCCTTGGAATGTAAATCTTCATTATAGATTCAACTCTTTGTCTTTAACTTCATCACAAGATTCTGCAAAATTTTTTACATTTGATAATACAAATAATATTGGTGGAGTTTATGGTCAAAATAGATTTAATGCAGCTATCGGCGGAATAGATATAAAAACAAAAGATATAGATTTTGGTCAGTCAGGAATAAAAAAGAAAGTATTTGCTGTTTATATAACTCATAGAACTCCTACTAGTTCATTAACACAAACAACTCCAGTTTCATATGCTACAGACGGAGGAACATCCTTTACCAACTTAACTGGAAATATAACTGCTACAGGAGGTGCATGGTCAGTTTCAAAGTTTTATTCAGCTACACCAATAGAATGTCAAAGTATAAGATTTAGAATTACAAATCCATCAGCCGCTGGAATGCTTGAGATAAATGATATGGCTATTGAATACAGACAAATACATAAGAGAGTTGCTTAATGTCTTTTACTGCATTAGAAAGAAGAATTGGAAATAAAGTAGTAGCTAGAACTGCTCCTATAGAAGATAGAAGTATATCAGCAAGAAAAAATAAAGCATTAAATAGGCAGGGTATATCTTCTTTTGATAAAGATATTCTTGTTGGAAGATTTGCAAGTATAGGAAAAGGAATGTCAATAGGGTTTGTAGGAGGGAAAAGAGGTTCCATTGGTCAGGCAGGAACAACAAGTTTAACAGAAGTTCTTCTTGATATACGAGGAAAATCATCAAGAGGAACTGGTGTAGTAATAACCAATCATAGTTCTGCTGGCGATAGTTATATAACTTTTAAAAGATTTGACACTGATGCACTAGCATTGTCTTCATCACCATGGACTGTTGGTATTGATGGCGGAGATAGTGATAAATTTAAAATATGTAAAGGAAATGCTGTTGGAACAAATGTAGCACTAACTATAGATGATCTTAATTTGAAGGTTGGTATAGGTACTGCAAGTCCAAGTGCAAATGCAGATTTAACGCTTGAAGGTGGAGTATTAAATTTGAAAGAAACAACCACACCAACTGCCGATACACATTATGCAAAGATATATTCTAAAGCTGATAATAGATTGTATTGGCAAGATGGTGCAGGAACTGAACACACAATTACACATTCATAAAAGAGGGATATTATGCCAAATGAATATATAAGCCCAGCAAGATCAAGAGCACTTCTTGGTACGCAAATGACTGATAGTACAAGAAAATTGCGGCAAAATATAAAAGACTATAACGAGTGGCAAAAAGGATTAGGAGAAACAACCGCAAAAGGCAGAGCGTGGGGTGGATATGGCTTACCAATTGCTTCATATCTTTTAGGAGGATACTTTGACCAGGATTGGATGCAGGACCCTACCATTTTAGCAGCACTTGGTGGTATTGGTTCATATGCAGGTTCAAACTGGGCACAAAAACAATATGGCGAAGCACCAGATATAAGAACACAAGATATTCTTTTTGGCGAAGATGCTTTATTTGGAGCAGAGCAGGAAGCAGATTTAGCCGCAAGTGCTTTTGATGCATCTCAGTGGACAGACGCTTTGCAGGATTTAATGAATATACTTAGACTTACACCACAAGAAGAAAGCTATGGTTTTGCAGATTCTCCTTTAAACATTTTTGGCAAAAAAAGCGCGTACAAAGAATTAGGCGAAGACGAAGAATACGATTCCCTAGAAGAATTTCTTGAATACCTTGAAGAACTCGATCCATTCCTTGGTTAGGAAACAATAATGGCACTTGAATTTTGCGGCCCAAACAGCCCTTGTCCTCCAGGCTATACATGCTCGGAATGGGGTGAGTGTGAACCTGACAGTGGTGGAACTGGCTGGGAAGGAGGCGAAGACCCACGCTTAGATGGCTGTACAGACCCGACTGCTCTTAATTACAATGAAATGGCAGAATTTGATGATGGTAGTTGTGATTATGGTGCTGATTATGGTGATACAGGAGGAGCTTACGGAGAAGGAACTGTATACAATTGTGAACCAGGAACTATGTATATTGATGAGAACTCTGGAATGTTAAAATACTGTCAAGGTGGTGGTGGTGCACTGGGCGATCCATTATCAGAATATAGAGGTGGTGGTGATACTTGGGGTGAAACAACTGGACTTGGATCAGAATACGGAGAATTAGCAGATTATTTTGGAGGAAGAAATATATTTGATGTACTTCCAGAAGAAGCTTTAAGGCATCTTCCCCCACAATATTGGGGTATGGTCGGAGGAACATATGATATATCGCAAGAAACACCATCGTGGGAATCTTTTCTTGGTGATGTTAGAGGATTACAATCTGGCACAAGAACAGAAAGAAGAAGTATGCAAGACGCTTTACGTAAAATGAATTTAGGTGGTGGTGTTAGCCAAACCTTTGCTGGTGGTGGCGGAGGAGTTATGCCAGGAAGAGAAAGAGAGCAATCAAGGGCATCTTTTCAGGATTTTTTAAGTGGTCAATCTGCTAGTCTTGCTGGATACGAACTTGGATTTGGAGAAGATGTTGAAATGATGCGACAGAATTGGGAAGATCTTGTCAGTGGAGGTTATGCTAATGTCTTAGCAGGAGGAACAACACAATATTGTGACTGTGACCCAGGATATGTATGCGTTGGAGTAGTTGATGGGCAGGAACAGTGCGTTTTAGCAGGTGATGTAGATTGGGGACAAATGTATGATATATATACATCTCCAGATGAAACGTATACAACATAGAGAGTTAATATATGCCTTTAACACCTTATTATAATCAAAGTTTTTATGACTGGTTATCAAACCTGCCAGAAGAATATGGAGGAATGCCAGGAGAATATGGCTGGACACCAGAATCATTACTTCAGTCTTGGGGTATGTCAGACATCCCAGGAATGGGACAGTATGGAGAATTTGCAGGTATATTGCCAACATATCGGGAAAGTGGAGAAGATTATTTATTAAATAAATACCTGCTAGATGTATATGGTATAGGACTTGGGGAAGAAAAAGTAAGAAGGGAAGCTGGTGATATACTTGCTGAAACTGGGTTGCCACCATCTCATGGCTTTGAAGAATTTGGGCAAGATGTAGCTACAAAAACTGCACAAAGAGATACAGTAGCAAAAATTATGGAAGAAACTGCAGAAACTGCGAATATTGGGGAAGAACAATCACGGTGGAATCTTGCAAAGATGTTATATGAAGGAAGATCAGGCTGGACAAAGGAAGTAGCAGACGCATATAATAGATGGTACGCAAATGTGGTAGAAAGAGAGGGAGAAGGAGAAGAATTTGACTATGTAACAAATGAAGGACTTATTAATGCAGTATGTTCAGAAAATCCAGATTTTCCTGGATGTGCAGATCCAGGAGATTTAGACTGGGAACAGTTATATTTCTGTTACAGTAATCCAAACGATCCTTCTTGTACTGTGGGTGCTATTTCTGAAGAACTTGAAGGTGATGTTGATTGGGTATACGACTGTGATCCTAATAGTGAAAATTATATTAACTGTCTACAGGACAATTCGCCAGATCCTGAAGGTTTGGATTTTTCAAATTGTGGAGAACTTACTGGATCTGATATTGCTGATTGTGTAAGTAATGTATTAAATACCTATACTGGCGTTTCTAATTTGCTGGATCAAGAACCAGATTGTATGATTGAACAGCCAAATCATGACTGGTTACGCCCAGGATATGGGATGGAATGTAATATATTTGGGCAGGCAGGATTTTTAATTGCAGATTGGCTAGATTGGGAAGTAGGAGATCCTCGTATGGAATCTGGCGTATGTTATGATTCGGAAGCTTGGCAATCAGGCGGAGCATTAATTGAAGTAGATTGTTATACCCCTGCCAGTGGTAGCGATGAAGGCTTACAAGCTGGAGACTTTGGCTTAGGTGTTACTGGAAATTGTTGGGATACTGGATGTGACCCAGGTTATACATGCGATATGATAACTGGTGAATGTGTTTAAATTTAATTAAAAGGAGAAAATAATGGCAGGTTATAATAATATGCAAAGAGGTCCAGCACCACCGTTGTATGGTGGCGGACAAAGAGGTGGCTTTGGACAGGTACCACGAGGCGTTCCAGGAAGAATGCCTTCACCAAATCCAATGGCAATGAGAAGGCAGGGAATAGGAATTGGACCTGGAGGTGGAAGACCTCAGCATCGTCCTGTACAGGGTGTGCCAGGGCAAGAGTTTATGCCAGGCATGATGAACAGACCTGAAGGCTTAAACAGAATGGGTGCGCAAGAACGGCAGCCTTTTCAAGAGTTTCTTGCTTGGCTGAATGATGCTCCCTATGGAGATATGATGCGTACAGGCAATCCAGTAGCGCCATGGGAACAGCCTAAAGGACAACAGTCACCAAGAGGAGGACGACCTAGCAAACCATTATATTCACCACCAGGAGGTGGACGACCACCAAGAGGTGGCGGAAGACCACCAATGAATAGACAATTTTCACAACCAAAGCCTGGAGGAGTACCTTATGACTTTGGTCAATTCTCAGGCGGAGGAGGACAGTCTCCATTGTATCAGCCACCTGGATTCGGCGGAATGCCACCAATGCCAAGAGGTTATTAATGCAGATAGGAAAGACATTAGCAGATTTCTACATTAATAAACATAAAAGCTGTGGTGGATGTCAGAAGCGATGGAAGGGTATGCAGAATAAACTTAACATGCATCAGACTCCAGAGTTTCTAAAGAAGCGAGTAAAGGATAATACAGAAATGAAAAGGGTACTAGACACACTATTTAAGGGTAAGTAAAATGGCACAATTCAAATCACCACCAGAAAACGTATGGCATCAGTTCTTTAATCAAGGGATACCTCAGATTGGTGGTATTGTTGAAGGCAATAGGAAGGCAAAAGCTCTTGAAAAAAGAGAAGAAAAAGAAGACTTTCTTATGATAACAAAATCTCTTTTTGAAATGGCTGGAAAGACTGCTGCTACTAACCCTGATTCTGGTGCAAACTTATATGGTAATGTTCTTGATTTTCTGGAAGAAAATAAAAATGTTTATGGTGATAAACTAATTGATGGACTTAGTGTTATAGCTCAGGGACAAATAGATGCAACGAACGTACAGAAAACAGTTAAATTAAAAAAATCTGATTATGTAAGAAGAGTTAGATCTAAAGATCCTGAGATTCGCATGTCTCCAGGACAAGCTATGCAAGAAATGATAAAATTTGGATGGGGAGATACTAACGAATATAAACTTATTAAAGCATATTCTGCAAATCCATTGTCATTCGATAATCCTGATTTATATAATAAGATAGAATTAGCAAAAAGTGTGACTCAGATAGTTAGAGATCCGATTACTGGACAGCCAATCCCAGGAACATTTGAACCAGGAAGTGAAGCTGAAATTGAAATAATAAAAGTTATGGACGAAGTTCTTAATTATTTAAAAGGAGAAGAGACATCTGGTACACCAGAACCACCGCCAAAAGGAGGAAAAGTTATATGGGATCAAGTTTGGGACGAAAAAACTCAAAGACCATATTATATAAATAGAGAAACAAAAGTAACATCTTGGGATGTAGGCGCAGGTGATAGCGTTAATGTTGTAGTACCAATTCCAGAAAAGAAAAAAGAAGCTGTTGCTAAGTTTAATACACGTGAATCAGCCGAAGGAGGTTTTATAGATATTGAACATCCAATGGGTTCAGGTAAATGGATATCTGTTCGTGAGAGACTTTTTCAGTTAGCTACTGGTGTAAACGCTAAGAAATCTACCAAAGAAAGATTAGCAAGGACGATTGGAATAACACTAGAAGAACTAGAAAACATACTGAAGTAACCCATGGCTGAAGAAGGAAAAATATTCCCAGAATTAAATAGTATTCTGAAAGACAGCCTTCTCTTAACCCAAGAAGAATTGAATCCTAAGGATGACGATTGGGAAGGGAGTCGTGAAGACTGGCTTGCACAAATTTTACCACCAGCATTAGAAGAAACATCTAATATTGAAATCCCTAGTTACCTTAAAGGGGAGATACCTCCACCACCAGATTATCCACCACCACCTGAAGGCCCACCTCCACAGATAGATCCATCAGACCCAGAAGGACTTAAGGCATTAGCGCCAATAGGTTCTGAACCAAGAGAATTTGATATGGGTTCATTAACTGTTGATACTGATTATACATTTGCAAGACCAAGACCTATGCAGTGGGTTGGTGGTTCGTTTGTAGAAGCACTTCTTGGTCCTGTATTCCCTCCTGAAAAGAAAATGCCACAACCAGAGACAACTGAAGAATTCATTTATTATCTTACAGGTCAAGTCCCTGGTACTGTGGCTTCATTTATGCCATGGAATATGGCGTTTGGAGGGGCTAATATACCAGTAACTAAAGGACCTCAGGTTAAAGAAGCTTATAAAATATATAATAAGTATTTCAAAATGTGGAAATCTGGCAAGAAAAAACAAGCTATCCAAGGGTTAAGAAAAGCTAAAGATAAAGGATTATTACATTATCTTGATGACGCAGGAAACGCAAAACCAATACTTATGAACCCGTCTGGTGCTCTTGGTTCTTCTAAAAGATATGTTACGTGGATGGCTGAACAGTCTGCAAAAAGACCTATGGTTATGAAAGCTCTTGATACTGGAGTTAGGAATTTTCTTACATTTGGTGCTCATGGGCAAGTATACGCAAATCTTCCATTGGAAGATCTTAAGGGAAGAGGAAAGCAGTTTTTACACGATGAAATGATGGGTGCTTTATTCACTATTGCAAGTGCTCCAAATATAGCTGATATGAGTAAATTAGCACAACACACTCTTACACCAGCTGCTATGTTTCTTATAGGTTCTGGTGCTGTAGATCCTAGTAGTCCATTTTTTATGAAAAGTCCATTTGAAGAAACTCAAGAAGAGGGAGTTGGAAGTAGTTTAACTGATAGACTTATAATGGGATTAGCATTACCCACATTTTATTATGCAAGTCATGGTATGAGTAAAGCTAGAATAGAAAGTAAACATATAACTGCCCTTGAAGCATTTAACATAAGCAGGGCTGAAGCAGGAAAACTTATACGTGAATCTAATTTTCTAGATGCATATATTAAGGTTGCATTAAAGCCAAGGCCTGAAGACATACAGCAGGTGTGGACATCAAAAGATGGTAAGAATGTTGACTTCTTAAACATAGCTAGGGAAAAAGGTAAAACTCCAGTAGTTCAGTATATGGATTTAGAAACACATAAAGTTAATGAAATGACTGTAGGAAGATTTTATCAAAGACATAAAAGAGCAGCTACTGGTGAAAATCCAGAACTATTTGATTTAGACGCATCATACAATAAAAGTAAAAAAGTCTGGGAAGTAACTAAAGTTGATGCAAGGGGTAACAAGTTTGGCAAGACAGAAACTATGAAAGGTGTAGATGCAAAAGATAAATATGTTGCTGGCTTTGGTGAGCAGATAGCTGAATCTAAAGCAAAGCATAAAAATCTTGTAAGATCTGCCAAGACAGCTGAATCAAACTTTGGTGTTCCAGACAAGGAAGCAAAAATTATAAAGAATGCATTGTATAAACAGAGCGGTGGATCTACGCTTAATATGACAAATGCAGAGTTAAGAGAATATGGTAAGATAATTCGCTCAAGTATTGTCGGAGCATCTTCTAAGCATCCAAGCACACTATGGCTTGAAAATTCAGGCGGTAAAATTGGAAATACTTTAAATGCTCTTAATAGAGATATTGTTCTTGGGCCAGTTGCTTATCTTCGTGGATTAAAAAAATCTCCAGGCTCTAGAGAGCTTTCCTATCTTATTGAAGATGTTCTTGATACTGAAAGCCTTGAAAAAGGTAAGTATGCAGATATGATACTTTCATTACAAGATATGAACTTTAAAGAAAATCAAATAAGAGGACTACAGGGTCTTATTGATCCTACCTTTAAAGACTTTGTTCCAAAGGATGTTTTAAATCATCCTATGCGAGAACAAGCAGTAGAGTTAGTAAAAACAACCCTCAATAAAACTTTTGACCAATTAGCACAGCACGGAGTTAAAGTTACTTCATATAGAGGTGGTAAAAAAGTAAGTGAAAAAATATGGGAAGCTTTAGATAGTAAAGGTGAAGAAATTATATTGAATGAATATAATGATGTTGCAAGTATAGAAATTGGTGATAAGGTCACTGATCTAGGTGGTAATGTACGTAGAATACACGAAATAAATAGCCACTTACAGCAAGATTATATACATAGAGTCCTTACTAAAGATGCCAGAAATGCTTTCGATAAAGATAAAGGTTTTAAAAGTATAATTATTGAAAGAATGGTAAAGAACGACGAAGATGCTAAGGTTATGAAGGAAGAAGGAAGATCTGAAGATTCTATACGTGAAGAAATGTGGAAAAAATTTAACAAAGTTTCTGGATGGATAGATCAGCTTGGTATATATGGAAGGCAGTATTCACGTATTCAAGACCTACCACCAGAGATTGCTTGGGATGCCGCAGGCAATGAAATAAAACTGGATAAATTCAATACCTATAAAAAAGGTGAAACTGTAGATGGAAGGGTTATAGAACAAATTATACCAATATATGAAACTGATTTTAGGCAGGTAATCCCAAGATATGCTAATAAAGTTGCTCATATAATTTCAATATCAAAACATTATGGCGAAGAAGGTTTAGCAGGGGAAATAGCACAAGGACATATAAATAGGGTTAGGGCAGAAACAAATAACGAGATTGGTAATTATGTTGAAACTGTTTTAAGAGAACAAATACACGGAGTAAAGACACCTGAAGAATGGTATACTCAAGCTGCGTTATGGGGAACGCAAAAAGCTACGGTAGCAGTTGCGAATGCTGCACTTTCGTGGGTTGGCTCTGGAATGAAAAATCTTCTACTTGGGCAAAGAGAAAATGTGACAACATTCGGTGCTGTAAGAATGGCAAGAGCCTGGGGCGATGTAATGCATACTCCAGAGGTTGCGAAGATATTAAATTCCATACCATTTGGTGAAGGAAAGCTTGGTCCAAAAGAATCTAAATACAGGGCGGCAAAACACGAAGCAGCTCTTATTGGTGCGCTTGAAGAAGGAACGCATCTACTTGAAATGCAAAAGCTATTCAAGTTAAATCCCAGTATGATGTATCAAACCGAGGCATTGAATAGAATAACTGCAATGATAGGCGGAAGACTATCTGCTGAAGCGGCTCTTGATGTTGTTGCTGGCAATAAGACTACGTTCGGTGCTGGAATGTCAAGAACCACAGCAAGGCATGTACTTGAGGAAACATTTGATTTAAGAAATATGGATCAGATTATAGAAAGAGGACATTTCACAGAAGCTGAAATGATAAAGGTTATGCAGCGTGCTCACAGAATAACCCAAGGTTCTCCTACTGTAGAATATATGCCAAGAGCATTCCAGAATCAATTTGGAAAATCACTTACATTATTTCACAGGATGGCATATCGTGTTACAGAGAATCTTTATAAGAATGCTATTATACCAGCATCAAAAGGCAATATCTGGCCTGTGATGAAGTTTGCAGCTGCAACTTACGGTGCTGGAGAGGCAAGAGATGCACTATATTACTTTGCTACAGGTAATCCTGAACGTGATATGTTCGTATATCCACCAGCAAAAGTGTGGAATAGAATGCTATCTTCAGAAGTGTTCTCATTCCTAAGTGGTTTATTTGATGAAAATGGTAGCTATGGTAAAGCTATGGTTGACTACGCAAAGGAAACTGGAAATTATTTTATGTTTCTAGCTAATACAGCTTGGAAAGGTGGAACAGATGTTCTTATTCCTGATGATTTAAAAAGAGAACTCGGTATTAACACTATTGAAGAACACTATGAAAGTCTAGGATATAAAGGAAAGGCACTTGAAGATATTGTCAATTCAGTCTCTGATATTCATAGACAAGCATGGTATAAGGAAGGCAATGATTACGGAAAAGACAATATACCATTATGGAATAGGGTTACAGAAGTGTGGAAAAGAGTGTCTGATCCGCACGTAAAACAACAGGAGTATGTACATAAAATACAGTATCAATATAGAAGAGATGTACTTGGGGAAGATTCTGATAAAAATGCTTCACGTGGTGCTTTTAATCCAAGGAGTGAGTTTTATAAAGAAATAGAATCACTATTCTTCTCAGATGTAGACGGACCTGAGTTGAAAGATGAAGGTGGTAAAAGTGAGAAAGTAAGAATATATGAAGCTGCTGTTATGTCGCAGGCACAAGAAATAATGAGAACAAATCCTAACTACGGAAATGATTACCAAGCAGTTAAAGCGGCAATAGATAATATAGAATCAAAAGTTGTCAGTATGAGACCAGTACCTTTTAGTGAAAGGGTAAAAGGAACATTTGCCAGAACTTCAAAGCTTGATGTATTTATGCAATACCTTGAGCAGGCTTCACCAAATGATGTGCCGATAGTTGAAGAGGCAATAGATGTATACAAGGGGCAGAAAAAGAAATGGGATAGAATCATCAGAAATTCTAAGCGTAAATTATTACGGAATGCAAGTAAAAAATTTAGAGAAAAGAGAGCAGAGTAATGCCGCCAAAAAATGAATTAAACTGGAGAGAAAAAGCCAATCAAAGTGTATCTGATTTTTTCAGAAATCTTTTATGTGAACAGACAGCACACACATCAATAGATGAAGAAATTAAGAATGCAGAATATCCTTCTGTAGCAAAATTTATTTACAAGAATATGGATATATCTCCTTCACCGCTTGGAAAAGGATATCAGAAGACGTACGTTCCAGGAGAAGCTGAGTTAGGAGCAAGATTGTTTGGCATTGAAGATGAAGTTGACCCATATATGTATATACATACTCAGTCAATTGATCCAGAAGGTTTTAGTCCAGAAAATCTATCGGCAAAACCAAAGCAAGGCGAGATTCCTTCTTTTGCTGACTGGAAAACGTTTGAAGAAGTTCCGTGGGAAGATGTAGGTTTAAAAGGAAAGAGTTATAAGCCAGAAGAAAGTCCTCTTAAAGAAGTTTCAACAAATGTTTTTGAAGTTAACCAAGGTACTGAATTTGGTCAAAATCTTCAAAGCAGAATAGACTGGGGATTTGCAAAGGCAAAAACTCAAAATAGTTATAAGCCTAATCCAGATGAAAACTACAGGGAAATGTTATTTTGGGAAGATCCTCTTCTTGGTGATGTCTACTATGAAGACGATGGTTCCTTTAAAGATGTATGGAATATTGCATTGGATGAACACGAAGCTTTGCTAGGTTCTTTTCCTATTAATCTCTTAAGAGGTGCTGGCGCTTCAACATTTGAAAAGAATGTTCCTACTGTTAGAGGCAAGGCAAAGGATAGAAGTATTAAAGATTTTACAGATCCATCAGGTTTAGGTGATTACAATGTAATGCGTCCTCCAGAAAATATTTTACCACTTGAAGGACTAAATGACGAATTTTTTGAAGAATATCTTAAAAAACTTATGGAATCAGACCAATATTAAATGCCACAGAACACAGTCAAAGATATTATAGAATTTCCTCCTATTACAGTATATGGAGAAGAAAAAGATCAATCTGCTACTGAAAAAACACTTCGTAGTATGTTTAATCTTGCTAACGAGCCAAAAGATCCTTATGCAATTAAACGATTTCCGTGGGGCAAAAAGCAAGCAGGTGGAGTTGATCTAGAAGACGAAATATTTCCTCTTTATTATATTATAAGGGACTTATTACGTATGCCAGAATTTGTTTATGATTTAACGACTCACAAGTTACAGGCTGGTATTCCATCAACATTCCTTGGAGATCAGGCTGTAAGGGATATAAAGAATCAAGAAATGGAAGAAGTTGCAGATTGGATGGAATATTGGTATACAAGCCCTACTACAAAACAAAGGCTCCAAGATATGGGACACTCTGATGAAGAAATTGAAGATATTGTCGAAAGAGCTGCAAATATAGAAGGAATGTCGTGGGAAGATATATCTAAAAGACCTCCAGATGAAGATAAATCGTTAGCATGGTTATCTGAAAGCCCTCCAGAGTCCGAGTGGGCAAAAGTACAAGATGCAGGTGCATGGTATAGTCCTCCAGATGATTATATGTATGCTCATCCAACAAATTTTATGGGATATCTTATACCAAAGGAAGAATATCAATCAATAGGTGCCCATGAACTTACTCATGGTATTAGGGAGGAAGATAAGCTAACTGACAAAGAGCTAAAACTTTTAGAAGAAGCTGGTAAAACTTATCTTGAATATAGTGATGAAGATTTTATTAATGTAATTACTGACCCAACTGGTCCATTTCAACCATATACATATAAAAATTTACCCCTTCAATTTGGAGGGGCATGGAGAGAAGAGAGACCACGTGGAGGTGTTCAATTCCATAGTAAATACTTTGGGGACCCTTCGGAAATATACTCAAGGATATTTCAAGTAAGAAAATACTTAGATGCTAAACCTGGAGAATATATTGATGAAAGTGACATAGAAAATATAAAACATTACCCTGCTGTGAATGATCTTTTAAGATATATGCCAATAAAAAAAGTACAAGAACTTTTAAATACCTTAGCAGCTACAGAAGAGTCAAAGACAGTAGGTGACTATATGTCTGAATTTGTATAATGCCACAACAAACTTATAGCGACTTCTTTTCTCCTGCATCTACTGCACACAATCAGATAGATCAATTGATTGGAGAGTTAGGAGATCCAGGTTCTATACGTGCTGCAGACCCTTGGTGGAATATGTATGGACAGGCTAAGGAATCAGTTGGTGACTGGTTAGGAGAAATGCTTCCACCCTCGCCTGGTATTGAGCCTGGCACTCCAAGGTATGAAAGTGCTGAAGAGAATATAAAAAATCTGTTTGGTTTAATTCCACAGGAAAAGTGGGAGCTTCCACTCTATGCGCTGGGAGGTGCAGGTTCTTTAAAGAAGGGAAAGAAACTTCTATCTGGAGCTAAATCAAAAAAATCTGTATCAGATTACCTTGAAAAGATGATGAAAAGGATGAGGGCGGAAGAGCAGGGAGCGGATATATTGTATAGCAATATGGAGAAAGGTGTGTATCCTAGAGATACAGCTAAAAAATTCTATTCAGATGTATACCCTAGTTTAAAACCTGACGTTCAGAAACAGTTTAGACATTGGTCTCAAACTGGAGAATTCTATCCTGGAGCCACCAAGGGAGGCAAGGCTATCGATGTCCCATTCGATGAACAAATAGATGACTATATTTCTGAAACTTTTCCAAGTATAAAAAGCCACGGAGAAGATGCTGTATATGATTTCATAGAAGGCACGTGGGATAATCCAGCCAGTAGAGGTGAATTATCATATATGTCAATGATAAATGATATGTTTGATGCGGCTAAACAAGGTAAGCCAAGCAGTATTGCAGAGTTTCTATCTGGTACTCAAGCAGCAAAAGCTTTACCTGAGAAAGGTTGGTTTGATTATGTACAAGATTTTCAACGAACTGCAGGCGAGGCAGTTCTAAAACATTATAAAAAATCTGGATATTTAAAAACTTTGCCAGAATATCAACAAAAAGCAGCAGGTCATCTTATGGGGTATGAAAAATTCAAATATAACCCAGAATACTTTTTAGCACATATTTTACAGAGAAAAAATCCACCAAAGGTTATGGGAAAGCTCGCATTCCCTGAGGATGTTATTTACAAAAAGTTAGACAAATCAGAAAAAAATCTTATGGAAGTAATTGATGAAGGTATAAAAAATTTGGAAGAGAAAGTTACTCCTATGTATCAAGAAGTTGCGAAAAAAAGAGACTTAGAGCTTAATATATTAAAATTAAAAGACCTTCTTAAATAATACTAAAGCAGTTTAGCGTGCTCTTTAGCATCATTTAACGTATCAAAGACTAGACAACTGTCACCCACATAACCCATCTGCACCCTGCCTGTTTCTCCATACCTATTCTTGACCACATATATATTAAATTCATACTTATCCACATCTTCGTACCTTGTTATCCAAGGGTAGTGGGTAAACATAACTATCTCTGCATCCTGTTCTAAGAAACCAGACTCTGCTAAATCTGAAAGCCTTGGTATTGAATCAAGCCTATGCTCTATATTTCTGTTTAATTGAGAAACCAGAACTACGGACATATTTTCGGCTTTTGCAAGCCATTTATATTTTCTTGAGGTGTCGCCTATCTTAAGTCTTAAATCTCTTCTATCTGATACTGGATACTCAATAAGACCTACGTGGTCATCTATTACTACGTCTGGCTTAATCTTCTTAATTTCTCTGAATGTAGAAGGCACATCTCTTATGTCATCAAACATATAAAGGTTGCCAAAGGTGTCTGCTATTCTACTCACAGCCACATCCATAGCCATTCTGTTGTCAATTATTCCGTGTCTTAAGTTCCTATAAGATATCTCCTTTGTCTCCATAGCAATAATCTTTTTCATCATTTCAACATTAGGCATTTCCCTGTTAACAAGGATAACTTTCTTATCCTGTTTAATGAGATTTCTCGCTATATTTGCGGCAAGTGTGGTCTTTCCATTTCCTGGTCTGCCTGCTATAATTGTTAATTCTCCTCTTGTCATTCCAGAGATAATACCGTCTACACTTTCAAATCCTGTAGGCACTAAGTTCCTTCTATCATAGATAGATTCGACAGTCTCTAAAAGTAATTCTTTAAGGCTGAAACTCGACCCTGGACGGAGGTTTAATAGGTTTCCTATAGTGCTATGAGCCTCTTCAAGTAATACTTCAACTCCATTAGAATTATCCTCTGATAGTTGTTGGATTCTCTGTGTTTGGATAAGGAGTTTTCTCTTCAACCATTGCTCGTGTATTATCTTAGCATAGGCTTCAGCGTTTGCTGGCGAAGGAGAACAATCAATAAGTCCTGTGATATAATACATATCATCACCCCTCTTTTTCCTTGATGGATATGCACTACTTAAAGTAACAACGTCTATATTCTTGTCAGAATTATCAAGCTTAATGATAGTCTTCCAGATGTTCTTGTTTATATCCTCATAGAAAACATCACTGTTTGGTATCCAAGGCTTTACCTGTGAAAGATATGAACTGTCAGCAAGTAAGCTTCCTAGCAGTGCCTTCTCTGAGTCTGTATCGTGTGGTTGTATCAAAATAATTTCCCCTGATTCTTTTCTTTATCTATTCTCTGATTAGCGTGCTTAACAAATTTTTCTTCTATCTCACAAGCAAGAAAGTTTCTATTCTCCCTTAAAGAAGCTACCCCTATAGTCCCAGAACCTGCAAAGCAATCAAGTACGGTGTCTTCTTTTAAAGAACTGTTCCTTATAAGCCACCTGTACAGGTTAACTGGCTTTGGAGTGGGATGTATAGAATGTCTTGGCTTATCACTCCTATAGAAATTAGGACTCTTGGTTATCTGCATCTGCGACTTGCCTTTTGAGTGAAGCAGTATGTACTCAACTATGTTTCTATAATGATATCCAAGTCCCATCATTCCCTTGTGCCATACTATCACCTTTTTAAACTCAAAGTAATCATCTATTATAGGCTTTAATTTAAAGAGATTCTTTTCATCAACAAAGGTATATATATGTCTGCCTGACTTAAGAACATCAAGTTGTCTATAGAGTATTGATTTGTATTCATTATACCATTCATCTTCATAGTCGTCCTGTGAACCCTTAAACCATCCTTTCTCTGAAAACCTATTGGTTCCGTTGTTTGTACTTATAGGATATGGAGGGTCTACTATAATAAGGTCGCAGGATTCTTTAGGTAACAAACCCATAAAATCCCAAGCTTCTGCCTGTGTAACCTTATTTAGGTTTTTTGAGTGGTGGCAATCTGTCGAAGTATTTTCTTTCATATTCCTTTCTCTTTTCGTGTGTCTTATTTTCATTCTTAATTATACCAAGTAAATATTTGAGTCCGTAGCCCATCTCATAAAGACGCTTTTCTAAATATGTAGCTATGCCACGTCTTATGATTATACCCTGCATCTCTTTGATTTGGGTAAGGAAGGAATACATTTCTAAATCGGTAGCATCTGTAAACTTTTCAGATACAGAGTCTATACTTTCAAGTGTCTTTTGAGCAAAGAGAGTACGAAGGCGAAGGTTTTCTACCTTCCAAGCCTTTTCTTTCATTTTCCTGCCACAGGTCGGACACTTATCCATTTCGCTCACACAAAGGACATATTTTTTCTTCTAAAGGTATTCTTTTAAATACACTCCCAAGATATTCATACCTGTCTCTATAATCTGAATTGCGACAGTTATATGGAACTACGCTAGACCAAGCTTTTTTACAGCTTGTACATCTAAATGGATCGTATGCAGGATTCCTCGCATACTTTGCAGACTTTATTTGTCTTTCACTCTTCTGTAGCCAATCTGGATCGAGCCACTCCAGATCTGGTACGATTGTAACCTTTCCATCCTTCGATGACTTTAATTCTCCAGCAAAATATGTCATTGACATACTTCTATTCATATCACGTTCACATTCTTTGGCACGTGATTTGACGTATTTGTCTTTCAAGTCATATGCTCCGTGTCCATTTGAAGGACGTTTTATTTTTTTGAAATGATCTTCAGCCAGTTTTCGTACTTCTGGATTACGTACACCTCGCCGTAGTTTTCCTTCACTATCTGTATGTCCACATACTTTGATGGTTTTATCCATTTTGCTATCCTTTCTCTTGTCTTGCATTGTGCTTTAAATTCGCCAACCATAACATCAACCTCTGGATGTTCACCCAAAGATCTTCCATCGCTACCCCAGGCTCGTAGAGATTTAATACCGAAACTCTTTGCTATCTTTACGCATAGTCTTTCGAATCTACTTCCCTTCTGTTTGCTTTTGTTTCCCATTTATCTCCTTTATTGCTCTAATCTTTCTAAGTCTGATACGAGCAGAGTACAACTGATTTTCTACTGTTCTTTTAGATAGAGAAAAAGTTTCTGCTACCTCACTAACTGTCTTTTTTTCATAAGTTACCATCTTAAAAACTTTACGCATTTTTTTTGGCAATCCTTTTTCAATTGCATGGTCAACGGTTTCCTCTAAAAACTTTTGCATACATAGCTTTTCTGGGCTATATTCATACAATCTCTCTTTCTGTATTTCATTTAATTTGTCATAGTATTTCTTCTTAGTAGTCTCGCGTCTGAAATAATCATAACAAATATTATACCCAATTGTTTTTATCAAAGAGAAGAATCCATATGCATCTTCTAGCCACAATCTTTTTTTCCACACACGGAGGAAAGTATCCTGTACTATATCGTAGGCAAATTCACTATCCCCAACCTTTTCTACCATCATTGAATATAGAACTGGACTATATTCTCTGAATAAATCTGAAAATATTTCTTCGTCATTTTTTTTCATAACCAAATCTCAAAGGCTCAGGGCGAGTGCCAACTCACAATTTATAACAGGTACTTTTGCCAATTTCATCCTATTACGAACCCCTGAGCCTTAATTATAGTGGAGGCAGGTGGAATCGAACCACACTGCCTCCTGCCACGGATGGTGAAAGGAATAAAGCCCATCCGAGAAAGGGGGATTAACCCCCAGTGTTCAACCAATAAGTATAGTAATTCGTACCAGGTGCACTATTAGAGTCAATATTCATTCCCTCTTTTCTAAGTGTATGCACGTATGCAGCGAGTCTATTGGTTCCGAAGTTTCTTAATGCATCAAGATGTGTCATCTTTTCTCCATTCCTGAATGCACTCTTTATCTTTTTTAACTTCGTCATATGTCCTCCTTAGTTTATATAGTAATCGTCTTTCGTCCCTTCCTTGTATGTCTGGGACGCTTTTGTTTCTACAGGTTGTCTTCTTTATGTCAAGAACTACATTCATTCCGTAGTCCCAACCAAGAAGCTCCTGAAATGATTCCATCGCTTTATTCCACTTACTTATTTCCATTAAAATGGAACATCAATCATTTCTCTTTTGCCTTCTGCCCAGCTAAAGACAGACAGTACTTTAGGTGATGCTTTTTCCTCGCCATCATCATTAGTCCACTTGTCGTGTATCACCTTTGCTATTACAGGCTTTCCATATATATCATCTTCTCTTATCTCTGGAAGTCTGTACTTGCCATCCTTATCTTCTGAAACCTTAACACCTGCTGATTCCACAAATTCCATATACCGTTTGTTTGAGCCTTGACTGTCAGAGAGTTGAGGGTACTTTGCCTTGTCTGGATTCTTAAACCTAAAGAATCCTTTTGCCTTTAGCTCTCTTCCAACAAAAGCCTTGCCAGATACGTCTTCTCCATTTGTGCCATAGTCATTGGTTGCATTTTCTTTTGCTACTTTGAAGGACGGAACGTAGATGTCAGCAAGGAACTTACCTCTTACTATTACATCTTTCCTTACATCCAGACCACAGATGTGTGCATAGTAATCTCCAATGGGTACTATACCATCGAAATCCTGCGAAGGATCATAATATGCACCACTCGACTCTGTGCTGTTTAGTATTTCATTTATATCAGCCATTTTCTCTTCTTTCTGTTATTAACTGTTCTATTCTTGTTACTGTTCTCTTTAAGTTTTCATCGTTTATTTCACCTGATTTCATTCCATCTCTTATTTTATCTTTTATGTCTTTATCAAGTTCTTCCATCATTGATTCTACCATCTCTATCTCACCATTCTTAAGGAATGGGTCTGTTATTTGCTTCCTGTAAACATCATCTGCTATATTGGTGAGCCTATTGATTGCTCTCTTTAAAGCATTTGTGTTTGCAGAGGCAACATTCTTATCAATGTCTACTACGTTTTCTGGAGCGTGAGCCTTTCCACTTTTGAACTGTATTCTTGCAGCTCCAGGACTAAAGAATTCTCTTACTACGCCATTGTCCTCTATTCTTAGACTACCACTTACTATAACCCATTCTGAACCAAGGAATCGTACTGGATCTTCTCCAGCAGAAGACCAAGACCAGATAGGATACTCTTCACTGAGCCTAGATCTTAAATATCCTTCATCAACATATTCATATCCATCTCCCTTTATCTTTATGAATGGCTTAGGTGTAGCCTCATCAGATATTCTCTTATGTGTTTTGCGAATATCATCTTTTGTGCTTTCACTTGTCTTTACTATTTCGTTTGCCAACTTTCTTCTCCTTTACTTTCTTCTTTGGTTTTTCTGGTTCTTTGGATAACATCTCAAGAATATCCTCGATATCACTGAGTCTTGCCTCGAGTTTATGTATACTGTTTTCCATTTCTATTGCTCTTCCCATTGTGCATTCTCCTTTTTACCATTATTAACTCATTTAAATTTTTAGGGCGAACAACGACCTTCGCAAATGAATTATTGTTCATTAAGCTGATATAACCTCGTCAGGAAATGTTTCTATGCAAGAACGCGCTACTAGTCGCATAGAAGACATAATTACGGTCTTCAGCACCCTTTTATAATTTGTCAAACAACCACTTGAGTAAGAAATCATTTATCTTTTTTTCTGCTTTAATCCTTAATTTTCGTTTTGGCTCTTCTGTCCATTTTATCTTTTTGGCTTTATATTCCTCGGATATACTATCATAGCGTACTGGTGCACAAAAATGATAATCTTCGTTAAGAACACCATAATAATAAGTAGTCTGATTATAATTCTCATCCATTTCAATATGTACTGACATTCTTTACTCCTTTACGTAGGGGCAGGTGTGACGCACATCACAGAATCTTTCACACTTCACACCACCCCAGGTTTCCTCTTCATTACATTTCTCAGGAAGTTCTTTAGTTTCCAAAGCTTTAAGCAATAAGTCTCTTTTCTCAAGAAACTTTTCTTTAAGTCTTTCGTTGTCTATCATCGGAACTTTTATTAAGTATATATTCCTATCAATGCCACGCTCTCTTGCCATCTGTATACCACCATCCCTTACCGTAGCTTGTATATACATTTTATCAACTTCATATCCCTCACATTCTAACATATATCTATACCAATTCAACTGCCACTTCCAATCTCCAAAGTCAGCTTTTTCCTCATTTTTATAAAATTCTTTTACCTTCCTGGGAGATCCTTTCCTTCCCCACTTACCATTTCTTAAGTATACTGCTCCAGACGGGTCATCTATTAAACAAAAGCTCATACCAAGTGCCTGTGCTACCTTATAGGAGCCACAGTTTTTATAATCAACAAGTACTTTACTCTTTGGATCGTACATATCAAGTATCCCTGTTATACCGTGCCTTTCCATCGCCTTCTCTGATAATATATCATCATCGGAATCTTCAAGCTTTTCGTGGTGCATAGTACCTGTTAGTGCAAACGCTCTTTCTTGAGGGTTTATAAAATAATTTTCAGTCCTTTTTAAGTAAGCCTCGCAAGTCCCTGTGAGAAGTTCTGTTGTGCTTGGCTTTCTATCATTAGGTCTTTGCTTTGCCATATACTTTAATGTTGATATAGTGCATCCCAATTTCTCCATATCAACCAACCCATTGAAACAGGCTTCAAAAGATACCTCCATCAATGTATAAGGCCCAGCTTGATACTTAAATCCTATTGCTGGCATTTTATTTTACTCCTTTTCACTTTAATTACACTTCTTAAACCATATTTTCTTCTTGCCTTTTTTAAACTGTTAACTTTAACTATCTCATAATTCTCGTCTCTGTCATCCTCAAGGTAAATATGAGTATAACGTATAAGTTGTTCCTCTTCTAAAGGCATTTTTTCTCTGTTTATAAAATCAATGAATTGAGATGCTCTCATTTATTTACTCTACCTTATACATTTCATATTTAAGTGTTAGCTCTTGTCCTGCTTTAATATCTTCTGTCGTTTCGAGCCAGTTTCTGTTTGATGCCCTTAGTAGTGTGCAGTTTGGTGATTTGGAGTGATTTATAAATCCTCCAAGTGGCGATCTGGTTACTTCTTCCCATAGAAAATAGTGGGTGATACCTATTCTTGTTTTATTCTCTATATCTTCAGTAGCAAACAATCCAAGTCCTTCTATGCCAGACTGTTTGATAGTAAGATAATCTGGGAGTGGTTTATACTTTTTCATACAAAGAACTTAGCTGTTTTTCTAGCTTGGTTTTTGAAAGATCTACTCCGTATCCGAATGTTAATTCAGCGTGTCTAGTAGCATTTCGTATTAAAGAGAAAAGCTTTTTAACTTGCTTTTTATTGTATTTGTAATTTTTCCTCTCAGAACAATTAGATAATGAGATTATTGATTCCACTACTTTTATTGTTCTATATGTAGCAACTCTATTAAATCTTTCTTTGATAATTTCTTTGTTACACTTCTCCATTACTTTTCCTTTCCTTTAGCTGAATCAACCTACAAGCAAGGTATACACAGGTATCGAGAATTTCCTCAAGGGATTCCACAATAAAATCCCTTTTGTCTGTAACAAGTATTTCTTCTCCATACTTGTCTGCACCTGCATCAAGCCTGCTCTTTATGAGGTTCAATACTTCTTCGTTTATTCTTCTTGACTTCAAACTATTCCTTTCATTTCTCTTTTTATCCAGTAATTTTATTTATGTATTCTTTTTTAGGATTTGGCTCTTCCTTCTTATCACTAGCCATTTTTTCTTCTTCTTCCTTCCTTTCTTTTACCATTTGAGATATTTTAAGAAAATCATCTGCGAGTTTCTCATATGTCTCTATTTTTTTAATCTTACTAGTTAAAAAGTCGAGTGATTCGAAAACCATCTCGACTTCTTCTTCAGTCATTTTTACAGTGACCACTATCTTACACATATCTCCTTTCTCCTTCCGTACTATGCGTTTTTAGCCCTAAAACACTATGTGAATATACCCACAATTCAATGTACATAACAAGTACTTTCTTTCTCTTTACGGGTATGTTAATTGCATCGCATTAGATGAGAATTCAACTATACTCTCATCTGGTTCAGTGAATTTGTCGATCCTTTTGAGGACATAATCAACCACATCATCTGAAAGGTGGAGGGTTTCCACAAACTCCGTGAATGTTATCTCCCTATCAGCCTCGGTGTATAGCTTCACCAGTTTTTTGCGGAAATCTGTGTAGAATTCACCATCACTTTCTAGACTCCTGCCTACCTGTATCCCTGTCTTAACTATCGCCTGACAGAGATAGAGCCAGTTCTTCATCTTTCTCGGATTGTTGGTACCAGAATGGTAGCGAAACTCTATCGAGCCGAGATAGATTCTTGCGTGCATATTCATTCCGTGATAACGAGAACTATTGTATTTATCGAGTGATGGTGAATTTGAGCACGAATCGTACCAAGTATCTATAAAGCTTTCATTACTGTCGATACTCAGTATTGATTCTACACTCATAGGCAACGGTCTGCACCAAGTTGAATTTAGTCTCGAGGTTGGAATCATTTTGTAGAGATATTTTTCTACCTTTTTCCCAACCAGGAGTACTCCCTTTAGTTCTTCCCATTGTAGATCTCTTGCATCAATGTGTACGTGTAGTCCACAAGAAGTATTTGGATAGCAAGAGTTCATCCTAAGGTGCAACGCTAATGAATCTATGCTTTCGTAAAGCATATCTCCATTTTGTGGTGCTTTTAATAAGAATTCTGCACCATCCTCTGGGAGGCTTCCGTCTGTGGTCATCATCCAATCTGGAGGACATCCATCTCTCACATCACCCCAATCTGAGCCCAATATCGTTTCAACTTCTAAAGAAGCAAGTCTCTTGAATGGATTTTTATCGTATGTTTCGCTTTCCTTTATTACGAAGCTTGCTCCAGATGAATAGGATTCAAGTGATATATTTCTATCTCTTTCTTCCCAGCAACTGTTACAGTAGTAGTAATCCTCGTCATAGCTTGCCTCCTCTCTTTCTACCTCCGCATCACAAACATCGCAGTTAGTATATCTCTCGTAATAGCAATCCTCACAGTACACATAATCATTGCTATGTTCTGAGCGATATATCCTATTTCGAGGTAGTTCGTGATCGCAATCGCAACACATAGTAAAGAGATCTTCATAACATTGATGACAGAACGGTTCACCTTCTTCATACCGATTTGACCCGAAGATTTCAGATTCAGAGTAATGTATATCATTTCTATCGGTATTTTTATCACAATGTCTACATCTTATTTTTACCATAATCTCCTCCTATGCTATTGCATTGTTTGCTGTTATCAGAGCGAATACCCAAATACTCACTTCCCTAAGCCAACCTATCTTTTTAAGGGTATCGTATATTTCATCAATCCCACCATCAACCTCTTTACCTTCAAGGACTTTTATCTGATGTTTGAGATGTTTCAGATAATCCTCGAAACTGTCAGTATTGACAAAAGGATTCTTCTTTGCCCTCTGGTATAATCTCTCCAATACGTACTTCTTTGACTTGATTTTTATTGGTGTTGATATACCAACGAGCATTGCTTTTCTTTTCTTTTTCATACATTATCTCCTACATTGAATCGTTCTATTTTCTCAGGAAGGAGTAATACTTCCTGCTCATCATCGTCTTTTTCATCATATGGATCTGGATCGCAACCATCACAAATGAGTGATTCTCCGAAGTCAGTCATTTCATTTTTATCCACCCAATCTGAGCACCAATCACATAACCTGAGATCTGGATTGTTTTTCTTATTTTGTTCAATCTCCTCAAGTTTGCACTCTTCCCAGCAGTCTCCACAAAGTGTCCAATGAAGATCGTCTACATACTTGGTATCTTTTTTACTCACCCAGCATTTGCAGTAATCACATTGGACGTGAGAATTATGGTTATGGGTAGTTATCTGTTCTGCCCTGACATCCTCCCTGCAGTTCCAACATAGTTTGGTTTTATAGTACGTTGTAGCTCCACACTCGGTACACCTTGAGGATTCACCTTGATAGCCAGAATATCCGTAATAAGAGCCAGAATAGTATTTGCTAACCTTTGGTTTGAACTTCTCTTTAGTGTGAATTGGCGAACTGTTAAAGTTTTCCGTTTCACATCCGTAGATTATTCCTTTTTTGAGTGAACCACATTTAAGAGTCCCCAGACCTGCATTACTCAAAGCCGTATGTAATATTAGCTCTGTGCTTGCCCAGAAGAGAATCTTAGCTTTTTTCCAGTATGCAACACATAGAGGCCTCGATGATTCCCTTGCAAGATAGACAATGCTCGGATCGTCTTTAATGAAGGTAATCGCATAGTCGCCATCTATCTTTTCAAGAGCATTTTTGATTTTGTTCCTGTTTATTGCACCAAAGATGGCTTCGGAGTCAACTTCTATTGTTTTGTTCATCTTTCTAGCGAGTTCATTATGGTTACTTAATACACCATTATGAGCTCCGACAACTTTGCCTATGGCAAATGGATGAGCATTTCTAATAGATATTGTTCCGTGTGTAGCGAGCCTTACGTGTCCTAGAACTGCAGTTGTAGAGCGATTCAGTTCGGGAATTATTTTTTCTTCCCAATCTTCGTGCTCAATCATATCAAAGGAGGGCATAACAGTTTTAAATATTGACCTTGACTCTTTCGAGATGAAGGCTATACCTGTACTGTCTGTTCCTCTTACTGATGATTCATCTGCAAGATACTGGAGTACCAGTCTTGATTGCTCAATCTGGAAGTTGTTTTGTGAGTCAGCCTTTTTTGCTAACCCGAATACTCCACACATAGTTTGTTCCTTTCTTTTTTATTGATTAAAGTAATCTCTTACTTCGTCTTTATTGTGTTGTTCCTTGTATGCTTCCTTCTCATCTGAGAAGAATCCATATAAGTTTTCTTCTCCAATCATTTGGAGATAATCTTCAAGACCAATTCCGACGTAGCCTGAATCTTTAAATTCTTTATTTAATTCTTTTTTGGAGCTATGTACAACTGCGAGGCAAAACTTAAGCCAACTCATTATAAATCTGGAAGTTGTTCTCGTGGGAAAGTATCTGAACTCAATAGTACCGTGGAGGAATCTGGAATGGAGATTTAAACCACGGTATCTTGAATCATTATATTTGTCTGTTGTCATCTCTACATCACTTAATGTCATATACCAAAGCTCTGCAAAGTCTTTCATATCATTTATTCTGAGAATACTCTCTGTCCAATGATTCATATGTCTTGGCAGGGGAGCTGAATATTTCCTTTTAAATCTTATGATTGGAAGAGATAAATACATATATTCTTCCATTTTTAACATTATGAGCAATATTCTCCTTAGTTCTTTATGTCTTAAAAGTCTTGCATCTATATGAAAATGAATACCACAGGAGGAATCTCCCCACATATACTTATTATCAATATAATTTAATATTTTATTAAGAGATTTAAACATATTATCTCCATTTAGTGGACCGTGAGATCTTAATTCTATTCCAAGATGTTCATCGCTTAGAGAAGCATCACTACCACAAACCCAACCTTCTGGGAGTCCGTACAGATCTCCTTCGCTTTCATCATATTCGTCAGCATCTCTGAGAAGTTCTATTTCTACTCCAATGTGTTCTTGGTATTTTATTTCATTATAGGTTTCAGATGCTCTAAATACAGATGGAGGATATACCCTCACAGGATTTGATGCTATCCTTGAAATTAAATTTTTGGAGCATTTTTCACATCTCCTTTCACTATCTATATACATAGATTTGAGGAAGTCTTTTTTAAGTTCTCGCCCTAGCTCCACCATACTATAATTTCTAAAAGCATCCTGTGTTTTGGAGAATCTTTCTTTCCACATTTCACAACTTCCACAGTAGAAATATAATCTCTCTACACAACCATCACAGAATAAATCTTTTGCATCTGGTATTTTCTCAAATGATCCACAAAAGTAGTTACTATATCCCCACAAATTGTTTACTTCAGAGCATTTTGTACACTCAAAGTGCATATTTTGTAAACATCCATTACATATAAAATTTGATGGATAGAGATGCCTTCTGCCAAAGTACCTTCCCATAGTTTCTGGAGCAATTCTCATACATATCTTGCACGGAATATCACTTTCATCAAAAATTTCTCCTCTCGCTAGAATGTATTTTAATTGCTCCATTTTATAGTGTGTATTTCTTATGGCTAAGTGACAGTTTCTAATATACTTCTTTCTGTTCCTTACTGGAGATCTCATTTCACTACTATTATATCTTGTTTGATTTAATATATACATAGTTACTCTATCAGAATTTTGATAATTTCTGGTAACTCCCAAATATGGATATATTGGAGGATCATCCTTATACGAATCACCATCACGAGATGATGCAAATCTCAATGGAACCCTTACTTTACTGAGAATTGACCTCATATATTCTTGGTACTCAAATTCATCTCCCTCATTACCTAGTCTTCTCTTTCCTTTGAATACATTTTTCGCAGTTGGGAGGAAAAGTAGATAATGGAAGTGAAACCAACTAGAAGTTTTATGATTTACTAATTCTCCATCTTCCACAGTTACCATTCTGTGAGAAAGTCTAAAGTATGGATAATCCTCTTCTATCAACTTACCAACTTCGTTTACGACTCCTCCCTCGTTAAAGGCTTTTAGTATAAGAAAAGAGTCATTTTTCTTAAATGTCATTACCTATTCTCCTTTAATCAATGGTTTATTTCCCAGGTTTCAGAGATGTCATCAAATAGTCTTTGTGGCTTATATTCTCCATTTGCTATTTCTGTCAAAGACTGAACTGCCTCTTCTTCAAGCTTGTAATCCGTGAGCCAGAATTTCGTCATTTCCTCTGTTACTTTACTTTTCTTTTCACTATTTTTGAGTCTTTTTACTTCTCCGTAAAGTGTTTTTATCATACCACCTGCAGGAGAATCTTTGCCTACTTCCTCTATTGTAAGCTCGATTGCTTTGTCTGTTGCCTCGTTTATGTATAGCATTTACTTACCTCTTTTTTTGTTAATAATCTGGTCAACTGCTCTATCTTCAATTTCAAGAACATTCCACCTGGAGTGAAATCTTCTACTAGTGGAACAGAACCAATCTCCTGCTACTTTTCTGTCTCTTTTTTCACATCCGCAGCTCTCCCTGAAAGCAGAAACAACTTTTTTTGCTCCTTTGTTTAACTTTACTTTTTTACAGGTCATTTTTATTTCTCCTTTGCTATTTTTGGAAGTTTTCCACCAAGCTCCTTAAACCTTTCTTCAACTGTTTCTACAAGGATCTCGGTTATTTTGGCTCCTGTAAACCTACTGGTTTGACCTATACCTCTCTTATAGTAATGCTTAAGAAGGTTAAGGTAACTCCATTTGGTATGTTCACTCATCATTGTATTACTCCTTTTCTTTCCATTGTTTACATTGTAAAACATTAAACCCATTATTTCTCCACATATCCACTACTCTTTGCCTGTCGTCTACAATCCATTCTATTCTATCAGCAATACCATTCTCTATCATTCTTTTCTTCAGTATTTCATCTTTCTCGTAATTAGTTCTGTATCTCATATAAAGTCTATTGTAAGGCACACTATTCTCTTCAAGCCACAATATAGTTTCGTGCATTGTGCTCCCATTCCTTCCAGATAGTATGTAAATATTATCTCTTTCAAGCATTCTCATCAAATCTATAATCCACTCTATAGGTTTATCGTACATACATTCCTCGAAAAATCTCTTGTAGTCCTTTTTACCTGTTTCGTAGGGTTTTTTTATGAATTTTACTCTGTGTTCCATATCTGCTATCGTACCATCGAGGTCAAAAACATATATTTTCTCTGGGTGTTCATCTAATCTCAATCCACGACGAGTGTAAAATTTATCTCCCATATGTATACCATTTTCATATACTGTGAATTTTTTATGTCCATTTTTACTCTTGACTGTTTTATGCATCTTTACTCCTCTGTGCTTAAGGCGTGTTCACTCCAGAATTTTTGTGCTTCTTCTATCTCTTTTTCTGTATTTAGTGATTCATCCCAGGGTTCTCTTAAAGCAGGTGTGTCTGATTGTGTTCCATAAAGAGTAAAAGCCACTTTACCCACTAAACCAATAATGCAGATATTGTGGGCAGATCTCATAGGCTTATCAATCATTCTACTTAGGTCATCTCTACCATTCCTTATTTCGTATGTAACTTCTTCCTCTGTTACTGGGGAATCACCAGCAGTTGGACCGTAGAGAGCTGATGGAATAACTCCCAGTTCTTCTGGAATTGTCAGGATTTCACAGACAAACGTACCATTCTCCAGACTTTTGAATTTTGAGTGGTTTTGTATCCACTCCATTTGCTCATCACTCACAGAATGGTCATTGTGAGCAATATTTGGAAAGTTCTTTTCCATTTTATTTCTCCTTTTCTGTTAATACTTCTATTTCCTCGTATTCTTTCTTCATCTCTCTAAGCCACATAAAGAATACAAATACCCAAGTGAATAGCAGTAAACCTCCTGCCATTATTACTATTTTTATTTCCATTTTTACTCCTTTTCTAATGCTTCTTGTATTCTTTTTATTTCTTTATTAGAGTCTCCACGCCTTCCTGAAATACGGCTTAATTGTTCTATCACAGTTCGTTTCTCTCTTTTCTTCGTTCTTTCAACGGCTTCTTCTCTCCGTTGGTTTTTTCTCTTTTTTCCATAGAGTTTCACGTCTTACTCCTTTTTCTTTTATTCTGTTGTTTGTTTTGGAGACACGAGTTCGCCAGGCGAACCCATAATATAAGCCTCCTTTTAGTAGTTTCTCTCGTAAATTCTTTCGTCAATCTTTTTGGTTTTTCTCCGTTTCAAATATGGTTTGTTTTCAAGCAATCTCCCTCGATTAACTCTGCTCCTTGTATGCCATTTATCG
>Ga0114899_1000422_pt1 | contig 30406 bp, 27 predicted proteins | sample MalvireepMed_215_FD_83497 | JGI IMG/M metagenome (GOLD analysis project Ga0114899, IMG submission 83497) | Marine viral communities from the Global Malaspina Expedition - Malaspina viral metaG DeepMed_215 | ecosystem: Environmental > Aquatic > Marine > Oceanic | place: Mediterranean Sea...
ACAAAGATGAAGCAGCTAGGGATATTCCCATGGGGCAACAAGCTTATGGTTCATCAGAAGTTTATGGTAATGTCGGCGCCCCTGATTACCGTGTATTTAACATACAACCGGCATTAATGCCGGGTGTGGCCTACGCCAACGTAGCGCAACCGGGAACTCCACCTCCTCCACCGCCCATGCGACAGGGGGGCATTGCCGGTTTGGCTAGTCAGAAAGGACCCGGAGATATTACCCTGGCGAAACTGGAGCCCGGAGAATTCGTGGTAACAAAAAAAGCCACCGATAACATAGGGGCACAGAACTTATATAGAATGATGAAACAATGGGAGGGAATGAGCTAATGGCAAGTTACATGGATCCAGGCACATCACCACGCTCTACTGTAGCTACCTATGAAGAGCCTTATGCCGGTGCCATGCGCCGTGGCTTTTTAGAATCGGCAGCGAACTTAGCTAAACAGCCCATGCCGGTTCCGGTCCAGCAGGTTGCTCCGTTGGATCCTTATGAAATGCAGGCACGCAAACTGGCGGGTGGCCTAGGTGGTTTCACGCCGTATCTCGGTCAAGGGGCCCAGATGATGCAGCAGGGAGCGGGCTACTACGCGCCATCGGGAATACAGGATTTTTATAACCCCTACGAACAAGATGTAGTGCAACAGACCATGCAGGATATGCGAGAAGAAAATGCTCGACAAGGCATAGCCGATAGGGATAGAGCCATCAGTTCCGGTGCTTTTGGCGGATCCCGTGGACGCTTGATGGAACAGGAAAGAGAAAGAGCTTTTGGCAGAGGCATGATGGAAGGTATTGGCGGATTACGTTCTCAAGGATGGGGACAAGCTATGCAAGGCGCCCAAACGGCGGGCCAAGGACTTGGAGCCATGGGAAGAAACTTTGCAGGACTTGGCACTACAGGCCAACAGAATTTAATGAATCAAATTGATGTTTTCAATCGAATGGGAGGCGTCGGTAGAGGTATACAAGATAAAATGTATGGCGCACAGTATAGTGCTGCTAATAGAATGGGCCAGGAACCGTGGACACGTATGGGGCAATGGCAAGGTATGTTGGGCATGTTGCCACGAACTGTTTCCCAAAGTGCCTGGAACCCTATGGCATCGAGCTTTAATCCTTTTGAGGGACTAGCATCTATAGCAGGTATTAATCTCCCTGGTTGGGCGCAAGGCTCTAATATGGAGCTTCAAGAAGCCATGGATGTCATACGACGACACTATGGGGGCACTTAAGGGTGAACTGGAAAAATAGACAAATGTTCTCCGACCGTGAACACGGAATCGTGTCCGGTTTATCTCCTATTAGTATGACGGGCGGCGGAAACGTGCCTTATCCGAGTTATGAAGATGGCGGAATTATACCTCAAGCATTACGTGAAGGACTTACCAAACCAATGCAGAATATTGCTCAAACCCTAGGAGCAGGGGCCGGTGGTGCTACAGCAGGTTCTTTATTAGGTCCTGCACTATTTGAAGCCCCTCCAGAAGAACCTTCAATCGAACAACAAGTAGCGGAACTTGCCACTAAAATGGGAATTAGCCCTGTAGAAGCACGGGCCATGATCCTAAGACGAATGATACAAGCAAAAGGAGTTACTCTTTCTGATGAGGTCATTAATCAATTTGCCACCGGTTTAATTACCTTGCACGAAGCCCTGGCACAAGCCATGGGACCTCCTAAGATGCAGGACGGCGGCATTGTTCCTTTGGATTTATTTGAAGAAGGCGATCAAGATATTAACCAGGCCTTGAACATGATGTCAGGGAGCGTTAGTCCTAATGTTGCGGACATAGGACCAACGGAAACAGTCGAAGAAACTGTGACAATGGACCAAGGACCAGAGCCTCAGAGTAGGGCTTATGAACATTCTCTACGTCTATTAAAAAACTCTTTTCAGGAAGAGATACGTAACTACGTAGCCGAAGTACCTGATTCACAAAAAATTAAGGAGTATTTAAAAAATGTCAATATTGCTTATAGTAATGAACTTAAAAAACTAAAAACAAAACACGGAGTAACCTCTTTTAGCCCCGATGAAGAGTTATTGGATCCTTTATTTATGGAGGAATTATCTCAAATAGCCTCCCCGGTTCCAGGAGAAGAAATACCGAGTTTTAGAAAAGGAGGGGGGAGTGTCCCACCAATTGAAGCACAAACTGATTTAGATAAATACGGAATACCTTTAAAAATTGAGGTATGGGAAAGAATGGCACCTGACGTAAAACAAGCCTGGTACATGTATTATGTTATGCAAGGCGCTTTGGGAGAAGGACAAACGGATACAGGGCAATTGAATAACCTACTTGCAGCTAGAATGCAATTAGCCAAACAAATAGGGAAATCAACAAAAGCTGGCTATAAATCTTATCTTCCTAGAATTTTACATCAAAGAGAAGCCAACATCGCCGGACAAGCAGCAGAGGCCGGAGCACTGGACAAAGTATTAGCGGACCAAATTGCAAGGGAGAGTGCAGGTATTAGAGCAGGCCATACACTCGGCAGCCCAACAGCTAAAACCCAGGAGGCGTTGCAGGGAATAACTGAAGGATTAGATACGGGCCCCGCTTTCCGAAATAGGCTTAACGCTCTAGGGGAAAACTATCCGAATGCACTTAAGAGAGTTATTATAGAATATGCAGAACAAGGCGCTTATCCTGATCCTGCTTATGCAATATATGATGAAGTGTACGAGAGTGAAACACTAGGGAATATGACATGGATTGAGTATTTTAATTATAAAAAACAGATGCTTGAAAGTGAGGGAAAACTTGAGGGGCTTACCCTCGGATCCAGAGCTTATTATGCAGCATTAATTCCTATTGCGAATGATTGGGTAGCTAATATTCAAGCTCAAAAAGCTAAGTAATAAAATGTTATGTCCTCTAATCAAGAAGAATTTGAAGCTTATCTAAAGAGCAGAGGACTAGCTCCTCCTCCTACACCCCCAGAAAAAGATACTTCCAAATGGTCTGCTTTTCAATATGCAGCAGATCAACCGTTGGAGGCTATTGGTGTTACTCTCGAACTTCTAGGAGCCGAAGGCGTCGGCAAGTGGCTTAGAGAAATTACGGAAATGCCGGAAAACTATGATTCGGCGACTCAGGCATTTATTAATCAGCAAGGAAATGAGTTTTGGTTTGACTATGAATGGAGTTATTTACCTAGGATGTTGATGGAACAATCAGGTCAATTGGTAGGATCCCTCGCCAGTAGAGTAGCAGGAGCAGGAGTAGGTGCATATATCACGAAGAGTCCAACAGGAGCTGCTGTCGGAGCCTTCTTAGGCCCTGCAATGTTTGAGGCTATACAAATATTAGGACAAACAGTTTTAGAACGGGCTGCTAGGGATGATCCCCCTCGCGGTCCTGATGAACTCACCTGGGAAGATTGGACGACTGCCGCAGGAACTGCGGGAATTGCAGGGGCATTAAACGCCATTGGAATTAAAAACCTTCCTGGCTTAAATCGTGGACTAGCACAAGCAATGAAACAAACAGGAAAAGCAACTGCACGGGAGCTTGGCACTGAAACTGTACAGTCTATAGTCCAAGAATTGGGCTCTGGCGTAGGGACTGAAGAGGGACTTCGCCCAGTCGAAGAGTTTACACGGGAAGCTTTTGCCGAAGGAATTGCCGGGGGAACCCTTGCTGGGGGAACCCAACTAGGTTTTAGTGGATTACAGGCAACTACGACGCCATCGGAACCCGTAGATTTAAAAGATGATACTTGGAGAGAAGGCGCAGAAGAAAGAGTAAAGACTCAAGTAGCTGAACGACTTAGTCAATTGGAAGCAGAGCATGATTTGGCTAATATGGGCCCTGCTGAACTAACAGAGGTTATCAAGGAGATAGGTTATAAAATCCCTAAAATCCCAGGAGAAACCAAAGAACAAGTTTATAACAAATTAGTAGGCTTTCTTGAAGAGGATGCAAGAAGGGAAGAGGCTTTCTCTGATGCTAAGACTCATGTTCTATCGGTAATCGATGAAGATAAAGTCTTAAGAGAAGAACGTGCACGCCTTGATGCTATGAGTGACGAGGAATTGGCAGATTATGTGGAACAACAATTTGGTACTCCAGAGGCTTATGAAACATGGAGAGAGGGTAAGGTAGTTGGAGAAGATAAGGGAACGGAAACGGACAGATTCCTATTAGCACAATTTGGAGCCAAGCAGTCCCTCGACGTACAAAAATCCGCTTCAATAGGAAGAATGGATCTACGAGAATATGAAAACTATATTGAGGATATAGGCAATCGCTATACTCTCCAAGAACTAAGAGATCTTGCATTACGTTATGTGCCTCGTTTCTCTGAGCACCAGGTCAATAGGCAAACTCAAATGGAATTGGCAAAAGTATTAGTAGAAAGGATGGCTTCCCTAGAAAACCAAGCACAAAAAGTAAAAACAATAGGACGAGAGATACATGAAATAGATTGGGACACTTCACACGATGAACGGGGTTATCAGACAAAGGCCAGTCTTACCGAGCAAAGTGACCCTAATTTATTACAGTTACTCGAAACAGATGGGAATGCAATAACAGCTACTGTAATGTTTCAGCCAGACACATCATTAAGGAGCAATCCCAATGCCATGGTTAGAGAGGCCAATCTTAGAGCTGTTCTTTTTGAAAGAACGGGGGCTGTTACATTGGATGAAAATGCCACATTGGAAGAAAAAATTCAAAAAGGAAATGGAGAGCTCGTTATTGCCCCAGATGAAAAACAATCTCCCGCAGCGCTTGGATGGCTAGAACAAAAAAGACAAAATGATCCACAAGAATGGAGCGTAGGTAGCCCATTATCTAAGTTTCGATACCCTACTCCAATAATTTCCAGAGTACAGATACCTAGTGGTACGTTGCCTCACATGAATCGTGGGTTTACTAATAAAGTTTTAGGGCACTTTCACAAAAATTTTAGACCTTATATGCCCATGGGTCTAGTGGCTTCCAGAAGGCATAGGGAACTGCTTGGTCGTATACGCTCATTGGATTCGAAGGCAGAAAAACTGGGTTTGGACATAGAGCAAGCAATTCTTGCCAGTAAACGAAAAGGTGAAATAGAGAGCATTGAGCAAGGGGATAAGTTATTTATGGCTTTTTTGCGTAAAACGGGAGCGCAAATACCCCTGGATGAAGAGCAACGTGCAAGAATAATGGAACACCAAAGACATTTAGAACAACGAAGATTTGATCCAGATGTAAGAGGAAACACACAAGAAAATACAAGAATTGATGAGGAACTTGATGCTCTGGAAGCAATTCTAGCTGGTTCTCAGTCCACTCCTGTGGCATTAGCCCAACTGCCTGCGTCCTTGAAAAAGACGGCATTACAGGCGCGTAAATCAATTGATGCACTAACTACACGAATAATAAAAGAAATACCCTATGGCACCATAAGCGAGACAGAAACAGCCACCCTACAAGCTGGGATCAATCAATACACAACCAGAGCTTTTGCTATGTTTGAACCGGCACTGGGCTGGAATCCACGATTTACTAAAATGTGGAACAAAGAAATGCAAACACTTTATAAGGAAGCTATAACATCTATGCTGGCAATAAATGAGTATAAGCCAGGATGGAGTAACTATAGAACTGTTATTTCTAATATAGATCAAACGGAAACAGAGGTTTGGACAGGGGAGGGAACCCGTCGAGCAACAAATAAAATAGATGATATGTTGAAAGGAGAATACTTTAAAAATGCGTATGACGTTGCAAAACTTCCCGGTATATTAAGATCAAGTGGTTCAGATGATGGTGTATCAATGGTTGAGGCCGGTAAACTTTTAGCTCCCCGTTGGGATATTCCTCTGCCCTTAAGAAAACTATTAGGCGAAATAAATAAACCTGAATTAGTAACTGCTACTTCTCTGTCACGAATTACTAAACTAATTGAACAGGCAAATTTCTATTTTGATCTTAAAAAAATGAATGACACGGCAGGCGAAATGTTATTCTCGCCAAAGAAAATACCAGGCTTTTATGATGTTCAGATTGTATCTAATGAGTTTAATCCTTTAGATACTTATTGGACAACGAAAGAAGTTGCTCAAACACTTGGTTTACCAAGAGAAAATGATATAGGGACCAAAGCCATGGTCCATTCAGTCTATGATACTTTGGTACTTGTACCTAAAGGATTGGTACAACTCGGAATTATCGTGTTAAGTCCGGCAACTCAAATGAGAAATTTTGTAGGAGCAGCCATGATGTTTGTAGCATCTGGCTACTTAGGTAAAGGGGGATTTCCAGAGGCTTTTGATTCAATTGCACATGAACTTGGTTGGATTTCCTCTTATGATAAAGAGGGTAATTTAACTCCAAGGGCAGAAAAGGCTAGAAAAACATACGCAAGGGCACAGGAGTTAGGGGTTTCTAATACTAATGTAAGGCAACAGGACGCTTTAGGTGTATTTAGCCGAGTGCGTGAAGGACAGTACAAGACTCTTAATAATATTGCTCATGCACTATATGCCTTAAAAAATATAACCATACAAAAACCTGCAATAAAGAAGCTTGCTAAACCTGAAGGACTTACACAACGATTAGCCGGTGGAGCTGTAGGAGCCGCTGTTGGTGCAGGCCTAGCAGGGCCCATTGGTGCTTATATTGGAGCAACATTAGGTGGAATAGGAGCGGGCAGAATTGTTAGTGGTGCCATGGCTACTTATCAAGCGTCGGATGACTTTTTCAAACAGGCTGCTTGGGGTGCGGACATGATACAAATGAAGCGTTCTTTACGTGCTCTTGATGAAAAGTCCGGTTTAGAGGGAGGGCTTACCGATACCATGAAGTTAAAGGTACTTGTGGAATATGCAAGGACTTTAACGACAAAAGGTGGAAAGTATGAATCAAATATGACTAAAGCACTCAAAAATGTAACCGATTTACAAACAGCCATTGAAGAAATATCCGCTTATCACGTACGTCATCAAATACCCAATTACGATTACGTAGGAAGATTTGCTCAAGTGTTAAGAGAATTTCCGTTAGGTAACTTCATTGCTTTCCCCACTGAAATAGCACGTACAGCGGCTAACATAGGTCAAATTACATATAAGCAAGGAACTTTCACTCTTTCAGATGAGCTAATGGCCGAAGCTCAACTTACCAAGACAAAGATACTCTTTAATGATGAACAAGGCAGACCAGTTGAAAGGGAACTAAATACACGGCCATTCTTGAGAAATGCTTTCAGCAAAGGCATAAGAGGAACTGGGATGATTGTTGGTGTCCCTGTAGCTGCTCAGGCTCTAGGACAAGCGGTATTTGATATAGATGATGAGGAAATAGAAGCTGCGGCAATAGTAGGCCCTGATTATGCTAAAAATAATCAAATAATGCCCCTTTCTAAAATGCGTTCAAAGAAAGACGGAGGTGGATATAGCTTTTTAGACTTGGATTATTATCTTCCGTATACAGGTATTACTAAAATACAAACTACTGTTATTAATGCTATTCGTCGAGGAGAATTTGAAGGTCAGCAATTACCAACGAGCGTTCGTAAGGGTATCGTAGAGTGGGCTATGGAGTATGCTGAGTCCTACACCGAGATCTCTATTGCCCCAGCGGTGCAACTAGAGCTATTGCAAAACAGAGATAAGGACACAGGAAAGACTATTTATAATGAAACAGATGACGCGAAAGAAATATTTGATGACGTTCTTCTTCATACTCTTAAAAATGCAGGTCCAGGAGCCTACAGTCAATTTGCAAATGTAATAAGGGCTTACGAAACCGGGGATGCACGCTATACGGATTGGGGTAGAGATATAGCTAAGGCAAGAGCTATATCAAAATTAGGGGGACTGGCAATATCAGATACCTCCCCTAAGGAGAGCTTTGGGTTCCTGATAGATGGAATTAAAAAGCAATTTGAATCTTTTGCAGAAAGCAATATGACAAAAATTGCTTTTAGGGAGGGACCATTAACAAAAGAAGATGTCATGGAGCAATGGCAAGACGCACAGGATGCGTGGTTTGATATACAACAAGATCTTTATTTTCAATTACAGTATTTTAAGCTACTTCAGTTACCCGATGAAGAATATGAAGAACAAATGGATCGATTGTCTCAATTACCGGGGGTAACTAAAAAAATTATCTATAACCTAGAAGATGGAGTGTTTACTCCTTGGAAGATACCTCCTTACATTAGGAGGAATTTTGAGGCAGTTATAGATGAATTGAAAGAAAAACAAGTAAAAGCTGGATTGCCTCCAGAAGATATAAAAAGAAAATGGCCTGGAGAGGAATTATATGAGGCCTATGTCAAACTTTCGGAGGCGGATCCTCCGATTTCTCTTCTTGGGGTAACGGCGTTTCCTGGTGTTCGTGAGAAGGTCCAGCCGGGATTTCGAGAGCAGTAAACTTCTCTACCCGTTCTAACCAGGCGTCCACTGCACGTTTAAATTCGTCCCCTTCAAGGACAAACTCTTGGTAAAGACAGTCCACTGAACACATCAGGATAACGCCTTTTTCTATCTCCGTGCCGTAGAGTTCATTGTGTGCTAGGGCATACGCTGCAAGCTGTTGGAAATAATCCCAAACCCATTGTCTGCGTTTAGGCTTATTGGTTTGTTTGAAATCCATGATCGACAGTTCACCGTTATGCACACCAACTACATCAGACTTCCCGGCATATTTATCCGGATAATATAAAGAGATCTCACAGCCGTAGACTTGGGAAATGCTAGGGAACCCTTCGTCCATGATCGTACAGGCCATTTTATAAGCGCGCTTTTGATCGGCGCTCTCCGGGGTAAAATCCCAAATATCCCCATCACGAATTTGGCGCTCCAGAAGGTCGTGCATGTACGTTCCCCTTGCTGCCGCCTCTGATCTGATACGCTCCGCTTCTTCCTCACCTACTTTTTCACGCCATTTCTTTAAGCCATCTCCTTCCTTGGTAGCCGACAATATCGTAGTGACCGAAGGCAGTTTTTGACCATTACAGTCATAAAACCTTCCTTCTTTGCTATCTTCACTGGAAAACACGCCATACTCGTACGGAGATTCGTACAGTATTTTATGTTTCATGGTTATAGTTTGGGTACGTCGCTCAAACGACCGCTATCCAGATCAGCTTCCAATCTTTTAACGGCAAAAGCGAATACATTGCTGGTAGGTCTTTCGGTCTTTTTACCAATCCCGGTCGCCAATTCAACAATTTCTTTACGTATTGCTACGCTTTTCCACTTAGTTGTGTCCATTCTTACTCCTGTTATTTGAATTATACACTAAAAATCAAGATATATCCTAATTTTTCTTAGGGGTTTCCATAGAGTCCCCCCAACTCTTTCCCACCTCGGCGTCTACCTTATTGGGAATATCCAAGGGAACTGCTTCCTCCATTAACCGGCAGATGTTTTTTACCGCATCCATGTCTTTGACCGAGAACACCAGTTCATCGTGTACCTGTAAAAGACATAAATAGCCTGCTTCATAGCAATGGACCATCGCCTGTTTAGTCATGTCGGCCGCCGACCCTTGAATTAGTTTGTTCAATGCCTTATAAACAAAGGCTCTTTTAATCTCTCCGTTGTATTCGTGTACCGCTTCCTTATGTTTCATCGGTCTACCGGTGCCGTATTTAAGAGGTTCCCACATATCAAAGTGACACCTTCTCCCCAGAATGGTCTTGATATAGCCTTTCTGGTTGGCACTACGCATTACGGAATCCGCGAGCTGCCTGACAAAAGGCGCGTAGGTATTGAACTTAGCCAATACTTCCGATGCTTCATCAACGGTAACCCCTAGCTGATCGGCTAATTTGCCTTTCCCCATGCCATACATAATGCCCAGTCCGATGGTCTTAGCCGTCTTTCTATCGATTTCCACTAAGTTAGCTACCTCCTGGTGGAAATCCGCATCGCCATCGTGATAGGCATCGGCAATCGTTTCAGCCCCTTCGTACCGGGAACGACTGGCGTAATGCGTAAGGATCCTCGGCTCCTGTTGGGAGAAATCAGCAGAGCACCATTGCTCTCCTTCTTCCGGCAAGAACAAGGAACGGATCAAAGGACCGATCTCTTTGTTCCGTGCGGGGACTTGTTGCAAGTTTGGATTGCTCATGGACAACCGACCTGTGACTGTGCCTCCAGTTTCCCCCCTCAACTGCCTGATCTCGGCGTGAATTCGCCCGTTATGTTCGTGCTTTAAGATAGAGTCAATAAAAGTGCTGTGAGTTTTGTTCACTTCCCTGGCTTCCCGGACTAAACGCGCAACGGGATGAGTATGATTTTCCAGGAAGGCCTTGGTAAAACTGGGGAGCCCCGTTGGGGTTCGCAAATAGGTTAACTTCAACGCATCAAAAACCTTGGCCAAAGAGTTCGCTGCCCATAACTGTACTTCAGGGACACCAGACTCCTTCTTAATTTTTTGCACAATGCGCTTTTCCCGTTTAATAAGTTCCTTCTTTAAATACTCAGCACGTTCCAAATCCACCCGGACTCCCTTTTGTTTCATCTCCAGAATGACCGGAAGCACATTTATTTCCAAATTAAAGATGTTCCACAGGTTTTGTTCTTCTAATAATATCTTGAAATGATTCCATAATTTAAGTGTGAGGGCCGCGTCCTGTGTGGCATAAGTCCCTACATACGCGGATGGTAAGCGCCATAATTCAGCCTTGGGGTCGAGCCCCCACTCCTCTGCTGCGGCACTTAACTCTGCCTCGGTTTTCCCTTCGTTAACGTATTCACGACCCAATGCGTTTAATGTGTACCAATATTGGTTCTCATTAATAAGAGGAGCCACCACCATCGTATCGATAATTCTGCCATTAACAAGGATATTTTCGTTGGTAAGCCAACCTACGTCATAGGTGGCATTGTGAAAGATCTTATCGCTATTGGTAGCACAGATCTTTTTAGTAAACTCCAGCACTTTCTTCTTGGAGAAATTAAATCCAGCCTCATGGCCAAAAGGAAAATAATTCTCATAACCATCAATGGCAAAAGAAATACCCACCATTTCTCCATCTCTTCTGATGTAACCGGGGCCAAGTTCTTTTAGCTTGGGATCCCTGGTTTCAATATCAATAGCAATTTCTTTTGCTTTACATAATTTTTCTGTTGGAAAGGAATCGGGAGCGATCCATTCCGTCGGGGGCTTATAAACAAAACTCATATAACATACCTGTAGTAATCATCTTGGGCTTGGATCAAATACAGATTTTCTATTGTTCGCGTAATCGCAACATAGAACTGTCTGTGCAGCCCATCCGGTTGTAAAATAGAGCTACGCTTTTGTGCCTTGGAAAGATCCAAGTACACAGCGACGTTCTCCGCTTCCCCACCCTTTGCCTGATGTATCGTGGAAATGACAATGCGTGGTTCTCCATGTAAATCTTCTTCGTTATCTATAGCTCTTTCGATAAAACTTCTTCTTTCTACGTCTATACTCATTTGAAATACTTCTTTCCATTCTTTTCCTAAACACTCTTCTCTCAGTCCATAATTATCTATGATCTCTTGTAAAGTAAGCATCTGCGCTTTATTAGGGGCTTGACTAACCTGGGTTAAAAAGCCACGCTTCACACCGGCTTTACCCAAATGAATGTATAAATCGTCCAATTCCCCCAAGGCAATTTCTTCTTTATTATTAAGTCTTTCCCATACGCTAATAGCGGACATCATCTTACGGGGAATATAACGGAAATGACTGTGCATAAAGGGATAACCGTTATCTATTAAATACTTCCTGACATTGTAGCCTTTAGACGCATCCGTTAGCATATAGTCACAAGAGGCTAATACCAGCCATTGTCCCTTGTGCAACGGCAATAATTCCACTGAACTAGCCTTATTGACACTTCCTTTCTCTTTTCTGGGCCTATACTTCTTTGGCTCTCTGGAAATAATCCGCTGGGAAATCCTCTCGGCAAGAGGATGTACCAAGGAAGGAATACGATATGATTGATCCAATACCACACTCTCTCCCCGGTACTGCACAAAACGCTGCGGTCGGGCTCCATTCCATTCATAAATAGCTTGGTCATCATCTCCTGCTATATAGGTCTTATCAGCGTGGGCAGCCAACATGTCCACCAATCTCCAATTCAGTTCTGCTAGGTCCTGTGCTTCGTCCACTATTAATACATCCATAGGAGGAGGAGTGCCTTCTGCCAAAAACTTATTAATCATGTCGGCAAAGGAATAAACGGGCGGTACTCTGGATAAGCGAAAAGCTTCCCATGCTTCAGCAATAGGCTCTAGCATGTGAGTAACTACTCCCTTACGTTCTTCTTTATCCAGGGACAAACGCTCCTCTTTTAAAGAACAACAGTTAGCTTTTGCCCGTTCTATGATGTCGAAATAGGGATCTTGGACGATGGTCCTAAGTGCCCTAGCACTGTCAGGATATTTTTTGGTTAAACTAAATTCATATTCTTCAAGAAAATCAAAGACGTGCCTACCATTCATTACTTGGGATATGCCCATTATGCGTTTGCAAAAAGCATGACTCGTACAGAAGTAAGGCATCTCATCAAAGCCCAACCCAAAACGTAAATGTGCTCTGTTCTTTCCCTCCTCAGCCGCTTTAACAGAAAAAGAGATAAACACAATCTTTTCTGGTGGAGTACCCTTATCCAGATAATCTTCAATGATATTCATTAGAGTAGTTGTTTTGCCCGTTCCAGGTGGGCCAAAATATTTAGTTACTCTAGCCATTATTCCCAAGCCTTCGGCTCTTCTGCTACTTTAAAATCAGTTGCAATAATAGAGTCCTCATCTAATTCCTGTATATCCAATACCCATACTCTTTTATTTCCTACTCCTTTATCTACCCATTTAGAAAGAGATGATGCTCCCATCTCTTTTAGTTCAGTAAATACTTCCGCCTCTTTAATATGACGCATTTTCTTAAACTCTTGAATAAAAAGTACGACATCCCGACCAGTAAACCACCATTGGTTTTCTCCATCTTCTTCATGTCGGTACACTCCACTGGAAGCGATGGACAATTTAGAGGAAGATTCAGACAGTCTACAGAACTCATAGATAGCTTCTTGTAAAAGACCGTGCTTTGTCATGTCGGAAGGAACATCTACTTCCTGTACTTCTTGTAATAGTATATTAAGTCGAGAAACCCAATCGGACTTTTTTACATCCGGTGGGCACATATTTAAAACTTCCATGCAACGCTGTTGAAACATGGAGAAGTTATGCAGTTGTTTAGTATCCAGCACAATGGTCCTACCATCCACGTCCAAATGCCAAAGCGGTGGATCGGTTAAATATTTTCGTAAACCTCCAAAATTTGGCTCCCTTTCCGAAGCATCTATGCCGTAACGACGTGTTACACAAACACCACTTTGACAAAAATCCACTAGCGGTGGCTTACTGCACTGATAGCGATACTCTGTTTTTTCCAGACTTTGAATAATAGTGCTGAGTTCACTGTGCGATAGGGCCTTTGCACATACCGTTTTATTAATCTCTTGTAGTTTATCTTTCCATTCCTCTCCTTCCGGAAACGCTTTACGCAAAAAAACGCCGTAGTTAAGAAGGGCGTTATTTCTCATGCCTTCCGGAATACCATTGAGCTTCATGTGGACCAGACAGGGGGGAGCTTCGTCCCAAAGACCGTTCCCCTTGGCGACATGCTTCTTCCTGTTTTTCTTAACCGGGACGTATTCGTCTATTTGTTTTTCGCTAATGGACTTTTTCTTTACCAACTGGAAAAATTCTTCTATGTTTGCCGCTTCTCCGTCAGCGTTGAGTGCATATCGAGTGGTATCTTCCCCGGCAAAGTAGGGCATGTTGAGCCAGTTCCCCGTTTGTTTTTCTTTAGGTAGCTGTCTAGACCATTCATATTGCTTAGGAAATATTTCATCTCCTGTTCTTCCCATGGCAGCAGCAATTTCTTCCAGTTTACTTTGTATTTTAAAAGCCGGTACAGGCTTTTTAGTAAACAAGAACAAATGCACCCCACCTGATTTAGTCATGCACGGGACCAAGGGTAGTGACATATCCTTAAGAGTCTTTAAAAGTTGTTTAATATCAATAGGATATTCATCCACATCGATGCACCCCCATTGACAAGTCTCATCATCTTTAAGGGGAACTACCCCTATAGAAATTTCTCCTTCAAGGTGTTGTTGCCATACATCTACGGTAAGTGGTTCTTGCAAGGTGCGTCCATGCCCATCCTTTTTTATGCCTTTGGCAGTAGTCTTTTGTCCTGTTATTTCGTATACGCCGTGGGCTCTTTCCAATCCGGAGAATACCTGCATAAATTTTTGTGCATTTTTTTCCATAAGTCCCTAGAGGGAGGACTCCAACAAAGAAGCATGGTGTCAAAAATGTTGGAGTCCAAATAGATTAGCTATCTTCCCAATCCTTTTTATCGGAAGATTTATCCTCTATTGTTGGAGTCTTAGGACCTTGTAATTGGTCCATGCCTCCGGAGGAACAAAACTTAGAAAATTCCTCTGCCTCTTTAAAGAGCTCAGTATCTTTTTCCGCTAACACCCGTTCCTGTGTGACACTATAACTGTACCACGACCCACGATCATTGGACTCCACTTGAGTCTTTAAACGATACCAGTGAGAAAAAGCCGGAGGGGTAAATAACCCTTTCTGGCCCTGGACTTTCGTTCCTTGAATCAAGGTGTTCCAAGCGCGAGAGTGTTTAAGTTGTGATCCCGTCATATTAATAACACATTTTTGAGGTGTGTCATCAATGAGCGCGTAGCCATAATGATTGGCAGTAGTCGTCAACTGGGTTTCCCCACCTGGCGTTATCAGCCTACCTTGACCATCGCGAGTGCATCGATTCAAAAGATCCGAATCCGGTTGATGCACGGCAACAAGCCCACCCCCTTTTTCACGCAACTTCCACTCTACTAGAGTTTTGTTGTAGAAAACGGGTAGAAACAGCAGACCTTCGTCGCCGCTTATACTGGTATTATTACCTGAGAAGAAGATGTCTCCTTCCTCTGCGTCTGCCACATAATCGGGAGAGGCTTTTTGTCTTTGTGGAGACAATGCCTGGACTATGCTTACACGCGGAGTTTTAAGATCTTCCGCTCCAACATCACCGAAACCTTTCTCTTCGATGTTTTCAAAAAGGGACGTTAAGGCCGTCCCGTTGCCATTTTTTTTCGTTGCCATTTTTTACTCCTTCTTTCTTCGTTCAACGATTTATTTTTGTGCGCTTGCCCTGATACACAGAAAATTTCTTCTGTACGTCAAGGTCAAACGCGTTATCCCCCGATTCAATACGTTCTTTTACAAACGCTCTCAGGGTGCTTGGATGAACAACCTCTTTCTCTTCGGGTATATGCCCTTGAGAAATTAACTGATCCTCCAATTCTTTGGCCATCTCATCTTCTCCTTGACCAAAAGTTAAGGTCAAAGTGTTTTTGATGATGTCGCCGTGTCCATTATCTCGTAGCCACGCATGAGCATCTTCTAATTTATCTTTACTAATGCGGGCACTATAAAAAGGTTCTGCTGAAATACGTGATCCGTCCGTTAGCTTGATGTCGGTTACGCCTAATTGCGTTAATTTATCCGGGATGGTTTGTTCTGAAAGTTCTCTTCGTTGGTCTTTGAGCCGTTTAAGCCTTTCCTCCGTGTTGCCAATGGTTCCTTCTACCTTAAGAAGTTTATTGCAAATTTCACTAAGGTCTTTAATGGAGGTATCGTCAATTTCTTCTACGGCTTTCGTGGTACTTTCTTCAAACAGGTCCTTTATCTTTTTCATTTTTCTCCTTTTTTTCGTTAGCAACTCGAAGTTGCAGTAAGACTATACCATGTGTATAATAAATAGCAAGAACGATTATAATATATAACGAAGAATAAAGGATAGAACTTATGAGCCTAGAAAATTATGAATTTAAGACCGAACCATATCAACATCAATCTGAAACTTTAAATGCGAGTGCCTATCGTACCCTATTCGCACTTTTTTTGGAAATGGGCTTGGGTAAATCCAAGATACTGTTGGATAATGCAGCCCTCTTATTTGAAGAACAAAAAATTTCTGGTCTACTTATCGTAACCCCCAAGGGAAATTTACGTAATTGGGACCTCCATGAGATTAATAAGCACTTGCCGGAACGCATTGAAAGAAATGTGCTGGTATGGCAGCCCAACCACACGCAACGGTGGACCACGGCCTTTAAAAAAATGGTCAAAGAGGACAGTACCGGCACTTTAAATGTTTTTCTGGTTAATGTAGAAGCTTTTGCCACCGTCAAGGCCTGCAAATTCGTGGAAGAATTTTTAGTAACTCACGATGCCATGATGGTTATTGATGAATCCACCACCATTAAAAATCCCAGAGCCAAACGAACTCAACATTTAATTAAATTAGCCCCTCTAGCAGACTACAGGAGAATTTTAACCGGTTTTCCCATTACCAGGACCCCATTGGATCTCTACTCCCAATGTTATTTTTTGTCTCCTAACCTATTGGGCTTTAGCAGCTACTATGCTTTTCGCGCCCGCTATGCAATTACTCAGGCACGACGCATGGGGAGACATTCTTTCCAGCAGATTATAGGTTTTCAAAAACTAGAGGAACTTCAGGAAAGCATTAAGGACTTTTCCATGAGAAAAAGAAAAGATGAATGTCTGGACCTTCCGGAAAAAGTATACACGAAGCGCCATGTAGAGCTAACCAGTGAACAAAAAGTAGCCTACGGCTCCATGAAACAACAAGCATTAATGATCCTGGAGGACGAGCTTTTTTCTACTGTCAATGTACTCACACAATTAATGAGACTACAACAAATTGTAGCGGGCAGTTTGCGTAATGAAGAAGGAGAAACCATTGTCTTAAAAAATAATCGCATCCGAGCGGTACTGGACTTATTAGAAGAGACATCGGGTAAGGCAGTTATCTTTGCTGTTTTCCAAACGGATATACAAGAGTTAGAAAAAGCAATTGCCGAGAAATTTGGAGCAGATTCCGTAGCTTCTTATTATGGCAAGACACCACAAGACAAACGCCAAATGACCATAGACAAGTTTCAAGATCCCGATAGTGAACTCAGGTACTTTGTATCTAACCCACAGACCGGGGGACGAGGGATTACTTTAACGGAAGCCAGTACCATGATTTTTTATTCTAATTCCTATGACCTGGAACTCAGGGTACAGGCCGAAGATCGCATACACAGGATTGGTCAAGAACGCAGTTGTACCTATATTGATTTAGTTTCTGAAGGAACGGTGGACGAACGAATATTGCAGAATTTACTTAACAAAGTAAAGATCAGTAATGAGATATTAGGGGAAGTTCGCAATTGGTTTGAGTAAGGTATAATAATGAGATATGAACGCAGCGAAGAAAATACTCCTGTTAGTAAGTCTGGGGATAAGCTTTACTGGAACCCTTTACACAGCCGAGAACGAGCCTGAAAACCCTGACTGTACTGCGGGGACTGAGTTTTGTGAACAAAATTCGTTGGATACAACGAATAATACAACCACAAATAATACCAACGTAAATACGAACACGAACACGAACACTTCGACTTCAACTGCAACCAATACCAATAATAATACCAACACGACAACAACGACAGGAACCAACACTAACACTAATAACAACACTTCGACCAATAGCAATACGAATGTAAATACCTCGACAGCGACTACGACAGCAACTTCGACCAACGCCAATACGAATACCAACACGAATGTCAATACGTCAACGTCTAATTCAACGGTTAATTCAACGGTTAATCAAAGTGTTACTAATACTTCGACAACGGACAATAAGAACACCAATGTTAATACATCAACGAGTACGTCTGATAATACCAATACAAATGTAAATCAGTCCACCTCTGAGTCCAATGTAACGACAGACAATACTAATACGAATGTTAATCAGACAACTACAGAGAACACCAATAGAAACATTAACGAGTCCAGTTCCACACAAAGAATAGAACAGGACATTAAAACGGAAGCACCACCAGCCTCGGCAATCGCTCCATCAATAATGTCGTATTCTCAGGACCTCTGCACGACAGGGAGAAGTGGAGCTTTTCAGGGTCAACTGTTCGGTATTTCAGGAGGCAGCACTGTTACCGATGAAAATTGTGAAAGGTTAAAACTCAGCAAGTATATCTACGATATGGGTATGAAAGTGGCAGCCGTCTCAATTTTATGCCAGGACAAACGTGTTTTTTCTGCGATGGAAATGTCAGGCACTCCCTGTCCAGCGTATGGAAAGATAGGTAAAGAAGCCAGTAAATATTGGAAAGAGAATAGAATTGAACGACCTGATTACGAAGAAAAGAAAGCTATGTTTTTAAAGAAATGTGCTTTAGGCAAAAACCCAAAGGACTCAGGGTATAGGAAGGATGTAGTTAGCGGAGTGAGAAAAGTCTTTACCAAGAAGAATAAGACTGCTAAACAATGTAAGCGAGAGTGGCAGAATGCGGGTTAAGAAACCAGACTCAGATTACAAAACAGAGTGGTTTGTCGTGTTAGGTATGGTGGTCTTGGGGATTACGGTTTTATTTATGTCTTTTAATACCAAAGCGGATTATGTCTATGAAGGAAGCCAAGACTTATATGACTTGCAAACCAATTCATCAGGCTCAACAGGGCTAGGCTCCAATGATGATTCGGTTTCAGCAGCCTTTGACTTAGGCTTTACCTTTACCTTTTACGGTAATGATTATACCCAAGCGAGAATGGCTACTAACGGCTGTCTGCATTTTAACTTGACAGGGAGCTATTGTGGGGATTACACCCCGGACCCCTTACCTCAATACACCAACACTTTATTCCCCTTCTGGACCGACCTGATAAAAGATGGTGGTTCAGCCATGAAAGCTAAAGCCTTTGATGATTACACCATTTTTGGCTGGTACAACATGAGGGAATACAATCGTTCTAATTCTGATAACAGTATAGAGGTTTGGTTATATCCCAACGATACTTATGAGTATCGCTACGGTGAATTGGATATTATTAGCCACGACGTTTTAATAGGGGAACAGGGAAGTACCTCACAGATTTACACCTACCATTTCTTTGACGAGTGCAATACAGGAACCACCAATGTTTCTGGAACCTGTGTTAATTATGATTGGAACTCCAGTAGTAATGCTAAGAATACTTTATTAGAAGATGGTGGTTCTTTGTTTGGTGATGGCACTGATCAATCATTGTGTGCAACTGTGCCTTTAACTTCGGCAAATTGTGCTGGCTATGCTGTAGCTTATTTTAATCAGCAATGTAGTTTAAGTGCTTTACACGATGAGGATTGTGATGGTTACGCAGCAGCATATTTAACGCAACAATGTAATTTAGATAGTCTTTATTCTAATTCCTGTCCTAATTATTCAAGTGCCTATGATGATCAACAATGTGATGAAGATCCACAATATGCCCCTTTCTGCCCAGGTTATACACAAGAAGCCTCAGTTGCTTACTATGAACCAGAAGAACAATATGATTATGGATATGATGATCCTTTTACCGATAGCTGTATAGATGATCCAAGTTATTGTTATGATGATGACCCCTATGCGGATATGTATTTTACTGATGCTGAATGGTATGAAATAGATTTACAGGAATTTGGACAAGAGCAAGTGGACGAATGGTATGGAACAGAGGTAGTGTTTGATAATGAGGGGTGGATTGAATGGGATACTTCGCCCTTGGATACCTGGGATGAGTTGGATCTACAAATGGATATATTTGATTTTGAAGAAGCCAACTACTATGAAACGGAATATACAGAAGTATTTGATGGAGAAGAACTGACAGAGCTCTATGAATTCGATACTATACTGAGGGAGGAATTAGATTATGAAGAAGTTTTTATCGAGAGTTTTGACACAGTGGAAGAACTGGATGAATGGTTTGAAGAAGAAGAAATGGTCGCCCACGAAGAAGAACCCGAAGAAGAATTTGAAGAAGAAATCTTTGAAGAAGAAGTCGTTGAAGAAATCTTCGAGGAAATAGCGGAAGAAAGAATAGCAGAAGCGGAAGAAGAAATTATAGAACAGGCAGAAGAATTAGAAGAAGAACTATTAGCAGAGGAAGAAGGAGAGGGTAAAAGCTCTTTAACCAGAGAGGTAGCTTTAAGCGTAGTGGCCAACACCATAAGAACGGCGGCCAATAGCGTAAGCGGTTCCACAGGCAGCTCTTCTGGGTATTCCAGTGGAGGTGCAGTGTCCTCCAGCAGTACCGGATCTTCCTCTGCCATGACTTCCTCCTCAACCGGAGGCATGAGTACCAGCAGCTCCCCCAGCAGGTCCGATCAGTTTGCCTCGGCTTCTGTGCAAACCCAACAGATTCTATCGTTAAGTGGGGACACCGGCGCTGTCACCAATGTCTCGGTAGTGGTAACACCGATGCCTGGACTCGATGATAGTCCTCAAATGGTCGTAGCCGATGTGCAAGTACAAGACATGCAGGGAGAAATAGATACTGCCGTTGGCGGAGTAATGACGGCCAGTGAAGCGGATCAAATAGCGGATAAAATTATTGCGCAAAACATCAAGGAACAGCAAGAAGAAGGTACTGCACAGCAAGAAGAAACAGGAAAATACGGGGACGAGTCCACGCTTATAGCGTATCTCGGCTACGTTCCGGGGTTTGACGCTTACCGGAAAGCAGAGTTACCTCCGCAGGCTACCTGGTATGAACCCAAAACAATATATGCGGAGGCCTATCTTCCGGATAATATCCAAGGCTTTTATGGCCTAGCCCGTACCAGTTTGAATACCATGGGGGAGATGATAAACTTACAACCTAATTTATAGGAGGAACAAGTGGAATGGTTTGAAAATAAAACAACACAACTTATAGCATTAGTTACCATAGTAGGTACCTTAGCGGGTTTTGGTTACACAGGCGCAACGTATATTAATCGTTTAGAGAACCTGGAAGCGGAAATAGGCGGTATCGGCGACACGGAAAGCGCCCAGAAGGTTATAGAAGAAAGGTTTGCTTCTATCGAGACATCGGTAGGATATTTAGAAAAACAACTAGACAATATAGAAATACCCGATACCAGTGTCTTAAAGGCACAGCTAGAAGGATTATCGGTAGCTGTTAAAGAGCTGGAAAAAGATGTGGATAAATTAGAAGATGAAAATAAAAATCCATTAGCGAATTAAGATGGCCGTTGATCCAAGGACTCAATACCTAGAGAAGGGGGTTGAACTTTCTCCTTGGGCTTTAGAAGCTCCAGAGGCCCCTGTGCATGGAACACAAGAGGTATATACCCCTACTGTTATTTCTCCCACAACGGGGAGGACACACGGGGATTATCAGCCTCTTGCCGAAGCCGTTCGTCAACCAATACAGAATATTGCCGAAACCCTGAAACTATTCGGCTTGGAAGGAACAGATAAATGGAGAGACACTATTTTAGCCCGTCCTGACTATTATAATGTAGCTACCGAAGAATTCATCAATAGAAACGGAAAAGGGTTTCAAACTGGATATTATCCAAGAGCCTTAGTAGAACAGGCAGGACAAATACTGGGTTCCTATGGCGCACGCGGCCTTGGTGCTTTTATTGGAGGTTCCCTTCCTCTCCCTCCCCCTGCTAAAGTTGTAGCCGCAGGGATTGGTTCAATTGTAGGACCTTTTTTATATGAATTTGTGCAAGTGCTTGGTCCCGTAGTTAATGCACAAGCGGCGGGTGAAGAACCAACTTGGGAAGATTGGGCTATAGGAGCCGGCACGGCAGGTCTTTCCGGAGCCTTAAATGCACTGGGAATAGCACGTATTCCTATGCTTAACAAATTACTTAAAAAAGCTAGGGTGCCAGCACAAATTGCAACACCCACCGAGAGAATAGCCGCGAGAACACTTTCTGAAGGAACAACAGAAGGCCTTCAATCTGGTGTGGAACAAGTAGGGAGTACGATTACTACACCGGGGGGAATAGATGTTAGCTTAAAAGAAATGATAGGAGAAGGTTCTCTAGGAGCTGGAGCAGGCCTGGTAACTGCCACTGCTGAAGCACCTAGAGCTTTTGTTGGAGGAATAGAAAGAGCAAAAGTAGCCTTAACGCCGAGCGATCCTACAAAAATAGAGCTTGGGGAACCGGAAGGAAGAGTGCCTCGGAAAGAAAGAAGAGAAGAAGTGACTATTCCTGCTTCTATGGAGCCTCCAACAGATCCTCTTACAGAGGTACCTGAAAAAATAGATAAGGAAACATGGTCACGACTATCTATTCCTGTGCGAGAACGGGAAATGTCTTTGTCTAACTTACAAAGCGAAATTAAGAATGTGTCTAACTATCTTAATAGTAAACAATACGATCAAGATGTCCTTAAACTTGTAAAAGAAGGTGCGTTATACGGGGATGCTACAGTAGCAGAGGCGTATAATAAAATACCAGAAACTCCTTACACCATGTCCAAGGAATTTAGGGACGATATAAAAAAAGAAGCCATCGAACGAACTTTTGGAGTGGAGAAAAGACCTAAAAGGAACGATTACTACCATTATCTAAGTAGTACAAGCGCAAATCGCCAAGACCGTTTATTGGACATAGCTAAGGATGTTCTATTTAACAAATATGAAGCAGGGCTTTACAGACCCGCTATTAAGGAACAGTTAGAAGAATGGGCCTCCCCAACAGGGGCCTCTCACCGGCCTCACTTAAAGCCTTTTGCCGAGAAGCTACTAATGCAAATGAACTTTAATACAAACAGTCCCATAATGACGGCGGTGGTGGAGCAGAGCCGAACAGAATTTCCACACCGTTGGGGCGCACTAGTATCTATGGCGGATTCAGATACTGGCGAGATAATTGCCGAACAGGATTCGGATTCGAGGATAAAAACCGAGATAGATGCTAAGCTTACAATGATAGACAAAGCTAACTTTCTGAAGGAGGCTCAGTCTCAGAATTTATTTCAAACAATTGCGAATGATTATCTACTAGAAGGCTTCCCGGAGAACTTTACTTCCAGGGATAAAAGAATTTTAGAAAAAGAATTTTATAAGGAACTAGAAAGCCATCCGGAACTCTATCGTGAAGGTGCCGGTGAGGACTTAGAATCAAACAGAGGAACGCTTATTGGGGACCTAGTTGCCAACAGGGAAACGGCTAAGGAAGCCGGCAAAGCTGCCCAAGGGCTACCTAAAGATGTGCATCGTCGTTATACAGGACAACCTAAACTAAAAACTTTTGAAGATTACTACGGAAAATTGGAACTACCCAGTAGGCTAAATACCTCCATCGAAGAATTGGCTGCTGCTGAGCATGGACCCTTAGATCCTAACTTTTTATCTTATAGCGTAATGCGTGAACAACTGGATAATTTAACCGAGGCCGGTATAACTACGCTACCCGCTGCTTCTGTTTTAGAATATATACTTTCTCCTTATAAGAAGTTAGATCCAAAGTTTAAAGATGCACTTACGACAGCCGGAATAAAACCTTCTCAAAAACAACAAGGACAAGAAGGCCCGGATGTAGACATAAGAAAAAGAGAAGCTAGAGACATGGGAATTAGGCCTTACCTTGAGTCTTTAGGAGGCCAAGTAGTTGAGGTTCCTTATCTAAAAAGACTTATTAATGATTACCTCGGTCGTTTTAAAACATACGAAGCAAAAGAGTGGGAAGGAGACAACATACGTCATGAAACTTATGACACCATTAAGGGCCCCGACGAAGGAAAGTTTGAATTTGTAATTACCCACGTTCCATTATTACCACCAGAACAACAGGCATTGATTAATAAATTAGAGGATGAAGGGGTTGATGCTTTATCAGACGCAGAGAAGGGTCAAATAGATAATATTATGACAAAAAGTCCAGATGTCTATACGGAAAAAGAAAGTATGCACAATTGGATAGAAAATATTTATGGTATCCCAGGATTGGGTACTGTCTCTTGGATTCGTGGTGATAGGCGTAAAGACTCAAAAGGAAGAAGAGGCTACCTACCAGGAGAATCCCAAAGTTATTGGATTCAAAAAACACGGGAGGCCATGTCAAAAGCCAAACAGCGTGATGTATCCCCCACTAAAATTTTCCGTTATGATTTTCAAAAACAAGCGCAAGAAGAGAGGGGAGAACAGCGAGCCGACCTGGATGAATTAATAGAATTCGAAGAAACATTGGCACCAGAAGTGAAGGAAGCCATGGCAGAGTATTTATCTTCTGTTCCTATAAAAGAAACAAAGGGCGAGTTGGAACGGCATCCACAAGGATATTGGAGAAGTTATTTAAACTCTCCACAAAAAGGGAAAGCTTTGGATGATTTATTGAGCGACATTAATGATGTATACAGAAACGAAGAAGTTCTTTCTGAATATAATGTGGGTGCTGATACCCTTTTGAAGCAAGTTCCAAATTATCAGAAAAAAATAAACACTTTAGAGCAAAGAAGCGAGCTCCTCTCACGGGAAAAGTTTATTGACAGTTTTTTCCAAGCACAGCCTTTAAGAGAACTGGGACATAACCTCAGTAAAGATCAATTGACCAATATACTTCATGAGTTCGATCCATTTGAGCAGAGTTATACCGGAGAAATAAGTGCGTATCTACAGAAAAACCACGGTTTTCATCTTTACGGCATGGATCCTGAAGATGCCGATATTAATGCTGTTAGAAAGGTCATACAAGGTCTAGCGAACGAGGCAACTAAAGAAGCCAGCGCTGAAACAAGAGGTGAGGGTAATGAGATACAGCAAGAGGCTCTAGATAAATTAGGAGAAAAAATCCCTGAACTTAAGGAATACATAGAAGTCATTGCTAAAATGCCTTCCTCACAGGAAGTGCAGGAGTATATAAAAAGTTTAGAAGAAGGCGATGCCTTAATACAGCCCGATCCTCCTTTTAGAAATACTTTTAATCAAATGGCTTTGCGTAAAGTAATTGTAGAAGCTTTAAAGGACGGGGAAAAATATGTTTTTATTCCCGCAACGGTCAAGAAGGTAGACGGTAAAAAAGTGTACGAAACCAAAACCCAAGAAAAATACGGACAATCTGACGCTCCCATGTTTAATTACCAAGTTATGTTAAAAGAAGCTGAAAAAATAGCCGCCAAGTACGGTTTAAAATTGGAAATAGATACTATCGATGTTGGTGCCGGCACAAGAGGGGAAATAAGTGTGTTGGATATACGCCCCTTATATGAAACGGTTGCAAAAGAAGGATTTAAGGGCTATCGATACGGTGGCCTGGTGACCAAGGCCCAAGGAGCTGGGTATAATATAAACTACGGGGACTACGGCAGGAGGTATAAATAGTGTATGAATATAGAGGAAAAGTTACTAGGGTGGTTGACGGCGACACTGTGGATTGCACTCTTAATCTGGGTTTCAATATTTTGCATTCCTGTCGGGTGCGTTTATTGGGTATCGATACGCCTGAGTCGCGGACTAGGGACCGTGAGGAAAAAGCTAGGGGGCTACTCTCCAAGCAGTTTCTAAAGGATCTCCTGACGGACAAGGATTTCGTCATCAAAACGTATAAGAAGAATGCCAAGGGCAAGTTCGGTCGGGTCCTGGGCGAGATCTGGATAGAGGAGAAGAACATCAACAAGGAAATGATTGAGCTCGGCTACGCCGTAGAGTATTATGGACAGAGTAAGGAGGCCGTCAAGGAGGCCCACCAGAAAAACAAACAATTATTAATTGAGAGAGGATTGTATGAAGAAAAAAAGAGCGCGTAATAACAAGGGACAGTACAAAGGGGATGACGTAGCGACCCCCCATGCGGACGAGGCCTGGGTTATTACCGAACCGAAGTATATGTATATTGCCGATCAAGTTACCAAAAGGTTGGCCAAACGCATCGCTGAACTACAAAACAACACCCTGTCCGGGGGGCGATAATACCGGATACGGCATCCGCGGGAGGTGTGCCATCATAGAAAAGCACCCGCAAGTGGGGACCTTTTCCCCTTAGGGGACCCTTGGAGGGCTTGCGTAGATCAAGCCCTTCACTTATTATGGGACCCGTTATGGATAGTAAGGGCCTATCATCGAGCCTGGACGAGTCTCCTTGCATTGGAATTTGTACCACCGCGAGGGGCGACCCGATCTGTAAAGGATGCGGGCGTACTCTTATCGAGGTTCGTGATTGGAACACCTACTCTTCCCTTTGTAAAAAACTAATAGTCCTCCGCACGGCGGACAAAGGCTATACACCCAGACAGGTATTTTCACATGAAGGACACATTATTAAAAACCGCCATTACGGTGGAGTCTGCACGTTCCGCCCAGGCAAACACAAACATCTTAGCCCTGTGTAAAAGCGCGGTCGCCATACCGGAACATTCCGATCTGGTGCAAGAAATTATTAAGCAAACTACTATCAAGGCAGAGGCCGATGAAAACGTACGTGTTCTCCAGGAACTTCTGGTAGAATAAAGTTATGGATTCAGACACAGGAGACGAGCCACATATCATTAGTAATATTGGACTGCTTCAGCCGTCCCTCGGAACATCCGGCGTTGACTACGGACCTGGTGTGGATTACGCTGCTACCCCTTCTTCGTTTAGTTTTAGTATGGATCCCGTAGGCGCGTTTGCAGGGGCGCAGGGAGTTGTCCGGCCTCAAACAACACCAAGTGGTGTTCCTATACTGTATGCCCAAAATAGAGATTTAGGAGGCTCTCCAAATTTATCCAACCTGTGGGGTCCCGGCTTCGGCATGGACTTCAGTAACTTTGGTCAGGGCATTACGAATGTAGGTGCCATGAACTACGGCGCCGGGTTCAGTCCGGGTGCCTCTTGGCTACAGCCCAAAAAGCCCGAACCGCCTCCCGAGACGGGCCCCTTAGGCGGTACTTTGGGACCCAGGATAAAAGCAGCAATCAAAAACAAACTAGAGAATTTTAAGGATCCGAAGAAACGCCAAGCCTGGTTCAAGCGCTTCTTCGGGAATCTCTTACGCTTTCACCCTCAGACGCGGCTCCCTATGCTGGCGATTGACGCTTTTAAAGCTTTCCAGGAAGGCGGCGCAGGAGGAATAATGGGCGCCCTCGGACAAATGGGTATGCAAAAAGTGTTCGGCAAGAACCTCGATGTGGCCCAGGGCATTTTTGGCGTCGCCAGTGGGGGCATGACTCCGGGCCAAGCTCTAGGGAGGGTCACCATGAGCCGGGGTATGCGTGCCGGTATACAAGGCCTAATGAAAAATATTTACGGGCAATTCGGTATGCGCGGCGTACAGATCGCCATGCCTTTATTGCAAACCGCCCTGCAAGCAAGAGGAAAAGGACCGGGAGGCCCGTGAAGATCTACCTGACTGCGATGAAAGGGCATGAGGGTCCGTTGCTGTGTGCTGATTCGTGGGAAGAAGCAGAGCGAGGGGCCAGTAGGCTCGGCCTGGAGATAGTCGCAGAGTTACCCGGACTGTTTCCCTTTAATATTTCTTCGGAGAAAAGGACGCTACACTAACTTTCCATACCCGCCAGGTACCGTCCGGTAGTTTTCGGACAAGGGCTTTATGCCCCGTGCGATAGATGGCTCCCCGCAACGAATACGCTTCTCGCTTGGTTTGACAAAGGACGGAGTCCCCTGCTTGCATTTCACGGGCAACGGAAGAATATTTGGGAGTAATGGGTATGTTCTTTTCAATCTTCATCATGTTGTTTCTTTATTTCGGCCAAGCCTTCTTTTAGTTTTATGAAATTTACTTCATGTGGTTTTTTACCCTCTAAAAATCTTTGTACTACACGAATGTCCAGTTCCAAAATGTCACAAATTAATTGGTTGCTAAAGCCGGCGTCGTTTAAAGCATTAAGATCTTTTAACATTCTTTTTCTTGAAAAATGATAAGAGTTTGCTACCAATTCTTCAATTTTCATAATTTCTTAAGAACTCCTTTCCCCCATTTTTATACCAATTTTTTAATTTATTTATATCTCTTTTATATTGATCTTCAAGTATAAAAAACTTTGCAGTAAAAATTGGACGAACAAACTTCTCGCCCACTAAATACATAATATGATGTATTTTTTTGAGCTGCTTTCTACTAATAATACGACCTCTAAGTTCTTCTTCCAATGATTCTGGAAGAAACAATGAGTTGGGGTTTATCAAACTTCCATCTACAATACAAGTGGTTTGAATATCTTTTAGTTCACTAGTCCTCTTTTTCATGGCAGTAACCTTTCTGCGTATGTCTTTCACCGTGGAAGGATCAAGGTCCAAGGCCCAAGGACCTGGGACTTACCTTATCCAACATTTGTACCCCGTGCATTCGTCTTTTGGCTCGCCACAATGCACACAATGAGTCTCTTTTTCTTCAATTTTTTCATGTTTCATGCGGGTATGATAGCATGAATATAAGTCACATACAAATAAATCACACATAACTTCTACAAAAAGGTACGCGTGAGCTCTAAGCTATTGATTTTATTGATAAAAATTTTGACCTCACTTCTGCAAAGTGAGGTGGTAAGTTATTGATTTTACTGGAAATTTTAGTATCCCTTATATAAGAAAACTCACCTCACTTCTATTTTCTGTATAGTATAAAAATAAATACAAAATATTTTCTAGAATTCTAGTTTTCGTGTGAGGTTTGCTGGAAATGTAGCCCTTATAGGGATTTCTAGCTCACTTCTGCAAAGTGAGGTCGCGTGAGGTGAGAGCTGAAAGGTAGATAAAATAAGGGTTTGTACCTCACATGGCAGAAGTTATGTGTTATACATCTTATAGCTATGAGAAAAATAGCTGCTTTTTATTACTTTGGTATATACTGCTTGCATGTCTAAACGGATTAATAACTGTTACCTGGGTCGTTTTTGGGACGCAGAGACTAAAACATTTAAAACATGGAGTGAAACATGCCAAAAGGAGTATCGGGAAATATCTCAGGACACAACAAAAAGCACTTAACTCATAAGCAGATTCGTTTTGCTAAGGAGTATGTGTATAACGACGGGTCCAAAACGCAGACTGAGTGTGCTGTTGATGCCGGGTATGCGGACAGCTCGGCGGCCGTGCGTGCGAGCGAGCTTGTTAATCCTCAGAAGTACCCGCTTGTGGTTCGCTACATTGACGGGATTCAGAGGGAAAGGGATAAAAAATATGAAGTTACTTTTGCCAGGCACGTCAGAAAGCTGGCGGAGATCCGTGATGAAGCTATTAACAAAGGAAACCTAACGGCGGCGGTTGCGGCTGAGGTACAAAGAGGTCGGGCGGCAGGCTTGTATGTTGAACGCAAAGAAGTTCGTACCGGTACGCTTGATTCTCTTAGTGAGATAGAAATAAAACAAAGAATCAAGAAACTTTTGGGAGATTATAAACCTCTCCTGGAAGTAGAGGATGCGGAATTAATTACTCAGTAAAGATTTTTAAAAACCTATCAAATAATTTTTCCTTGTAGGGTTGTCCTTCGTAGCCTTTCGGGAAGTTATAAGTCTTTTTCCCTGTGCTTGTGTCTTCTATCTCTGTGCGTCCGTCCTGGTATTTTATTTCGATTTGGCCGTTCTGAGCCTGTATATAAAGTGGGTGGTTTCTCCATTCCCTAAAGGCTTGTTGTTGTCTTGCTTCTTCTATTAGGTGGGTGTATTCAGTCATTTTCTTTCTCCTTTTCTTCAACATATTCCTTGAAGTCTGGGGTTAGTCCTAATGTTTCTATCGGTGTTTCTGCATCATCATATTCTTCCCATTCCAGTTTCTTTAATGCGTTGCCGTGTCTGTCTATCAAAGTATGCAGAACATCTTGTAGCTTGTTAGTTAGTCTGGGGTGGGTGTCAAGAGGACAGTCAATACAAAGTTTATAATGCGGAGACTTGTTTTTATTGTAGATAGCCACATAGACAAGAAGGTCTAGTAGCTGGCTTCTCCGGAATATCTGGATCAAGCCTTCGGCCTGTGGCTTGTTGAGATAAACTCTTTTTCTAATACTCATTAGCTTTCTCCTTACATAAAGTTCATGTGGGGTTTGGCTCTGGCCTTCGCTATCTCAATATCATCAGTCCCTAGCCTAATCGTAGGTTTGTTTGAGTCTGATGATACCAAAACGTATTCGCCATTGTGCTTTTGCAGTTGGTATGTGCTTTCAGTCATATTATAACTCCTCTGTTAGCTTGTTGATTATTTCGCCCACTACCTTTTTGTGTAGCTTCTTGTCCTTAAAAGGGTCCCATTCGTGATCTTGTAGAGCTGATCTACCCATAGTTTGAATTCTCCATACTTCTTCAAGAGCAATAACAGGGATTCCTGTTTTAGATTGGAAAACGTAATAGTGTACCGGTCTGCCTAAAATAATAGAGTCCATTACCTGTAGTCCTTCTTCTTCCATTCTGGCCCATGTTTTTCCAATTCGTCCTGGATATAGAGGTTCACTCATTAGTTTTCTCCTTCTCTAAATACTTTAATTGTTCTTCTACAGTTTCTTTGATGTGGTCATACCCTATATATCCCCAACAAGACTCAACATCATCTGAATCATGTCGAGATTCGTCCT
>Ga0114899_1000426_pt1 | contig 30272 bp, 27 predicted proteins | sample MalvireepMed_215_FD_83497 | JGI IMG/M metagenome (GOLD analysis project Ga0114899, IMG submission 83497) | Marine viral communities from the Global Malaspina Expedition - Malaspina viral metaG DeepMed_215 | ecosystem: Environmental > Aquatic > Marine > Oceanic | place: Mediterranean Sea...
ACGCCGCGCAAATGTCTGGGCTACAGGACACCGGCCGAAGCCTTCAGAGATGAACTGATGAAACTGGAGCGTTAATGAGGTACACTGCCCCCGTAAACCGATGCAATCGAAGTGGAACTCACAAATATTTGGGCGACAGCTGGGATTGGTATCGTCGCGGGGCTCGGTCCCGAGGCAACTGCGGTCCTAGCGACGGTGATCGTGCTGATCATCCTAGCCGTTATCCCGCGCATCCTACCGTCTTCGGTTAGGCCCAACGGGGCCCAAGAAGGTCAATAACCCAATTAGGTTCCCCTTTACCCCGCCCGGTGACCTGTCGTTTCAAGGGGCTGTATCCAACGTAATAGGTATTTGGTTTAAATTACGTAGGGCACACTCAATGCATTATGGCATCCGCTCCCGCTGCAACTGACAACGCGACGAGAACCGTCAGGACTATCGAAGCCAGCCCCATGCCGATACCTGCAAGTACAACCAGTCCGTCGCGTTCAACGAAGCCAATACCTGCGATGAAAAGCGAAATAGCAGGAAACCACCCGCTGAGCGGTAAAGGCACAAACAGTGCCAAGGCGATTCCCAAAAGAAGCAATCCGATTAGGCGCTCAATTTTGGGTTGGAATACGCCTTGCAGGCGCGGTCGAGTCAGGCGTTCAACGCGCCGGGAAATCGGCCGTAGACGCAGCACGGTATTTCTCAGAGCGGAACGGGACAATGACCGTTTGGCAATCCAAGACGGTAGCCAAGTATAAGAACGACCGAGCACTAGTTGAACACTAAAGAACACCAAGGGGATGGCCGTTACAAGCGTGGCACCGGGAGGCAGCGGCAACAGGTTGATTAGGGATGAGAGCAGAATGGCCCACCCGAATGACCGCTCCCCCAACCGTTCTAAGAGATGACCAAGGGGTATCGCGTTGCGCTGGCGCTCACTCCGAAGCACGCAAAGCAAATTGAACGATAGAGAACGACTTTTGACGGTCCTTTGCCTTTTCGACAGTGGATAACTGAAGTCGATTGTCACAATTCTCCAAAGCCCCGATGGGGAGGCGTTAAGAAAAGTGTCTCTCGGATGGTCGTCATTGGCCTGCCTTTAACTTGGGGGCCAATCTGCCCGGCGCATTGATTGGCGGGTCCCTTTGGAATCCGTCCTGTACCACTCTTGTAGGAAGCTGGATGGAACTCTATTTGGGGATGAACCTGAAGGAACCAAGAGCCTATGCAATATTCTTATGAACTGAGGCCGCATGGGCATTGATCTAATCTACATCGCAGCTGGCCTCGTTTTGCTCTTCGCGGGAGGCGAAGGTCTTGTGCGCGGCAGCGTTGCGATTGCAGAACGAGCAGGGCTCTCCAAAATGGTGATCGGGCTGACCATCGTCGGGTTTGGTACCTCCGCGCCGGAGTTGCTGGTCTCCTTGAAGGCCGCATTCAGCGGAGCCCCTGAGATTGCTCTGGGCAATGTGGTCGGAAGCAATATCGCCAATATCCTACTCATCATCGGGGCTGGGGCTTTGATCATGCCGATCGCCAGTTGGGATAGGTCTGCTGTACGGGAAGCGATGGTAGCGGCCTTGGTCGCTTTCGCGCTGTTTGGTCTGCTCAAAGGCGCGTTTTTGGACCGGCTCGAGGGCGCTCTGTTGCTGGCGGTTCTAGCTGTTTACCTCGGTGCGACGTTCTGGATGGAGAAGCGCAGCCGGGACTCCCAGATGTTCGAGCATGAGACCGAGGAGTTTGAAGGTTCCGGCATCACCAAAACGAGCGTTGCCACCGTCTTTGTTCTAGGCGGCATCATAGCGCTCGTGGCGGGTGCTAATCTGCTGGTGTCCGGGGCCGGGTCCATCGCGAAAGCGTTCGGGGTTTCCGATGCTGTGATTGGCCTGTCCCTCGTAGCCATCGGCACCTCCCTGCCTGAACTGGCCACATCTATCTCTGCGGCCCTCAAAAAGCAGTCTGACGTGGTCATCGGCAATGTGATCGGAAGCAATATTTTCAACGTCCTAGCGATCTTGGGGATCACATCCGCTATCGTGCCGATTGAAGTGGGTGAACGGTTCCAAGGGTTTGATATGGTGTTCATGCTGCTACTGTCCTGCGGCCTGGCTGTGATCTTGTTTGCAGCCAAGCGCATTGGTCGAGTAGCAGGCTTCCTGTTCATAGCGGGTTATGCGGTTTACATTGGATACCTGTTCCAAAGCGGTGCGATCAGCTAATCCTGCTGAACTGCCGTGTGGGAAGGGTTAGGGGGTTACTCAAACCAAGCCTATCAGGCGGCCTATCAATCGCATTCGGTGCTCACCATAGTCTCATCTGGCACTTGCGTGTTGCAGTAGATCCCAGCGTCAAGGTCGGTGTCGATCAGGATGGCATCTTCGAAGACGGCTGCTTTGAGAACCGCGTTCTCGAATGATACGTTGATTAGCTTGGCACCGGTAAAGCTGGCGCCCGTCAAATCGGCAGAGTCAAAGATGACATTCTCCAAGGTTGCATAATCAAACAGCGAAAGGTTGAGACCTGCTTCCGAGAAGTCTACGTCCCTTAATTGAGCTTCGGTCAGGTCTATTCCGGTCAACTTCCGACCTGTGAGGTCCATCTGCTCGAAGATACAACCGGAACATCTGCCGAGCATGCGCAATTGCTTCTCCTGCTCCGGTTCCTGCCCGATCGCGGAAGTGCCAAAGAGAGAAGCGACAGTCAGAAGCACGCCAAGGCAGCTCGTCGGAAAAGCATGATTTTTCAAGGAGTACCACCTAAGCCTATCAGGTCTTTTAAAAGTCAAAAAGCTCGCTCAAAAAGCCTTCGCGACGCTTCTTTTTATAGGGCTTGCCGTGGTCGCGATCTTGTCCCGAACTGCGCTGGGAGGCGACCTCACGGGGGGCAGGTTGGGGATCCGAGCGTTCAATGATCTTGTCTAGCTCGCCTCGGTCTAACCAAACCCCACGACATTGAGGGCAATAGTCAATTTCTACCCCGGAGCGATCTGTCATCACCAGCTGGGTTCCATCGATCGGACATTGCATCGGTTAGCCTCCCTCATTCCTGAAGTTAATTGGGCACCCGCGATGCAAACTGCAACCACCTCAAATTTATTCTCGCCAGAATCGCTGTGCGTTTGATCGGCTGGAGCGGAGCCAGCCAAGTTCCAGATGGTCATATAAAGTGGAGTGCATGCCTGCTCTCCGGGGGCGAGCTAGATCACGCGTGGTTTGGGGGATCTAGCTGCGCAGCATCCCAACGATCAGATGAAGCGGCCTCTTTCAAAAAAGCGATAACAGTCTCGGGCAGATAGGGTTTAGCAATAAATGTCGAGCCGGTAGGAAGACTGTTTGCCGCCACATTTGGGGCTCCAGATGCGACAATGATCGCAATGTGGGGCCATCTTCGGTGAACGATCTGGGCGAGCTCTAAACCGTTTATTGAGCCAGGCATCTCAATATTTGTGAACATGATGCCTATGTCATTATGCGATGTGAGAATTGTGAATGCTTTGGCCGAATGTGCAGCAGCGTATCCCGAGAGGCCCGCATCCTCCACAAGGCCCATGGCCGCAAGGCGCAAAAGTGGATCAGCTTCTACGACGAGAACGCCGCATGCATCACTAACGATCATAACAGAGATATCCCTATGCGCTGAGATTTACATATCATTGCTAGATAAGCGTTCTTTGTCATTTTCAATTGACCTGCCCCCCTTCCTCACTAAAGCCATTTTCCCGACAAATATTTAACAACATTGAGTATCCGTCGGATTCTTTTCCTCCACGCTAGGAGGATGGTTAAGTAGCAATGGCTCGCATCGCTAAAAAATGCACTTGTCCGAGGAAGGTGTACCTATGAAAAAACATACGCACAGCGCCTCTCCTGCAAGTTGTCCGGCCGACCAACTTAAAGGTCGAGATGCTTCGGTAAATATGGGAACGCATGCCATAGCGATCGAAACTATGGAAACGGCGTTGGCAGCTGCTCGGATAGCCGTGTTTGAGCTCGATCTGGTTGCAGACACCTCGAATGTCTCAGCAACTTGGCGTGATCTTATGGATGTCGACCTATCCGACGGCGTCGACTTTCAAACAGAATGGCGAAAGAGAATCCACCCTGACGACGAAGAGCTTATCGAACGCGCATTGGCTGACTACGTAAATGGCCAAGCCCCCCGGGTGGCAGTAGAATATCGGCTGCGTTCACGTGATGGGTCGGACTGGCTCTGGATGCGTACAGATGCCGAAGCAACTGAGTGGGATGTTCAGGGGAATGCTCTCAACTTGGTCGGGACACAACGCGATATTACAGACCGAAAACGCGCCGAGATAGCGCTGCAAGGTAGCGAAGAGCAATTTAGGTCTTTGATGAACAATGCCCCCATCGGAACAGCCTTGGTTTCATTGGAGGGTCAGTGGCTGGCGACAAATGCAGCAATGACTGCCTTCCTTGGCTATTAAGAAGAAGAACTGAGAAGCACAGATTTCCAGTCCATAACGCATGAGGACGATCTGAAAAGTTGCCTTTTGAAAGTCCAAAAACTATTAGGTGGTGAAATTGACGCTTTCGAACTCGATAAAAGGTATGTGCGCCCCGATGGAGAGATCGTTTGGGGGCATCTCTGCGTGGTTCTTGTGCGGAGCGATTATGGCCAACCTTTGCACTACATAACTCAGGTCTTAGACATAACTGAGGCTCGGAAGTTGGATTTCCTCAGGAACGAGTTCATGTCCATCATTGCTCATGAATTACGCACGCCCGTGACGGCAGTCGTAGGGGCGCTGGATATGCTCGACGTCATTTGTCCCAATGGTCCAATAGAAAAAGTGCAGCAGCTTGTAAAAATTGCCAAACGCGGCGGTGACCGGTTGCGCACAGCGTTGGAAGATCTACTCGACTTCGAACAAGTGTCAGGCGGAGCTTTATCTCTCAACTTGACTGAAACAAATATTATCGAAATTTTAGGAGAGGCGCTGCTGAAGAGCCAACCCGTCATGGATCAGCATAAAAGTTCAGCCCGCATGATCCTACAGGAAAGCGAGATCTCCTGGAAATGCGATCCGATTCTGTTGGATAAAGCGCTTAGACACCTGCTCTCAAATGCTGCTAAATTTTCTCCTGAAGATACTGAGGTTCGGGTTATAATCGCGAGGGATACAAGCCAATTAAGCATCCGTGTAAAAGATTCAGGACCCGGCATTCCCGATAATCTTCAGGAGAAGATATTTCAGCCTTTCTGGCAGCAAGACACATCTGACACAAGAGCGCAGCAGGGTATCGGCCTCGGGCTCACTATTTCCCGCCAGGCGATCCGAAGAATGGGCGGTGAGCTATCAATCGAACCCTGTGATGGGGCTGGGGCTGAGTTTCTCATCACGCTTCCCGCTTGCCCCTTGCGATGAACTCATCGTTGAAAGTTCACGCCCAAGTAGCGAGAGCTTGATTCCAGTTCATAATGGTCTCAGACTTCTCTATCTTGGCCTCAGTAAAGCCACACATAGACGATGCCGTTCAAAAGTTCTGCGAGAGTTATGATCAGGAAAACTTGGGTTGTTGTCGCCATCGTCTGCCACCTTCCACCATGTCGTCTTGCAATCAAAAAGTGCGTAGTAAACTCTTCCCCGGTCAGTCTGGCATCACGAGACCGGTTGGCCAAGCGTTTCTGGCCGGTAGAAGGGTATTAGGTAGGGGAAAGCCCAAGCAGATATGACAGGTACCTCTCATACCAGCTCTCTCCAGAATGATGGAGAGAGGAGCACAAAAACTGTCAGCATTTCTAATCGACCAGCGTACATTCCTAAAGACAAGAGCCATTTTGCCCCATCGGGGAGCGAGGAGAAGTTGCCTGCCGGGCCTATGATGTTGCCGAGACCGGGCCCAACATTAGCCACTGCGGTGAGGGCTCCACTAATCGAGGTCGTCATGTCCACACCGAACGAGTTAAGAGCAACTGCGAGGCCCATTACTGTAGCAGCATAGAGGGTGAAGAAGGTCATCACCCCGTTGATAACATCATATTCGACCACCCGTCCTTCGTAGCGGGTTGGAAAAACTCCATGAGGCTGATGAATATGCCGCATCTGGGCGTATACGCTGCGGATCACGACCACCCATCGCATCATTTTTCCGCCTCCCGATGTAGAGCCCGTACATCCACCCAGGGCCGTGAGGCATAAAAAGGTAGTCGCGGCAAAGGGTCCCCAAAGCGTATAGTCGGTTGTCGCAAATCCTGTGGTGGTTACAACCGAGACGACATTAAAAGCCACCAGCCGCAGGGTCTCAAGAAGCGGTGTGTGTGCTGTAATGACACGCCATAGTGTCAGGATGAAAATCGCCGATGACAGAGAGATGAGCAGGGCGCGAATCTGTTCGCTGCGGAAGGCGCCCTTTGTCAGCACGCGGATATACCAAGCGAACGGCAGGGCCGCTGTCAGCATAAAAAGCGTCCCCATCCATTGCAGGTAAGCGCTTTCGAAAAGGCCGAATGAGGAATCTGAGGTAGAGTAGCCGCCGGATGAGACGGTCGTGAAGGCGTGTACGAGCGCTTCAAATCCGGTCATGCCGCCAGAAAGGTAGGCGATGGCGCAAATGAAGGTCAGGGCAAGATAAATCCAGACCGTTGCTGAAGCAAACCGAGCGGCACTGGCGAGTGCCTTCTCCCCTTTTTCGGAGCTTTCTGTTTGATAAAGCTGCATGCCACCAACGCGCATGATTGGCAGCAGAGCTATGCCTGCGACAATGAAACCGACCCCGCCGATCCATTGAAGCAGTGCCCGCCAAAGCAAGATACCGTGATCCGTGTTGTCGAGTCCCGTCATTACGGTTGAGCCGGTGGTGGTAATTCCCGACATGGATTCAAAGAACGCATCGGAAAAAGACAGCCCCCAAAGCCACAAAGGAAGGCCCCCTGCCAAAGCCGCGACGAACCATGCGCTGCCGGTAAGAAGGAAGGAATGCCGACGGTCCAATCCTGGGCTGCGACCCATAGCGCAGACACAAACACCACCCCCAACGGAAAGGGTGATCAACGCGGCCTCGAAGAATACCATTCGCGTTGCGGGGAAGATGAGCGCATCGAAGGCCATCAGAACGCCAAGGCCGAGCAAAAGTAGGCCGTTGATGAATACTACGATTGCCATGCCGCCCTTAGTTCTCGCGGAACCGGTAGCCGATGCCAGGCTCGGTAAATATCCAGACGGGGTCCGTCGCATCGTCGCCAAGTTTGGTGCGCAGCTGCCGGATAAAGACCCGTAGATACTGGCTGTCTTCGGCGTGAGCCGCGCCCCAGACCTTTTCGAGCGCCATGCGCTGTGTCACCAGCCGACCGGGATGGGAGGCAAGCAGCCAGAGCAACTGAAACTCTTTGGGCGTCAAACTTAGGGGCTGGGTGTCCAAATGTGCTGAATGTTCAGCGACATCTAGAATAAGTCCGCCAATCTCAATCCGGGAAATGTCCTGCTGTTCGGTGCCACGGTCCCGAAGCAAGGCGCGCAACCGCGCAAGCAATTCGCGCGTACCAAAGGGTTTCGCCACATAGTCCTGCGCCCCAAGGTCGAGCGCTGCCACTTTTTCAGTCTCATCGGCGCGCACTGATAGAACAAGAACCGGCAGATTTGACCAAGTACGAATGTCTCGTAGCACATCTTTTCCGTCCCGATCCGGCAGCCCAAGATCAAGAACCAGCAGATCCGGCGCACCTGTGGCGGCCTGCACGATCGCCTCCCGGCCGGTTGCGGCCTCAAGAACAGTATGCCCCTCGGATTCCAGCGCGATCCGCAAAAAGCGTCGGATCTGATCTTCGTCGTCAATAACAAGAATACGGGCCATCAGACCTCCTGACCGGCGATCGGCAGGCGAAAGACGATTGTCGTCCCGCTTTCGTCTGGGTTGGTTGCCTGAACATAGATGTCACCGCCATGCGCATCGACGATGCCGCGCGCGATCGCGAGGCCAAGGCCCGTCCCGGCCCGCTGCGTATCGCCCGCCGTCACGCGGTAAAACATCTCAAAAACGTCGCTATGTGCCTGCGCCGGTATGCCAGGCCCCTGATCGCTGATTGCAAGTTTCAACCAAGTGCTTTCCGCGTGCCCGGATAACAAAATTTCAGAATTCTCCGGTGCATACTTGGCGGCATTGTCCAGCACATTGACCAAGAGCTGTTCGATCAGGATGGGATCAACATCAATTAACGGCATGCTGTCGGGCAGGCTTAGTACAATCTTGTAGGGGGCGAGATTACTGCGGAGCCGCCGCCGGGCATTTCCGATAATCTCGAGCAAATCGGAGGCCACGCATCGAGGCCGAAGCGCTCCATGGCTCAGACGTGTCATGTCCAGAAGGTTCTGCACATAGCGGTCCAGACGCTCGCCTTCCTCCCGGATCGTCTCGGCCAAGTCTTGGCGCATTGGTTCAGTGTAGCGGTCGCCCCCTTCTGCTAAAGTAGATGCAGCACCGATAATGCTGACCAAAGGCGTTCGCAGATCATGGCTGACTGATGATAAAAGTGCCGAGCGCAATCTTTCAGTTTCCGTCGCGAGGCGGGCAGCTTCGAGCGTTTCCGTGAGATCAGTACGTTCAAAAGCCAATGCCAACTGGCTTGCAAAAGCTTCCAGCAGACGTCGATCATCGCGTTCGATGGCTTTAGACCGAATACCAAGCGCAGCCAATGTTTCTTCGCCAGCACGCACAGGTAAGATCAACCACTCGGGGGAAATTGCTGAATTGCTGGCGACAGTGACAGGCTCCCCGGAGGCAATCGTTCGGCCGCAGGCCTCTTTGATACCCTCGTTCTCAACCGCTAATGCCGGGCTGTAAGCAATCTTTTCGACAGCATCTGCAAAAGTGCGAAACAGCGCCACCTCCACGCCCATTGTGGCGGTGACATGATCCACTGCGGCGTGCGCCACAGCCTGCGACGAAGGCGCACGCGCAATCTGCTGAGCGAACTCATGAAGGATCGTGATACGCTCCACACTCCCACGTAGCGCCATGGCGCGGGTCCGAAGTCGCGCAGCCAAACTGCCGGTGACAATGGAGGCCAGAAGAAACAAGCCAAGGGTTACCAGATCAGCTTCTTGTAGGACACGGAATGTGAAGCGTGGCTCAGTGAAGAAGTAATTGTATGCAGCGAACCCAGCAAAGGATGCCAGGATTGAAGGCCCGGGACCGCCGAACGATGCAACAACAACGACACCAGCCATGAAGACAAGAGTTAACTCGCCAACTGGTAAGGTGGCTTCCAGCACCCTGGCTGCAAACGTGACCATAACCATCACTACACAGGCGCCCAGATAGCTGCGGCTTCCTGCATGCGTCCGTGCACGGTGAAGTCTGAATTTCGGCATTTGGCGAGGACGGTTGATTGGGTTTACCTCAGAAATCACAGCACCTTGGAGCATCCAGCGCTACTTTTGCATCGAGAGCACGTAAAGACGCTATGCTTGTTTTCACTAGCTCGTATAAAAAAATCATAAAAGTTAGGGCTGCGCGTTGATTAGGAGCGATCGCTGGAGTTGCAGATTTGAAAGACAGAAGCAGTGATTTCTGGCGATAGCTATCGGTTTTCTCAAGAGCCGCTTTGGGTCCCCGTTGGACGTGAGGTTCAATGGGGACAGGCATGGTGGAGCAGCAATACGAGGTCTAGTTGAACCCGATCAATGATAAGGAATTAAATCCGTTAAGAACGGAGATTTCCAACTAGGTAGGCCAATGTCTTGGGTGGGTGAAAGCAGATTACGGCTAAGTGAAGAGAGGGGCAGTCAGGAGCGATTTACGTGTTTCTAGTGGATCGCGCCCTAGATGTCCGGAGGCCTGAACTTAAGAGCCGCATGCAATGACAGAAAAATTTCTTAGTTTACCATTCTGAAGTATGGAGCTCGATACGCATTCTCCATGCCAGAGTTCCGGCAAAAGCCCATATCCATGTTACTTGTTCCGTCAATCTGGCCGTAGGAAATGAACGATGCCCCCTTAACTCCATCTGCATTAGCAGAAAAGGTAATGTCTCCAATCGCCAAGACTTGTCCATTGTAGACGCTCAGAGAGGAGGCGACCTTGAAGCCTCCGAGGGTCATCAGCGAAGCACCGCCACCCTCTGCGCAATCATCATTACGGCCAATCTGTAAGCCTTGTGGGGAGTTTAAGGATGTTGCTCCCTCATGAGTTGTTGCGATCACCACATCTTCCAAGACAACACCATTAGAAAACTTGATCTCGCAATCGGAAATGAAAACAAATTCACTGTAGAGACCGGCGTCCATGGTGATAGAGCTAGAACCACCACAAATCATACGGTTCACTGCATTTTGTTTGAAGTGATAAGAGTTCAGTGAGTTGGTCTCTACCTTTGGTTCTGGTTCCCCTGGCGGGAGACCGGGGAATTGTCTTAAGTCGATGTCGTAGTAATAGCTAGGACTGACATATGGCGGCAGGTGCTCAGATTTTGCCGTCCAGAAGCTATCAATGATATCAGGCAATTGATTGAGCAACCGCAGACGGTACTTTCCGTTCCGAAGAGCAGTTTGTAAGCCATCGTTCTTTTCGAAACCAGATCTTGGGATGTCGAGGTCGTCGATGTTCGGCATCGATACAACAGTTCCCGGTTCAAAATAGTTGTTCTGATTCATGCTGACATATTCATTCGAATGAATGCAAAAGCCATTTGAGAAATTGTTGTTTGATTGGACATCCACTACGCCCTCGGCAACGAAACCTTCGGTAAAGCAGCCTGGATAATATGTAGAATAAACTGACTCGACTCTGACATCGAATGTATCGCGGCCGACTAGGCGGAGTAGAAAGTTGCGCGAGGCATTATCCCGGGCCTCCTCCATCATTGCGTGAACTTGCACCGCAGACCTAGAATTTGGATCTTGAACGAAGCTCTGTTCCGCAAAATCCCATTTCCCAAAACTCACATCAGTAGCCAATAGAGCATTATAACCGAACTGGTTTGGAGGCAGCATAGATGCTACGGTTTCAGTTGCCGTCGCAATGGATTCGTCCGGACTGTGTTTTTCTCGGGTGTAAAGTGCAGCGTGAGCCGCACTATCGGCAGCCACTTGTAGTTGTGTCCGTTCAGAGATTACTTTGTTAATATCGACGGCAAGCCCACCAAGAATGAGACATATCAAGAGCAGGAAGAGGGAAAGAAGCGTAATGGCTCCATCTTCTTTATGAACCCACTTGAGATGAGCTTTTATGGGCACAGCCTCAAAACTCCACGATATGTTGAGCGCTGACAAGAATTTGCACGCTGTCAAACGTGCTCCTGGCTAAATTCAACGGCATCAATTTTCCAGCGGAAGCTGTGAGGTCGGTCTTTACGAAGCCCCCTGAGATCGTAGTTGCAACGTTTATATCGGCATCGAGATGTGCAACCTGTCCGATAATGTAATCCTGAACGGCTATACTATCGGGAAGACGACCTAAGGAAAAGGCGCGATTGCCATCATGTACGATCCGCGTCAGCTGCGACTCGTAGAAAAATACCATCGAGACGTTCATGATTATCGCTAGTACAAAAACGAAAATCGGCAGCCAGATCACTGATTCAATCGTAGCAGAGCCCTGATCATCCTTACAGAATCCGGTTACACGACGTGAAACGCTCGCTTGATCGGCTCTGATTGTATCCCAAGATCGCTGCATAGTGTGGCCCTTAGGGGAAGGAAACTCCTCCCGTGAAGTAAATTGCTGCCCTAAGAATCTGACTTAAATACGTTCTCGCGACGGCATTTTTTCGTTACTTTCTGTAATCGATCCGCGGCGATATGCGATTGTCCTTCAATCCCATCGCGCTCCGCGCAAGCACGGTCCCTTGTCGCCGCAAGATCTTCAGTGTGTATGGGCGCGGCATGACGACCCGTGATGCCCAACGGCAAATCGAGGAGGTCTACAGTTTTGAGGCATCTCCCAGCTTGATATCGGCGTGCACCGAGGCCGTGATGGACAGCATGGTCTTTTCCGATTGCTCAGGTCCCGCGGATAGCCGCCAAGTTCCTTTTTTATCATTCCACTCGCAGTCTTGAGCAGATCATGCTCAATCGGGAACTCGCGGATGTCGCACTGCAGAGCTTCACGCTGACGCTCCAATTCTTCAAGCTCTGGGTGAAGGGCGCTCTTCTTGCGTTTCATCATGGCAGGAGCCTCCGGGCCAAGGCTCTGTGTTTTCCAAGCATAGAGCGTCGGCCGACTAACTCCGAACTTTTCGGCCAGGGCCTGGGCATTTTCTTGACGGCTATATAGCCCGACCACAGCAGCCTGCTTCACGGCGTCAGTGTGGTTGCCAGGGCCATATGCCGCGTTGGAAGCCGGCTTCATGTCAGGAAAGGCCTCGCGCACCCAAGCCGTCATTGTGGCCCGGCCAGGATAGCCTAAAGCACGCAGCGTCCATGAGATGCAGCGGCCATGGGTTGCATAATGTTCTAACGCAACCTGCTTCTGTGCCGTCGAGAACTTAGGCGGGCGCGGTACCGATTTTAAACGCAAGTCCTGCAGGCGTTCGTATTCTCGATGCCACCCTTTCAGGGCGTTCTTCGTTGGATACCCCAACTCACGTATTGTGGCCTGCACACGCTTACCGAACTTGAGATAAAGCTTAACCGCGCGCAGTCGTTCTTCGTAGCTGTACATAGACTATCTCCAAGATAGTCCAACTTTTCGTCCGCACCCCCCCTTAGATGAAAAGTGAAGGTGTCCGAACAACCAGAACCTTGCGAAAACTGTATTTAACAAGAGCCCCTACATGCGCGAAAGCCCGCGCCAGTCTGGACGGGGGACGCGAGCTTTCTGAGAAAACCGAACAGAGAATCGGCATTCCCCAGAAAAGTATGTTTTACAGGTCAACCAAAGGCAACTGGGCCGCGCTTGAAGACCGAAATCAGCCCGAACCCCGTGGAATTTTGCCGAACTGTCTTTTCATGCTAGATGCCGTCCAAGGGGAGCTAGCATGCGCCGAAAAGAAGATGACATACACGAAGAGTGCGAGAAGATCAGGCATCGTAGGTTTTTGATTTGGGGCGTGGTACCGTCTATGGCTTTCCTATGGGGCTTCGCTCTATGGGTCGCGCTGGAGCATTTCTTCAGCGCCTACTAGGTCAGATCAGAAGATGGTTCCGCGGAGAGGTGTGAGCCTATCCGGAGCCAATCCCTCGGTATGTTGGATCGCGATCTAGCCCTCCCGCTTCTAAGAACGATTAAGGGGAGGAAGACCTTAGATGGACCCAGAGTTTTCAAAATCCGGTGCTACGTGGGGATATATCCTGTCCGCCCAAAGTAGGCCGTCCGTCAAACGGCAGCGACAAGACATTTCGCTGCATGGGGTAATTGAAAAGGTTTGGTGCGACCAGTTTGAGGGGCAAACTACGCGTCCTCGAAAGCATCTCATCCAACGAGAGCAACTGCTGCTGGCGGTAAATCAAGGGGATAAGGTCGTTGTGACGGCACCAGAATGCCTGGGATTGTCAGAACGTGACGTGAACTGGTTCTTGACAGAACTCGCCACTCGCGGCGTGCTTCTGTTGGTCCATTCCGGAACCATTGTTGTTGATCCGGGTGGATCGACAAGAGACCTAGCTGCTGTAGTTGGCCGATTTCACAGCAAACTGCGACTATGACACTGGAGCGGGGAGAGACCGTTCGACAGGAATTTTGGCCAGCTTGACATCATTATCGGGTAAAATGGCGACCGAGCATTCTGTGATGAAGGCGCCTACGGTGGACCGCTTCACCGTCAAACCGCAACCCTTTTGCTCTCAGCTGGCCCATCGACGATCATCATTGCGCAGCCTCGCGAGCAGCGCTCAACGCGGCTGTTGATACCATAGAGGCGGCGGATCATCGCGGGTGTCAGTACCTCTAGGGTCGGACCGGTGGCGAGGATGCTGCCCTCGCCCAAAGCGATGGTGGTCGCGCTGCAACGCATCACCTGATTTAGGTCATGCAAAGCGAGGATCATTACTGCTCCGCTTTCAGCGGCATAGGATTGCAACGCCTGCAATACCTCGTATTGCCGGTAAAGGTCGAGCGCGGAGGTGGGCTCGTCCATCAGGATAACCCGCGGCCGCGTCACCAGTGTCTGTGCGATCGAGACGACCTGGCGTTGCCCGCCGGACAGTTCCGGCAATTGCCGCTCAGCAAGTGCGGTGATGCCCAATCTGGCCAAGACGTCGTTCACGGCCGTTAGCTCGGAAGCCGAAAGGCGCCAGCCGCCCCCACCCTGCTTCAGCGCGAGTATGATGGATTCGTAGACCGTCAGCGCTGCATTCATCCCCGTATCCTGAGGCATGTAGCGCAAGTCCTCCGCGGCTGCACCGCTGAGACGCACAGTCCCTGCCCCCCGCATCTGACCTGCGATGCGCCGAAACAGCGTGGACTTACCAGCCGCATTGGCTCCCACAAGAGCGGTCAAGCTGCCTCCTCGAATAAGCGGTGTTGTTGCCTTGCTGAGGACCTCATGCCGACCATAGCGCGCACCGAGGTTTTCAAGTTGCAGCGTCACCATGCTTTACGCCCCTTGGTCAGAATAAGAGCGGCAAAGAAGGGAACGCCCACCAATGCCGTGATAATGCCAATGGGCAGGACAGCGCCGGGCAGCAAGGCCTTCGAGAGCACAGATGTGGCCGAAAGGATCAGCGCGCCAGCTAACATCGCTCCAGGCAGGAAGAACCGTTGATCTTCACCCAAGAGAAGCCGTGCCACATGTGGACCGACAATGCCGATGAAACCTATCGTGCCGACGAAGGAAACCGGCACGGCCGCCAAGAGCGATACGAGAAACAAAGCTTCCAGTCTCAGCCGACGCACCGGCACGCCCATTGCCGCCGCGCGCGCTTCACCCAGTCGAATGGCGGTCAGGGCCCATGCCCGGCGAGCAAAGAGCGGCACACAGAGCGCGAGGACCACCGCCGTCACCGCCACCTTGCCCCAAGTGGCTTTGGTGAGGCTGCCCATGGTCCAGAAGACCACGGCAGATAGAGCCTGCTCCGAGGCAAAATATTGCAACAACGCCAAGGCCGCGTTGAAGCTGAAGACCAATGCGATGCCTAGAAGGATAATGGTTTCGACCGTCACGCCCCGTAGAGTGGACAATCCAAAGATCAGCAAAGCGGCTCCCATCGCCATCAGAAAGGCATTGATCGGCACCATCAGGGAAATCGCCCCCGGAAAGAGTGCGACTCCCAACACCATCGCCAACGCCGCGCCAAAACTGGCTGCTGCCGAAAGGCCGAGCGTGAAGGGACTGGCCAAAGGGTTCGCGAGGATGGTCTGCATCTGCGCCCCGGCAAGCGACAGGCTTGCCCCGACCGTCACCGCGAGCATGGCCATCGGCATCCGAATGTCCCAAACGACGACCCGCATCTGCACATCCGCATCGGTTGGAGAGACGAGGGTCCGCAGCACATCTGCCACCGAATAACGCGCCGGTCCCAGTGATACGTCCACCGCGACAGAAAGTATCAGCAAACAGGCCAGCAGAGCCAGAATGAAGATACGTCGCGTCACCAGCCCGCGGTAGGCGAACGCGGGTGCCGCAGTGTCGGATGTGATACTGGTCATTGGTCTGCCTTATTCGACAAGAGGGCTGCGCTGCGCGCCCTGGTTACTTCAGTGAAACCCAATATCCAGGACGGTAGTCGACGGGCAGGAACCGCTCGTGAAGTTCCTTAAGTGTTGCCTCCGCGTCGAGGTCGGCAAACAACTCCGGGTGCAACCATGTCGCCAGCCGTTGGACGGCGACAAAGCTATAGGGCGAATTGTAAAACTGATGCCAAATCGCGTGAACCTCGCCTGCCTCGACGGCCTTAACACCGGTAAAGGCGGGACGCTCCATCAAAGCTTGCAACTTCGCACGGGCCTGCGCTTCGTCCGAGCCTGGCCCGACGCCAACCCATGCGCCACCGGGGACGTAGGCTTCCCAATTACCGCCGGTGACTATGATTTGATTTGGGTTGGAGGCGATCACCTGCTCCGCGTTCACCGTACCAAATGTCCCGGGGATGAACGGGGCAGCCATGTTTTGCCCACCCGCCAGTTCGACCATGCGACCGAAGTTGCCGCTGCCGAATGACATGCAGCAATCCTCGGAGTAGCCCCCTGCCCGTTCGACAAATACCAAAGGACGCTCCAGATCGTTCTGCGCATCGATCACGTCTGTGACACGGGCGATCTGCTCTTGATAGAAGTCGTTGAAGTCAGCGGCACGCTCTTCTTCGCCAAACAATTTACCGATGATTTCCATCGACTTCGCGGTGTGTTCAAACGGCTTTTCGCGGAAATCAACATAAACGATAGGGATGCCGACCTTGGCGAGTTTTTCCTCATAGCCTGCCTCATCGGTAGCCGCCTTGGCTTCGAGGTTCATGATCATCACGTCAGGGGTCAGGGATACGGCCTGTTCAATATCGAATGTGCCATCCTTGAAGCCGCCGAAGGTCGGAATATCAGCGATCTCGGGGAATTTTTCAGCATAGGCCTCATAGCTCTCGGGCGCGGCCTCACGGAAATCGTCCCGCCACCCCACCACGCGCTCGAATGGGTCTTCGCCGTCCAATACGGCCGCAAAGAAAATTTGCCGCCCTTCGCCGAGAATTACCCGGTCCACAGGTGCTTCGAGTGTGACTTCTCGCCCTGCAATATCCGTTATGGTGATCGGGGCTGCAAAGGCAGGAGCGGAGAAAAGACACAGCGCACCGGCGCTCAAGGTGTAGCGAAGGGACATCAGAAGACCTTTATGTTTGAACTGGCCCACCGCGTATTAATTCCTACTTAAATAGTCAAGTTTTAATATTGACAAAAATTGTCGCCTTTAACATGGAGGTTATCGACACGTCTTGGAGCAGACCTATGACCCAACCGCTTGGCAGCAACCGTGATCTACGCGATGAGATCCGCGACTACTGGTCGGATCGTGCCGCCACTTTCGACGCCGAGCCAGGCCACAAGATTGGGCAAGGTGAAGAACAAGCAGCTTGGCAGGCGCTTGTCCAAAAACATCTCGGATCTGCCACGGGACGCCGACTGCTCGATCTGGCGTCTGGAACAGGAGAGATTGCGCGCTTGTGCCACGATCTTGGTTATGCGGTAACAGGTCTCGATTGGTCCGAGCCCATGCTCGAGCGCGCCCGCGCCAAAGTTCCGGCCGCAGTTTTTATGCAGGCTGACGCGGAGCGTACCATGCTGCCCGATGCAAGTTTCGATGCGATCGTAACCCGCCACCTTGTATGGACCCTCGTCGATCCGGCTGCAGCCTTCGCAGAATGGAAGCGCGTTTTGGTTCCGGGTGGACAGCTGCTGTTGGTCGATGGTGATTTCGTCACCCGTGGCTGGGTTGCGCGCACCTTGGCTCGGCTCTCTCCACGTCGGTCCCAGAACATGAATTCTCGTCATCAGGAAATTCTGTCGCAAATTCATTTCGCTCAAGGCGCTCGGGCGGAGCAAGTTGCTTTCCTGTTGGCCGAGGCAGGCTTTACGGATATTCGCATCGATACCGATCTTAGTAAAATACATCGCGCACAGGCACGACAGCTCGGCTGGCGCAGGTCTTTGATCCGTCACAGTGAGCATCGGTATGCTATCAGCGCAAAGGTTTAAGCGGAGGGAAGGACGAGCGCTTGTCTCACAGGCATTTCGATACACAAATTGCTCTTGCAACCAGCATGGTCCTGTTCTCTAGTATTTCTCGTTCATGATTAATGGTGTTATCCATATGCAGGTCAGTGTCCGCGATAATAATGTCGATCAGGCTCTTCGGGTTTTAAAGAAAAAGCTTCAACGCGAAGGCGTTTTCCGCGAAATGAAGCTCAAGCAGCACTTCGAGAAGCCTTCTGAGAAGAAAGTTCGCCAACAGGCCGAAGCAATCCGCCGGGCTCGCAAAGCGGCGCGCAAGCGCTTGGAACGTGAAGGCGTGATGTAGGTCTTCCATCGAACATCCAAGCCTGCAGCAAACCCATCGTTTTTAGGGTGGCCGATATGCTGAATTGGCCCGACTCTTCGAGTTTAACTGGTATTCCGATCTAGCTTTGCAGACATCAATGATGGTCTCGGCTCGGGCTGCCAACGCAGCAGAGTATTGGCGCGACGCTAACAAAGTTGGTGCCATATTTTTAAAGGCCCTATGTGCGAGTATCTGTCATAGCGCTTTCTAAAGCTCTAATTCGCTAGGTGCCTTGTTCCGGTCTCCACACTCGGAGCCCAGTACCTTTTGTGTCCGCCTCGGGTCAGATCCCCGGCGTGGCGACCTGCATTATTGGAGGAATGCAGATCAGAGAGCTCACTGCCGATCTCTGCGCGGCCCCTAAGCTGAACAGGTAGACGGGCATTGATCGTGTTTGGGCCGCTGTCAGGGGTAGGTGAAATACAGCTAACTGTCAGATGACATGGCCGCCACGAAATGAGGGCGCGACGGGACCCCCTTGCGTTCTGCCGCCATTCGGCACGGTCTCGCTCTGAAGGCTCAGCCCCGTATCGATTTTCGGCATCGCTGACGTGACACCATCCGCCGAAGGCCACGTGACGAGGAGGATCGCACTGCCTGTCACGCGATGTTCCCGCAAAACATTCGCCATCGTAGCGACGGTCGCTTCCAAATACCGTTGGCCTTGTTTGGTTACCTCAACACAAATATCCACCGAGCAGTCAGGCGGCATCCCTTGTTGCATCCACAGGCCGGACAGTCGGCTGGCCTGAGAGACCGACATATAAAGCGCGGTGGTGGTGCCGGGACCGGACAGGCGGATGCTGTCGGGCAATGGGTCTTCGGCCCTGCCGGTGCCTGTCGCCAGCACAAGGGTATTGGCGACACCCCGCTCTGTCAGGCTGCGGGTAAGCCCGGCGGCGGCGGCACAGGCGGCAGTCACACCCGGCACGATTTCGATTGGAATACCGGCGTCACGCGCGGCCTCCACTTCCTCGGCAGCGCGTCCAAACACCCCGGGATCTCCGGACTTCAACCGCACAACGCGACGGCCCTTCTTCGCCTCGGAGACGACCATGCTGTTGATCCGATCCTGCGGCCAGCGGTGGGCGCCGACGCGTTTGCCGACGAACACGCGCTCAGCGTCACGGCGGGCCAATTCCAGAACCTCTGCATCGACCAACCTGTCGTAAAAGATCACATCCGCCTCCTGAAGCCTTTCGACCGCGCGCAGGGTCAACAGGTCGCGCGCGCCCGGGCCAGCGCCGACCAAGGTGATCTGGGCGATACTCTCCCCGGTGGCGCCGCCGCTGGCAATGGCAGCTTTGATGTCGCGCGCGGCGTCGCGTTCGGCCCCGCGCACCCATTGCCTGCGGGGAGTCCCTTTGAAAACCCACGCCCAGAAGGCGCGGCGCTGCGCCAAAGGAATATTGCGTGCGACACTGGGTCTGAGCCGCCCGGCAAAGGCAGCGAGGCCACCAATGTTCTGCGGCAAAAACCGTTCAATCTTGGTCTTGATTTCGCGCGTTAATACAGGTGCGGTGCCTTCGCTCCCGATGGCCACGACAATGGGGTCGCGGTCCACGATGGCGGGCGTGGTCATGTCGCAAAGGTCGGGCTGGTCGACCACATTCACCGGGCAGCGTGCCGCCTTAGCGAGCGCATGCGCCGCTGCATCCAGCGCGGGACACCCGGTGCCGACAAAGGCCATGACCGCATCCTCGAACACCGCCCGCGATAGCTCTGAGCTCTGCCCTGCCCGCCCGCTGTTCACTAGATCAGCCAGTTCCGCATCGAGCGCAGGAGCCACCAGAACCAGTTCAGCGTCGGTTTTCAGGAGCAACCGCGCCTTCTGTGCCGCCTGCTCGCCGCCGCCAACGATAACGACCCGGCGGCCAGTCGTACGAATGAACATTGGAAAAGATTTCATGGCAATCTCCTGTCAGGCGGCCTGCTCGGCGGTGTTGGGAATACCCAGCGTATCAAGCGCAAGTGCTTTGGTGCCGGTGATGATCTCAGCCTCGAATGCGGTCGGCGTTTGGTGCGCCCACGTCCGGGCTGTATCGGAAGACAGACGGCGGGTTTCATCACAAAGCGCTGGAAAGGTCGCTTCCCAGCTACGCCCCTGCCGCAATCCGAAGGCCGCGATCTCTTTTGAAGGGTGACGTTCGAACTCTCCGCCGCCGCCCTTGATCACGGTCAGGCCATTCAGCCCCAAAAGCGCTGCCGCATCGGCCTGCAAGAGGCGATAGGACGGATGAAACACACCCTGTACACTGGCCGCAGCAGCGCCGGGATTCAGCATGCGGCAGACGGTGTTGACGCAAGACCGCAGTCCAAAAACCCGCCGCAAATCCAGCAGCCGGAACAGAGCGGGATGTGCACGTTCCAGCGGCAGATAGGCGATGCGGTCGCGATCAAGCAGCCGTGCAATTTCGTCAGCGGAATCTCCAACCCCAATCCCCGCGACGGCTAAGCCGTCCCGCACCTGTGCATCGGCGCCGTTCCAGCCGTGCAACAAGACGCGGTGGCCCGCCTGCGCGACCTCCTTCGCCGACAGCAGGAACCACGGCGCACCGCGCGTGCGGCCGGCGGCATAGCTGGGCCAATCCAGATCGACGGACGGCAAGGCGGGCATATGCGCCTGCGCCGCGGCGGCAAATCCGGCGATCTCTGGCGCGGTCTCGCCCTTCATCCGTAAAAGCATCAAAACCGCGCCCACGGCCTCGGCATCTGCGTCCCCCCGCAACATGGAGGAAATGGCATCGAAGGCTTCCTCCTGAGTTAAGGACCGTGAGCGCCCGGGCCCGCGCCCCAGCGTGCGAACATGGGCTGACAAGCTCATTCTGCGGCCTCGCGGGTTAAAAGGTTGTTCAACAGCTCCGCGATTTCCGGGCGGCAAGAACCGCAGTTTGTCCCAGCCCCCAGTGCTTCGCCGATACTTTCTACTGACATCAGGCCGCGCGTTTCGATCGCTTCAAGGATGGTGTTGATCCCCACGCCAAAGCAGGAACACAAGGTTGGTCCGGGGTTCGGGGCGTCGGCTGCAGGGCGTCCCGTTAACGCGCCAGCCGCGCGGGTGCCGGGCAATGCCACGAGGTAATCGCGCATGATCGCGACAGGGGTTGGCGACACAAAGAGTGCGCCCAAAAGCAGCCCGTCGGCGTGAGCCGCGATCCGCGCAGAGCCACGGCGCGCATCTATGATCGTGGTCAGCACAGCAGTCGGCGCGTCAAAGAGCCGTCTTGCCTCGGCCTCCCAATCGTCAGGATGCAGGCGGCCAGCCAACTCGGCGCGAAACCCGTGCGATGTCCGCGCCAAGGCCCAGTAGTCGGCGGTCAGGTGCATCGGTTTTTGTGCGATGGCAAAGCCGTACCAGCCTGCATCGAACCGGCGCAGGTCAACAACGCCCGCCTTGCTTTCAGGTTGGCCGGAAACCGGATCGCAGGCCGCCGCGATCAGCGCGTCGATCCGGGCCGAGGGGGCTGTCTCTGCTGTCCAGTGCATTGGGGCAAAGACCTGACGGGTTTGCACAGCATCGGTGATCCGCGCGCGCAGGATGCTGACACCCGTTGGGCTGGAGACCTCCACCAGATCGGAGGGGCGAATGCCCAATGCCGTGGCATCTTCGGGGTGAATTTCAAGAAAGGGTTCCGCCAGATGGGCCGACAATCGCGGGCTTTGGCCGGTGCGGGTCATCGTGTGCCATTGGTCCCGCACGCGGCCTGTGTTCAAACGAAACGGATAGCGTCGCGTCGTCCGGGCCGCTGGCGGCCGCCACGATACGGGCAGCAAACGCGCCTTGCCGTCTGGGTGAAAGAACCGCCCATCCGCAAAGAACCGCCCGCCTTCGCGCGCAGCAGTGATTGGCCAGCGCTGCGGGGCGAAGTGATCATATTGCTGGTCCGTGATCTTGGCCAAATCCGAGATATCAAAATCCCGTCCGAACCGTCCCGCAATGCCTGAAAGGGCTGCATATTCGCGAAAAATCTCTGCCACGCCGTCAAACTGAAATCCCGTTTCGAACCCCATCCGCCGCCCCACCTCGGCCAGAATATGCCAATCCGGGCGGGTCTGGCCGGGTGCGGGCAGTACGCTGCGTTGGCGGCTGATGGTACGGTCCGAATTGGTGACGGTGCCGGCCTTTTCAGCCCATGCAGTGGCGGGCAGGAGCACGTCGGCGAGCCGCGCCGTGTCGGTCTGATCGGTAATGTCGCTGACAACGACGAAGGGGCATTCAGATATTGCATCACGCACAGCATCGGCTTCGGGCATGGAAACGGCGGGATTGGTGTGAATAATCCACAGCGCTTTGATCCGCCCGTCGCCCACCGCTTGAAACATGTCGACCGCTTTGAGCCCCGGCTTATTGGGTAGGGAGGGCACACCCCAGAAATCACGCACGGCGGCACTGTGCTCGGCATTCTCCAGTTCCAGATGACAGGCTAACATATTGGCCAGCCCACCAACCTCGCGCCCGCCCATCGCATTGGGCTGTCCGGTCACCGAGAATGGGCCGCAGCCGGGCTTGCCAATCCGTCCGGTCGCGAGGTGGCAATTCAGGATCGCATTGACCTTGTCGGACCCGCTGGTCGACTGGTTCACGCCTTGCGAGTAAATCGTCACGACCTTCTCATGCTGCATCCAGAGGCGGCAGAAAGCGGTGATTTCCGCGTCGCTCAGCCCGGTTGCGGCCCCGCTTTCGATACGTGCCGTGTGCAGGGTTTCGTCATAGCCGCTGGTATGGCGCAGAAAATCCGCATCACAGGCACCGCCATCATAGATCTCGCGGAAAAGCCTGTTGAATAGCGCCACATCTGAGCCGGGTTGTAAGGCCAGATGCATATCGGCGCCATCACAGCTCGCGGTCCGGCGGGGGTCGATCACCACAATCTTGGTTCCGCGGGCTGCGCGTGCCCCCAGCAGGCGTTGGTACAGTACAGGATGACACCAAGCGAGGTTCGACCCCACAAGCACAACAAGATCGGCCTCGTCGATGTCTTCATAGGTCCCGGGTACGGTGTCGCTGCCAAAGGCGCGCTTGTGGCCGGCGACAGAAGAGGACATGCAGAGCCGGGAATTCGTGTCGATATTGGCCGACCCAATGAAGCCTTTCATCAGCTTGTTGGCGACGTAGTAATCCTCTGTCAGCATCTGGCCAGAGACATAGAAGGCGACGCTATCTGGGCCGTGCTGCGCGATGGTTTGCGAGAACCGGTCGGCGACATGCTGCAAGGCCAAGTCCCAGCCCACGTCCTGTCCGTCCACGCGGGGGGTCAGCAGGCGGTTTTCCAGACCCACAGTCTCCCCCAGTGCCGCCCCCTTTGAGCAGAGCCGCCCACGGTTCGCCGGGTGGTCAGGATCGCCGCGCACATCCAACCCGCCTGCCCCATCCGCGCGCAGCAGCACGCCACAGCCCACGCCGCAATAGGGACAGGTCGAGCGCACCTCTGGCATGGCAGAGCCGTCCATCACGCGGCACTCCGACTTGCGAGTTTGGTCCCATCAATCAGGATGCGCCCAGCCTCTACCCGCGCAGGGTATGTAGAGATGGCCCCCTCTTCGCCCTGCGCCTGCCCGGTGTTCAGGTCGAACACCCAGTTGTGCAGCGGGCAAGTGACGGATTGACCATGAACGATCCCTTCAGACAGCGGTCCGCCCTTGTGCGGGCAGCTATCGGTGGTGGCAAAAACCTCCGCCTCGCCAGTGCGGAAAAGGGCCACGCAGCCAAGTGCCGTCTTGATCTTGCGCGCGCCGCGCAGGGGAATGTCGTCTATCGCGCCGATGTCGATCCAGTTCATTCCGCGGCCTCCAGTGTCAGATTGGCGAGGGGCTGGTACCGCTCTGCCGTTTTGGCGTGCTCGGCCCAGGGGTCTTTGCGATAGATGGATTGGCTGAGCTCGAATGCCGCGATCAGCCGTGCGCGTTCCTCGGGGTCGGCGATGCGGGCCTGCACCCAATCGAGCCCAACCTTGGCGACCCATTTATAGGCGCGGTCGAGGTATTTAGCGTGCTCACGGTAGAGTTGGACAAAGGCAATTGTCACATCGATCGCCTCTTGCTCGGTGCCGACGTCACAAAGGCGCTCGGTCTCTTTGACATCCATCCCCGCTGCGCCGGCGACGCTCACCTGATAGCCGCTGTCGACGCAGATGATTCCGACATCCTTGCAGGTGGCTTCGGCACAGTTGCGCGGGCAGCCGGAGACACCCAGCTTAACTTTGTGCGGTGTCCATGACCCCCAGAGCGCCTGTTCCAGCTTGATGCCTAGGCCGGTGCTGTCCTGCGTGCCAAAACGGCAGTGGTCGGTGCCGACACAGGTTTTCACCGTGCGCAGCCCTTTTGAATAAGCATGGCCCGAAACGAGCCCCGCCTTGTTCAGATCGGCCCAGATATAGGGCAGGTCTTCGCCCTTCACGCCCAACAGATCAATGCGCTGACCGCCTGTGACCTTGACCGTCGGCACATCGTATTTGTCCGCGGCGTCGGCAATGGCGCGCAATTCGGCCGGGTTGGTGATCCCGCCCCACATGCGCGGCACGACGCTGAAAGTGCCGTCTTTTTGAATATTCGCGTGTTTACGTTCGTTCACAAAACGGCTCTGTGGGTCGTCTTGATACTCTAGCGGCCAATCGGCCAGCAGATAGAAGTTCACCGCAGGGCGGCAGATGTGACAGCCGTTGCGGGTTTTCCAGCCCAACTCCTGCCAAACGGCCTCTTTGGACTTCAACTCCTGCGACTTGATCAGCAGGCGGATGTCCTCATGGGTCAGGTCACAGCAGGGGCAGATGGGCTGGGCGGTCGGCATGACGAAGTCATCGCCCAGTGTGACCTGCAAAACCTGTTCGACCAGCCCTGTGCAGGTCCCGCAGGACGCACTGGCCTTGGTCGCGGCCTTGATCGCGGCCAAATCCGTCGCGCCGCCTGCGATGGCGTCGGTGATGGTGCCTTTGCAAATGCCGTTGCAGCCGCAAATTTCCGCGTCACGCGGCAATGCTGCAACGGCTGAGAGCGGGTCCGAGGTATCGCCCCCCTGAAATGCCGGTCCGAAGATGAGCGTTTCGCGCATCTCGTCGATATCGGTGCCGTCCTTGATCAACTGGAAGAACCAATTGCCATCTGCCGTGTCGCCGTACATCACAGCACCAATCAGTCGGTCGCCCTCAATCACCAGCCGCTTGTAGATGCCCCGCGCCGGGTCACGCAGCACGATGTCTTCGCGCCCTACCCCTTCAGCGAAGTCACCCGCGCTGAACAGATCGCAGCCGGTTACTTTCAGCTTGGTGGCAGTATCCTTCGCGATGAAAGCGTCGACCCCGTCTAGCAGGCTCCTCGCCACAACCTTGGCCTGATCGTAAAGCGGCGCCACAAGCCCGAAAAGCTGCCCGTCAAATTCCACGCATTCGCCCACAGCAAAGATATCCGGGTCCGACGTCTGCATCTGCGCATTCACCTCGATGCCCCGCGCAACCGTTAGCCCCGCGTCGGTCGCGAGCCGGGTTTCCGGACGGATGCCAACGGCCATGACCACCAGATCGGCTGGCAAGGTTTCCCCGCTTTCCAGCAAAACGGCCTCGGCGCGGCCCGCGCCGATGATCGCCTTGGTTGAGGCCTGCGTGCGGATGCTGATGCCGCGCCCCTCTAGGTCCTTGCGCAACAGGTAGCCGGCCGCCTCATCCAATTGCCGCTCCATGAGGTGGCCCATGAGATGCACCACCGTGACCTCCATGCCACGTTCGGCAAGACCGGCTGCGGCCTCCAACCCTAAAAGCCCACCGCCAATGACCACGGCTTTGCCGCCCTTCCCCGCCGCGCTTATCATCGCATTGGTATCGTCCAGATCACGATAGGTGACGACCCCCGGAAGGTCTTTACCGGGAACCGGAATGATGAAGGGCGCAGAGCCGGTGGCGATAATCAGCTTGTCATATGGGAGATGGCCACTCTGCCCGGAGACCACCTTCATTGCAGGATCGATGCCCGACACAGGCTCACCAAAGCGACAGGTCACATCCTGTGCGGCATACCAATCGCTGTCATGGGTGACGATTTCCTCATAGGTCTTTTCGCCCGACAGCACCGGGCTCAGCATGATGCGGTTGTAATTCCCCCGCGCCTCCGCGTTGAACAGGGTGATGTCAAACGCATCTGGATTGGTCTCAACCAGATGTTCGATGACGCGGCCCGATGCCATGCCAGCGCCGATGATGACCAGTCTTTGTTTCATGGGTTCACTCCGCCGCAATTGTTTCAGGGGTTTTGGGCTTGGGCTTTGCGCCGTGCTCATATTCCTCAAGGAAATCGAGCACCTCTTGCCTGTAGCCGTAGTAGTCGGGATGCTGCAGGAGCATCTTGCGCGTTCTGGGCCGGGGCAGATCGACCTGCGTGATCTTGCCAATGGTGGCCTGCGGCCCGTTGGTCATCATGACCACGCGGTCAGCCAGCAAGATCGCCTCGTCCACATCATGGGTGACACAAATCGCCGTGACCTTGGTGCGCGACCAGACCTCCATCAGAACCTCTTGCAGCTCCCAACGCGTCAGGCTGTCGAGCATGCCAAACGGCTCATCAAGCAACAGCAGCTTGGGGCTGAGCGCAAAGGCCCGGGCGATACCGACACGCTGCTGCATACCGTTGGACATATCGCTTGCCCGCTTGTCCATCGCATCGCCCAGCCCGACCCGCTCCAGATAATACTCCACCACATCCTGACGCTCGGCCTGCGAGGCGCGGGGGTAGACCTTATCGACACCGATCGCCACATTCTCTTTGGCGCTGAGCCAGGGGAACAGATTGGGTGATTGGAACACCACGGCGCGCTCGGGGTCGGCGCCCTCCACATGGGTGCCGTCCAACACGATTGAGCCCTTCGATATGTCGTTCAGCCCCGCCGCCATGGTCAAAACTGTCGACTTGCCGCAGCCTGAATGGCCAATCAGCGAAATGAACTCTCCCTTCTCGATTTTGAGATCGAAATTCTCGACCACCGTCAGCGGGCCTTTGGGCGTGGGGTAGACCTTGTGAAGCTGGCTGAAATCCAGATAACGGCTGCGCAATGTGCTCTTCTCTGCTTCGGCCAGAGCGGCGGGGAGGCCGTGGATCGGGGTCACGTTCGGCAAAAGTCGAGTGCCCTCGACCTTGGCCTCAATCCCAACATCCATCAGGTATTTGGTCACATCCGCGCGCAGGCTTTTGAAGGTTTCATTGGTGTTCATGCGTCCCCGATCCCGAGGGCGCAGAATCTTGACGGGGAACTCTTTGCCCAACGTTCCATCCGGGTTCAGGGCGATGATCCGGTCAGCAAGGATGATCGCCTCGTCCACATCGTTGGTGATCAGCACACAGGTCTTCTTGTCGGCCTCCCAAATATGCTCAATCTCATCAGCGAGATTGGCCCGGGTCAGCGCGTCGAGCGCCGACAATGGCTCATCCAGCAAAAGCACTTCAGGGTTCATCGCCAGCGCGCGGGCCACATTGACCCGTTGCCGCATCCCGCCCGAAAGCTCCGCCGGGCGGCGTGGAGCGGCATGGCCAAGTCCCACCATTTTGACGTAATGCGCGACCTTTTCGGCCCGCTTTGCCTTGGACAGACCGGGGAAGACCGTGTCCACCGCGAGGCCGACATTGCCGCTGACCGTTAACCAAGGCATCAGCGAATAGCTTTGAAAGATCATCGCGCGTTCCGGCCCCGGTCCGGTGACTGGTTTGCCCTTGAAGCTGACCTTTCCCTTGGACGGCTGCTCTAGCCCCGCCATCAGGTTGATAAGGGTCGTCTTGCCGCTGCCGGAAAAGCCGAGCAGCACAAGGAACTCCCCCTCACGCACATCCAGGTTGATGTCCTTCAGCACATGGGTCGCATGGGTGCCTGAGCCGAAGCTCTGGCTGACATGATCGAGTTTCAGAATGCTCATCTGAGTGTTCCTTTTCCGCTATCGCCGCAGCACAGATCAGCGGTTGTTCGTGAAGGTAAAGAGCGACTGCAGGGCGTACATCACCCGGTCCAGCAGGAAGCCGATGATGCCGATGGTCAGCACAGCGACAATGATCCGGGCGAGCGAGCTGGAAGAACCGTTCTGAAACTCGTCCCAGACGAATTTGCCAAGTCCCGGATTCTGCGCCAGCATTTCCGCGGCGATCAGGACCATCCAGCCCACCCCGAGCGACAGCCGCAGCCCGGTAAAGATCAGCGGCAGGGCGGAGGGCAGGACCAGTTTGGTGATCTTGGTCCAGGTGTTCATCTTCAGCACCTTCGAGACATTCACCAAATCCTTGTCGATGCTGGCCACGCCCAGTGCGGTGTTGATCAGCGTCGGCCAAAGCGAACAAAGCGTCACGGTGATGGCCGAGACCAAGAAGGACTTGGACAGCAGGCCATCATTCGAGGCCGCAACGGCAGAGACCACCATCGTCACGATCGGCAGCCAAGCCAGCGGGGAGACCGGTTTGAAAATCTGGATGATCGGGTTCAACGCGGCGTTGGCCGTGGGCGAGAGGCCCGCCGCGATGCCAAGCGGGATCGCCACCGCACTGGCGATCAGGAAGCCGAAGAACACGGTTTGAATTGAGGTCCAGATTTGTTGGTAATACGTCGGCGCACCGGTATAGGCGCGCTCAACAGGGGGCATGCCCTGTTCGACGCGGCGTTCATTCAAAACCGCGACCTGCGCTTCGAATTTTGCACGGCTCTCGGCCTTGGCCTGCGCGTCCTCATGCAGGGTGATTGCCTCAGACCATACCTGTGCCGGGCCGGGGATCGCGCCAAGCGAGGTTTGCACTGTCGGGGCCAATGCCGCCCAAAGCGCGAGGAACCCGACAATCGCAAGCAACGGCACCCCCAACAGACGCCAGATCTCGGCGACTTGCGCCTTAGGGTTATCACCAGCGACGGCTTTCAGGATCGGGGTCAGCCATGCCAGCCCAATAACCTGAAACCACTTATCGGCGGTGTTGATCCGGGTGAAGCGCCTCTCACGGCGCGCCGTGCGCGCTGGATCAGCTGTAAAATTCGGGTCTGCGGTGCTCATCGAACTGTCTCCTGCGGGAATGGGAAAGGCACGGGCGAGACGGCTCGCCAGTGCCGCCGGGCCTCAGCCCTGAACTTCGTCGCCGACCACGGTTTGATCGCCTTTCAGCCCGATTGGCAGGCTGTCGAGGTAGGCGTTGGGGGCGCGACCATCAAAGGGAATGCCGTCGATGATATCAGCCGCAGGTGTCGGTGCCTTGAAGCCGTTGGCCTCCCAGGGGAAGTCTTCCTCCTGCGCCAAGCCGTCGTCGACCAGCGACCGGGCGGCCTCCAGATAGATTTCCGGGCGGTAGACGCTGGCGGCGACTTCCTTGAACCATGCGTCGGATTTTGGTTCGGCAATCTGTCCCCAGCGGCGCATCTGGGTCAGGTACCAGATCGCATCCGAATAATAGGGATAGGTCGCGTTATGCCGGAAGAAGACGTTGAAATCTGGAATGTCGCGTTTGTCGCCTTTTTCGAACTCGAAAAAGCCGGTCATTGAATTGGCAATCACCTCGTAATCGGCGCCGACATATTCGGGGCGGCTGAGTATCTCGACGGCTTGGGGGCGGTTGGCATTGTCGTTTTCGTCCAGCCACATGGCCGCGCGGATGAGTGCCCGGACAACCGCTTTGGTGGTGTTGGGGTTTTCCTCAGCGAAAGCATCGGTGATGCCGAATACCTTTTCGGGGTTGTTCTTCCACAGTTGATAGTCGGTGATGACCGGCACGCCGATGCCTTTGAACACCGCCTGCTGGTTCCAAGGCTCGCCCACGCAATAACCGTGGATCGTCCCTGCTTCCAAGGTGGCAGGCATCTGCGGCGGCGGTGTCACCGACAAAAAGACATCCGCCCCGATCTGGCCCGAGATGTTATCGGGGCTGTAGTATCCGGGGTTAATCCCGCCTGCAGCCAGCCAATAACGCAGCTCATAATTATGGGTTGAGACAGGGAACACCATCCCCATATTGAAGGCCTCGCCCTTGGCATTGAACTCTTCGATAACCGGCACCAGCGCCTCGGCTGAAATCGGATGCTCGGGACGTCCATCGGCCATCTTGGGAATGTTGGGCAGCATCTTTTCCCAGACCTCGTTGGAGACGGTGATACCGTTGCCGTTCAGGTCCATGGAGAAGGGCGTGATGATATGCGCCTCAGTCCCGTAGCCGATGGTCGCCGCCAAGGGCTGCCCGGCCAGCATATGCGCGCCGTCCAACTGGCCGTCGATCACCCCATCCAACAGCACTTTCCAATTGGCCTGAGCTTCCAAGGTGACAAAAAGCCCCTCATCAAGGAAGTAGCCCTGCTCATAGGCAATGGCGAGCGGGGCCATGTCTGTCAGCTTGATAAAACCGAAGGTCAGCACGTCCTTTTCAAG
>Ga0114899_1000434_pt1 | contig 30069 bp, 46 predicted proteins | sample MalvireepMed_215_FD_83497 | JGI IMG/M metagenome (GOLD analysis project Ga0114899, IMG submission 83497) | Marine viral communities from the Global Malaspina Expedition - Malaspina viral metaG DeepMed_215 | ecosystem: Environmental > Aquatic > Marine > Oceanic | place: Mediterranean Sea...
CCCCACCCCACCCCCTATGTGGGCCTGTGAGAAGTGCGAGAGGAAAATACACCGGGACTTTCATGAGCATGTGAGCTATCAGAACTTCACCACTAAAGACCTGGATCAGGGCCTTGTAGACGTTGACGGTGGAGGCACACACGCCATGCTTATCAAGACAGAGTGTCTTTCTACTGCCAGGGGGTTTCCACCTCCCAACGCTAAGAGGAAGCTTGTACCTGAAAACAGATCATACCCCGACAGGGCTTATGAGGTGTACCTAAAGCTCCAGGGCCTTACTGAGGATACGCCAGAGCGTGAGCTTATAGACCACTATATAGGCGACCTTCCGGACCAGAGTATGACGATGCAGGAAGAGGACGGGCTGGACAAGCCTTACTTCACTATGCCCAAGGCAGGGACAGAGGATATGCTGTGGTGCTACCGTATGAAGTGCAAGGGCGTGCAGATGTGGTGTGACACTGACGTCTTTGCCAAGCATGTAGGCTTTGCCCCTGTTGTTGACAGGAGCTTTGTAGAGACTATGGAGAACATTAGGGAGGGCAAGGCTACGCCATTAGATGGCTTTAAGACTGCTTTTGCGCCTCCTTCTGACGGGGCCAGGGACCACGGAATGATGGACGGCAAGAAGTCCACGGCTTTGATATGAAAGTATTCAGGTGTGACAGGTGCGGGAAAGACTTGTCTACGGAGCTTAATGACCCACAGCCATGCAGGTATTGTGGCAGCAGACGATGGGCGAAGGCCAACCTTTTACGATGGAGCGACACGCTTAGAATATTCTGGATGACTCGAGGGGAGCTTTTAGCACCACCGGAAGGATCTATCTTAGAGACGCTTTTAAAAAAGGTTATGACGGACACTAAAGAGGCAGGCAGGCTAGGAACAGGCTAACAAAGAGGAGGCTCACATGGCAGACGTATGGCCACCAAGGATAATTACAAGCACCAAGATGCCTATACAGTTCCATGTTGACGAAGTAAAAAACGAAGAGTATCCAGAGGCGCAGCTAGATAGACCCCCCTGGGGAGTGATGAATGGCGACCATGCAAAGGGCAGGCTCTTATATTCGGCAGGAGGCATCAACGGGCGTGGCCCTTACGTGGTCGATGTGGGGTGGCCACAGAGCTTTACCGTTAAGCCCGATATGTCGAGCCTGGATGAGGGGGCCTGCGACCTTCTGTACGGCCTTGTGAGGGCTATACGCCCTAGCGTGTCCCTAGAGACAGGGACACACAAAGGGCGCTCTACACACGCCATAGCTTCAGCCCTGGCGCTTAACGAGTTCGGACACGTAACGACGCTGGATGTCTTTAGGTTTGTGAAGTTTGAAGAGATACTACCGGAACAGGAATGGGAGAGGATAACCCAGGTGATAGGAGAAAGCCCCAACGCCCTTTATACAGCGCCTTTAGCTGACCTTACGGGTATAGACTTTGCGTATCTGGATGGGGCGCATGACGGGGCTACTCTCAAGAAAGAGATAGAATATGTGGATGCTCATAGAGGCCCTTCGTGTACAGTAGTCATTGACAACGCTATGGACGCAGGGTGGCCAGAGATAAGAGAGCTTCTTGATGCCTATACGGGCCATAAGTCAGCATCTATAGAGACCATGAGTGGCATGGAGATAATATATATGGCTGACGAGAAGCCTACAGCCAGAGAAGGTGCTACGCATACAATAGTTGTGGAGGACGTATGAATGAGCACCCTGAGGTGATGGAAGCATATGCCCAGATGGGCAAAGAAGAGGCGGTAGACTTTACCTTTCACCTGTCAGGACCTAACGGCCATAAGGTAGCTCATGGAGATGTTGTGGACATAAGTTGTATGGCTACAGACTCTGACGGTGCTGTGGTAGATGTCTTCTACCCTGAGAAGCCCAAGGCTACTGTCAATTTATGGGTGACCAACGAGCAGACAGCGTCTTTCCTTACGTGGATAGTAAGGACGTGGCAACCGCTACAGTGCCTTGAGACAGGAACCAATAGGGGCAGGTCTACCAAAGCTATCAGCGAAGCCCTTACAGCCAACGGAGCAGGGCATCTATGGACCATTGATATGGCAGACCACGGGGTAGGCGATAGGTACGACAATGTAAACTTTATTGTTGGCGCTACGCCAGGTGCTTTGTCAAAGATGCCCCAACCGCTTGCTCTTGAGTTTGCATACCTGGACGGGGCGCATACGTTGGAAGTGTTGGAAGAAGAGATTATGTGGGTTAAGTGTAATGTATCGCCCAGAGGGTGCTACATATGTGTTGATGACGCAGCTAATGAAGGCTGGCCAGAAGTAGGAGAGGTGGTGAGAGAGTATGGAGGTTTTACGCTTCCGACACCTCACGGCCTTGGGATCATTTTTATGGAAGGCAACTAAGATGGCAAAGGCAAAGAAAGCAAAGGCAAAGAAAAAAGCCCCTAGCGCAAAGGCAGCGCGTGAGTTTGCTGTAGAGCTAGCACAGAGATCGGGCTATGTCATTGAAAATGACGGGGATACACTGACCGTCAAGGATGTTCCTCACAACGTAGGGGGCAAGCACCCCAGCGATATGGTTTTGTAGCTTAAGCGGTGGCCACCAGGGGGTAGGCCCTTTTCAACCTCCCGAAAGGTGGCCTACCCCCAAAAAGGAGAGAGGTAAAGTTATGGGACACGGTTTTCCGTCTGGCAAGAAGAGTGCAACGGCAGCAGGGACCAACTCAGGCGCTACGGCTACGATAGCTGCTGACGCCTCACAGACTTACATTATCACCAACATATCAGGGCATGGAGATGCTGACGCAGTAATAACAGGAGAAGGCCCAGCAGCAACAGTAGTGTGGGAGGGCAAGAAAGACGTATCTGTTGAGGGCCTGCCTTTTGACTCTGGCCCTATCTCTATACCGCTAGCAAGGAACACGGCAGCAGTAGGTAAAATAAGTGCATCAACGGCAGATTGCCAGGTAACTATTTCAGTAGACATAGTCTAGGAGGCTCACAAGATGGCTGTAGATATTATGGAAGTACCGCAGACAACCGGAGTGACCAGAGCTTTAGAGCTTATGGAGTCAGGCGAAATATTGTACCAGAAGTATATCATTGAATGGTCTTTGCTCAACTACGACCCGGGGCCTGTCTTCCAGCGCCAGACATTGGAGCTGGCTTCTGCAGGGCTTGACGAGTCTGACGGTGTTATTATCACCCTGGAAGGCACGAGAAGGACAGGGACGTTTCACATGGACAGGGGTAATGTGGTAAGCCCTGAGGCAGCAGCACAGATATGGGAGTATGAGCGCAGGAGAGTCAATAAATACGGGGTGTGGGACATAAGGGTCAAAGACATAGATGTCACCAACGGCCCTGCTGAGCGTGAGGAGCTGCTGGAGTCTGTAGAGCAGAAGAAAAAGAGAATACGTGCCGAAGAGTCCGAGCGCAACCAGGCAGAGAGTGGGCTGGGCAGTGCAGTCAAAGAGCTTACCTCATTCCTTAAGGGCAACGTAAACACCCAGGAGAAAGAGCTGGACCCCCAGGTAGTATTTGACTACCTACAAAAGAACTTCAACACTTCGCAGGTAGAAGACATCTTTGCACAGCTCACAGAGACGGACACAGAGCCACCCAAGGCCCCTGCGAAGCCTTCTAAGGCCAAAAAATGACCTATGGTGAGATAACTACACATCTGCTGGATCTATGCTCACAGGACGCAGGAGGCTCTTTTGAGACGTGGGTAGGCAGGACGGTAAACAACGTATACAGGAGGGTACAGGCAGAGGTGCAGGACGATAATGCCACTGACGAGATAACCTTTGCTACAGTAGCCAGCACCAGCCAGTATGGTATGCCTATCAACGTCTTACGAATACTCAACATTGATGATGGCACAGCCAACAGGTCTTTAAAGGCTATATCGTCAAGAGAGTATGATAACGCATACCCTGGCCATACGACTACCGGGACGCCCAGAAGGTACTACGAGCTATTTAAGCGAGGGGTACAGTTCCAGCGTCCGTCAGCAGGGACAATGGTGGTAGTGTCTAGCTCTACTGCCGACTCTGGTGGTGACTACAAGGCCAGGATACAGGGGCTGGACAGTAACAGTATTTTCCAGGATGAGCAGGTAGACCTGAACGGGACTACCAACGTCACTACTACCCAGTCTTTTCTGGAGGTAAGGGCGGTCACTATTACGGCTACGTCAGGGAATACTGTTACAGGGACCGTGACGGTCTCAGATGACGGGTCTACTACCACTATGGCGCGTATACCTCCATCGGTAAAATATGCAGAGCACCAGTGGATAGAAATTTATCCTATACCTACCGATGCTAGAAACCTGACGGTACGTTGCCTTGAGCGCAAGCCCGACCTTATCAACAGCGATGACTGGCCACAAACAGACGATAGATTCCACGAGCTACTTATCTTGGGAAGCAATGAATTACTAGTGGCTACGGGAAAGCCCGACCAAGCTGGCCGAATGCGCGCAGATTTTGAGGACAAGTTAAAACTCTACAAAGGAACAACACAAAAACGACCTAACAGAGTGCATACCTTTGCGAATGTGCAAAACTCGCCAATGGTTCCATTCGATCGTCCATTGATTCCTGGAATTGATGTATTGCGTTAAATGTGAGTCCAAGACTTCAGGTTAATTATTTTGCCTATTTGCATAGGGGATACTTTGAACATTTTTGCCATATACGCCTTAGAGAGAATACGGGAAGAGGCAAGATGACGGATAAGCAATACTTCTGGGGCTTTGAGTTTTGCTAAGGTGTTCTTTTCGCCTTGAGAATCTCTGGAACGACCTTTTGCCATCATATCTTTCATATTGTCTTGGTGGGTGCCTAAGAATAGATGTTTAGGGTTTACACACTTGGTATTGTCGCAGCGATGACAGACATGCATACTTTGTGGGATATTACCGTAATGAATAAAGTAAGACATGCGATGGGCTTTCTCTCTACCGTCTACTTTGTCAGTAGAGCCTATCCGCATACGCCCATATCTGCTGTTGCCAATGTGACCTTTCCAATGCCAGCAAGTATCGGTTTTTTCAATCAGGCTAAGAAAGCGTGTAATGTGATGTTGGGAAAGTTTCATAGAACCTCCAATAAAATAGCCCACAAGTGGCTACCAGAGTACATCATTAAGATGTAAACTGCACCTGTGGGCCAATAAGAAAATAATATACTCTGGTAGCACTGAAAATATACTACAAAAGGTGATGCAATGCCAGATGTTGAACCCAGTTTGCAGAAAAGTCCAATATTCAGGGTGCGGGGTCAGACGAATATGCTTTACCCCAACGTAGACCTTAACCCTGAAAACACAGAGACGCTTTCCAATATAAACCTTACCGAGCGTGGCACAGCCAAGGTGCGCGATGGGTATGCCAAGTACAATACTACCCAGATCACAGAGTCTAGCGTTGCCAAAGATGTTACGGGCATAGCTCAGCTACCGTTCAAGGCAGGGACAGAGCTTGTCTTGTTTGCCGGTACCGTCTTCAACGAAGAGACGGGAGGGACCAGGACAGCACGTACCGGGTCTTTGAGCCTTACGGACAATGCAGAGCTGCGGTGGCGCATTGTCTTCTTCCAGGACTCTATGATAGCTACCAACGGCACTGATGAGACGGTGCGCTGGACGGGTTCTGGCAACGCTACGGATCTTACCTCTTCTGCCAACATACCTTTTACTGTTGTCAAAGACATTGTACCGCACAGAAACTTGCTGGTTTTCTTACGTCCTACGGTAAGTGGGACGGATCATACTACCAGGGTTATGTGGTGCGACCTGAACTTAAGGCAGTACACGGCAGACATTACCAATGTGCCTACAGACTCTTTTGCAGAGGTATATGACCAGGGCGCACCTATTGTAGGGGGCGTAGACTTCAACGATACGCTATATATTTTTAAAGAGGACGGTTTCTACCCTTGCAGGATAAGCTACGATACGGGCTTTTTTGAACTCGACATCTTAGGAGCTATCAGGGGCTTTGAGCCTATAGCGGTTAACTCTTTGGTTACCAGGGTGGGTAGTCCCAGCTTCCTGTGGGTAGTAGCTAGAGACGGGGCGTATGTAGTCAACCCTGCCGACAACTCTTTTACCCTTATCACCAGGGAACTGCAAAACGACTGGCTGAACCTGGCGCAGGACAGGCTTCAATATGCTGTAAGCTGGATACGCCAGAAAGACCACCAGGTACGTACGCTGTTAAGTTCTGCCTCTAACTCTACAGGGCATGACAGGGTGCTTGTATGGGACTGGGAGACGGGAGATGCGTGGTTTGATACCCCCAAAGACCAGATCAACTATGCTGCAAGTGCTATCATATCGAATAAAGAGTATGACTTCCTGGGGTCTTCTGATGGTTTTATACACCAGGGCAATGACGAAGACCAGGCGCAGGACAATGATGTAAGCTTTGACTGGGACATACAACACGTCCCTACAGACCTTGGCTTTCCCGGCATAGAGAAAAATATCATCAACGCTGTTACGTATTACAGGGCGCAGACGGGCCAGCAGACCATACAATTTGCTGTGAACAGGGACCAGGGGCGCTCTACCAAGGTTTCCACCAACCTGACGCTGGGGACATCACAGAAATGGGATACCGGCCTTAAGTGGGACTCTGGGCTAACATGGCCTGGAGGCACTAATGCCAAGCAGAGCGTCTTTGTTAACAGGATGGCAGAGACGGTAGCTGCTCAGTGGTCTGGGGACCAGGGCGCAGAAATACAGGCTGTTCAATATGAATTTGTTGTCGCTGAATGAAACTATTTATTTATATTGGACTTGGGAGCAAAATTATCAATGACATGCTTCCAATGAACCCTTTTAATTCTTTTATTAGCCGTAGCTTGAGAAATACGAAACATAAGGCCAAGTTTTCTATGGGAAAGATTAGTTCTTCTGGCAAGGAATAGTAACAGTCTAGCTTCTTCTTCTTTTAGTTTTGACATATGATGACGGGAACCTTTTGCTTTGACGGTATTGTTAGCACGGTTTTTTTGCATCATATCTCTCATATTGTCTGTTTGTGTTCCTTGGAATAGGTGCGATGGGCGAATACATTTTTTATTATCGCAATGATGGCAGATAAACAACCCGTCTTTTATGGGACCAACGAAAACTTCATAGGCTACGCGATGGGCATATTTCTTACTAAGCACCCCATTTCTGCAAATATTAAACTGGCCATACCCATGCCAGTAACAAGAGGCTTGCCATTCCCAGCAACCTATTTTTGTGATCTTGGTATGTCCCAAAAGTCTTTCGATATCCCTAACAAGATATTTCATACTACCCCCATTAAAAAAGCCTCTCACCTGAGTGGCGATCAGAACAACCCTTGTAGGGTGGAACTGCACCCAAGCGAGAGGCAATAAAAAAAGGCTTATTCTGATCGCATTGATAATATAGGTAAATACCTTATGAGTGGCAACGGGCTAGAAGTCATAAAAAATGTAGACCTCGAAGAGGTGGTAGCAGCTATGACGCCACAGGAGATTGATGAGGTCTTAAAGATGCGCAGGGCGATCATAGAGTCTTTTTGTTCTATGGAGACGCACAGGAGCAACGCAGCCCTTATGAGGGCCAGCAGCAATAGGCATGGCTTCCAGGCTATAGAGGCAGCGAAAAAGAACAGGGAGGACGGGGTAGAGGACCCCGGTATAGAGGCATTGTGTAAGGCCAGGCAGTATGCAGACACGATCCAGGCCAAAAACTGCGAGCTACGGGCAGAGCAGTCGGCCCTTGAAAACCAACTCTACACCACGTCTTTTCTCTCTTTGACAGGATAATACTTATGGCAACGATGGCAGCACAAGGCACACAGCCAGCAGCAGGGGCAGAGATGGCAGCAGCCCCTATTACAGATACAGATAACAACGTTATAAATACTTATAACGGCAACAATGCTGACGAGAACAACGTAGACTACACCTCTACGGATGGTATTGACGCTTTGGGGCAGGCTACGGTAGCTACTGCCCTGAAGACGATAGAGAATACGGGCGCTGGGGCAGGGGGTATTCGGGAGGTCTTGCAGCTGGGCTTAGACCCTGCTTCGGGCGTAGGCACTGCTAATGACGGTGGGCGCCTGGTGATGTATGTGGACGATGATGGTAATGGAGAGTCTGATATAGCTTATATTGACTGGGTGCTTACTACTGCTACGGCAGGGTCAGAGGTAGGCAGGCTGGACTTTTATGTTGCTGCTTCGGGTGCGCCAGCAAGCCAGATGCAGATACTTGACGGGTCTGTGATACCCACTACGGACTCTGACGTCTCCCTAGGCGTCACAGGGACGCGCTGGAGCGACTTTTATACCGACGCTGCTACTGTAGGAGGTGCGCTCACCTTAGGGGGCGCTGTGGCCCTTACAAACACCCTGACGGTAGGTGTCAACGATACGGGCCACGATGTGCAGTTCTTTGGCGCTACGGCAGGTAACCATCTATTATGGGATGAGAGCACTGATGACCTGGTATTGGTGGGGTCTTCTGAGTTGTACCTGTTTGACGCAGGAGGTGGTGAGCATATATCTTCCGATGGCACTGACATGACTATCAATGCCGGGAATGACTTAAACCTTACGGCTGTTACTGATGTAAATATCCCTGCTAATGTAGGGTTAACATTCGGTGATGATGGAGAAAAGATCGAAGGAAATGGAACTGATTTAACAATTTCCGGTAACAATATTAACTTAACTGCTGTGGCAGACATTGTAGTGCCAGCAGACGTAGGCATAACCTTCGGTGCAGGGGAGAAAATAGAAGGAGACTCGACTGACCTTACCGTCACGTCTGGAGGAGCTATTAATCTCACAGCGACTACCGATGTGGTGATACCTGCTAATGTAGGCATCACCTTTGGTAGTGGCGAAAAGATAGAAGGAGACTCGACAGACTTAACGCTTACTTCAGGTGCTGATATAGCCCTTACTGCAACAGGTGACGTAAACATACCGTCAGGCGTAGGTGTTACCTTTGGTGATGATGGAGAGAAGATAGAGGGTGACGGGACGGACTTGACGATTACCAGTAGCAACATCCTCAATCTTACCGCTGCTGCTGTGCTGGCTTCTACGCAGCCAGCCCTTCTTGCATATCAAAGCACTTCTCAGTCAAATGTTGGAGGGAATACAGGGACTCCCGTAAAGATAGACTTTGGCACAGAAATTTTCGATCAGGGAGCAGACTTCTCTGGTGGAATTTTTACCGCTCCCGTGACAGGTAGGTATCAGATAAATTTCAATGTCTTTATATCGGGCATAACCGCAGCCTGTACTCAGGTTCAGATAAGTGCCGTAGCATCTAACAGGACTTGGTTTTTGCATCGGACAGCAGACCCTACCCTAGACCATACACAGATGATTGTGTCAGGGGCAGCACTTATTGATATGGATGCGGCTGACACGGTACAAATACAGTATCTAGGTTCCGGTGAAGCGTCAGACGTTCACGACATTATAGGCGGGGCGTCTCCTAACACATCATTTAGCTGTTTCTTGGCCTGTTAAGGAGAAGTTATGGCAGAAGAAGAAGTGGTAGTATCGCATGTAACGCAGGCAGGCAACCCCACAGCATATGCCAAGAAGGTGCTGGCGCACATGGTCGTAGACCCCGACGCGTGGTGGGCGCATGCCAAGTCCGTAGAGAAGATCGACGAGGTAAAGGCCCTCAACGACAAGGTAGAGCGATGGAAGGCCACCTACGATGCTGCTGTGGTGGCAGAGGGCAAAGACTACAAAGACAGGGTAGCGCAAGACAAGGCAGCAGACGAGGAGCTTAAGAAGCTATGATGATGACACCTGTAGAGCTGGACGCCAAGATCAAAGACCTTACCAAGAAGCTCGAAGAGAGAGGTAACGAGCTCTTGAGGGCCGATCCTGATGCACAGAACTTGTTCGGGCAGAGGACGGCATACACGTCTATGAAAGAGAGCCTTAATGGGCACGCTCCTGAAGCTGGGAAAAAGACTTCTGAAGTGGAGAAAGTACCGGCGAGCAGCAACTAGCATATTTACGCTCGCCAAAGAGGCGCAGAAAGCTATGGAAGATGGCAGGCTCGACGAGAAGAGGCTATGCGGTTGGCGCAGGGCCTGGTAACGGCAGCATACGACGTAGAAGAGCTTTTGTAGTACACACCCCTTAAGCCCGGAAGAAAGCAAGGTGACTATGTATGCATATACCCCCAGAGAGGATGAATAGAGACGCACTCGTCAGGCTGGTGCAAGAGCTGCAGGACGACAAGAGGCGCATGGAGTTCGACCTCGACGACAACTTACGCAGGATAGGCCACACACGGTCACTCTTGCGGTCAGCGAACAAAGTTGTAGAGACGAAGCGCAAAAAGAAAGGGCAGCTCGATGCAATGTCGAAGAAACATATCGCCAACGAGGCGTTGCATACTATCGTACAAAATTTACTGTCACAGCCTATCGCTATTATGGGGTCTATGGCTGCTGATGAGTTCACAATGTGGATACCTATAAATGGCGTTGTCACCGCTATCTTCGGCCCTCTTACGATGATGGTGCAGAAGCTGAAGGAGGAACACTGATGACCAAGGTGGGCAAAGAAAACCTGTACATAGGAGTGATACTCGTACTGCTCGCCTCTATCCTCGCTTTTGGTGCTAGTTATGGCCCTTCTATCGATAGGAGGCTTGACAGCATAGAGCAGGATGTGGCGGTCATCAAAGACAGGCTGTCTATATAACGTAAAGTGACTGTGGGGTTACAGTAATGGGCGACTTGAGTGCTAACTTCTCGAAGAAAGAATTCGCGTGCCAGTGTGGGTGTGGGCAAGGTACTATCAGCCCCAAGCTTGTAGAGTTGCTACAGGAGATGCGCGATGCCCACGGCAGAGGAATAACGGTGACGTCGGGGATACGGTGTGCCGACCATAACGGGTCTATAGGGGGCGTGGCTAACAGTGCCCACGTCCCTGCTGACATAGACGGCGACGGTGAAGGCGAGGTAGGCCATGCCGTAGACATAGCCACGCGGACGAGTGGTGACAGACATGCCCTCTTGCCACTATGCTACGCCGTAGGCTTCCAGAGGATAGGGATAGGCAAAGACTTTATACACCTCGATACGGATATGAGGAAGCCCCTCGACTGCTCGTTTGACTATTATGCTCTTGACCATATGGCATGAGGGTAAAGTGGACATCGCTCCTGTCGGGAGGGTGGGCCGCCATACAGATAGGACAGTGGCTGTGGGACACCGAGTGGGAGGTAGCTACAGTAGCACGCTTTATCAATGAGGTAGGGCCGTGGCTGTTGGTACCGGCAATGCTTGTGGCAGGACACTTATTAATTATCGCAGTGCTTAAAAACTTATAGATTTATCGTGATCTTTTTCAGCCTTTTTCCGAGCTTCTATGGCCTCTTCTTTTGTAGAGAATGAGCCTAACCATTTGGTTCTTATGACTGCATACCAAGGTTTTTTCCTATTACGCCACTTAACGCCTTCTACTCCACTTGTATTGTTTTTTCTTAAATGGACTCTTCTTATGCGAGCGTGGGTTGATGGGGTAATTAAACAAAGATTTTCTTTTCTATTGTCTAGGCCATTCCCGTTTTTGTGGTGAACAACCATCCCTTCTGGGAGTTTCATAATGAGTCTATGCATTGACACTGTTCGTCCATTGAGTTTCTGTCCTCTTCTGGCATATCCGGTTGGACCTGATCTGTTCTGGACAAAGAACCAAGAGTGGCTAGAAAGCTGTAAATAGTCGTCGTCATCTACTATAGCTATTTTGTTTTGTGTTAGTTTTATACTTTTCATCCAACTTCCTTTCGTTAATGAGTGTTTTTGTAATATACACGCATTAAGGCCAAAGGTCAACAAAGGCAGGAAAAGATGGCTTTAACCTCAGACCCTTCGTTACGGTCTAATGTAAGAGAACGGACCAAGAACCCTTTTGACCCTGAAGAGCGCGACAGGGTGCTTGGTGGCTCCCAGGCTATACAGGGGCAGATAAGCAACCTTGCCGGGGGCTTGAACTTCGACATTGACGCCCAGAGGCAGTCACGCACCAACCTCATAGAGCGCTCAGCAGAAGAAGAGCGTAACAGGCTGGGGAGGCTGTTTGCTTTAAGTCCTTCTGGTATCCAGCAGGGCAGGGCAGTAAGAGGCTTCGGGACGGTAGGGGCAGCGAGGCTTAACGCCCTGGACCAACTCGAGTCAGGCTTACAGACAGAGGCCCTTACACAGAACAGGGCGAATATAGGAGCCTTGCAGGGTATCCTGGGGCAGCAGCAGCAGGGCAACCTTGCAGCAGGGTCTTTGGGCCTTCAGGCGCTGGGGCAAGCACAGCAGTTTACCGGGCAGGAGGGCGCACAGGCTTTGGCAGAGAGACAGACGGACATACAGCAGCAGGCACAAGACAGAAGCTTTGGGCTGCAAGAGCGTGGCTTGGGGCTTCAGGAAGAGATACTGCGTGGGCAGTTGGGCCTTGCTGAGCGCGGGCAGACGTTGGCAGAGACAACGCAGCGTGAAGACATAGGCTTTAGGCGTGAGGCCACACAGCAGCAGCTGGACATACAGCGCCAGCAGATAGCAGTGCAGGCAGACCAGTTTGCGCAGGGCTTTGGTCTTTCTACAGACCAGTTCTTGGAAGCCAAGAGGCAGTTTGATGCAGGGCAAACTTTGGGTAATGCTCAACTGGAGGAAGGTATCAGGCAGTTTAACGAGTCTCTGGGCTTGCAGGAGAGGGCGCAAAGCTTTGCGGAAGAAGTGCAGACGGGGCAACTAGACCTCTCGGAGAGGTCTCTTAATGAGAGCATTGCAGCCAGGATAGAGGGGCAGAGCATACAGGAGCGAGGGCTGGACCTTCAGTCATCTATAGAGTCTGGAAGGATGGACCTTGCTCACGACCAGCTAACAGAAAACCGCCGGCAGTTTAATAAAGAAAAAGAGATACAGATACAACAGATAGCAGCGCAGCTAGGAATACAGAGAGACCAGTTTGAGGAAGTCAAGAGGCAGTTTGATGCTGGAGAGATAAACCTTGATGAGCAGACAGCGGAGCAGATACGTCAGTTTGATTCCTTACAGTCGGCAAGAGAGACAGAGTTTAATACTACCATTGGTGAGCAGCAGAGACAGTTTGATACCAATATGACTAACCGCAGGCAGGAGTTTTCTGCGCAGTTCGGACTGCAAGAGGCTCAGATATTTGGTGGCGGTCCAGCGGTGACGTACACTCAGGAGGCTATGCAGGACGCTTTCGGGGCCAAGCAGGGTGACCCTAACTACAGAGAAGACCTGGATCTTAATGGTGATGGTGAGTTTGACTTCTCAGACTTCATAGAACTGTCTGCCAACGGGACTGACCTGGGTAATGGGATGATGCAGTTTATTCCTGACGATGGACGTAGGACGTTGGCGCAGCAGCAGCTAGACACGCAGCAGGGGCAGTTTGCTCAACAGTTCGGACTGCAAGAAGAACAGGTAGGGGAAGCTATTAGACAGTTTGATACCCAGGTAGCACAGCAGGCAGCTCAGTTCCTAAGTAACTTCTCAGGGGTGGCCGTTAATGAGTTTGGTGGACCCAGAAGAATATGGGACCCCGATACTAAAGAGTGGAAGCAGCCTACGTCTTTACAACGGGAGTCTTTTGAAGAGGCCAAGACACAGTTTGATGAGCAGATGAACCAGAGCGCACAGCAGTTCGCAGAGAAAATGGGCTTACAGTGGGACCAGATGAACAACGCAGAAAAGATGAGCATAGCAGGTATGGTCATCCAGGGCGCTAATGTAGCAGGTAACTTGGGGCTATTTGGCGGTAGAGATGGCAATGCAACAGGTGGAGGAGGTCTTGCAGGCAGTATAGGCTCGGGGGCGAGCATAGGCGCTGCCCTAGGGTCTATTGTCCCTGGCATAGGCACAGCAGTAGGAGGTATTATAGGCGGTGTAGGTGGTTTCTTTAAAGGGCTGTTTTAAAGCGAGGACATAGGATATGCCAGCAAGAGTAGGCCAAGGTGCAATATTAAACCAGTTGTTTAATACAAGGCCCATTAACCCGACAGCAGCCTTGCCGGGGGTGCAGATACAGCCGGGACAGTTTGCGCCTACCAGGGTTTCGTCTACAGGCGTAGATACGATGGTCCCTGGACAGACACAGTTTGGTGCTAAGTTCCAGGCTTCACTGGCAGGGCAACCTATCAGAGGAGTGCAAGGACAGCCTGCCAGAAACCAGCTAGCTCCCGGGCAAGGCAATGTTTTAGGTGAAATTATAGGGCAGCAGCCCCAACAGCAGGGAGTTATGCAGGCACAAGCATCGCCCGTACAACGACCAGCAGAGCTACCCTTTTTACCGCAGATGCCTATGGAGCAACCCGTAGAAGGCCCAGAGATACAACCTACGCCAGAGGAAGCTCAGCAGCAGATGGAAGAGCAAGCGGTGACCGACGATGGTGGGGGCTTCTCTTTCAGTAAGTTTCTACAGGCTTTCGCTCCCACCCTAATAGGGGCAGCGATAGGTGGTAAGTTCGGTGCTGCTACAGGCTTTGCAGCTACGGGCCAGTTTGCTCTAGGGCAGGAGCAGAGGGAAGAAAGGCAAGAAGCTAAGGCAGAGCAGGACTTCTCACAAAGGCTTAACCTGGCGATACAGACAGGAAATGTTGATGCTATTAGAGACTTGGAAGCCGATGCCCCAGACGCTTTTAAGGGGCTATTGGGGGGTCTTGCTGACAGCGTAACGGCACAGGGCGAAGAAGCTACCTTTAAAAGCACTCTCGATCTTACAGAAAAAGGGTTTACAACAGTGGCATTGGCGCAAGCAATGGACTTGGGAGATGCTAACCTTATAAACGATATCATAGGCAGAGCAGAGACAGCGAAAGTCAAGCAGCTGCAAGAGGCAGGTAAAAACAGCGATACGCTGCGTAAAGAATTTTCATCTTTGTCTGGTGAGTTTATTAAGGTACGTGATGCTTTCCAGAGGGTAGAAGCAGCAGGTAAAAGCCCTTCGGCAGCAGGCGACTTGGCTTTGATCTTTAACTATATGAAGATGCTGGACCCAGGGTCTACTGTGAGGGAAGGTGAGTTTGCTAACGCCCAAAACTCAGGAGGTATTACCGACAGGGTGAGGGCTATGTACAACAGCCTGATAAGTGGGCAGAGGTTGTCAGAAGCTCAACGCGCAGACTTCCTTGACAGGTCCAAGTCATTGCTTACCGCAGCACAGGGAGGCCAAAAGAAATTAGTAAGCGAGTTTTCTAGGCTTGCAGAACGTAGAGGAGTTAACGCAGAGGATGTCATTGTAGACTTTTTGTTTAGAGGGACCGAGCAGCAAGAGCCTCTTACTACGGCCTTAGATCTTACCGGGTTTACTGACCCTGCTACGGGACAGCCCCTTACCGACATAAGGACACGCTAAATGGCTACTCAACAACAATTGGACCAGTTTCTTACTCAGAACCCTAATGCTGATAACAGCCAGGTACTGTGGTTCTTAAACACCCAGATAGCACAGACAGAGCAGACTATTGCCGACAGGAACCCTATAGGCTCTTTTGTTGGTGAGATGGTCAGCAACATTCCCCAGAGTGCGTCCAATGTTGTTTCTGGCTTTGCTTCTTTATTGACACCATCTGGCCTTAAAGACGCTGGAGAGTTTGCAGGCAGGGCAGCACTGGGTGGTGTCAAATCATTGTTCGGACAGCAGGACGAAGACACTAAGCTTGCCAAGGCAGCATTTCATGAGGCTACTAGGCTTTTTAGAGATCCTGCAGGTACTATCAAGAACGACCCTGTAGGAGCATTACTTGATATAGCTAGTGTTGTGTCTGGTGGCGCTTCCCTAGCAGGGCGCATCCCCGGGCAGGTAGGAAGGCTAGCACAAAAGGCAGCGTCTATTGAAAGAAAAGTTAACCCCTTGGTGATAGCAGGGGAGTCGGCAGGGACGGCAGCCAAGAGGGTAGGGCGTAGGGCTAAAGAGGCTTTTATAGGCAGGACGGGTGTTGTGTCGGGAATAGGAGAAGAGGCCGTAGAAGGCGCCCTACGGGTCGGCAGAGAGGGTGGGCAGGCCAGGACTGCTTTTGATGCTGCACGTAAAGGGGAAGTGGTCCTTGAAGACCTGGCAGGGAAGGTTACTACTGCCCTTGACGATGCCGAAGACCTGAGAAATTTACAGTTTGCCGAGAGGCTGGTAGAACTGGACCTTAAGCCAGGACAGACCATAGATGTAGCTAAAACTCGGGCAGCTATCTTTGACCAGATGGAAAAAGACTGGGACATAACGATAACGCCTATAGAGTCTACGGCAAAGAAAGGGCCTGCTGGTGTTGTCGATGTAGCTTTGAACCCTGACGGTGGACCAGGGCTGAGAATAGACTTTAACAAGAGCAATGCTTTTAAGACGGAGGCCCGGGCAGCACAGAGGGCGAAGGTAGGCGATGCTGTAGCCCAGGTAGCTAAGTGGCAGGACAACGGAATACAAGCTACCCACGGGACGCAACTGGCGCTAGACACTATTATAGAGAAAGGCATTGACGCCCGTAACAGTGGGCAAATGAACGCCCTATTGACGAATATGCGTAGGACAATCAGGAAGGAGCTGGGCGACAAGGTAGAAGGTTTTGACGTGATGCAGAAAGACTTTGGCGTCTTCAGCGAGTTTCTGGGGCAGGCACGTAAAGACTTGGGAGTAGGCAGGGGCGGTTCCCTTGCCGACCTAGGGCTTTTTGAAGACTCTGTAATACAGGGGGGCTTCAACCAGACGCTATTGACCAGGCTAGGCAATTTGCTGAATACCAGAACATCACAGAACCTGGGTAGGCAAAGGGCTTTTATTGGTGAGCTGGAGAAAGTGATGGAGCTGGGCAACCTTAAGAAGTTGGGAGTAAAAAACCTTGAGGGGCTGGACGGTGCTAAAATACGGCAGATTGCCAGAGATAAGGGCGTCAGTGAAAATATCTTTGCATCATTGGCAGGGCTACGGTTTAAGCCTGTAGCGCAGCAAGGCGCAGCCAGGATGCAAGGCGCAGGCATAGGAACTGTTGGCGCAGGTCTTGGCGGTTCACTGGGCTTTGCGTTGGGTGGTGGGATAGGGGCAGGCGTAGGCGCAGCAGCAGGGTCGGGGCTACAGAGGCTGATAGGTAATATGACGATCAAAAACCCAAGGCTTGTAGGGAGGGTCCTTTTAGGTCTGGGCGGTAAGTCGGACCAGATAGTAGCCTTTGTAAATACCCTGCAAAAGGTCCACGATAAGGTTCCCCGGGTAGGTATCGCCAGAGGCATGACGATAGGAGCAGCGGTGCAGGAAGCCCGTAAGAGGGTGGGCAGGGACCCAGAGCTACAACCTTTGTTTGACTTCTTTGCCCCCCAGAGGCTGGAGAACTTACAGCAACAACGATCAGCCTTGACACAGGGTCCAACAGTATAGCATAATAAGACTACATGAGTTCACCAGAGTCACGTCTATCCCTTGGGCGTGGCTCTTTTTTATGAGAAAGGGGTTGACAAGTGTTATTGTATTGTGTATACTAAGGGCACACACAAACAAGGGAGAAGAAAATGAATAGTATTAAACTTCAGCAATATCCGCAACGTGTAATGAAATCACGAACACCTAAACGCCTTGCAAGTACCGATGGAAGAGTCATCGATGTTTGGTATAGTAAGGACTTTTCAACTACATATTGTTCAGATGTTCTTTGTGATGGCATTGTAGGAAAGGCAAAGACACTTGACAAGGCATTGGTAGCATTGTCTTGCAAACTGGAGGGATAGATGGAGAAGGAAGAGGTTGTCAAGATACGTACGTCTTTAGGGCTTACTCAGGTAGAATTTGCCCTAGAGTTAGGGACCACAGTAACCACCATCAGCAGGTGGGAAAACGGTGTTGCAGAGCCTTCAGGAATGGCTCTCAAGGCCATCCAGAGGCTAACAAGGGAGGAAGTATGACACGTAGGGAACTACGGGACCACTACGCAGGCCTTACCTTACAGGGACTTGTGTCTGTTGATTACAAGGATATACCATTTATAGTTGACGCAGCATACAACACCGCAGAGGCTATGCTTGCAGAGCGTGATAAGCGTTATGGGAAGGTGCCCGTTAAGGGCGGCACTGCTTATGGTGATCACGGTGAACCAATGGGAGACGGAGAATGACGATCAACGCACTTAGCGCCAAGATACCACCGGAACTTGTTAAACAACGGGAGCAGGGGGGGGCTACACTCAACTATATAGAGTGGTCCACGGTAGTCAAGAGGTTCAATGAGATATGCCACAATGACTGGAATTTCAAGGTGGTAGACCATACCGACGATGGTGAGGAAGCCTGTGTATGGGGCGCACTGACGGTAGAAGGGACCACCAGAGAGAACATGGGCTTTGAGGACAACTGTAAGTTCTGGAAGACACCCGGGTCTAGGTATAAGTCAGCGGTAAGCGACTGTATTAAAAGGTGCGCTGCTATGTTCGGGATGGGACTCGAGTTGTACCACGACCTTCCAGAGACTACTATGCCTGATGTTATGGACCCTGCCCAGAGACTGGTTGTTATGGACTTGTGCAGCAGGCTGGCGAAGATGGGAGAGGATGACAAAGCGTCACAGATGGTAGACTATATAGATAATACCCCTGAACTGACGTCCAAGGGCGCAGAGAAGGCCATAGAGCGCCTAGAACAGACGATAGCAGATGTTGAGGGTAAACAGGCAGAGGAAAAAGATAATGCCTGACAAGCACCTTAAAGGGCTTTCTGAGCTACTTACGGGAGGGTATACCTACAGGCAAGAGTCTGCATTGGTCTGGTATTGCGACAAGAGCGATGGCACCGCTTACAGATTATACCACGATCCTGTCACGTTAGACATTGCCTGCGGTTGCCCGTCCCGTAAGATATGTAAGCATATAAGAGGCTTGTGGACCATTCAAAGGCTGGTCCCATCACTGAACATCATTGAGGAGCCAGTATGAGACTTGAAGACTTGGCAGATAAGCTTTTCCGTAGTCCCTGCAAAAAACTGGATGTAATGAGTAGTAGTTATCATACCCTAATGCAGGTGAGCTTTAGCTACGACTTTGAACCCCACGGCAGGGCGAGTGAAACATGGGAAAAGACTTGGATAATAAAACTTAACTGCATAAACCCGTTGAATAGCTTTAAAGGCAAAAACCTTGACGAGGCAGTGAATAAAGCGTTGATGGATCTGGAGCAAAGGGAGGCAGAATGGACAGGGCAGTAATAGTGCAGGAGATGAGAGAGGTAGTGAACGCCAAGACAGAACGGGAGCAGTTTCTTAAGTCACGCCTTACCTCAGAGTCTACAGCCATCACAGAGGGGCTACAGCTCTTGAAGATGCGAGAGAATAACACCCACAAACACATAGGCTTTGAGACGTGGCGCGAGTTCCTGGCAGCACCCATAGACGTAGGGGGCTTGTCAGTCAACTACAGGGCAGCATACCGCAAGATGGCTGTAGCTGACGTGTGGGTCCTGGAGATGGGCGCAGATGCAGAAGAGTTGGTATTAGCAGGGTATAGCAAGTTGTACGCAGTTAGGGAATATGCCGAGCATAACAACTGGCGCAGCGTGTTGGAAGACGCCATAGCCCTGTCAGAGTCGGACCTTATAGCTAAGTATTCAGATAAAGAGCCAGTAGTTAAGGAAAAGCGCAAAGTCAAATGCGTTCAATGTGGCAATGAATGGGAGCTGGAAGAATGAGAGTCTTGGTGGCCTGTGAGTTTAGCGGTGTTGTCAGAGGTGCTTTTGCAAAGCAGGGGCATGAGGCTTATTCTTGCGATATACTGCCTGCCCGATATAATGCTAATGGAAAACACTTGCAATGTGACGTAAGGACAGTCTTGGACCACCTGAACAGTACTTGGGATCTTATGATAGCTCACCCTCCATGTACCCATTTGGCGGTATCTGGGGCTAGATGGTTCAAGGACAAGCAGAAAGAGCAGGCAGAGGCACTCGCTTTTGTTCAGGAACTTATGGACGCACCCATTCCAAAGATATGTATCGAAAACCCCGTATCTATCATATCGACCAGAATACGTAAGCCCGACCAGTATATACAACCTTGGCAGTTCGGGCATGGAGAGACTAAAAAGACGGGCCTATGGCTTAAAGGCTTACCACTGCTTGAGCCTACAAACATAGTCGAGGGCAGGGAAAACAGAATACACCGTATGTCTCCAAGTAAGGACAGGGGCAAGCTCAGATCGATCACCTATACAGGCTTAGCGAAAGCGATGGCAGAGCAATGGGGTTAATACACTACTACAGAAGCCCACAGAGGCCGCATAACGGACGTACACCCCTGAAGGTATATATATACATAACAGCCTGGGTTGTCCTTCAGATAGCAGTAGAGAGCTTTTAATGACATCCTGGGTAGAACAAGAGTGGCTGGATGACGAAGAACGGGAAGAGCGCCAGTGGTGGATACAAAGGCTGGTCAATATTCTTGATACGCATGTGAACAATACCTGGAGGTTTGGGGTATATCCTGGCTACGGTAGACGGTGGTAGGCACACCTACGCTGGTCTTACTGCAAAAAAATAAGACAGTTAGTTAGCCGTGACCGAGTTCAAATCTCAACCGTAGCCAGGCAATATGACCGCACACCTAATGCGGTCCGTCAGGTAGGGTCAGTTTCGGGGTGAGGCTGGCCCTACCAAAACAAGGGAGGACAGTATGAGGACAGTGACAGAAACATTTGAGCAGCGTGACAGCATACAGGTTACGCAAGATGCAAAGGGAGCCTTCAAGTATGATATTAAGGTGTATTTCGAGACAGGCATGGGCCAGGACGCAGTAGAAGTGATGAAGAGTATATACGACCATGCCAAGAACACCTTTGAGCCGGAGGCAGAATGAAAAACATTATCAAGGGCATAAAATGGGTCCCGTTTATTATTGGGGCCTTGGGAGGGCATTTATTTTTCCAATATATACTCAAGTGAGGGAAGCCAGCAGGGGGACCGTATACATCTGAGGGGATATTACGGGGGCAGGCTATGGGCCTTACAAGTTCTGGGGAGAACCTTGTTTAGGGTAAGCCTTCCCACCCCCTGCTGGCACTTAAATTAAACTTTACTCTTGACGTATTCAGAAAGTGTTACTACAATGTCACTAACGAGAAGGTTGACACACGAAAAAGAAAAACTTATATTGGCTTCAAGGCGCACCTTCCAGAGAGTGCCCACATTAGCCCCGGCAGACTTGTCAACCTTCTCGTTAGGTGTCAACTGCCGGGGCTTTTTATTTGTGACTTTACCGTCACACGCAGGGAGAAAAACCTGCCAGCCGGGGATAATGGCCCGAGCCGACATCTGCAATGCGATGGTGACGGCCCGACGGCATACCGGGATAGAGTACATAAGTACTTTGGGGGGTAGGGGGGCTAATATCCCGGGAGCCAGAGGTCAGATCCAGAGCATTGTAGAATACTCACCGTAAACAACAGTCTTTAAGGGGTATTACTACCGAAGCCTGGGAGGTACACTAGATGAGGCTTACTGAGTCGCTTATGTATGACGGCTACAAGATGCATGACGAACTACGTGGCAACCCAGCAGGGCAGACTACTTCCAGATTGATTGATGACGCACTACGGAAGAAACCGGTAAGTATTGATATATCGCCAGTATGGAAAAGCGTATGCGGTGGCATAGACCTAGACTATGACTGCTGTACGGTTCCCCCCTTTCAGTATTTTGTTATCGAGGCCAAGCACCCAACAGGGCAGAATGTGGCCCTGTTGGTGATGGCCCATACCACAGAAGATGCTAACAAGCCTCTTATAGAGAACATGCTTAAGGGAGCGAGCTTGACGCAGAACATGGACGAAATTGCCGAAGTTACAAGAAGGTCATGGAGGGAGAGTGGGCTGGACCCAGAAACAGTGGGAGTTAAGTTTGTCATGCAATGTTGGGTATTTATGAGCCAGGGGCCGGGGCCTCTTTCTCTTACCTCACACTACCAGAGCTATGTAAACGAACTGGGCATACCTATTGCAAACACGATGCAGGCGCTTACCGTCCACGGGATGGAGGAACACGTATTAAAGGACGTATTTGAGAGTCTTGTGCTAACAATAAATTATTGCTGGACCTTGATGAACTGTAAAAATGTTAAGCTGTTGCTTACCAAACAGTCACGTAAGGAAAGACGGTGGATAAAGCACCATTACGATAAACCGGCCATCACATACAGGACATTGGTTTTAGATCCGAGCAAGGGGCCAAAGAAGCGACCCGACGACCAGGATATACCTTTATGGGAAAACCGTATGCACCTTGTCAGGGGACATATGAGAGACTTTAGAAGGAAAGGGCTGTTTGGTAAATATTTTGGAATGTACTATTGCCCTTCGCACCTCAGAGGCAACCCAGACAAGGGGGCTATTAAATCTAACTACGAGGTTCAGGAGTCATGAACAGAAGAATAGGCATATATAGGGGCTACGAGGTTTATGATGGGGACAATAACGAGATAGATTGCGTCCCCATGAAAAAGGGTGTTCGGATGGTTTCTGTTGCATTAGAGGGGAAATACAGGACTCCGCTTTCTATTGCTAGGCAGGTTATAGACGCAGAGATAGCAGGGACTTCTGTAGGCAAAGGCACAAAAATTGAGTTTGAAGTAACGGAACTAGACCAAGAAGAGATGAAGAGGCGTGTGTAGTGAAAAAGTTAGGGAGTAGCAGCGCAGAGATGACAGAGGTCACCAACACGTTCTTATGGGACTTGGCAGGACGCAGGGCAGCTAATGACAAGCCTTGGAAGAGAGACAAGTCGAAGTTCAACAAGCACTTCTCTCAGTTTAATAACTGGGTGGGCTTGTGTGGTGAGGGAACTAGCGCTTTTATGCTTAACGGAGAGATAAACAAAGATCCTTCAAAGCCCGGGGGGTCCGATGTGCTAGGTATACGGTGGTCTGACGGTACGCCTATCAGTATTGATGCCAAGGGCGTTATCAGCAGATACCAGGGTCTTTATGTAGAGTGCAGGGCAGAGGAGCATGACGTATATATCCTGGTCCACCAGGGGAGCCATTACCCTAGATACAAATACAGGGAGGACGTGGAGCGTATACGTAAGATACGGACGTGGAACATTTATGGATGGTGTACCCGGGCAGAGCTGGTAGAGGCAGAGGTAAGGCAGTGGGGAGGGCGTGACTGCTTTTATATGCCGGTGAGCTACCAGAACAGGAAGAAGAATATATTTGACCAGACGAAGTTGCACCTTTTCACGCAGTTATACGATATTACCTGGGGGAGGGAATGGTATGACGGTTACGAAAAGTATCATGGGCGACTGGAAATGGGGAAGAAAAGACCAGCAGCAGGTGTTTCAGGTACCGCTGGACAGGGGCCTGGTGGTGAGCCTGGTGGCGATGCTGGCGCAGCGGTGGGACGTGAGGTATGAGGTAGCACACGCACGTATCAGGAGGAATGTAGGGGCAGGACCATGAAATCAGCACTTGAATATATCAACAAGACGCCTAAGTTGCTGTCATTGCTGTATGATTTGGACTTGTTACCAGAGCAAATGAAAGACAAAAACCCATTGTGCCTTATTGCTGTTTTGCACGAAGATAATGAGAAGTTGCGAGATTTACTTGAATCAGCTATTGAAGCCTTTGACGCATTTGGAATAACAGGAGGCGGTGTACCTGAAATAAAAAAAGCCCTTAAAACTTCTATTATCATATCAGAAGGAATGTAGGCAGTGGACCGTAAAACTATTGAAAAGGCGGTAATGTGTTGTCGCTATGAAAAGATCGGCAGTAGGGACCAGTTAGCTTTTGGCCTAGAGCCTACTGATAGTCTAGTTGAAGCCTGGAACAAAGCTATCAAGTACGCAGGTTTACGAGTGGCCCATGAACTTCTTAAGGAAAAGAATGGACCTTGACGTCATAGCAGGCTTTGGCTGCTGGATATGCCGTAGAGAGGGGCTAGACAGCCCCGCGGAGGTTCACCACATACGTTCTGATGTGGGTATGGGGCAGAAGTCAGAGCGAGTGATACCGCTATGCCCTAACCACCACAGGGTGGGCAAGCACTCTTTTCACGGTAGTCCGGTATGGTGGCAGGTAGCTCACGGCAACGAGCCAGACATAGCGTGGGAGGTAGAGCAGGAATACTTTAGCACCGTCTTTCATAAGATGACCGCACAGAATATCAAGGCAGCGATGGCTAACATACTTATGGCTTCATACACCTGTCCAGAGACAGACCTGGCACAGACGGTTATGAGTCAGGTAGAGATGCATAAATGAAATATGCATACCCACACCCAGATTTTATGTGTAGTTGGTATGATTCAGGAATGTACCAGAAAATGGGACTAGAGGAGGCTCGTATGGAAGAAGAACACGGCAACCTGGAAGCAGACGTAATGAACGACAGGCTAGAGGACTCTGAAGAGTTTGCGGAATATATACATTCGGAAGGTTCTGTAAATGCATTGGGTGAGATATTTGATGGCAAAGAGTGGGTGATTAGGCAGGCTTACTATGCGGACTATTTAAAAGAAAAAAAGCTTTGGCACGAACCAGACCTTAAAGACTGTCTTTGTGATGTATTAGCCATCATCAGCAGCTACCCAGAGCTACCTACAGGACTGTATAAAGAGGTCATAGATGCAGTAGCTAAGCACTGGAGGCATGATGACACCTGAACGGCTGGAAGAGATACGCAAGTTGGGACATCTCACAGATGAGGGCTATTACTTAACACTGGATGAACGGGATGAACTGCTGTCCCACATAGACACGCTTACCAATACGCTTGAAGGCTATATCGAATATGGAGTGGCTGAATACTGCGAAAAGCTGGAAGCAGACATAGACACGCTTACCGAGAAGAACTATAACCTGACAGCAACGGTCCACTGGCACGAGAAGCAGTTGGCAGAGGCGCAAGGACTATTGGCTGGCGGTGATGGCTGGAAGCAGTGTGCAGAGAAAGCGATGGACGAGCGTGACAGGCTGAAAGCTAATGAACGTACACTTGTATCGAGGCTGAACCGTCAGGGTGTGCTTATCCACAACTGTAAAGAGGACATACAGACGCTTGAGGCTGAAGTTGAGCAATATAAACTGGACGGTGTGAGTATTGATCCCAATGATGTAGCGATGGTTCAGAAGAATTTCGATCTGACCGAGAAAGTCCAGAAGCTTGAGGCTGAACTGAAATATGCACAGGGCGAGTATCAAGAGCTTGCTCCAGTATGCGAACACCTCGCAACCGCTGTGGAGGGGCTGGAAGTGTATGCGGTTGAGTCGTATGGTGAAGTTGCTCGAAACGCCCTCGCTAAGATCAAGGAGGCTGAGTGATGCCTTTGCTGACAAGCAGGAAGGTATGGTCTGAAAAGGATATTGCATTCTTGCGAGATAAGTACGCCAGCAAGGGGCTTGAGTGGTGCGCTGATAGATTGATGAGAAGTCGAGGTAGTATCAGGGCAATGGCATCTCAGCTAAAGCTGAGAGCTGATAAAAATAACGAGGTACACAAAAATGCTATTAAGAAAAGAATAGCAACGGTCACCGGGACTAAAAGGCCTAAACAGTCAATAGCAATAAAAAAAATGTGGGAAGAGGGGAAGTTTAAAAAGCATTCTCTCGAGAGAAGGGCTGAGGCTTCTAGGCAGAGAAAGAAATGGCTTGAAGAGAATGAACATCCTAGAGGTTATTTAGGGCATAGGCATTCAAAAAAAACTAGAAAGAAACTGTCAGAGGCAGGAAAGAAGTCATGGCAAGATTTGACAACAGGACATCATTCTGAGAGTAGAAAGCAGAAGTTAAGCGACAGGAACAGAGGGCGTAGAAGTTTAGGAAAAAATTTAGACTATGTTTATTCCAGGGGCAAGGGAGGTAAAAGAGAAGACTTGGGACAATATTTTAGATCAAGGTGGGAGGCTAACTATGCACGTTATTTAAACTTTTTAAAGAAGGTAAAGGCTATACATGCTTGGAAGTTTGAAAGCCAGACGTGGTATTTTGAAGAGATAAAGAGGGGGACACGGTCTTATACTTGTGACTTTGAGGTGTGGGAAAACAAAGGCGAAGACCCTTATTATGTGGAGGTTAAGGGGTGGATGGATGCGAAGAGCAAGACACGTCTTAAGAGAATGGCTAAGTATTATCCTGATATAGAGATACGGCTAGTAGGGGAAAAAGAGTACAAGGAAATACAAAAGAAGTTTGCCCCTATGCTAAAATACTGGGAAACGGAATAGAGGTGACGGCCTATGACTACGAGGGGGAGGAATGAACGTATTTAACCGTAAGCCCTTCAAGAAGACAGAGAGCGAGCAGATAGTATTTGACAGGCGTAAGAAGCTTATGGCATTAGCTAGAAAGGGCGACAGGCAGGGCATTAGAGACCTGAAGAAAGAGTTTGGTATGTATTATCTTTACCAGGGAAGAACGAGAGGCATACGAACAAGATGGTATTTAAGGGCGACATTAGAGACTTTGAGCCAGAAAAGAAGTATGGTGTTATACTGGCAGACCCACCGTGGCAATATACACATGGGGTCCCAGGCCATGGGGATGTCAAAGATCACTACTTTACCATGGAAAACAACGACTTATATCAACTGCCCGTTAACGAATGGTCCATCGAGAATAGCCTATTGATTTTATGGGCAACATGGCCAAAGTTAAAGGTGGGCATTGAGCTTATAGAAAAATGGGGGTTTGTTTACAAGACGGGCTTGCCGTGGGTAAAAATGTCAACAGAAAACAAACTTTCTTTTCAATACGGCATAGGTTACTGGGTCAGGGGCTGCTCTGAGCCGATCTTGTTGGCTACGAGGGGGAATGTAAGCCCACCCAAAGAAAAGGGTTTCCTGGGCCTCCTGAGCCCTAATCTAGGCCATTCAAGGAAACCTCACAGCATATACGAGATTGCAGAGGCGTTGCCAGGCCCATACCTAGAACTGTTTGCAAGGCGTAGTCGTGAAGGGTGGGACAGTGTAGGCAACGAATGCATCAAGGACTCTTTACCTTTATTTGATAATGGTTGACAAACCCCGTAATGTTTCCCATATTCTTACTACCAAGGACTTTAGGCGTGTAGTATGCCTACGGTGTAACAAGTTCTTGATGGAGGCAAAGCGAGGCTCAGAGATACGCATTAGATGTAGGCGCTGCAAAAAAGAAAACACCATACAGGTATAGGGAGGCTCATGAAACATATAGTACTCTTGTCTGGTGGTAAAGACTCTACGGCTATGGCTTTGCGGTTAAGGGAGGTAGAACCCAGAGAGTATATATACCTATGCACTCCAACGGGCAACGAGCTACCAGCTATGCAGGACCATTGGCGCAACCTGGAAGACAGGCTGGGCCAAGACATATTACATTTGACCAAAGGCACGTTGTTTGGGCTTATCATAGATCAGAAGATGATACCCAACTGGCGTGCTCGTTTTTGTACCCGATTACTTAAGATAGCACCATTTAAGACATACTTGCTACAGAACATGCCTGCTGTGGGTTATGTGGGCTTACGGGCTGATGAGGCTGAGCGTGAAGGCATCTCCTATACAGAGCCAGAGATACAAGAGGGGCTACAACAGCGTTACCCACTGTCTGAGTGGGGTTGGGGCCTCAAAGACGTTATGGAGTACCTCAACAGCCAGCAGATTACGATACCGGAAAGAACGGACTGTGCGGTATGCTTCTGGCAGAGGCTAGGTGAATGGTGGAAGCTGTGGAGGGATCACCCAGAAGAGTATGACAAGGGCGTAGTCGTTGAAGAGTCGCTAGGTCATACGTTCAGGTCGGAAGGCAGAGACACCTGGCCAGCCTCTTTGAAGTGCCTTAGAGAACGTTTTGACAATGGCGAGGTCCCGCCAGGGTCAAAGGTTATGGACGACCTGTTCCAAGAGAAAGACCGTATGGCTGATATGAAATGCAAGATGTGTTCAATGTGAGGTTTATATGCCACGCAAGAGAGCAGGCAAGACAGGTTCCACCTTTACCAAGAAGATCACCCAAGGTCCTACAACCGTATCGACTGGCAGGAGGCATGGGCCTTGTCGCCAGCAAACATTAGTTATACATGGCATGCCGGTCTGCATGCCAGCACCGTTGAGCAGGGCCTACAAACAGTAGGCTTTGAAATACGCAACCAGATTATATGGTCCAAGCGCAATCACGTAATAAGCAGGGGCCACTACCACGTAGAGCACGAGCCTTGCTGGTATGCAGTAAGAAAAGGGGCAACGGCTGTATGGAACGGAGACAGGTCGCAAACCACTGTATGGAAAATAGACTGGGACAAGAACGTAGACGGAGGACACTCTACCCAGAAGCCATTAGAATGTATGGCACGCCCTATTAGAAACCATACCGGAGACGTATACGACCCCTTTGTAGGATCAGGCACCACCATAGTAGCAGCAGAACAAGAACAAAGAACCTGCTACGCTATGGAGATAGAACCTAAATACTGTGCGGTGACCCTAGAACGCTTAAAAAACAACGGCTTACAGCCAGAGCGCCTAACTAGCCTAACAGGATAAACAATGTCAGCTAATAAAGGCCTGCTGGTAAAGGACTTCGATAAAGCTTTACGACAATCTGGGGGCCTACGAACGGTAGCAGCAAAAGCCCTGGGATGTACCCCCAGCAACGTAGTCCAGGCGGTGCAGCGTCACCCTACGCTGCAGAAGACTATCGAGGAAATACGTGAGCAGACTATAGACATAGCAGAGGCCCAGCTATTCCGCAAGATACAAGAGGGCAACATGACGGCCATCATCTTCTACCTCAAGTGTATGGCCAAGTATAGAGGGTATAATGAGCGTCTTGAAGTCACAGGAGCCAACGGTGGCCCTATCGCAACTGTTAACGGGCATATGGCAATACCAACAACTGTGGAGTTCGTTGAGCAAGCTATCGAGCAAGGAACGAACGGGACACCTAAGGAACTTAGCGACTAATGACCTATACTTCCTCCTCAGATACGTCCTGCAGCGAGATGACGCAGAACACGAGTGGATACTTGATAGATGCAGAGAGGTACAACAAGACCCAGACGGATATTTGGATCTATGGGCACGTGAGCATTACAAAAGCACAGTCATTACCTTTGCACTCACTATACAAGACATCCTTAAAGACCCAGAGTTAACAGTAGGGATATTCGCTCACACACGTCCCATAGCCAAGTCTTTCTTACGCCAGATAAAGCAGGAGCTTGAGAGCAATGAACAGCTCAAAGCCTTATTTCCTGACATTCTATGGCAATCTCCACGCAAGGAAGCCCCCAAGTGGTCAGAAGATGAAGGTCTTACCGTCAAGCGCAAAACCAACCCTGCAGCAGCCACCATCGAGGCGTGGGGCCTCGTTGACGGTATGCCTACCGGGAAGCACTACAGACTAAGAGTATATGACGATGTGGTGACAGAGAAATCAGTAACCACCCCTGAGATGATCAGCAAGACTACGAACGCTTGGGAACTAAGCTTAAACCTGGGGGTAGACGGTGGAAAAGCCAGATACATTGGAACGAGATACCACGATGCTGACACGTATGGAGCAATGCTTGAACGGGATGCTGCGCGACCACGTTTGCACCCTGCCACAAGCGATGGCACTGCTTCAGGCGACCCTGTCTTGTTCTCAGCCGAATACATCGAGGATAGACGCAAGCAGTTAAGCCCTTACAACTTCAGTTGCCAACTTTTACTGGACCCTATACCCAATGACGATGCCTACTTCCCAGAACGAGCCATCAGATACTACGACTGGCACAAACAACCTGACAACCTGGTCAAGTACGGGGCATCGGACTACGCGACTAGACACGGGGAAGGGGACTACACGGTCCATGCCGTCATGGGGGTGGACCAGGCAGACAACATCTACCTCCTGGACCTTTATAGAGAGCAAGCCTTATCGGACGAGTGGGTAGAAGCTGTCATAGGCATGATGAAGGAACACAGCCCTAGACACTGGGCAGAGGAGAGGGGCCAGATACTGAACACCATAGGGCCTTTCCTCAAGAAGCGTATGCGTGAAGAGAGCACCTGGACACCACGGAGCAGCGAGAATGGCAAGTACACGCCTAG
>Ga0114899_1000435_pt1 | contig 29925 bp, 25 predicted proteins | sample MalvireepMed_215_FD_83497 | JGI IMG/M metagenome (GOLD analysis project Ga0114899, IMG submission 83497) | Marine viral communities from the Global Malaspina Expedition - Malaspina viral metaG DeepMed_215 | ecosystem: Environmental > Aquatic > Marine > Oceanic | place: Mediterranean Sea...
GGCCGTTTTGATCGGGCGGCCCATCGCCTGCGGATTGGCGGTGGCTGGCGATCTGGGCGTCAGCCATGTGTTGCGCTTGCTGCGCGACGAGTTGGAAATCGCTATGTTGCTAAGCGGCTGCGCAACGGTGCAAGACATAGAGCGCGATATGGTTCACCTGAAACTATAACGCAGCGGGATGATCAGTGTGAATTCGTCGCCTTTCAGATAGTTGGGCGGCGTGGGCATCTTTTCCAGCGTCTTGACCGTCTGCACGGCAGCCATGTCGAGGATTTCTGAACCCGAGGATTGCGCCACCTCAGCCGCGATCAGCGCGCCGTAGCGGTCCAGCGTGAAACGCACCTGCACCTCGCCTTCGATCCGGTCGTTGCGCGCCTTGGCCGGATAGGTTTTGCCACCGCTGATCAACAACACGATGTTTTTCTGCCAGTCGCGGATCTCTTCCGTCTGTTCGGCGGTCAGCCCTTCACTTTCAGCCTTGGCGGTTTCCGCTTCGGTGTCAGCCTCAACCCCGGCGACAGATTGCTCAGAGGCCTGCTGCGCCTCGGCACCGATCTGACTTTCCGCGTCGATTTGCTCGGGGTCCTGCTCGGCGGCGATCTCTTCGGCCACCTCCTCCGTCTCGGCTTCGGGCTCGGGGGCGGCCACGCCGAATTTCAGGCTCTCGTCCTCAACGTCATAGGGTATCTGACTTAGAATTGGCTGTTCGGCGGCCTTGGCGGCCTCCAAGACTTCAGGGCTTTCGGTTACCGTCGGCGCATCCTGGGCCTCGATCTGCGCCACGCTGTCTTCTTGCAAGGCCGAAGGGGCCGCGATGATATCCGACAGATCGAACATCACCGCGCCGGTAATCCCCTCTGTCTTGGGCTCGGCGGGTTCTGCGGCGGGGGGCTGATCCAGCAGCAAGACGGGAAGCCCTGCATGCAGCGCACCGCTTAGGGCGATCGCGACGCCCCAGAAAACGGGTCTGACGCTGCGCGAGGCGTAGGTCAGGCTCACTGCGCCGCCTCCGGCTGTGGTGTGGCTGCCTCTTCTACATTTCCATCCAGTCCGACCAGCCCGACTTTCAGAAACCCGTCTGCGCGCAGGATGTTCATCACCCGCATGAATTCACCATAGGGCACCGATTTATCCGCGCGGATGAAGATCCGCGTGTCGCGTTTTTGCAAAGTGGCGATGCCGACGTCGATATAAAGCCTGTCGTGCGTCGTGGCCGTCTCGCCCACCGAAAGGGCGAGGTCTTCGGTTATGGTGATGAACACCGGCTCGGCGGGGCGCTTCGGGGCTTCGGCGACCGCTACGGGCAGTTCCACCGGGATGTCGACCGTCGACAGCGGGGCCGCGATCATGAAGATGATCAGCAGAACCAACATGACATCGATAAAGGGGGTGACGTTGATCTCGCTGTTTTCGCTGAGATCGCCATCGTCGTCACCGCGTAGCCGCGCACCCACGCCGCCTACTCCGCCGCCGGGGCTGAAACGGACCCCAGATGGTAGGCGGGTCGTGCCCCTGCCATCTCGTCATCGGCAAGGTCCAGATCGCGCGACAAGGTCCGCTCGACCAGCGCGCCCGCATCGGCCAGCATCACCTTATAGCCCCCCAAGCCCCGCGCGAGGGTGTTGTAGAAAATCACCGCAGGGATCGCCGCGACAAGGCCGATGGCCGTTGCCAACAATGCCTCGGCAATGCCCGGCGCCACGATGGCCAGATTGGTGGTGTTGCTTTCCGAGATCGAGATGAAGCTATTCATGATCCCCCAAACGGTGCCGAACAGCCCAACAAAGGGTGCAACCGAGCCGACATTGGCCAAGACCCCTGCCCCCAGCCCCATGCGCCGGGCGGCCCCGGCCTCAATCCGCGCGATTTCCGACCCCACGCGCTCCTTGATCCCGGCCTTGATCCCCGTCTTCATCCCGGCACTCGTGCCCGAGGCTGCGCGCTCACGCTCGGCTGCGCGCACCATCTGCCCCATGACGCCTTTGCGTTTGGCGAAACGCGCACGCGCCGCAACCAGCGAGCCTGCCTTGTCCAGATCGCGATACCGGCGGCGCAGCACGCCGCGTTCCCATCGCAGGATCATCACCCGTGCGACAAAGATCACCCAGACCAGAGCTGAGGCAAAGAGCAGCGACAGCATGACGCCTTTGACAACCCAATCGGCCGCCATGAACATGCCAAGGGGCGACATCTCGTCATGCTCGGCCTGCTCAAGGAGCGTGGTTACCGTCTCAAGATCGAAAGCGGCGGCGGGGGCTGCGGCGATACAAAAGGCAGCAGCGGGAAAAACCAGAAAAAGCTTCATCGTTTAAGTCTCGGCCCATGTGCGAATAAGGTTGTGATAGATGCCGGTCAGACGCACCGTTTCGGGATCATTTGCCCCGATGCTGTCGCTGAGCGCCTGAATGGATTGATCCAGATCGAACAGGATGCGGCGGTTCGCGTCAGAGCGGATCATGCTTTGCAGCCAGAAAAAGGACGACACACGCGCCCCTCGGGTCACGGGGGTGACCTCATGCAGGCTGGTGGCCGGATAGAGGATCATATCCCCCGCAGGCAGTTTCACGGTCTGGCGGCCATAGTGATCCTCGATCACCAATTCGCCGCCGTCGTAGTCTTCTGGCTCGCTGAGAAATAGCGTCATCGACAGGTCGGTGCGCAGCCGTTCCTGTGTCAGCGGGTTGACCCGAATGGCATTGTCGATATGCGCCCCAAAGGTTTCGGCCTGCGCGTATTTGTTGAACATCGGCGGCAGGATTTTTGCGGGCAGCGCGGCAGACAGAAACAGCGGATCACTGGTCAGCTTTTGCAAGATGAACTTGCCCAATGTCTGCGCCGTGTCCGAGGTTGGCGGCAGTTGTTGATTGCGTTTGACCTCCCGTGATTGCGCGCCTGCGGTCTTGGCTCCGTCCTCCCAATCAGCTGCATCAAAATGCGCGCGGACCTGTTTGACGTCGTCTTTGCTCAGGATCGAAGGGATCGTGATCAGCATATCATACCTCTTGCTGTCAGCGGGCAACCCCACGGGGGCTGCCCGCCTTGATGGCTGCGGTTTAGAACTTCATTTCCAAAGAGAAGGAAACTTCACGGCCCGGCGCGACATAGGTGAATGGCGTGCCCGAACGGTAGGCGGCGTCATAGACCGTTTCATCCGCGACATTGGTGACGGCCATCTTCAACATGGTGTTGTCGGCGACTTCGTATTCACCCAGCAAATCAAAGGTAAAGGCGTCGGGAATGGACCGGCCATTGGCGGCCACGCTGCCCAGATCAATCGCACCTTGATAGTTCACCCGCCCGCCGAGCATCAAACGGTCCGTCACCTGGTAGGTGGCCAGCAAGTTCAACTGCTCATGTGCGACATTTGCCACCGACAGACCGATGTTGTCGCTGTCGGCACTGCGCAAGACTTCGCTGTCCATGAAGTTGGCGCCGCCAAAAAGGCTCAACCTTTTGGTCACCTTGCCTGCAACACCGAACTCGAGACCCCGCATGCGATACTTGAGCGTGTCGGAGGTGACGGTCGCACCGCGTGGCCCGATATCCTCACGCACTTGGTCTTTGGTGGTCTGGTAAAGCGCCGCGGTGAACAGAAGGTTCGGCGTGAAGCTGTATTTCGCACCGATTTCAAGCGAGGTGTTCTCTTCGGGTGCAAGCCCTGACCCGTTATCATCCAGCCCGCCGTAAAAACCGCCGCCCGCTTCCAGTTCCTGCCCCGCCGGGTTGGTCGAAGTAGCCGCCGCTGCATAGATGTTCAGACGGTCGGTAAAGGCATAGGTCGCCCCCAAGTTCCAGTTCAGCATGACATCATCGCGCGACAGCTCATAGGCATCTTCGCCGGTGCCGCCACTACGAGAGATGTCATACATATCCACCCGCAGCCCGCCGTTGACCTTCAGGCGGTTCGACAGTGTCACGGTATCCAGCGCATAGAGGGAGGTGGTCTTGACCGTCGTTTCCGTAAGGTCCGTTCCCAATACGGGTTCTTCGCCGCTCCAGCAGCCTTCCCCGATAGGATCGGGATTGACGGCGCTGACGGTGCAGCCGCGTTGGCCAGCCGGTGGCTCATAATCCTCGCTGGAGAGGTTCGAGTAGCTCAACTTCTCAATCTCTTCGCGCGAGGTGGCAAGACCGAGCACATAAGAATGCGACGCGCCGGCGAATTTGGCGGCCCCGCTCAGTTCCAGAACATTGGCGAGCACATCGGTTTGCTGGTTCCAGCTTTTGAAGCTGAGCCCGACTTCCCAATCCTCGGGATTGGTGGAATCATTGTCGATCAGGCTGCTCGGTGCTGTCAAAACATAGTCGTTGGTCGACCGTGCCGCACGGAATGTGTTGGTCAGCGTCATGCCGTTGTCAAAGGCATAGGTTGCCTTGGCCGTGGCCACCGTCTCTTCGACAGTCTGGAAATCGCGGCCCGGCACCCCGTAGAAAGTATCCCGGTCAATGCCGTATTCCGTGACCGGACCGACCAGGCCCAGGTCTTCATTGTTGACGTAGGGCACCCCCCAATCGGGCGTCTGCTCGATCTTGGTGTAGCTCAGGTTGCCTTCCAAAGTCAGCGCATCGGTCGCCGCGAATTTCAGCGCCAGTGCAGCACCTCGACGGTCATCGGTGATTTCATCGCGCCCGGCCACTTCGCCGTCTTGCAGCATTCCGTTGAAACGCAGTTGCAGACGGTCGTTGATGACCTTGTTGGTGTCGATGGTCTGGCGCAGGGTGGTCGCGTCGGTGACAGTGGTCACCGTTTTGGTGAAATCAACATCCTGCGGGCTTTTGGAGATCACATCGATCGCGCCGCCCGTGGTCCCGCGCCCGCCGACTGTGCCCGCCGGGCCTTTGGTGACTTCGACCTGCTCGGTATTGAACGTCTCGGCGACACCGGTGCCGGGGCTGCGGATGCCATCGGTATAGGTGTCGTTATTGGCCTTGAACCCGCGGATATAGATGTTGTCCCCAAAGGAGTTCCCGCCCTCGCCGAAGCCAAGCGAAATGCCCGGTGTCGACCGCGCCAACTCACGCACGCTGGTTGTGCCGGTGGTTTCCAAGACCTCTTGGGTGATCGCTGTCACCGTGCGCGGATTGTCTTTCAGCGGGCCGGGCATCCGACTGTTGGCAAGCGTATTGGCTTTGAATGGGGCGTCTTGATCAACGTAAGAACTGCCACCTGCCGCCGCTTTTGCGGCCGCGCGGGCCTGCGCATCGGCCAGTTCCTGCGCTTGGCGTTCCGCGGCTTCTTCGGCGGCGCAGACGGGGGTGCCCGCCAATGCAGCTGTGCAGACCGTGGGTTCAGCGGCACGCGGCTGGGCCGCTCGGCGTGGCGCTGGCTGGGCGGCGCGCGGCGCAGGCTTTGCCGCCGGCTGGGGGGTTGGTTCTTCGGTCGTCTCGACCTCGACTGTTGGCAGGATGATCAGATCACTGTCCTGCGCGGCGCCGGATGTGGCCATGCAAGCCATGGCCAAGGAGGCTCCGAAGCCCCCGACCACCAGCGTGGAATGTCTGTGAATTTTGTCTGTGCAGTTTTGGCTGTCGTTGGTACGGCGCATAAGTCCCTCGCGGAGAAGATTTTTTCTTGCTGACCGCGCTTCCAACGGCTGGCTATTTGAATGGGTCACCGCTTAATTTGAGTATTTTAGTAAGTAAAGATATGAATCTGATTAAAATAGTCAAGTATAGCGCCGTGTTGTGAAGCTACACCACTCTGGTAGCGGCGTTTGCGCCCGGGCGCGGGTAGTGAAGGATTTCATGACTGAGGCTGGATGGGCGGTGAAAGCGGCTGGGCTCTTGCGTGGTGGCAGCCTGCGTCTTCGCTATTCGGGCGGGTGCGCAGCAAACCGGTGCCCCCAGGAACAAGCGGAAGTCAGGTTCACAGGAGGTGTTTTCGGCGTCGCGCAGCGCGTCTGCAGGCCACGATCAGTGAGACCGCTACGTGATTTCGTATCTCCGACATCGGAAAGCGCAAAACGTCTGAACCAGTGGGTACAGCATCCCGACATAAATAAAGCTCCAGACCCAAAGGACCTGAAGCTTTGCCTTTTTAAATTGCGAGCACTTAGGCGCCCTCGGGCTTCAAAACCCGCGCAAATGAGCGCCACAACCCCGTTTAGCTACAGCCGCTGGTGCCGCCGCAGGTGTTGCACTTCATGCAGGTGCCGTTGCGAACCAGCGTATAGTTGCCGCATTCGCCGCAGGCTTCGCCTTCGTAGCCCTGCATCTTGGCCTTGGCCCGCGCATCAAGGCTGACCCCGCCGGAACTCACGGCAGTGGAGGACTTCACCGCCAAGGCCATGTCACCGCTGCCGCTGATCTGTGGCGCGAGGCCCTGCAGGCCCGCATCTGCGTCCGCGTTTTGGCCGCCTTGCAGCACCACAAGATCTTGCGGCAGGCGGTTGCGCAGATACCCGGACGAGCTGATCTGCTTGAGCACCTCAAGCGATTTATTCGCCGCGTTCTCACTCAACTCGCTCACATTGCCAAGGTTCTCTTCCTCACCTCGACCCAGATCGTCAAAGGTCGCGCCTTCAGGCTTCACATGCGCCAGGTCGGTCCGGTCGAGGTAGGACACGGCGAGTTCGCGGAACACATAGTCAAGGATCGAGGTCGCCTGTTTGATGCTGTCGTTGCCCTGCACCATGCCCGCGGGCTCGAATTTGGTGAAGGTGAAGGCGTCGACGAACTCCTCCAGCGGCACGCCGTATTGCAGGCCCACGGAAACCGCGATGGCGAAGTTGTTCATCATCGCCCGGAAACCCGCGCCTTCCTTGTGCATGTCGATGAAGATTTCACCCAGCTTGCCGTCTTCGTATTCGCCGGTGCGCAGATAGACCTTATGCCCGCCGACATTCGCCTTCTGGGTATAGCCCTTGCGGCGCTGCGGCATCTTCTCGCGGTGCGATTTGATGATCTCTTTGACGATCACCTTCTCGACGATCTTCTCGGCCAACACGGCGGCTTTCTCATGCGCGTTGCCGCTCTCCAGTGTCTCGGCGGCGTCATCGTCGTCTTCGACCAGCGCGGCAGCCAGCGGCTGGCTCAGCTTTGAACCGTCGCGGTAAAGCGCATTGGCTTTGATCCCCAAGGACCAGCTTAGCTCATAGGCCTTTTGGCAGTCCTCGATGGTGGCGTCATTCGGCATGTTGATCGTCTTGGAGATCGCCCCCGAGATGAAACTCTGCGCCGCCGCCATCATATGGATGTGGCTGTTGACCGACAGATAGCGCTTGCCCTTCTTGCCGCAGGGGTTGGCACAATCGAAGATGCCGTAGTGTTCCTCGCGCAGATGCGGCGCGCCTTCCAGCGTCATGGTGCCGCAGACGTGGTCATTGTCCGCTTCGATATCCGCCTTGCTGAAACCGAGGGAGCGGAGGAGATCGAAGGTCGGGTCGTTCAGCTTTTCGGTCGGGATGCCCAGCACCTGCGTGCAGAACGCCTCGCCCAGCGTCCATTGGTTAAACACGAAACGGATATCAAATGCCTGCTTCAGCGCGGCATCCACCTTGGCCAACTCATTCGCGCCAAAGCCGTGGCCCGCCAGCGTGGTATGGTTGATCGCAGGCGCGTTGCCGATGGTGCCGTGGCCCACGGCGTAGCTGACAATCTCTTCGATCTGGGCCGAGCCGTAGCCGAGTTTCTCAAGCGCTGCGGGCACGGATTGGTTGATGATCTTAAAGTACCCGCCCCCGGCGAGTTTCTTGAATTTCACCAGCGCGAAGTCCGGCTCGATCCCCGTGGTGTCACAATCCATCACCAGACCGATGGTGCCGGTGGGTGCGATGACAGAGGTCTGGGCGTTACGGTAGCCATGCACCTCACCCAGCTTCAGCGCCTCGTCCCAGCAGGATTTGGCGATGTCGACCAACCCAGCCTGTGGGCAATTGGCGTGATCCAGCGGGACTGGCGTGACCGAAAGCTGCTCATAGCCATCCGCCTTGCCATAGGCGGCGGTGCGGTGGTTGCGGATGACGCGCAGCATATGCTCGGCGTTCTTGGCATAGCCCGGAAAGGCCCCCAATTCGCCCGCCATTTCCGCCGACGTTGCATAGGCCACGCCGGTCATGATCGCGGTCAGCGCCCCGCCAAGGGCACGGCCCTCGTCACTGTCGTAGGAATAGCCCATGTTCATCAGCAGCCCGCCGATGTTCGCATAGCCAAGCCCCAGTGTGCGGAAGTCATAAGACCGCTGCGCGATCTCTTTGGAAGGGAACTGCGCCATCATCACGCTGATCTCAAGCGTCACGGTCCACAGACGTGAGGCGTGCATGTAATCCTCGACCTGAAAAACGCCGTCCTTGAGGAAGGTCAGCAGGTTCATCGACGCCAAGTTGCAGGCGGTGTCGTCAAGGAACATGTATTCCGAACAGGGGTTCGAGCCGCGGATCGCACCGTCTTCGGGGCAAGTGTGCCAGTCGTTCACCGTGTCGTGGTACTGTATCCCCGGATCGGCGCAGGCCCATGCGGCATGGCCGACCTGATCCCAAAGATCGCGGGCCCGGATGGTTTTCACCACACGGTTCTCGGTGCGGCTGATCAACTCCCAATCGGCGTCCTTTTCCACCGCCTTGAGGAAGGCGTTGGTGACCCGGATCGAGTTATTGGAGTTCTGGCCCGAGACCGAGTTGTACGCCTCGGAATCCCAATCGGTGTCATAGGTCGGGAATTCGATGCCGGTATGGCCCTGTTTGGCATAGTCCAGCACGCGCTTGACGTAGGTTTCGGGGATCGCGACCTTCTTGGCCTCGCGGATCGCGGCCTTCAGTTGGTCGTTCTTTGCGGGGTCATAGGCATCCGCCTCGGCGACGTCCCAGGCCTTGATCGCGTCGAACAACAGGTTCAGCTTCTGCTCATGCATCTTGGAGCCAGCGACGATGCTCGCCACCTTTTGCTCTTCGAGCACCTTCCAGTTGATGAAATCTTCGATATCGGGGTGGTCGGCGTCGACGATCACCATTTTGGCCGCGCGACGGGTGGTGCCGCCGGATTTGATGGCACCAGCGGCGCGGTCCCCGATCTTAAGGAACCCCATCAAACCCGACGACTTGCCGCCGCCCGACAGCTTCTCGCCCTCTCCGCGGAGCGATGAAAAGTTGGTGCCTGTGCCTGAGCCGTATTTGAAAAGCCGCGCTTCACGGACCCAGAGGTCCATGATACCGCCGTCGCCCACCAGATCGTCGGCAACCGACTGGATGAAGCAGGCATGGGGCTGCGGGTGCTCATAGGAAGACTTTGAGCGGGTCAGTTTCCCGGTTTTGAAGTCGACGTAGTAATGCCCCTGCGCCGGGCCATCGATGCCGTAGGCCCAGTGCAACCCGGTGTTAAACCATTGCGGGCTATTGGGGGCCGCGCGCTGGCTGGCCAGCATGTGGCGCATTTCGTCGTAATAGGCGCGGGCGTCTTCTTCGGTCGAGAAATAACCACCCTTCCATCCCCAATAGGCCCAAGCGCCCGCCAGACGGTCAAAGACCTGCTTGGAAGAGGTCTCTCCCCCCATCTCGGCGCCCTCGGCGGGGACCGAGCGCCAGAGGAACTCCGGCACGCCCTTTTCTTTGACGCGGCGCGTGGCGCTTGGCACGCCCGCCTTGCGGAAATACTTTTGCGCGATCACGTCGCTTGCGACCTGGCTCCAGGATTTCGGGACTTCGACGTTGTCGAGCTTGAACACCACCGAACCGTCAGGGTTGCGGATCTCTGACACCGTGGTGACAAAGTCCAAATCCGCATAGGCGTCCTGCCCGGCTTTGGTAAAATTCCGTTCAATCTTCATCGTCGCTGCCCTTTTCTAAACCTTTAAAATCTTTAGCCGACCCGCTCTAAGCAGACCGTCTCCCCCCGTTTGTTGGCAGTTTGGACAGAGCTTCGCCGTGCCACCTGCTGACGCGGGCGGCTGGAATCCCATTGAAACACTGGTTCTTGTATTCTGTCCCCACTGCCAAAGCGCCGGCTGCGTTACACACAACATCTTGTGGCGCTCTACTTGACCCCCACAAACTGACGTAGATAGACCTAATCGGTCAACGGTTTTTTTTACGTTTTATTTCCGGCAAGACAGTTGACCGATGCGCCCCTATTTGCGCCATCCGCACGCGAAGTGATTCAGCCTCAGGATATCCCCAAAGATACCCGCAAGCCCGGTGCAGCGCTGAATTCCAAATAATCCATTGCCCCGGCAGAGTTAGGGGCGGTGCTTGAGGGATTGGTCGAATTCATCCACAGCCCCGGGCGCCCGAGCGGGCGACAGCCCCGCCGAAGCTGGCCGCACATCGCCGCCGAAGGCGGTCCAGCACCCCTGCCCGTCAGCTCAATGCAAAACCGCGACAGAATCATCACGGTCATCGCGGGCATTGGCGCAAATCTGCCAAAGCACAGGAAGCAGACACTATATCTTGTGCAGAGTGGAAATATTCCAGCCGATACAGCCCCTAGATCGCTAAGGACTGAGATAATCTCAAGACTGGAAGAAAGTGGTCGGAGCGAGAGGATTCGAACCTCCGACCCCCTGTACCCAAAACAGGTGCGCTACCAGGCTGCGCCACGCTCCGACTGGGGCTTCTTTAGCCATAAGCCCGCCGATTGAAAAGCCCCGATTGACCTTAAATTCAGAAAAACGACGAAGTCTTTAGCAAGGCCAGGCCGGGGTGTTCCCAGCAAAGGCCGGATGGCGGATTTCGCTGCCTTCGGTGATGCCCAGACGTTTCGCCAGACCGCCATTAATCTCCAAGACCGACAGCAGATCATCCCCGCCCGGAATCGGTGTCTCATCCAGTGGTATGGCGGAGTGGTGAATTTTCTGCACCACGCCCCTATCGTCGATGAACAACAGGTCGAGCGGGATCAGCGTATTGCGCATCCAAAAGCTCAGCGGTTGGGGCGTTTCATAGATAAAGAGCATCCCCGCACTCAGCGGCAGAGAGCGCCGGTGCATCAGCCCCTTGGCGCGTTCCGCCGTGTCATCCGCCACTTCGACGGAGAACCGCGCCTTGCCCCAGTCGCCCCGCAGGCTCACGCTATCGGCGCGACAGACCTCGGCCAGCGCCGCACCGGTCAGCAGCAGGCTGGCTAGCGCCGCCCCTGCAATTTGCCCTGTCAGATGTCGTACCTTCAGCCGTCTATCACCGCGTCCCATGAACTTACCTCCGCCGCCAGATGGCCCCGATCGCCAACAATCACCCGCATGGCAAGCGCTTCGCCCGGTTGCAAATCACAAAGTCCGGATTGGCGCAGCACATCGATATGCAGAAACACATCTTCCGCGCAGCCAAAGACATTTGCAAACCCAAAACCCTTGGCCTTGTCGAACCATTTCACACGGGCGGGCTCGAACTCGGCCGCGGCAAGTTGGTCGGGGTCAAATCCTGCGAATTCGACCACGGCGGCGGGCGGCTCACTGGGGGGGGTGACGGCGAGCACCTCGACCGCCTGCGCGCCGCGATCGGTCTGCTGCACCCGCACCGTCACCCGCGCCCCATCAGCGACAGAGCTTTGGCCGAAATTGCGCAGGACATTGACGTGCAATAATATGTCGGCCCCGCCCGCATCGGCCACGACAAAGCCGAAGCCTTTGAGCGGATCGAACCATTTGACCACGCCCTCAAGGGGATCGTTTAGCCCCGGCGCTTCTGCCGATTGGGTATCAGACACATCTTTCATCGCTAATCCGTGCCGTCCTATCAAGGATTGAGCCGGGTGACGGCCCAGGGCGCTGCGGCATCCACGCGGCGCCATTGAAAACGGTCATGCAGGCGGAATTCGCCATCTGCCCAGAATTCGATTTCCAGCGGGGTGATCCGGTAGCCGCCCCAGAACGGCGGACGTGTGGGGTTCACCCCCTGCTGCGCGGTCACTTTGGCGACTTCGGCCATCAACGCCCCGCGCCCTGACAGAGGCTGCGATTGGCGCGAGGCCCAAGCCCCCAAGCGGCTCTTGAGCGAGCGCGATGCGTAGTAGTCATCGGCCTTTGGCCCGTCTTCGCGGCTGATCAGCCCGCGCACCCGCACCTGACGGCGCAATGATTTCCAATGCATGACAAAAGCCGCCTTGCCCGCGCCATCCAGCTCTTGCGCCTTTTGGCTTTCGTAATTGGTGTAAAAGACAAAGGCGTCCGCTTCGATCTCTTTCAACAGCACCATACGGGCGTTTGGCAGCCCGTGCGAATCTACCGTGCTCAGCGCGATGGCGTTGGGGTCATTCGGCTCACTCGCCTCTGCTTCGGAAAGCCAACGCTGCGCAATCGCAAAGGGATCGTCCCCCGCAAATATACCAGTCCGCGTTTCCATTCGGCATCCCCTCTTAGAGTGTTCGAGCCCGTCACCGGTTCTTCGCCGGAGTCTGAGTTATTCGCTAAGACATTTGTTAACGATCGGCAACTCAAAGGACAACCTTACCCGATTTCCGTCAGTTAGCCGCCGATCTTATGGCAAATCACGGGGGTGAAGCCGCCTGTGCAGTCTTGATGGCCGCGCTGCAATCGCCTAGACCAAGACAACCTAAACGGAACATAGACAAGGCGGCGGAATGGGAAACGAATTGATGCGGGGCAAGCGCGGGCTCATCATGGGTCTGGCGAATGACAAATCCATCGCATGGGGCGTGGCCAAAGCGCTGGCCGATGCGGGGGCGGAACTTGCCTTTTCCTACCAAGGTGACGCGCTCAAGAAACGTGTGGGGCCTTTGGCCGAGCAGCTTGGCAGCGACATCGTTCTGCCCTGCGACGTGGGCGACGAGGCGTCGATCGACGCGATGTTTGATGGGCTGAAAGAACGCTGGGACGGGCTTGATTTCATCGTTCACGCCATTGGTTTCTCCGACAAGGGAGAATTGCGGGGCCGCTATGTCGACACCAGCCGCGGAAACTTCGCCATGTCGATGGATATCTCGGTATACTCTTTCACCGCCGTGATGCAGCGCGCGGAAAAGATGATGTCGCCCGGGGCCAGCGCCCTGACGCTGACCTACTACGGCGCCGAGAAAGTCATGCCGCATTACAATGTCATGGGTGTGGCCAAGGCTGCGTTGGAAGCGTCCGTGAAATACCTCGCCGAAGATCTGGGCAAGGACGGCATTCGCGTCAACGCGATCTCGGCGGGGCCGATCAAGACGCTGGCGGCCTCCGGCATCGGTGATTTCCGCTACATCATGAAATGGAACGAGTACAACTCGCCTCTGCGCCGCAATGTCACCACCGAAGATGTCGGCAAGGCCGCGCTCTTCCTGCTGTCGGATCTGGGCAGCGGCACCACAGGTGAGAACCTGCATGTCGACGCGGGCTATCACGTTGTCGGCATGAAGGCGGTTGACGCGCCCGACATGTCCAAGGAATAAGCCGCCCAAATTAATTCGCGCGGGTGCCCGCGCCAGCTGCTGCAAAGGACCATCATGACCAAATCCAAGGACGCCTCGCGCCTGCCCCATGAAAAGGGCTTTCACATCTCCTGGGATCAGATCCACCGCGACAGCCGTGCGCTGGCGTGGCGGCTCGATGGTCTTGGTCCCGACGATGGCGCGTGGCGTGCCGTGGTGGCGATCACCCGCGGCGGCATGGCCCCCGCGATGATCGTCGCGCGTGAGTTGGATATCCGCACCGTCGATACGATCTCGGTCATGTCCTACCATTCGGGCGGCGGCGCCGCCGACCAACGGCGCGAGGCCAAGGTCCTGAAATCCCCCGACGCTGAGATGATGGGCGATGGCACCGGCATCCTGATCGTCGATGATCTGGTCGACAGCGGCAAGACCATTGAACTGGTGCGCGAACTTTACCCCAACGCCCATTTCGCCACCGTCTATGCCAAGCCCGAGGGCGAGCCGCAGGTCGATACTTTCATCACCGGCGTCAGCCAAGACACATGGATCTTTTTCCCGTGGGACATGGCCCTGCAATACGTCGAACCCTACCGTGGCAAGGACTGAGGGGGCCTAGGCCACCTTCCCTGCCCCTTATCTGACCGGATACACCCATGTCGCTTTCGCGCACCGCCACCACATTCTTCCCTCCGGTGATGGAGGCGCGGCGCTGGCTGGATGGCGTGACATTCACCGATGACCGTCCGCTGATCAACGTGAGCCAAGCCGCCCCCGTCGATCCGCCCCCCGAGGGGCTGCGCCGGGCGATGGCCGAGGTCACGCTGAACAACGATGAGGCGCATCTTTACGGCCCCGTGCTGGGCCTGCCGGAACTGCGCGCGGAACTGGCGCGGCAGACGGCAGAGAAATACGCGGGCGTGGTGACTGACGAACAGGTCTGCATCACATCCGGGTGCAACCAAGCCTTCGCCGCCGCCATTGCCACACTCTGCGGCGAAGGCGATGAGGTGATGATCCCGACGCCTTGGTACTTTAACCACAAAATGTGGCTCGACATGAGCGGGGTCACCGCCGTGCCACTGCCCGTCGAAGCCGACATGCTGCCCGTCCCCGACAAGGCCGCAGCCGCCATCACCCCGCGCACCCGCGCCATCGCGCTGGTCACCCCCAACAACCCCGGCGGCGTGGAGTATCCCGCCGCCCTCGTGCAGGAATTCTTCGACCTCGCGCGCCGTCACGGCATCGCGCTGATCCTCGACGAGACCTACCGCGATTTTCACAGCCGCCCCGGCCCGCCGCATGCGCTGTTCCGCGACCCCGACTGGCACGACACGCTGATCCACCTCTATCCTTCTCCAAAGCCTACCGCCTGACCGGCCACCGCGTCGGCGCGCTGATCGCCAGCAAGGCGCGGCTGGCAGAGGTTGAGAAGTTTCTCGATACCGTGGCCATTTGCCCGGCGCAGATCGGCCAGCATGGCGCGCTCTGGGGGATGCAAAACCTTGGCCCGTGGCTCGCCGGCGAACGCGAAGAGATCCTCGCACGCCGCGCCGCGATTTCCGCGCTGATGCCCAAGATCGAACCGCTGGGTTGGGAATTGCTCGGGCTGGGTGGCTATTTCGCCTATTTGCGACATCCCTTTGACCTCTCCTCGGCGGAACTGGCCCCGCAACTGGTGCGCGATGCAGGCGTGCTTTGCCTGCCCGGCACGATGTTCCAGCCCGAGGGAGACGCGCGCGGCGAAAGCCAGTTGCGCATCGCCTTTGCAAACCTCGACACCGCCGGTCTCGAAGTGCTTTTCGACAGGCTTGCAGCCCTGCCACGCAACGCATAGACAGGTCCGAAATTAACGAGGGACCGTGTCATGGCCAAAAAAGGCTTCAGCTTTTCGAAAACCGCCGTTTGGGCCTTGATGGCCCTTCTGATCTTGGGTCTTGGCGGCTTTGGTGCGATCAACCTCAGCGGCAATCTGCGCAGCATTGGCACGGTCGGGGACAAGTCGATCTCGGTCGATCAATACGCCCGCCAATTGCAGCAGGAAATCCGCGCGATTGAAGCACAAACCGGCGAGAGCCTGTCCTTTGCCCGCGCCCAAGAGATGGGTCTGGACCGCGCCGTTCTGCAACGGATTGTCCGCAACCGCGCGCTGGATCACGAAGCCGACGAAATGGGCCTCTCCATCGGCGATGCCACCCTGCGCGACGAGATCGTGGCCATTTCGGCGTTCCAAGGGATCGATGGCAACTTCGACCGCGAAGGCTATCGTTTCGCCCTTCAGCAAAGCGGCATGAGCGAGGCCGAGTTCGAGCGTTCGATCCGCGAAGAGGCCGCGCGCGGCCTGTTGCAGCGTGCGGTTCTGGGCGGTGTTTCCATGCCCGACACCTATGCCCGCACGTTGGTCGACTACGTCGCCGAACAGCGTAGCTTTACTTGGGCCCGCCTCAGCGAAAGTGACCTCGACACCCCCGTGGCCGCGCCGACAGCCGATGAGCTTCAGGCCTATTACGACGCCAACACCGATGACTTCATGCTGCCCGCCAGCAAAAGCATCACCTATGCATGGCTCCGCCCCGAAGACTTGCTGGACGAGGTTGAGGTGCCCGAAGAAGAGCTGCGCGCCGAATATGACGCCCGCAGCGATGAATACGACCAGCCCGAGCGTCGCTTGGTCGAGCGTCTGGTCTTTGCCAACGAAGAGGCCGCCACGCAGGCCGCAGCAGCGCTCGAAGTTGACGGCACCACCTTTGAGGCGCTGGTCGAAGCGCGCGGCTTGGCTCTGGCGGATGTGGATATGGGCGACCTGGCCAAATCCGATCTCGACGCCGCCGGTGACGCGGTGTTTGGGGCGCAAAGCGGCGACATCGTTGGCCCCCTGCCCACTTCGCTTGGGCCGGCCCTCTTCCGAGTGAACGCAGTTCTGCCTGCGCAGAACGTGCCTTTCGAAGAGGCCCGTGAGGTGCTGGAAGAAACCCTCGCCATTTCCCGCGCGACCCGCGCCGTCGAAGCCCGCGCACAGGAAATCGACGACCGCCTCGCCGGAGGGGCCACGCTTGAAGATCTGGCCGAGGAAACCAAAATGAACCTCGGCACCATCGACTGGACCCAAGAAAGCAGCGAGGGCATCGCCGCCTATGGCGCCTTCCGTGAAGCCGCAGCAAGCCTGAGCGCGGATGCCTTCCCGCAGATCGACCAATTGGAAGACGGCGGCGTTTTCGCCATGCGCCTTGATGAGACCGAGCCAGAGCGCCCCGAACCTTTCGAGCAGGCCCGCGATGCGGTTGAGACCGCGTGGCGCAACGCTCAGATCGTAGAGGCGCTGACCGCCAAGGCCGAAAGCCTGACCGGCACATTGGCCGAAGAAGGTGGTTTCGAAGCCGCCGGTCTCACGCCGCAGCTTGGCGAAGGCATGACCCGCAGCTCCTATGTCGACGGCACGCCCGACAACTTCATGGATCAGGTCTTTGACCTCAACGAAGGTGGCGTCGCGGTCCTGCCCGCAGGTGACAGCGTTGTGGTTCTGCGCCTTGATGCCGTGACCCCTGCAGGCGAGGACGACCAGACCCAAGCGCTGTTGACCCGCCTCTCACAGCAGTTGGATCAGGCACTGGCCCAAGGTCTTTTCGATATCTACAGCAATGCAGTGATGCGCGATGCCGATCCCCAGATCGACCAGCGCGCGGTCAGTGCCGTGCATGTGAACTTTCCCTGATAGGCAAATTTGATGGCCCTGACCCCGGATTTCGTCACTTTCGCCCGCGCTTATGAAGCGGGCGAAAACCAGATCGTCTACACCCGCCTTGCCGCCGACCTCGACACGCCGGTGTCGCTGATGCTCAAACTGACGGGCGCGGCGGAGAATGCCTTTGTGCTGGAATCCGTGACCGGCGGCGACGTGCGCGGACGCTATTCCATCATCGGCATGAAGCCCGACCTGATCTGGCGTTGCCGGGGTGAGACCGCAGCACTGAACCGTGCGGCGCGCTATGATGCGGATGCCTTTGAGGACATGCCCGGCGATCCGCTGGACCGTCTGCGCGATGTCATCGCGGAATCGCGCATCACCCTGCCCGATGATCTGCCCCAAGCCGCTGCGGGTCTCTTTGGCTATCTCGGCTATGACATGATCCGGCTGGTCGAACATCTGCCCAATGTGAACCCTGACCCTTTGGGCCTGCCTGATGCGGTGATGATGCGCCCCTCGGTCGTGGCCGTGCTGGATGGGGTGAAGGGCGAAGTCACCATCGTCTCCCCCGCTTGGGTGTCCGAGGGTCAGACGGCGCGCGCCGCTTATGCCCAAGCCGCCGAGCGGGTGATGGACGCGGTGCGCGATCTGGAACGCGCCATGCCGCAGACCTCCCGCGATTTGGGAGAGGCCGAAGACGCGCCGGAGTCGGTGAGCAATTTCACCCACGACGGGTACAAGGCCGCCGTCGAAAAGGCGCGCGATTACATCAAGGCGGGCGATATCTTTCAGGTGGTGCCAAGCCAGCGTTGGGCCCAAGGGTTTACCCAGCCCCCCTTCGCACTTTACCGCAGCCTGCGGCGCACCAACCCCTCGCCCTTCATGTTCTATTTCAACTTCGGCGGCTTCCATGTGGTCGGCGCAAGCCCCGAAATCCTCGTGCGGGTCTTTGGCAACGAAGTCACCATTCGCCCCATCGCCGGCACCCGCAAGCGCGGCGCCACGCCGGAGGAAGACCGCGCGTTGGAGGCCGATCTGCTGAGCGATCCCAAAGAACTGGCCGAACACCTCATGCTGCTCGATCTGGGCCGCAACGATGTGGGCCGGGTCGCCAAGATCGGTACCGTGCGCCCCACCGAAGAGTTCATCGTCGAACGCTACAGCCACGTCATGCACATCGTCTCCAACGTGGTCGGTGAGTTGAAAGAGGGCTGCGATGCGCTTGATGCCTTCTTTGCTGGGATGCCCGCAGGCACCGTCTCGGGCGCGCCCAAGGTCCGCGCGATGGAGATCATCGACGAGTTGGAGCCCGAAAAGCGTGGCGTCTATGGCGGTGGCGTGGGCTATTTCAGCGCGGGCGGCGACATGGACATGTGCATCGCCCTGCGCACGGCGGTGGTGAAGGACGAAACACTTTATATTCAAGCCGGTGGCGGCGTTGTCTATGACAGCGACCCAGAGGCGGAGTTTATGGAAACCGTTCACAAATCCGGTGCAATCCGCCGCGCTGCTGCCGACGCCTCGCGCTTTGGCGGCAAAAGGAATAGCTGACCATGCCAAACCGGGCCCCCTTTCAGATTGCGGGGCATTCCGTTGCCCCCGGCAGCAGCCTTGCGGTCGACCTGCCCGTCTCAATCCTGCCGGATCACACGCCGGTGCATCTGTCGCTTGAGATCTATCACGGCAAACGTCCGGGGCCGACGATGTTCGTCTCGGCTGCCGTGCATGGGGATGAGGTCATCGGCGTTGAGATCACGCGCCGACTGCTGCGCGCGCCGCAGCTCTCCGCCCTGCGCGGTACGCTGATCGTGGTGCCGGTGGTGAACTCCTTTGGCTTTCTCAACCGCTCACGCTACCTGCCCGACCGCCGCGACCTGAACCGCTGTTTCCCCGGCTCGCCTTCGGGCAGCCTTGGCGCGCGGCTGGCGCATATTTTCCTGCAAGAGGTGGTGCTGCGCTGCGACTTTGGTGTCGATCTGCATTCGGCGGCGATCCACCGCACGAACCTGCCGCAGGTGCGCGTTTCGCCCGCCGACAAGGTGACCCATAAGATGGCGATGGATTTCGGCGCGCCGGTGGTGCTGACCTCGCCGCTGCGCGATGGATCGTTGCGCGCGGTTGCGGCGCGCGAAGGCACGCCGATTCTGCTTTATGAAGCGGGCGAAGGGCTGCGCTTTGACGAGATGGCCGTGCGTGCGGGTCTAGCGGGCATCCTGCGGGTGATGCGCGGCCAAGACATGCTGCCCGCCAAGGGCATCGCCAGCGCCCGCAGTGCGCCTTACATCTGCACCGCTTCCCATTGGCTTCGTGCGCCTGCGGGCGGCCTGCTGCGCACCTTCCGTGCCGAGGGTGAGACGGTGGCCGAAGGCGATCTGCTTGCCATCGTGTCGGACCCCTTTGGCAAAGAAGAGGCCGAACTGCTGGCCGATGCACCGGGCATTCTTATTGGGCGTGCCATTCTGCCGATCGTCAACGAAGGCGACGCGGTCTTTCACCTCGCCAAGCTCAGCCCCCGCGCGGCAGAGGCGACGGTGGATGAACTGGTCAATCAGTTGGAAGAAGACCCGCTTTTCGACGAAGACGAGATCATCTAATTCAGGGCCATACCCTGCGCGGGGTCACTCCTCGCGCAGCAAGACTGCCGAGATCGGGACCAAGGCCACATCGCTGGCCCGGTCCTGCAGGCCCCAAAGCAGCAGCGCCGAGACGGTATCGGGCCGCAGACGGCCCAGCATGATCACCGCCCCCTCTTGCCCGGCCTTGAACGCCGCTTGATCGAGGAAGCGGCGGATCACCCGTGCGGTCTGGTCCTTGCTGTCGAAATCGCGAAACACCGGATCCGCAGGCACCCCGGCCTTCCGCGCCAGTTTCGGCATGGTGTTCAGCCCTTTGTCCTGCGTCACCAGCCCGTGGCCAGACTGCGCAAGGATATCCGTCACTTGATCGGCCAGCGCCCGGCTGCCTTGAAAGCCGCTCTGGGTCCCTTCCAGCACACCGACCACGGGCCCGATCCGGTCGAGCGTGGCGGCAAAGGCGGTCTCGGCATCGCTTGGCTGTGCGCCCTGCGGCAGATCGACCAGCGCCAAGACCTCAAACCCGGCCTCGCGATAGGTTTCCACCCGTTCCGCCGCGTCCGAGAGGCCGCTGTCGACCGCAAAGCTCAGCGGATAGGGAAAACTGCGCAGCGCGGCCAGCCCGGCGCTGCCCGCGGTGACCGAAGTGCCATCATCGATCAAGACCACGCTCATCAGCGGCTTGCCGTCGGGCTGGGCTCCGGCAAGGCTGTTGACCACCACGGGGCGGGGATCGTCGTTCACAATCTCGTCAGCCTCGGCGGGCTCTGCCGCGGGTGTCGCACCGGGGCGGTTAATCACCACCCCCGTATCACGGTCTGCCAAAGTGACTGCGGGTGTGCCGATGTTCGGTCGGCCATCGCTCTCCGTATCGGCGGGTTCGGGCGTCGCTTCTGCAGACTGCGGCTCTTCCACCGGCGCGGGGGTGTCTGCTGCGGTGGATTGAGGTGCAGCCTCGAGTGTAGGCGCATCTTCCTCGGCATCAACGACAGGCGGAGTCTCGACGATATCACTCTCCGGTGCCGGTTCCGGCACCGCATCCTCTTCAACGGCGACCTCTTCCGCTGGCAGGGTGATCGCCTCGTCCTCCTCGACCTCCGGCGCTTCCATGCCTTGCGGCGCGTCAAACGCCCCTTCGATATCGGCCACATCCGGTGCAGGCGGCTGCGCGGGTTCGGTGCTGATCGAAAGCTCGTCGGCGGCCTGCGGCGCATCGGGGGCCACGGCCTGCGGATTGGGCAACACCGGTTCTTCCGCGCCCGGAGACATCGGGGTTTGCCCCTCCGGTGCCGCGGGGGTGCTGAGCCCCTCAGCGCTGCCGGTCTCTGGCAGGCTGGCCGACGTCTGCGTGTCGGGGTCAAGCGCGGCAAGGCTGTCTTGCTCAGGCACATCGGCACGCGGCGCGGGGGCATTCAACACAGGCGCAGAATCGCGGCTGCGCCCCTGCTCACCTGCATCGGTCACATTGATCCGCGCCGGGGCGGGACCAGAGCCGGGCGCATCGCCCACCTGCGGTGGCAAGGGCAAGGGCATCATCAACGACACCGCACCGGCCACACCGATGCACGTCACACCCCCCCAAATCAGCCCGCTCAGAACTCCGCGTGCCATCTGCGCTACTCCTGCTGTCTGCGCCATGGCCAGAAAGCCCGGCGTTCCCCTCAATTGGCTTGCCCCAAACTCTTGACGATGGGGTTCAAGCCTGAACATGTATGCCAAAACCTATACCGCGCTCCGGCGCGGTTTCTCCAGTCCTAATACAAAGAAATGCCTGCCTGTGCTGCTGCTCATCGATAACTACGACAGCTTTACCTATAACTTGGTCCACTATCTGGGCAGCCTCGGGGCGGATGTGCAGGTGCACCGCAACGACGCGCTCAGCGTGGACGAAGCGATGGCCATGAACCCCGCCGGTATCTTGCTGTCCCCCGGCCCCTGTGACCCTGACCAAGCGGGGATATGCCTAGAGCTGACCCACGCCGCTGCCGAAGCGCGGGTGCCGCTCTTGGGCGTCTGCCTTGGCCATCAGACCCTTGGCCAAGCCTTTGGCGGCAAGGTCGTGCGTGCGGATGACATCGTGCACGGCAAGCTGGGCCAGATGCAACATGAGGGGCGCGGTGTCTTTGCCGGGCTGCCCTCGCCCTTTGGGGCCACGCGCTATCACTCGCTGGTGGTGGAACGCGCAAGCCTGCCGGAGTGTCTTGAGATCACCGCAGCACTCGAAGACGGCACGATCATGGGCCTGCAACACCGCGACCTGCCGTTGCACGGCGTGCAATTCCATCCAGAATCGATCCGGTCCGAGCATGGTCACGCCCTGCTGCAAAACTTCCTGAATGAGATGAAGGTCCCGGCATGAGTAGCGCGTTGAAACCCTTGCTTGACGCCGCTGCCAACGGGCCGCTCACCTCGGATCAGGCTGTGGAGGCCTTTGAAATCCTCTTCGAAGGCGAAGCCACGCCAAGCCAGATCGGGGGATTTCTCATGGCCCTGCGCACGCGCGGCGAAACGGTCACCGAATATGCCGCCGCCGCACAGGTTATGCGCAGCAAATGCAATGCCGTGCGCGCACCCGAAGGGGCGATCGACATCGTCGGCACGGGCGGTGATGGCAAGGGGACGCTGAACATCTCGACCGCCGCCGCCTTCGTGGCCGCGGGCGCAGGTGCGGTGGTGGCCAAACATGGCAACCGCAACCTCAGCTCGAAATCCGGCGCTTCCGACGCGCTGTCGCAGCTTGGTATCAACGTCATGGTCGGCCCTGCGGTGGTCGAGCGTGAATTGGCCGAGGCGGGCATCGGTTTCATGATGGCCCCCATGCATCACCCCGCTGTCGCCCATGTCATGCCTACAAGGTCCGAGCTTGGCACCCGCACGATCTTTAACATCCTCGGCCCGCTCACCAATCCCGCAGGCGTCAAACGCCAGCTTACCGGTGCCTACAGCCGCGATCTGATTGAACCGATGGCACTGACGCTGAAACAGCTCGGCTCTGAAAAAGCGTGGCTCGTGCACGGGTCCGACGGCACGGATGAGCTGACCATCACCGGCGTTAGCTGGGTCGCCGCACTGGAAAACGGCGTGGTTAACTTGCGCGAATTGCACCCCGAAGACGCGGGCCTGCCGGTCCATCCATTTGAGGCCATCGCCGGGGGTGAACCTGCCGAGAACACCAAACATTTCAAAGCGTTGTTAGACGGTGTTCCATCAGGTTACCGCGACGCTGTGTTGCTCAACGCGGCCTCTGCCTTGGTCGTAGCGGATGTGGCCCCCGATTTGAAAACCGGCGTCGAAATGGCCCGTGAAAGCATCGACAGCGGCGCAGCGCGTGACCGGATCGAAAAAGTGGCGCAGATCAGCCAGTCGAAATGACACCGCCAAGCCTCAGCGCGCTTGGCGATTGGGCCGAACTACCCTTTTTCGCTGCGGACTGGCCGCGCATCGCCCAACGGCTAGCTGCCGAGCCGCGTGAGATTTTGCCGCCCGCTCCCAAAATATTCGCAGCACTTGAACACCTTCAACCCGCAGCGGTAGAGGTGGTGATCCTCGGCCAAGACCCCTATCCCACGCCGGGCCATGCGCACGGCTATGCCTTCTCAGCTGAGCCTCACGTACGCCCGATACCGCGTTCGCTTGCCAATATCTTCAAAGAGTTACAAGACGATCTTGGCGCATCTCCTGAAGACCCCGATCTGCGGTTCTGGGCCGAACAAGGCGTCCTGTTGCTGAACAACGTGCTGACCGTTCCGGCAGGCTGTGCAAATGGACATGCGAAACTCGGTTGGCAAACGCTGACCGCTCAGGTGCTGGCCCGCCTCTCGGATCGCCCCCGCGCCTATTTGCTCTGGGGCGCCCATGCGCAGAAGGCCGCGGCGCAGGTTGACCCGGCGCAAAACCTCAAGATCGAGACACCGCACCCTTCGCCGCTTTCCGCCCGGCGCGGCTTCTTTGGCTCGCGCCCCTTCAGCCGGGTGAATGACTGGTTGCAGGGCCAAGGCAAGCCCGGCATACATTGGACAAAGCCGTGAGGATGCCATGACCGCCACTATTCTGGAAAAAATCAAAGCCTATAAGCTGGAAGAAATCGCCGCTGCGAAGGCCGAAAAATCGCAGGCTGACATGGAGGCCGCCGCCCGTGCAGCACCGCCCGTGCGCCCCTTTGCGCAGCGCCTGCACGAAGCCTCCCGCGAGGGCTATGGCCTGATTGCCGAGATCAAGAAAGCCAGCCCGTCGAAAGGGCTGATCCGGGAAGATTTCGAACCCGCCGACCTTGCCCGCGCTTATGCCGCAGGCGGCGCCACCTGCCTATCGGTTTTGACCGATACGCCCAGTTTTCAAGGTGCGAAAGAGTTCTTGGTCGAGGCTCGCGCAGCCTGCGATCTTCCGGTGCTGCGCAAGGATTTCCTTTACGACCCCTATCAAGTCGCCGAAGCGCGCAGCCTTGGCGCGGATTGCATTTTGATCATCATGGCCTCTGTCTCTGATGCGCAGGCCGCCGAGTTGGAGCAAGCCGCACAGGACTGGGGCATGGATGCGCTGATCGAAGTGCATGACGCGGCAGAACTGGCCCGCGCCGAAAAGCTTACGAGCCGTATGATCGGGATTAATAACCGCAATCTCAATACTTTCGAGACCTCTCTTGATGTGACACGTCAACTCTCGGAAGCGGTGCCGTCCGATCGGATGCTGGTCTGTGAATCCGGCCTCTACACCCCTGCGGACCTCGCCGATATGGCGGTTTATGGCGCGCGCTGTTTCTTGATCGGCGAAAGCCTCATGCGGCAAGAAGATGTTGAACAGGCCACCCGCGATTTACTGGCCAGCCCCCTCATCCCGGGAGGCATGTAATGGCGCTAACGCATTTCGACGCCGAGGGTGACGCACATATGGTCGATGTCTCGGACAAGGCCGTCACCTCTCGCGTGGCCAGAGCCGAAAGCTACATCAAGATGGCACCCGAAACTCTTGAAATTATTACCGAAGGACGTGCTAGAAAAGGTGATGTTCTCGGCGTCGCAAGGCTTGCCGGGATCATGGCGGCCAAACGCACGGCGGATCTGATCCCGCTCTGTCACCCTTTGCCGATCACGAAAGTGAGCGTTGATCTCACCCCCGACGCCACCCTACCGGGCATCCGGATCTCGGCCACCGTCAAGACAACCGGTCAAACCGGCGTAGAGATGGAAGCCCTCACCGCCGCCTCGGTGACCGCGCTCACGGTTTATGATATGGCAAAAGCGGTGGATAAGGCGATGGAGATTGGCGGCACGCGGGTCACACTGAAAGACGGTGGCAAATCAGGCCGTTATGAGGCGACATGATCAGCGTTGAAGCGGCAATGGCGGCTGTTTTAGACCTCGTCACCCCGCTAGAAACCGAAGAAGTCGCTCTGCGGGCCGCAAATGGCCGCGTCTTGTCACGACCCGTGATGGCGCAGCGTAGCCAACCGCCCTTTGCCGCGTCCTCTATGGACGGCTACGCACTGCGCCGGGCTGAGGTCGAGCCGGACGCGATGTTCAAGGTGGTTGGCGAGGCCGCGGCGGGCCATGGCTACGCAGGTACGCTCCGCGCCGGGCAAGCCATCCGCATCTTCACAGGCGCACCGATCCCCGATGGGGCCGATTTCGTGGTGATCCAAGAGGATGTCACCCGGCGCGGCAACCTTATCACCCTTGGCCACCGCATTGATGACAAAGACAATATCCGCCCTGCGGGGGGTGATTTTGCTGAGGGGGAAGAGCTCACCGCCCCGCGCATTCTGCGCCCCGCCGACGTGGCATTGCTCGCCGCGATGAACGTCGCGAAAGTGCCAGTTGCCCGCAAACCTGTCATCGCGATCCTCGCCACAGGGGATGAATTGGTACAACCCGGCGAGAGCCCTGGCCCAGACCAGATCATCGCCTCCAACAGCTACGGCCTTGCCGCGATGTTCGAGGATGCAGGCGCCGAGGTGCGTATGTTGCCCATCGCGCGCGACACCGCGGCCTCGCTCAAACAAGCATTCGCCTTGGCCCGCGGCGCGGACCTTATTGTCACGATCGGCGGCGCTTCGGTGGGCGATCACGACCTGATTGCGCCGGTCGCGGCTGAGCTTGGCATGGAGCAGGCTTTCTACAAGGTCGCCATGCGCCCGGGCAAGCCCCTGATGGCAGGCAAAATCGGAGCTTCCGCGATGATCGGGCTGCCGGGAAACCCAGTTTCTGCAATGGTTTGCGGGGCGGTCTTCGTGTTGCCCATGCTGCGGCGGATGTTGGGGCTGCAAGACCTACAAGCCCCCCTGCGCGAAGCGCCCCTCGGGCGCGGCATTGGCCCGAATGGACCGCGAGCGCACTATATGCGAGCCCGGCTTCGCGATGGGGCGCTTTATCCGGATGATCGGCAGGATTCATCCCTCCTGTCTGTCTTGGCGCAGGCCGATGCATTGATGATCCGTCCGCCCGCGGATCCAGCAAGGAATGCCGGAGATATGCAGCGGTACATTTTGATTTAACGCCTGCAGCGGTTGACACAAAACAAGAACATCCCTAGAACAAAAGCAATAAAAGCTTCAGGGGCCGTGCCATGCTGACCAAAAAACAACTCGATTTGCTCTCCTTCATTCATCAGCGCGTGCAGCGCGACGGCGTCCCGCCGAGTTTTGATGAGATGAAATTGGCACTCGATCTGCGGTCAAAATCTGGCATTCACCGTTTAATCACGGCACTAGAAGAACGCGGATTTATCCGGCGCCTTGCCCATCGTGCCCGCGCGATCGAAGTGGTTAAACTTCCGGAAAGCCTCGGCGGTGCGCCCGGTTTCGCCCCGCGCGTGATCGACGGGGATCGCCCCGACACCCCGCCGCCGTCTGCTGCACAATCCGTCACGGCGCAGCACGCCTTTGATGTGCCCGTCATGGGTCGGATCGCTGCCGGTGTTCCGATTGAGGCGATTTCACAAGTCTCGCATAGCGTTACGGTTCCCGGTGGAATGATCGCTGGTCAAGGCGAGCATTACGCGCTTGAGGTGCGGGGCGACTCGATGATTGAGGCAGGCATTAATGACGGCGACATCGTGGTGATCCGGGAGACATCTGTGGCCGACAACGGTGATATCGTGGTCGCGTTGGTCGAGGATCAAGAGGCGACGCTGAAACGTTTTCGTAGGCAGGGGTCTTCGGTCGCGTTGGAAGCGGCGAACGCGGCTTATGAAACCCGCGTACTGCCTTCGGATAAGGTTAAGGTTCAAGGCCGACTGGTGGGGTTGATCCGTACCTACTGACGCTTTGGCCTGCCGTTCCACAAACGCAGGCCGGCACGGTCCCTAGCGGTGGTGATCTGCCAACCTTGGGACGATTTGGTTAGCGCCAGGGCGCCGGTTTCACGTAAGCGAACGGGATCATAGACCGGGCAGCCCAAAGGCTGGGCTGCCTTCATTTCAACGGTTGCCACCACAATTTCTTCTGGCTGGCAGCCGGTAAATGCGGCGACGGCGCGTTTTCCTGAAAGGTGGATGATACCGGCTTTTTGCGCTGCCCACCTTTGGGCGGCCATGGCCTGATCGACGCCGTCGCCGTCATTTTCCAACCAATTGCGGGCAATAAACCCTGCGCCCCGTTCTTTGCTAAGCGCCCTGCCCGCCGGAGTCATTACACCGACCAACGTCCCAGTATCAGCGACAAGCACATCGGGGCGCGTGGCTCCCTGCCAAAGAGCGAATGACAGCAGCATCGCGGGCGCGCCCAACCAGCGCATGCGGCCTTGCCACAGGATGAGCCATAGAAATCCAAGCGACAGAAGCGGCAGCACCCATCCCCCCGGCCCCGGCACGAAACTGCGCGCGCCGGGCAGATGCGCCACCAGATCCGCAACTGATAGTATCCACCTCAGGCCGAGCCCCATCGCCCAAAGCGGCAGCCCCTCGCCTCCGATGGGCGCGAGGATGGCGGCCAGCACGGCGGCGGGGATGACCAAAACGCCCATCAACGGAACCGAAAGCAGGTTTGCCACCAGCCCGTAATGGGCGACCGTGTTAAAATGCGCGGCGGAAATCGGCGCGGTGGCGAAACCCGCAACGGTCGAAGAGATCACGACAGCAGCGACCGGGCGAAGGCGCTTGGGGATGACCTCAACCTCGAAATCGCGCATCCAGCCAAAAACAGCGACAAGCGCTGTAGTCGCGGCGAAGGACATCTGGAACCCCGGCCCCATCAGCGCCTCGGGGCGCAGGGTCAGCACGATGATCCCCGCCACGGCGACGGCCCGCAACGAAATCGCCCGCCGCCCGATCATCAGCGCGCATAATGCGACGGCGCACATAATATAGGCCCGCTCGGTCGCGACATTTCCGCCCGAGAGCGCGAGATAGCCGGTGGCGGCGATAAGCGCAGCTGCCGCCGCGATGCTGCGGCTGGGCCACCCTGTGGCCGAGACCGGATGCAAAGCGAGGATCAACCGCGCCGCGCCAAAGACGACCGCACTGAGCAGCCCCATGTGCAGCCCCGAAATCGCTAATAGATGAGCCAGATTGCTGCTGCGCAGGTTTTGCAGCGCGGCTTGCGAAATGGCGCTGCGGTCGCCGGTGGTGATGGCGGCCGCAAAACCGCCAATATCACCGGGCAGATGCGCGCGCACTCGCGCCGATGCGGCCATGCGCAACCGAAACAGGGCCAGTCCGGGGTCTCTTTCGGCTGGCTCTGCGGTCCCCAATAACGGCACCCGGGCATAGCCGACTGCCCCCAGCCCCGCGAACCAAGCGTGGCGCTGAAAATCAAATCCGCCGGGCTCAACCGGGCCCGCGGGCGGCGACAGATGCGCGGTGGTCATCACCTGCATGCCCGGCTTGGGCGCAACCGCGCCGGGGAGTTTCGAGTGGAGCGAGACCCGGACCCGGCTTGGCGTCCGCGCGGGCGGCACACGCTCCAGCCGGACCTGATCAAGCGTGACACGCGGCGCATCCGATTGGCTACGGTCAAGCGCCACGACGCGCCCTTCGACAGCGCCGTAGTAACGCCAGCCAAGCACGGGGGCGCTCATCGAATGCGCCCGAACCGCCGCGAGGAGCAATCCCAGCAGGACCAAGGCCACACCGACCGCGAAGGGTGCGGTAACCTCAGACAAGGCCCGCGCCACAACCGCCAACGCGGCGACGGCGAGTGCGGTGGCCCAAAGCAATGGTATCGAAGGCTCCACCCCCAGCGAAAAATACCATCCGATCCCCAAAGCGAGACAGACCGGCACCCAGCCGAACAGATGCCCCCGCTGGCGCAGCATCACGGTGCTGAACTGGTTCCAAAGGCCCATGCTTGCCCCCGCGGATCGCACTGGGTAGACAGACTTCAAATCCTAGGACCGGTAGGGTTACCAAATGGTAAACGCCGCTCCGAGCACAATATCTCTGACCGAAAGGCCCACCGCCATGAACGCCCCTGTTGTGACCCGTTTCGCCCCGTCTCCTACCGGGTTCTTGCACATCGGCGGGGCGCGTACCGCCCTGTTTAATTGGCTCTATGCCCGTGGCCGCGGGGGTAAATTCCTGCTGCGCATCGAAGACACCGACCGCGCGCGTTCCACCCCAGAGGCGACGAAAGCGATTCTTGCCGGCATGTCTTGGCTGGGCCTAGATCACGACGGCGAAATCGTCAGCCAGTTCGAAAACGCCCCCCGCCATGCCGAAGTCGCACATGAGCTGCTTGCGGCGGGCAAAGCCTATAAATGCTTCGCCAGCCAAGAAGAAATCACCGCATTCCGCGAGGCCGCACGCGCCGAGGGACGCAGCACGCTCTACCGCTCGCCCTGGCGCGACGCCGATCCGGCAAGCCACCCCGACGCGCCCTACGTGATCCGCATCAAAGCGCCGCTGGAAGGCACCACCGTGATCCGCGATCAGGTGCAGGGGGATGTGACCATCCGCAACGATCAGCTTGACGATATGATCCTGCTGCGCTCGGACGGTACACCGGTTTATATGCTCGCCGTGGTGGTGGACGATCACGATATGGGCGTGACCCATGTGGTGCGCGGCGATGACCACCTCAACAACGCCGCCCGCCAGATGATGATCTATGAGGCGATGGGCTGGGACGTGCCGGTCTGGGCGCATATCCCGCTGATCCACGGCGCGGACGGCAAGAAGCTGTCGAAACGTCACGGGGCCCTGGGGGCGCAGGAATATCAGGTGATGGGCTATCCGGCAGCGGGAATGCGCAACTACCTTGCCCGGCTGGGCTGGAGCCACGGGGACGATGAATTCTTTACCGACGCGCAGGCGCAGGAATGGTTCGACCTTGACGGCATCCGCAAAAGCCCCGCGCAATTCGACCTGAAAAAGCTCGAAAATCTTTGCGGCCAGCATATCGCGCAGGCCGATGATGCCGCGCTGCGGCGCGAAATCGAAGCC